>ERZ772917.1343-NODE-1343-length-14325-cov-2.995655_pt1 | contig 14325 bp, 11 predicted proteins | sample MGYA00511187_ERZ772917 | MGnify/ENA primary metagenome ERZ772917 (study PRJEB29015, sample SAMEA2737925) | human oral metagenome | biome: human oral; feature: human-associated habitat; material: dental | place: China | collected 2012 ... | reverse complement strand
CCATGCTGCGGGAAGGGATGTCCCCGGAGTCCGTCGCGCGCTTCACCCGCCTTTCTCTGGATGAGATCGAGGCCCTGAAGGAAAGCTGAACGAATCGGGCGTTCCTGCACACCTTACGTTCCGTCGATGCAGGAGTGAGTTGACGAAGCTGCCCCCCGGTTGTGGCCGGGGGGCAGCTTTTGTCGATCGGTTCTTGCGGGTTACCTTAAGACCTCAAGAGGCTCAGGACGTTCTGAGGAAGCTGGTTCGCCTGGGCCAGCATCGAGGTACCCGACTGGTTCAAGACCTGCAGCTTCACGAACTCCATCATGGCCTTGGCCATGTCCGCATCCCGAATGCGGCTCTCCGCCGCCGTCAGGTTCGTGCTGGTGGTGGTCAGGTTCGACACCGTGTGCTCCAGCGAGTTCTGGTAGGCGCCAATCTTGGCGCGCTGTGTGGAGACCTTTCCGATGGCCGTGTCCAGGATGGTGATGGCCCGCGCGGCGGACCCGCGGTCCGTCACGATGACGCGGGTAACGCCCAAGGCGTTCGCCCCCATGTTCCCGATGTCGATCGCCAGGTCCTCGCCCTCGTTCGCCCCCACCTGGAAGATCGTGCTGTTGTCCACGATGTGCAGCACCGTCTCGTAGGGCGTCCCGTCGGCGGACAGGACGAAGTTCCGCAGGTTCTCGTTCCAGGTCACCTTGATGTTGGCCATGGGGTCGAACTCCACGTCCACGTTCTTGTGGATCACGCCGATGAGCTGGTTGCCGGACACCTTCACGTTGCTCGCGATCGTCGCGCCCGTGTGGGCGTCGTACACGGAGGCCGTGAAGGAGTTCTCCTTCGCCTCCTGCACCACGTTCAGGGAAAGGGCGTTGACCAGGTCCTCGTTGCCGCTGAAGGAGAGCCGGCCCGCCGCTCCGGCCACCAAGGAGCGGATGATGAAGGTCCCCGGCACCGTTTCAAGGCCGTAGTCCTTCTCCGTGCCCTTGCCCACGAACGTCACGAAGTCGTTAGCGTTGCTGACGGCGAAGCGGGCCTGCCCCAGGCCGTTGGCGATGGCGTCGTTCAGCTTGCTGCGCAGCTCGCCCAGCGTGTCCGTGGCGTGGAGCGTGATCGTGGTGCTCTTGCCGTCCCCCTGGGAGATGGTGATCGTCTGGGGGTCCGTCAACATGAAGACGCCCTGGCTGGTCCAGAACTTCTCCAGATCCCGCAGCTTCACGTCGCTCTTGGCCACCTGCCCAATATAGGCCGCCTCGAACGTGGCCAGCGTCTTTCCCGCCGTCATCTCGGTCTTGTTGGTGGTTAGGACGATGTCGCCCTCGTAGACCGTGCCGTTCTTGTCGTTGAGGTAGAAGTTCCGGAAGTGCAGCTCCTTCTCCATCACCTTCTTCGCGTCCAGGCCAAACTTCAAGGTGGCGTCGGAAACCGATCCGCCCCAGTTGTAGGGCCACGTACTCGTCTGTTGCCCTTCGATCTCCACCGTCTGAGCGTTTGCAGCGGCCTTCTTCGTCACATTGTAGACAAACTTGTTTCCAACGCTGAAGAACCTCGTCATCCCTTCCTTCAGGCTCATCTGAAGGGCTCCGTCCGTCCCATTGGGGGGAGTGACCGTCCCCTCCTTGCCCAGCCCCAGGCTCTTGCTGAGGTCCACAAAGGCCTTCTCCGTTAGAACGATGTTATCGTTCACCCTGTTGACCACACTGCCGTCTGGCCTCAGCACGTTGGCTGTCGCCTTCAGCGTCACGCTCTTCGACTGAGCGTCGACCGACACCACCTCGTAGAGGATGCTAGCGTTGTTCTCAAGGTCCGCGTCCTTTACCTTCGCGTCGAGAATATCGGCAAAGGTGACGTTACGCTCCACACCATTAGCCGCGGTGGAATTAAAGGGCACAGTTGCTGTAGGAGTACCAGCAGTCGCTCCCCCTGAGAGCTCTATCTTGACGTCGTCCGCCTGGCCCCCCACCTTAAAGGCCTTGATGACGATCTTGCCCTTGGTTCCGCCGCCGCTGGTGTCCATCTCCGCGCTCAGGGTGACCCCATCCAGCGTCGACTTGGCCAGCTCCGCCTTGATTTTGGTTAGGGCGTCCTCCAGAGATTCGTTAGTAAATGTAATCTCGTTGCCGATCTGGGTTCCACCGACCTTGATTGTCAGTTTTTTATCGCCATTCCAGGTTATTGCAGCACCTTTGTCGTTAACCTGAAAGGACGTGCTCTCGGCAGTGTAGGACTTGCCCAATTTGAACCCGTACTGCCCCGTCAGCGTCGCGGCGGAGTCTGCTGGCGCAGCGGCCGTCTTCACCGTGTAGCTCCCTGCTGGAAGGTTGTCCACCCGCAGCCCGGCAATCCCGGCCTGGTCGTTCAGACTGACCCCCATCGTGACGTTCGGGTGCTTGATTCTAAAGATGTCCGTCTTCTTGGCCTCGGCCTGCCCCGGCGTGGCTGTAATGCTGATCTTGTAGTTGCCCTCAAAGGCGCTCTTCTGGCCGAACTGGTCGATCTCCCGCAGGGAGCCGCGGATGTACGCCTTCGTGGCCAGATCCGTGGAGGACCAGATGCCCGCCGAGGTGCCGTCCAGGAGCTTCTTGTTGTTGAACTGGGTGGCGGTGGAGATGCGGTTGATCTCGTCCTTCAGCTGATCGACCTCGAGCTGAATGTACTCCCGGTCCTGCTGGGTCAGCGTGTCGTTCGCCGCCTGCACCGCGAGCTCCCTCATGCGCTGGAGGATGCTGTGCGTCGAGGACAGGGCGCCCTCCGCCGTCTGCAGCATGGAAACGCCGTCCTCCGCGTTGCGGACCGCCATGTTCATGCCGCTGATCTGGGCCCGCATCTTCTCGCTGATGGCCAGCCCCGCGGCGTCGTCCGCCGCGCTGTTGATGCGCAAGCCCGTCGAAAGGGTCTGAATGGACTTCTGAAGCGACCTGTTGGTGTTGTTCAGTGCGTTGTACGCGAAAAGCGCCGGTACGTTGTGGTAAATCCTCATAACTGTCCTAACCTCCTGCAGACGGGCCATCCTGTCCCGTCTCCCAAAGTTCTGAAAAGCCTCCAAAGACCATCCTGGTCCACACCGAAAAGAGCGCGCAGAACAAACACAAAAGACGAAAAGCCTTACTTTATGTAGTGTACCACATCCCTCAACAAAACGTTCGGATGAAGTCCGAGAGCGGGCTGCGCCCCCGACCTCCCCGCAAGTCGAGCCACTACACTTATTTTTATCGGCGCTGAGGGAAAAAACTTAAGCGCAGGGCATAAAAAAACGACGGGGTCTCCCCCGTCGAACGAAGCTTCGCCTCAAACAGGCTACTGAGAGATGGCGCTGACCGGGCAGGTCGAAACGCAGCTGCCGCACTCGACGCACTTGCCCTCGTCCACCTGCGCGTGTCCGTCCGTCATCGAGATGGCGGAAACGGGGCATGCCCCAACGCAGGACTCGCACCCGACGCACGTACCAGCATCCACTTTGGCCTTAGCCATAGAAAAAACCTCCCCCCAAAAATTAAAACCGTTGAAGCACAAAATCCTCGCCGGGGTCGAAAAACCCCGACTGTTACATTATATCACAAGGCCCCACAGCAGCGGGAGACATTCAGTCCTCGTCGAAGATTCCTCCGGTCCTGGCACGCTCCAACGCCTCGAAGGCGCTCTCCTCGTCCAGCAGTATCTGCCGGGGCTTCGTGCTGTTGGGCATCTGGGGCCCAACGATGCCCAACTGCTCCATCGCGGTGATGAGGCGGCCGGCCTTGGGGTATCCGATGCTCAAGAGCCTCTGCAGCCCGCTGGCGGAGGTGATGCCCGTCTCCATCACGGTGCGGATGGCCTCCTCCATCTTGGGGTCATCCACGGCGCCGTTGCCGCCGCGGCCGTCCCCGCCCCCGCCTCCGTTGCTGTCCGCAAACTCGATGTAGTCCGGTGGGCCGAACACGTCCTTCATGTACTCCACGAAGTCCAGCGTGCGCTCCTCCGTGATGAAGGGGGACTGAAGGCGAAGAGGGCGGGGGAAGCGCGTGCTGCGGAACAGCATGTCCCCCTTGCCCAGCAGCTTGTCGGCACCCCCTGTATCAATGATGGTGCGTGAGTCCGTCTGTGACGGCACGGCAAAGGCCACCCGCGCGGGCACGTTCGCCTTGATCAGCCCCGTGATCACGTCCACCGAGGGGCGCTGAGTGGCGAGGATCAGGTGGATGCCCGCCGCGCGCGACTTCTGGGCCAGGCGGGCGATGAGGCCCTCCACCTCCTTGCCCGCGGTGTACATGAGGTCCGCCAGCTCGTCCACCACCACCACGATGTTCGGGTACCGGTCCTTCGGCAGCACCTTCTCGTTGTAGGGGGCCAGGCTGCGCACCCGCGCCCGCGCGAAGTTCTCCGTCCGGGTTTCCATCTCCTGAACGGCCCAGGTCAGGGCGTCGATGGCCTTGCGGGAGTCGGAGATGGGCCGGGCCAGGAGATGGGGCAACCCCTCATAGATGGCGAACTCCACGTGCTTTGGGTCCACCAGGATCAGCTTCAGCTCGTCCGGCGTGCGGCGCGAGCACATCCCCAGGATGCAGGCGTTGACGAATACGCTCTTGCCCGACCCCGTGGTCCCCGCCACGAGGAGGTGGGGCATGTCCTCCAGGCCGCAGACCAGGAAGCTGGAGTCCACCTGCATCCCCATCTGCAGCGGCAATACGGCCCGACACTCTGCAAACTCCGGGGACTCCATCGCCATCCGCAGAGGGATGCCCCGGCGTTTGGAGTTGGGTATCTCGATGCCCACGTAGTGCTGCCCCAGGATGGGGGCCTCCACTCGGACGGAAACGACGGCCAGGGCCATCGTCAGGTCGCTGGCCAGCCCCGCCACCTTGTTGACCTTGGTGCCGGGAGCCAGCTCGATCTGAAACTGGACCACCGACGGGCCGATCACGATGTGGGCGATGGATGCGGTGATGCCGAAGTTCTTCAGCGTTTCGACGATGACCTCTCCCTGAGCCGCCGCCGCCGCCGTGGCCTTCTGGTCCGCCACGTCCTCCACCGGTGGGCCGAAGAGGTCCAGCTGCGGCGGAAAGACCCCCTCCAGAGAGCGCCTCTCGTCGAGCTCCTCAGGCAACACCACCTCCGGCACCTCCGCCTGAAGGGCCGTGCTTCGTCCGTCGCACTCCGCATCGCGGGCCCGTGCCTCCGAAGCGCTAGCCGCTTGAGGCTCAGGGGCCTGCGGCGCTGGGGGTGTCGTTTGCGGCGCCTCCGACATGACCGGATCTTTTGGTGTCTCCGCCGGGCCGCTTGGCTGGAGGGGCGCCTCCCACGGTTCGGTCGAGTGAGGCGTGACCTCGCCGTCCATGGGCTTCAGCAGGTCCGGACGCACGGAGAAGGTTCCGGCCTCCAGCGAGGAAAGGAGGTCGTCCAGAATCTCTACCGCCGTCTTTCTGGGTTGAGCGGTCCCCGCTTCCGGGACTCCGCCACGGGGCGCTTCACGGGGGGCCTCCGCCCTGTCCGGTGCCGCGGAAGGGGGACGGTCGGAGGCCGGCGACTCCGCCGCCTCGGCTTGCGCCTCCCTCTCCGACGCCTCGCCAACTACCTGAGCCGCCGGAGAAGAAGGCTCGTCGGCTGGAACGGCCGTGTCCTGCCGCAGGAAGGGTGACGGGCTCGGGGATTCGACCTCCTCCGGCCCAGCGGGCACGAAGGGACCGTCCGGAGGGGGCGGAACGTCCACAACCTGCCCCTGAGGCACTCGGCGCGGCTCCGGCGCGGAGCTCCGGCCCGCGAGGCCGTTCGGGGTGACCGGCGTCAGGGGGTCGAAGGGGACGCCGCCGGTGGAGGTGTGACGCACCAGGCGCGCCCCATCCTCCGGCGCCTGCGCTTCCGACGAGAGCAGGGCGTCGTGGAGGGGGTGGACCTTCCCCACCCGCTCGACGTAGACCTCGGACCGGGCGGCGGCCTGCCGGGCCGGGGATGAGGGCGGGGGGGACGGCTCTCGTCCGGAGTCGGCGTCCGCCTCCGGGTCCTCCGAGTTCCCCGCGGGCAGGGCGGCCACGAGCAGCGCAAGGATTCGGGAGCCGAAGAAGAAGGCCGCCAGCAGGAAGGAGGCCGCCGCCGCCAGGAGAGCGCCCAGCATCCCCAAGTTCAGGACGAAGAGGCGCGCCAGGCCCCGCCCCACCGACCCCGGCTCGAAGAAGCTCCACGTTGGGTTCCAGCCCACGTATTGGGCGATGCCCAGCATGAAGGCCAGCGAAACGTAGAGCTGCGCTGTCCCCAGAATCTGCCCCAGGGGCCGGGGGATGCGGAAGCGGACGAGCCGCGCAAAGCACAGGTACAGCAAGAACAAAAGAGGGATCAGCACCGCACCGCCCCAGACCGTGCGCAGGTATTCACCGATCTGCCCCCCCGACTGCCCGACCCAGGAGCTGTTGAAGAGGGAGGCCATGACGTAGACGTCAACGGCGATCAGGAGCAGGACGACCAGCTCGCCCCAGTTTCCCCTGGACGCGGCCGCCCTGCGGCCACCCTGTTCGCCGGACCCTCGTTCCGCATCGTAATTCGAGGCCACCTGGATACCTCCCTTCTACAGTCCGGAGCGCGCCCTGTCCACGTTGCGCAGGTGCTCCGCATAGGTCTTTGCAAAGTAATGGTAGCCGTCCTTCCCCGCTACGTAGTAGTAGTCCCCGCCGTCCTCCGGGCTGAGGGCCGCGTCCCAGGCGGCGCTGCCGGGGACGCAGATGGGCCCCGGAGGCAGCCCTGAAACGCGATAGGTGTTGTAGGGGGAATCGATCCCCAGGTCGCTCCGCAGCACCCTGGTGAGCCGACGGCCCTGGAGTTTCCAGGCGTAGACGACCGTAGCGTCGATCTGGAGCGGCATCCCCTCCTTCAGCCTGCGCTGGATCACGCCGGCCACCCTGGGCGCCTCGGAGTCGTGAAGGACCTCCCGCTCCACCATGGAGGCGATGACGGCCGCCCGGTGCAGCTCCTGCTTCGTCATCCTCTCTGCGGCAGCGCCGAGCCGCTTCCACCAGTGGGCGCTGGCCGCTCGGACAAGTTCGGCCGGGGTGCGCTCCAGCACGGGATAGCTCTCCGGCTGAAGGAAGGCCAGACGCGAGGACTCGTCCTCCGGCAGCTTTGCCCGCATCGCTTCGGGGTAGTTGGCGTCGTCCATGACCGCCTGATGCAGCGCGTCGTCCTTCGACGCGACGTCGAGGGAGAGGGCTTCGCGCAGCGAGTACGCGTCCGCGCCGGGGATGAGGGTCATCCGCAGCAGGTAGGCCCGCGCCTCCCGGAGCTGCCGCGCCGCATACCAGGGGGCGGAGCGCACCACCTTGTAGTATCCGGGCTGCATCCGCCGGTCCAGTCCAAAGCGGACCATCCATCGGGCCAGGTCTCCGGCGCTGCCCTCCAGGGCCCCCTGATCCTCGAAGGCCTGGGCGATCTGCCGCGCGTTCGTCCCCGGCGTCACCAGGACGGTGACGAGTTCCCCCTCCGGAACGGGCAAAAGCCCCTCCCAGACGGGACCAGGGACCTTGAAATAAAAGGCCGCACCGCCGGCGCACAGCAGGAGAACCGCCAACGCCGGGAGAAATTTCCTGACCGGTCGATTCATTGTCCATCCGCACCTTGTACTTTCATAATCCATGCCCTGTCCGCGCCAAAGGCCCGGCGCCGTAGCGCCTCAGCGCTGTATGAACATGGCATCTCCGAAGGAAAAAAAGCGGTATCCCGCCTCCATCGCCGCCTTGTAGACGGAGAGCAGCCGGGCCACCGCCCGCTCCTCCCGCCCCTTGAAGCCACCCAGGTTCGCTGCAAAGGCCGCGACCAGCATCAACAGGGAGCTTTTTGGAAGGTGGAAGTTCGTGATCATGGCGTCCACCACCTGAAACTCGAAGCCCGGATAGATGTACAGGCCCGTGTCCATGAGGCCCGAACGGACCTCTCCGCCTCCAGCGGTCATGGATTCCAGCGTTCGCACGACGGTGGTCCCGGAGGCGATGACGCGCCCTCCCCGCCGCCGGCACTCTCGCACGGCCCACACCGTCTCCTCCGGGACCTCGCAGGGTTCCTCGTGGATGACGTGTTCCCGGATGTCCTCCGCCTTGACTGGGCGGAAGGTCCCCAACCCCACGTGAAGCGTCACCCAGGCCCGATGGACGCCCATCGCGTCGATGGCGTCCAGGAGGCCGGGAGTGAAGTGCAGGCTGGCCGTCGGGGCCGCCACGGAGCCGTCCCGCTGGGCGAAGACCGTCTGATAAGCCTCTCGCCAGTCGCCCTCGCTGTGAATGTAAGGAGGGAGCGGCACGTGGCCAAAGGCGTCGAGGAAGCTCAAGACGTCCCGACGGCCCTCCCCCACGCGCACCAACCGCACCCCGTCGTCCTCGCAGGCCTCAATCCTGAGGGCGCGGTCCCCCACCTCCACCTCCGCCCCGACCCTCAGACGCCGGCCAGGTCGGACCAGGGCCCGCCAGCAGCACAGGTCCTGCGACGCAGGACTGAGTAGCAGGACCTCCGCCGCTCCGCCGCCGGGGACGCGCCTGCCCAAGAGCCGCGCGGGAAGGACCCGCGTGTCGTTCAGCACGAGCAGGTCCTCCGGCCTCAAGAAATCCAGGATGTCGCGAAAGTGGCAGTGCCGCACCCCGTCGGAGCCCACGTCCCAGATCAGCAGCCTCGACGAATCCCTGGGCTCCGCAGGGGTTTGGGCAATGCGGTCCTCGGAGAGGGGATAGTCATAGGTCTCCAGGCTGAACAGCGCATCGTGGGAAAGGGGTGGCATCCGATCCGTGGAAGCCGTACCCGGCAGCGGCAAGAGAGGCGCCATCGTCGTCATCGGTAGCGTTTGACCTCCGTCCCCGGGTAGTAATGCATCAGGATGCGTTCGCCCTTCCAGCCGTTCTTCGCCAGCGTCAGGCTCCCCCACTGGGAAAGCCCCACGCCGTGCCCCCACCCTCTGCCGCAAAAGACGAAGGTGTCCCCTTCCCGCGCCACGGTGAAGCCGCCGCCCCTCACGACCGGCGCGACAGGCGTAGCAGGCGCGACGGGGGCGGGCTTCCGTACGGGCTGTGGGGCCGGCGCGCTGCCGCCCGTCCGCTGAAGGCCGATGTAGAAGTAGCCCTTCTTCTTGTTCGGGTTGGAGAGCATGTCCACCAACTCCGACGTCGTAAAGACGCCGTCCGCCGTCATCTGCGCCAGGCGCTTTTCCTGAGCAAACGTCATGGGGTCCCTCGACGTGGGGACGGGGGGGAGCGGCCGTCCATCCACGGGCGCGGGACGGCTTTCCTGCGGTGTCACCGGCTGTGGCTGCGGCGTTACGGGCGGAGTCCCCGCCCGTGACGTCAACATGGTGCTCTTCAGGAGGTTGGGTCCTATGGCCGTCCGAAACTGGCTGGCCTTTACCGAGCTCGTTCCCCGGCTGCCGGTGAAGGTCAGCGCCGTAGCCCGCCCGCCCTTATCGACGTTGACGACCCGAACCTCCGAAAGAGCCCCGACGCCGGCCTTGATCCTCGCCAGGGCGGCCTCGATGCTGCCCCTCGGTATCCGGACCGACCAGGAGGCGTTGGGCGAGGTGTAGGCGACGGGCTCCCGTACGCCGGCAAGGTAGGGCAGGGCCCTTCCCCAGACGTCGGCGTTGTTCGCCGTATGTCCGCCGCTGTCGGAGTGGAAGGGCGTGAAGGCCAGCTCGCTTCCGTAGGTCAGTATCTCGCGCTCCGTGCTGGCCACCGCCTGATTGGTCGCCGCCGTTTCAACCCCCGCTCCCCTGTAGACCTGGTCGGCGACGGTGTCGGTGACGTCATAACCCCGGCTGGCGCGGGCCAGGCTCTGCCGCAGCGCGTAGGTTCGGGAGATGATCGCCTGCACCCTCAGCGCCTCCATGGGCCAGGAGGCCCCTACCTCGGCGGGCAGCACCCCCCGCAGGTAGTCCTCCAGGTCCAGAACGTTCAGAAGGCCCCGGCTCGTGATCAGGAAGGCGCCGCGATAACGCCGGTTGTTGAAGCGCATGAGCCCTCCGCCGGTTATCCGGATCGGCAGCGCAAAGGCCGCCTTTCCGGCCAGGAGCCGTCCGCCGGCGACTCGCAGGGCCGCAGGGTTCCCCAGCGGATGAGCCTTGCCTCCGCCGTCCACCAGCATCATCGCCCCGTCCGAGGCCACGGTGTAACTCCCCGCGGCGGAGAGGCGGACGTAGATGTCCCGCGCCTCCGCCCTCGTCGGAAGCTGTGCCAGAAGCAACAGGGCCAGAAGCCCCCACAGCCGCAGGGGCCTCGTCAGGGCGGGCGACACCCCGCCCGCCCCCTGCACAGCGTTTCCGGTCATTGGTCCTCCTCCTGTTCCGCCCCGAAGGGAAGGCGCAGTTCCTCGTCCGGCCGCCGCCTCATGGGACACCCAAGGTAGGCGTAGGCGTTGGACGTGGCCCGCCGCCCCCGCGGCGTCCTCTCAAGAAACCCCTTCTGGATCAGGTAGGGCTCGTAGATGTCCTCGATGGTCTGAGGTTCCTCGTTGATGGCCGCCGCAATGGTCCCCAGCCCTACAGGGCCGCCGTCAAAGCGCTCGACGACCGCTCTCAGGATCTGGCGGTCCCCCTCGTCCATGCCCTCCGCGTCGATGTCCAGCATGTCCATGGCCCGGCCCGCAATGTCCGCATCGATCTCTCCCGTCCCCTTGACGGCGGCCACGTCGCGGACCCGCCTCAGAAGCTTCAGCACCACCCGCGGCGTCCCCCGCGCCCGGCGGGCGATCTCGACCGCGGCGTCCCCCGCGATGCGTATGTCGAGCACCCCGGCGGCCCGCAGGACGATGCGGGCCAGCTCCTGCTCCGTGTAGAGTGAAAGCTGCTCCACGATGCCGAAGCGCGCCCTCAGGGGCGAGGTCAGAAGGCCCAGCCGCGTGGTGGCCCCGCAGAGCGTGAAGCGCGGCAGGGCGAGGCCGATAGTCTTGGCCAGGGGGCCCTTGCCCACGACGATGTGCAGCTCAAAATCCTCCATGGCGGGGTAGAGGATCTCCTCCACCTGGCGCGGCATGCTGTGGATCTCGTCGATGAAGAGGACGTCGTTGGCCTCAAGGTTGGAAACGATGGCGGCGAGGTCCCCCGCCCGCTCCAGGGCCGGGCCGGTCGTCTTGCGAAGCTGCCCTCCCATCTCCTGGGCGATGATCTCCGCCAGCGTCGTCTTGCCCAGACCGGGAGGGCCATAGAAGAGGACGTGGTCCAAGGGTTCGCCCCGGCCCCGGGCCGCGTCGATATAGATGCGCAGCTTCTCGCGCACCCTCTCCTGGCCGATGAAGTCCACAAGAGCGCGCGGGCGGACGGTGGCGTCCTCCGCAGCGCGCGGAGAGGAGAAAAAACGCCCCTCGTCCTCCGCCTCGATGGGGGTTCTCGCGTCCTCGGACATCGCTAACGGCCTCCTCTGTGCAGTTCTCTCAGGGCAAGCTTCAAGAGCGTTTCCGCATCCAGCCCGTCAAACACCTCCCCCTGTGCGGCGCGCAGCAGCGTCAGGACGGAGGCTGCATCCGCCTGCGTAAAGCCCAGCCCCACGAGGGCCTCCGCCACCGTGTCGGCGGTCCGGCTCGGTGCACTCTCCCCCTGGGCTGCGGACTGGATCAGCCCGTCAGGCAGGAGGGACCGCAGCTCGAAGCACAGCCGCTCCGCCGTCTTCTTCCCAACGCCCGGCGCACGGGTGAAGGTCGCGACGTCCGCCAGGGAAACGGCCCGCAGCACCTCGTCCACCGAGAGCGCGGAGAGGATGGCCATCCCCGTCCTGCCACCGACGCCCTTGATCGCCACGACCTTCAGAAAGAGCTCCCGCTCGCGCTCCGAGGCAAATCCGTAGAGCGCCGCGCCAGCTTCTGATATCTGGAGGTAGGTCGTGAGCCTCACCCTCTGCCCGGCAGAGCACAGCGCGGCGGCGGCCCGTGTGCAGAGGAGGTCGAATCCAAGCCCGTTCACATCCAGCAGGACCGACATCTCCGAAACGCCGAGGACGACGCCCGTCAGGGACCGGATCATGACCCAACCTTCAGGGGGCGTCCGACCAGTGGCCTATGGTTCCCCGACCTCATGCCCCGACCGTCCTCAGTTCCGCGTCCCGCATGAGCGCGAAGCCGGTGATGGCGGCCGCCAGGGCGTCCGCCGTGTCGTCCGGCGAAGGGACCCGGTCAAGCCCCAGGAAGCGCTGGGTCATCCGCTGGACCTGCTGCTTGTCCGCCCCCCCCGTGCCGCAGACGGCCAGCTTGATCTGGTTCGGCTTCGGCTCGACGACCGGCAGGCCCCGCTGGGCCGCCAGGAGCATCACCACGCCCCGCGCCTGCCAGACGAACTCCGCCGTCGTGGCGTTGTGGCCGAAGAAGAGGCGCTCCACGGACATAAAAGCGGGGGCGCAGCGTTCAAGCTGTTCCCCCAACTTGGCATAGATCTGCAGGATGCGCTGCATGAAGGACAGCTTCGGGCTGGTTTCAATGCACCCGTAGTCCAGGGCTCGAAAGCGCGAGCCGCTCCGGGCGACGGCGCCGTACCCCACCCGCGCCAGGCCAGGGTCCACCCCAAGACAGACCCTCTCGCCCGACGGCGCCATCACTCCGCGTCCAGCTGAGCGGCGACCTCGTCCGGGATATCGAGGTTCGAGTAGACGTTCTGGACGTCGTCGTGCTCCTCCAAGACGTCGATCAGGCGCGCTGCCTTGCGCGCGGCCTCCACCTCCGACACCTCGACGGGCGTCTTGGCGATCATGGAAACCTCTGCGTTCTCCACGACGTAGCCCGCCTTCTCAAGGGCCGCGTGGAGCGCGTCCAGCTCCGCAGGCTCGCAGTAGAGCGTGTACCCCTCCCCCGACGGCTCCATGTCCGTCATGCCGGCGTCCAGACCGCAGGTCATCAGGGCGTCCTCGTCCAGCCCCTCGCCCTTCACCTCAACGACGCCCCTGCGGTCGAACATCCAGGCGACGCTGCCGGACTCGCCCATCTGTCCGCCGTTGCGGGTCAGGAGCGCGCGGATTTCGGGCGTCGTGCGGTTCCGGTTGTCCGTCAGCACGGAGACGAGCACCGCGATGCCGCTGGGCCCGTAGGCCTCGTAGAGCAGTTCCTCGTAGGTCACGTCGCCCAGCTCGCCCGTGCCCCTCTTGATGGCGCGGGTGATGTTGTCCTGAGGGACGCTGACGGCCTTGGCCCGTTCGATCGCCGTCTTGAGCCGCATGTTCATGCCGGGGTCACCGCCGCCCTCCTTCGCCGCGATGATGATCGCCCGCACCAGCTTCTGAAAAAGGTTGCCCCGCTTGGCGTCCTGCGCCGCCTTGCGGTGCTTGATGTTAGCCCACTTGGAATGCCCTGACAAAAAGATCACCTCATCGAAAGAATTTCATCCTGAACCCCAGCCCGCCCTCAAGCTCTCAAGGGGGCCGGCTCCTTATAAGGGTTAAATTTTATCTTATAACCTGCCGTATATCCAGTCCCAGGGCGTCGGTTCAGCCCGCGTCGCCTCAGACGCGCGGCACGCAGATCGGGACCGGCAGGCGCTTGTGCCCGCTCCTGCGCCTCATGGCCTCGACACGCTCCCGGAAGGGTTCGTCCCGTGTCGTCCCGTCGCTCAGGTAGCGGTCCAGGTCGTCGTAGGTGAAGCCCATGTCCCCCTCGTCCGTCTGTCCCTCCCAGAAGCCGGCGCTGGGGGCCTTGGCGACGATGCGCTCCGGGACGCCCAGGGCGCGGGCTGCGGCGCGCACCTCACACTTCAGGAGGTCCGCCAGGGGCAGCAGGTCCGCCGCCGAGTCCCCGAACTTCGTGAAGTACCCCGTTTCGTACTCCGAGCGGTTGCTGGTCCCGCAGACGAGCAGCGACAGCGTCTGGGCCGCTGCGTAGAGCGTGCTCATGCGTAGCCGCGCCTTGAGGTTTGCCCCCGCTTCCCTCGTCGGCTCCACGCCCGCTCCTTTCATCGCCAGGACCAGCGCGTCGTAAGCGGCGGTGAGGTTCACCGTCTTGTGGGGGATGTCGAGCGCCTCGGCCACGAGAAGGGCGTCCGCCGCGTCGCCGGGAAGGCTGTGGCAGGGCATGATGACGGCCAGCATGTCCCGCCCGAAGGCCCTGCGGCCCAGGGCGGCCGCCACGGCGGAATCGACGCCGCCCGAAAGGCCCACCGCGATCCCCCGCGCCCCGGCCCCGACCACCTGCTCCTTCATCCACTGCTCTATGAACGCCGTCACCTTGTCCGCATCGCGAATCCGCAAGAGAAACGCCTCCCCAACTCAGCCCTTCCTCGACAGAGGCGCCGGCCCCTCAAGGGCGCGGCGGCAGGCTGCCGTTTCATTATAGCGCACCTCGCCCCCCTTTCGGAACCGCAGTGGCGCGGCCAGCGTTTCCTAAATCGCCTTAGGGAAACACTGATTAAGTCGTTAAGAACCGTCAACCGTA
>ERZ772917.1342-NODE-1342-length-14333-cov-2.449293_pt1 | contig 14333 bp, 12 predicted proteins | sample MGYA00511187_ERZ772917 | MGnify/ENA primary metagenome ERZ772917 (study PRJEB29015, sample SAMEA2737925) | human oral metagenome | biome: human oral; feature: human-associated habitat; material: dental | place: China | collected 2012 ... | reverse complement strand
TGCCGAAATCAATTAAAACTGCAAAACTCAAGCAGATTCTCCTCTCAATATACTGATTAGAATTTATTTATATCGCACGCCATATTCTCTTCTGTCTCCAAGAATACCCTTTACAACATCCGCATTACCCGGCGGACATCCCACTACCCAGCGAAACTCCAATTCATCCGCCAAAGGTTTGCAGCATATACCTATACAGATTGTATTCTCGGCAGTAGCATTCTCAGGGAGATGTTCCTTCATACACGGACCCACACACACATTCATCCCCTCAAGATACGGGAAAAGATTTTGTGCTTTCATATCCATAAGCGCGCTTATGACTGTATTATGGCAACCTGTACAAGCGTCTTTACTGAAAATCAAGTTGAATGATGTTGGAATACCTTCGATTTCAACTTCACTTGATCGTTTAAATCTGCTGGCAACATTTTCGATCTTCTCACCTACTACATTAATATTATTAAGATTCATTTCACCAAGTCCACGCTTATATGCAGCATTGGTAATCATTACTTCGTTCGGCTCATAACCCATAATCTTACTGGTTATGGCTTCACATGCCACAAGATCCTTGCTGCCTATAATAAGATCCATTCTCTTCGTCTCACCGAAAATCGGGCCAAGACCCTGTTGACCATAAGTTCCATCGATAATCTCAAGAACGGGCTTAAGATATTTGTTCCAATCAACGACTCCCTCGATAAGCCCTTTTTTATGGAATTCTTTCTTCTGCACATCAGAAAGAAGCCCTTTCAGATTCTTCATCCCGAGAGTTACCTCTGTCTGATCATGGGTCTTCATGACCGGGACTGTTATTATTGCATCGCAGTCCCTAACCAATTCCCACGTATCGATTTTATCGAACACCACGCCATTTTCTATATCAACCTTACACGGAATGTTGACCTTATCTTTCAGATTAATTACCGGAATACCTTGATCGCGCAGATCTTGATAACCACACTTTTCAATAGTAACTTCTGTATCTGCACCTGCAGCAGAGGACTCAGCTATAATAGGCTCAGCTCCAATTGCTTTCACAGCTTCATACAATGCCATGCAGACCTCCCAACGCGTTATTCCCCCGGAAAGGCGATCTGTAGGACATGCAACCAGATTAGGTTTAATTATAACTTTCCAACCCGGCTTAATAATATCTTCTATTCCTCCTAAATCCTCAATAACTTGATTTACCGTTGCTTTTATTGCCACGTAATCATCTCCTTTTGTCTTTCTGACAGAAACAATAGCCATGTCTCCCCCTCCTTAAATTCAACTCTACATAAATATCAACGTTCCCAAAGACCAATATCTGTAGAGATTCTTTCTCTCGTTGGAAGCCCTTCTTCAGCGGCCTTAAGAAACATTTCCACACCTATTTTTTTTATTGCAAGAGTCACCATATAAGGGTTTTTGATGTCAATATATTCGTCCATTAACATCAGTCCACTTTTCATTATCTCCTTGCCCCTTACAACTAGCTTATATGCGGTATTGTCGACACGCTTAAAATCGATGGTTTTAAGCACTTCAGGCATATATGCTTCAAGCTGCTTTGCCATGGCAAGTTTTCTCACCAGCTCTTCATTTGTAACTTGATCATCAAGCCCTCTATCTGCCATTACTGTAACAGCATGACCTGTCTTATAATGCACCTGCGCCGCCATATCATAAAGCATACACATGCATAGATGTACATCATTCCAACTGAGTTCTCCCTAATTTATTGCTAAATACCATAGAACCGAATACCTCATCACTATGTATTTTTTTAAGTGCTGATAGAAGTAACAATCTCTTATATGGCGAGTGAAGCATATCCCCAAATGAATGAGCAATTTGGGCTCCCATAAGATCTTCAACAATATATTTTTCAAACAACGCCATAGCAATGAGTTCGCCCATATCGGTTGTATTATCTCCATAGCCATCATCCAAGTTTGAATGTATAATAGCACCATTCGCAACGTGTTCACTCATAACAGCAATTGCCATTAAAGTATTTTGTGTCCTTTTTTCAACATCAATGAAATCCGGATAATCCCACCCGAAAAACTGCGACATATTACCCATCGTGGTTATCCCTGCTGTAAGTGCTTTACAACATGAGTCGTACGAAGCAGGCGATCCAATCATATCATCCCCTAGATGCGGCTGTGAAAAATCAAAAGATGCAAGTTCGTTCCAGTCTGCTTGCTCATTAAGGTATATCCCTTTGTGCGAAACACCATCCTTTCTCATTTCCGGTGGAAATGCCATAGACGAATCAAGAGAAACACCAAATCTATCTAATTTAAGATTCTTTTCATCAAGCATTCCCTTCATTTTATCCAGTTGTTCTATCATTTTAGCATTATCGGGAAAGCAAAAATGAATATGATAGGTTATGATTCCATCTTCCGCAACTTTCTTTTTATATTCTTTTTCCGACGAATAGCCATGCTTCTTACACCAAGCGCTTTGATGCACTTTAATTTTTTTTGCTGCCTGACGAGCGTCGTCAATAAAAGCCGAGTCTTGATTTTCCATTGACGATAGAATGTTCTTTACAATATCCATTTTCACCCCTTTCGCCTTAATCGACCCATTAATAAATAAAACTTTTTAAAAAAGATGCAATTCTTTCTATTATCGGAATAAATTAATCCATTAGTTGTCCACCATTTACATCTAATGTCTCTCCGTTGATAAAACCTACTGAATCATCGCAGAGAAAACATACAGCCTCAGCAATCTCAGTAAGCTTACCGAGCCTTCTTGCCGGAATTTTTTCAAGGAATGTTTTCCAACGGTCGGAAGCAAGAACTGCTTTAGATTCGACCCACCCAGGCGCAACAACATTACAATTTATATTTGTACCAGCAAGTTCAAGTGCAAACGAATTAGACAAAGCTATAACCCCTGCCTTTGCCGCACCATAGACGCCAACTCCACGCGCCGGAACCTTTCCGTCAATAGAACTAATGCTTACAATCCGACCATACTGATTCGGAAGCATTGACTGATTTATCACAGCCTGCGACATAAAAAACATTCCTTTAAGATTAACGTTAATGAGAAAAGTAAAGAGATCCTCACTGACTTCTAATATTGGGGAGGCTGGGAACGCACCTGCGTTGTTAATCAAAATATCAATCCTACCCTTTTGAGTCACTATATCTGTGATTGAAGATTTTACTGCCTTGACATTCGTTATATCCAGCTTGACACCTATTACGTCACGACCTAGCGCATGGATATTCTCAAAAACCTCGCTTTTTTCATCTATTTTCAAGTCTATAATTACTATATCTGCGCCGTACTCTGCAAGCTTAGTCGCTATTACGGCTCCGATCCCGCTGGCTGCACCTGTTACCACTGCCACTTTTCCTGTAAAATTTCTATTCATTTTCAACTCCTTTATTGTGGTGTAGCGTCTACTAACTCCATAAATATATAGGCAAGCGAAAATACGCCAACCGATGCTGATCTAAACTTATTGTTTCCTTAGTTTATTACCGATAGTCACTTAACGATCGCCTTATTGTCTGCAGCCTTTATTATTCCCCATCCGCTAATTGCACAAATTACTACAAAAATAGGATTAATATACCCCATTAGATAATATGGAAGATATGCGGTAGTTGCAACGCCAAGCGTAGTTGCGGTATATACTCCGGAAGTTCCCCATGGAACCATAGGACATACGAGGGTCCCACTATCTTCACATGTACGCGATGTGACCGAACGATCAATTCTCATTTCATCATATTTAGTTCCAAATGCACGTGCAGGTATTATCATTGCAAGATATGGATCCGCTGCTACAAATGAAAGAACATACCCACTTAATAAATGTGTCATGATCAAACCAACACGACTCTTCGTTGCTTTTCTTAGCTTTTCCATGATAGCGTCTATCATACCGGTACGTATGAAAAGTCCTGCCATTGAAAGAGACCAAAGCATAATCCCAATTGTTCCATACATTGATGTCATGCCCCCCCTAGTAATAATCCTGTCAATTTCTTGAAGTCCAGTATTTCCGACATACCCTGACATAAGAAAACCAAGACCTTGAGCGAGCGTATGCCTTTGGAAAATCATGCCAAATATAATGCCTAAAAGTGAGCAAATCCCAATACAAGGTAACGCAGGAACCTTAATTACAATCAGTATTATCATTATTAGCAAAGGAATAAGGAGTGCTGGATTAAGATTATATGCACTTGAAAGTCCATCAATTATTGCCTTGATGGTAGATGTATCGCCTCCTTCATGACCCATCCCAATAATCGTGAAAATTATAAGTGATACGATAATTGCTGGACCCGTTGTATAGAGCATTGATCTTACGTGCTTATACAAATCAGTTTCTGCAACGGCAGCAGCATAATTTGTAGAGTCTGACATTGGAGAAATCTTGTCGCCAAAGAAAGCTCCACATGCTATGCAACCAGCAGTAATGGCAGGATTAACTCCCAAACCAAGCCCTACACCCATAAATGCAACACCTACCGTACCCATAGTAGTCCACGATGAGCCTGTAACAACGGACATTATGCAACAGATAATACAAATACTTGGCAAAAAAAACTTTGGTGAAAAAATCTTCAATCCGTAAACTATAATAATCGGAACGGTACCCGACGCAACCCATGTTCCTACAACGCCACCAATCAATAGAATGATAAGCATTACTTCTATTGCAGTTTTTACACTTTCTACCATACTCTTTGTTAATTCAGTGAATTTAATTTTAAGACCATAGATGCCATAGATAAGAAGAACCCCACAACATAACATTAGCGGAATCTGCACATCCTGACCCAGCCCGATAATAGTTCCTGATAAAATAACGACACAGATCAGAAACATTATAATGGATCCTATAAATGTCGATGTTTTTTCAGAACCAACCTTTTTTTGATTGTTCATAGTTCCCTCCTCCACTCAAACCAATAGTCATTGCGGTAAATAATATAAGCTTTGGATAATAGCTATATTATTACATCACAGAATACTGTGATGTAATATTCAAAAGTAAGAATCGAAAGCATATTTTAAGATACTATCACATCAATGACATACTATTTGCTTTAATATTACTATTATTCTGCATATATGTCAATATATCAAATTAGATTCAACCTTTATCTAATCCGACTTATTTTGGACATTTATTATGATATCCTCAACCAAGGATACATATATAAGAGATGTGCCTATGGACATTTACCGAAGCGGTCGAGCGTTTGTTATCAAAATAGCTTGATTTTTTTATTGTCATGCATACATCTGGATGAGATCTTTTCACATATATTCCTTTTACAGATGTACATTAAAGTTCTAGTCTTTCTCGTCTATTAGATATTTTCATTAAAATAATGAAAAACATGCGTTTTACTTATACATTTTTTCGATGTAAATTATTAACTGAGAGCAGAACAATCTTTGTAAATAACATCGTGCTTTTTCGTGGCACCGGGGGGTAATGAAATGATAAAATTCATCAAGGAACTGTTTGCCGGATCAAACACAATGGGAACATCTAAGGATGCAGGGTATTGGATGGGTCGCTCCGATTCATTCATGGACATCCGCAGATAACCCGTTACGGTAAATAACGATAACAGACGATCCTTACTTAATATAAACATTGCGAAATCAAAACGGCTGCCTAAAAGGACAGTCGTTTTGATTTTGTCTGAACTTAATATAAACATCTTGTCCGATCGTATATAATCGGCCGGCACGATAAAATTCCGATCGCCCCGAGAGCGCCCGAAGGCATATCACTCATTATCGCATTCCGACAGCTTTCAGGCCCTGCTCCTGCGCCCGGTTTCCGAATGCTCTCGGCAGCACAAAGCCCGTAGCTATCAAATCAATGTTAAAACTGTCTACAGACCAGTTATCACGGCTGGTCGTTACTATCAGATTATCCCCCAATCTTATTCCGTTCCTCCTATATACCTCGAGGCGCTCGTAAAAGCTGTTTCTGTAACTTTCTTTGCACATCATTCCGGCGTGTTCCCAATATATCATACTGCCGTCACAGCACATGACGGTAAAATCCGGATACCGTGCAACCCTTCCCCCTGCAATCCCATTCAGTTCCAATTTCGATTCGTACCTGAAATTTATCCCGTGGTATCTAAGCGTATTATAAATGATAATTTCCGCCATTGATCGTACTCTATTGCCGTCTACAGTCACATACGGCGATACATTCGGATCCATTGGCTCACGATCATAGTCAGCCTCCGCCCACTTTGCCATCTTTCCATAACTATGTTCCGAGCCAACCACGCCGTTCCATATTGATCTGTATGCAGACGGCAACCCGGCCTCTATCGTCAGCGGATCGTACGGCATAAAATTCTGCCTGAAACGCTTCAATTCACATATATCCGTTTTGAGCGCGCAGATCTGCGCTCGGCAGCGTCTATCCTTTTGAAGCGCCGAAACTGTTTCTGACGATGAATCTCCGATTGTAACTGTTTTAGACGATCTCACACCGTTGACACGTTCATAAATGCGTCGGCTGTATAATAATCCCGACTTACTCATCCGACAAAGCAATTCACCATCCAGCCCCTTAAACTGTCCCTCCGCCTTTTCCAGCAGGTATTCCAACCAATCGATTATCTGATCAATATAATCAGTATCAATGTACCGTGGAAACCTCACAGGATTTATTCTCTTTTTATCCACAGCTTCCTCCCAAATATTCCCTGTTAATATTATACATATTTTTAGTACAATTACAAGCGAGTAATTCTTCTTTTAATAAAACACCCATAGTCCACTGTGCTCCTGAGCGAAAATACTTCGTTCCGGTCGGCATTTACCCTATTGCCTATCAAATCACAGTTCAACTATAACAAATGTGCCCCAGCCGGTGAGCAACCATACCTCAGACTACACCTGCTCATCAAAGATCGCCTTTCTGCCGAACCTGCTCACCGATTTCGCCAGAAGATGCCTCGGCCGGCGAGCAAGCACACCCGGTAAGCAAGCACACCCGGTAAACAAAGCACTTTTTCCCTGCACGGGACCGACGGCTTTTACGTGCTTACTTTTATACTGCGGCGGGTATAAAGGCTAACGTATTGTATCGGGTGGCACTGTCGCAGTGAATTTTTTCAGCGCAGCTCAAACTAGTATAAAAGCTGACGTGCTGCGGCATAAAGCTGCAAATACAGGTGCAGTCCCGCGGCCTACTATCAATCGGCGGGAAACTTTGCTATAATATCGTTTCATAAGACACTTAAATTTTTAATGAGGAGGAAATATGAAGAAGAAATTATCTGCCGCGTTTTTGGTTGCAATTATGGTGATTGTAATGCTAAGCGGATGCGGGAATGATAAGCCGGAGGCGAGTTCCGGAGTCGGTGCGGGTGCTTCGGATGCGGGAGTCACGCAGAATGACAAGCATGACACGACGCCGATAAAAATAGCGGTCCTCAAAGGACCGACCTCGATGGGTATGGTCAAAATGATGAAGGCATCCGAAGAAGGGACTCTCGATGGACACGATTATGCGTTCACGCTTTGTTCGGCCGTCGATGAGGTCTCGCCTATGGTGATTCAGGGCAGTGTTGATATGGCTGCAATTCCGGCAAACATGGCTTCGGTCATATATAACAAAACGGAGGGCGGCGTTAAGGTCGTCGCGATTAATACGCTGGGCGTACTTTATATCGTCGAAAACGGTGATACTGTCAGGTCCGTATCCGACCTCAGGGGTAAAACGATCTATGCCGCCGGGCAGGGTGCCACGCCTGAATATGCACTTTCTTATATTCTGGAAAATAACGGACTGACTGTCGGCGAGGACGTAAATGTTGAATGGAAGAGTGAACATGCGGAGTGTCTGTCCGCGCTGGCAGAGAACGAGGACGGTATCGCTTTGCTGCCTCAGCCCTTTGTTACAGTAGCGCAAAGTAAAAACACAACCCTTCGTGTTGCTCTCAATCTGACCGAAGAGTGGGATAAGCTTCAGAAGGACGAAAAAAATCCCTCAATGATGATTACCGGTGTTCTCGTAGTTCAGCAGAGTTTCGCCGATGAGCACCCGGAGGCTGTCGATGATTTTCTAAAGCACTATAATCAGTCTGTCGACTTCACGAACAACTCCGCGGCAGAAGCTGCTCAACTGATAGGCGAGTATGATATCGTTCCGGCGGCCGTAGCCGAAAAGGCCATACCTGACTGCAATATAGTCTGCATTACCGGCAAGGAAATGAAGGCGGCGCTGAGCGGTTATCTGAAGGTGCTGTACGACAAAAATCCACAAGCGACCGGCGGCGCGATTCCCGGTGATGATTTCTATTACATAGGTTGACGAAATACATAGATTGACGAAATACATAGGTTGATGAAAAAAGAACATATCAGTATAAGAGCCGTAATCCTATGGCTCGTAATATGGGAAATCGGTGCGCTGCTGCTGAACAAAGAGGTATTCCTCGTTTCGCCGGTACGCACCGTCATGAGGCTGGGGCAGCTTGCCGTCACGGCGGGCTTTTGGTTCCCTGTTGTCGGTTCACTCATGCATATAGTAAGCGGATACATACTTGCTCTCGCGGCGGCTCTCGTTTTGTCAAGGATCGCCTTTATCAGGCCGGGCGTACGCAGTCTGCTCGCTCCGCTGATAGCCGCGATCAAAGCTGTGCCGGTTGCTTCGTTTGTCATACTTGCGCTTATATGTTTTTCGTCAAAGTATCTGGCGGTCTTTCTGGCGTTTCTGATAGTAACTCCTCTAGTTTACGCGAATGCACTCGCAGGGTACGATTCGCAGAGCATCGAGCTTGCCGAAATGGCTGACGTTTTCAGAATCAACAAATGGCGCAAATTCAGATATATTGAGATTCCTCAGATTCAAAGTCATGTCATGTCCGCGGCAAAAACCGGTATCGGTATGGCATGGAAAGCGGGTATCGCTGCAGAGGTCATAGGCACGCCGGATGCATCTATAGGGCAAAAGCTGTATCAGGCGAAGGTATACCTTGAAACACCCGATCTTCTGGCGTGGACGGCAGTTGTCATAATTCTTTCCGTCGCTACCGAGGGACTGTTTATATTCATGCTTGGAAAACTGTTTAAGGGACTCAAAAGCGTCCCTTCAAACCGAGGTGTTACAAAGCGTCACGTACAGGTGACCGACCGTCAGTCCGTCGTCGACCGGCAACAGTCCATCGCCGACCGTCAGTCCGCCGCCGGCTCAGGTGATATCACCTTTGACCGAGTGACAAAATCGTTCGGCGACACTCGTGTACTCAAAAATTACAGCCGCACATTCAGCGCGGGGAAAACCTCAGTTATAATGGCTCCATCAGGCAGTGGCAAAACTACAATTCTGAGAATGATTGCCGGACTCGAAAAAACCGACAGCGGCTCAGTAGGCGCTCCCGACAGGGTTGCAATGGTTTTTCAGGAGGACAGACTGCTTGACTACCTGACTGCATATGGTAATATAAAAGTTGCCGTGCCAAACGCATCTGCAGACGATATTCGCAATCATCTGACGGAAATGGGTATCCCGGAGGAAGAGCTCGACAAGCCTGTAGGCTGCTGGTCCGGCGGAATGAAACGGCGCGCAGCTTTACTGAGAGCTCTGACAGCAGACGGTGTGCTGTTGCTGGACGAACCTTTCAAGGGCCTCGATCAGGAGGCCAAAGACATGACCATACGCGTCACAGGAGACATGGCAAATAAAAGAACTCTTATTCTTGTCACTCATGATAAGGATGAAGAAGAAAGGATCAAACAATGAAGAAAAAAATACTTACAATCCTGCTTATCGCAGCAATGGGGCTTATGGCCGCATCATGCGGCAAAAAGGCCGACAACAAAGGGGGCAGCACCGGGGGATCATCAAATGATGCCAGCACGTCCGCGAGCACCCAGAAAGAATATTCGCCCGGTTCGCATGACGGCAGCCTCTATACAAACGAATTTTTCGGAATATCAATGACGCTCGGAGACTTCATACCTTATACGGATGAACAGATCAAGCAGCTGGCAGAGCAGTCGGGCGCTACCAGTTCAACGACGTATGATTTCGTAGCTGTCAGCTCCGACAACAGCGCAAACGTCAATGTCGTTTCCGAAAAGCTGACCAAGCTTGCCGCCATGAACGACGCCGAGGAAATTCTCAAGTCACAGGCCGGTTTGGTGGAAAAACAGCTTGCCACCTATAATGCTTCCGTATCGATGACAGAAGTTAAGTTCTGCGGCAAAACTCATCCTGCAATGCTCGTCGCCGCTGACGGTTTTACGGAAGTCATGGTATGCCTTAAACAGGGAGATTATGCCGGCTATATAACCGCAACCGCTTCCGATCAGGCCGGCGCACAAGCCGTGCTCGATATGTTCACCGCGCTGTAATCCGATGTAAAACAAAGAGCGGCCGCCCGGGAATAAAAACGGATCCGAAGCTTTACTTCCGAACCGTCCCGCAGGCGACTGCTCTTTTTTGTCCTATATAAGACTTTTTTGTGCTATAACCCTTCTTTTAACTTAATTTGACTTATCCCGTGAGCATATAGGCGAAATCGCATCTATAGCGGCATCCAGCTTCCGCTCCCCGTCGCAAGGAGCTTGCCCGTCGCCGGGTCGAAAAGTTCGCCTCTCTGGCGGATCAGACTGCGCCCGGCTTTTACGATATACACCTTGAGGTGCGGCTTCATGCCGTAATCCACGCCGCGGATAAACGAAACTGTCATGTCTGTCGTCGTCGCTTCGTTTTCTCCGGCTGTGAAATTGGCTACGACGCCGAAAGCTGTGTCGAACATACCGGCAATAGCGCCTCCGTGTATTCCACCCTTTTCGTTGATCTGCCACTTCTGTGTTTCGAACTCGTACGTCACTGACTGCTCTTCATAACTGCATCCTGCGAGATGCACATGCATGAGCTCATCAAAGCCTCCGTCCCCGAGGTTCAGATAATGCTCGGACTTGGTTTCCACCAGCTTAACCCATTCCTGTTTTTCCATTTGTTCCTTTCCTTTGTTTCTCAGTGTAGCCGACCATGATAGTGCCGCCGACTATGAATAAAATATATCAAAAACTCCAAAAGCCCGCTTTGACGGCGGACCTTTGAAGGCGATGTTATTATTAAGAAAGAACGTTCAAAAGAAATTGCTTACCCTGTTTGCTTCCCTTTGACAAGTATTATATTAAACCTCAAATGTGACAGTTTTGTTAAGATTACTTTTCGTTTCGGTGTAGATTTACACATCTCCCGTCGATTGTCAGCTGAAGCTCCTCGTCTCTGACTCTGCCTTCGGCGACTATATTTGTGAGTCCCGTAAGATAAGGACGTACAGTTCCGTCCGAGGTCCTTTCTATATCTATAATAAGAACTCCACCCGGCACGCTTACCCTAACATTTCTGCCGCTCACCTCGCCGCACTCGGTAAGAAATGCCACCATCGAAGCCGTGCCTGTGCCGCACGCGAGTGTAAAATCCTCTACGCCGCGTTCATATGTAAGCCCCGTGACTTCATCCTCATCCGTTATATCATAAAAATTTACGTTCGCACCCCTCGGAAATTCCTTCGCAAACCGCAGAGCCCTGCCTGTATCGAGCAGCGAGACGTGATCCGCATTTTCAAGTCCCGGGACGGCTACAACGGCATGAGGAATACCCGGGTCGCCAAGCTCGACATATCCGCACTCAAACTCCCCGCCGCAGACGCTCACTCTGACGGATCGTCTCATTACGGTGACATCATTAAGCCTGATCCTGTAATTTTTCTCGTCGATACGCTCACCCTCCACGATTCCGGCAGTCGTTTCGAACCTCTGAAAGCCCCCGGATATTCCGTTTTCAAAAGCGTATCTCGCCATGCATCTTGCACCGTTGCCGCACATTTCGCCGAGCGAGCCGTCGGAATTGAAGTATTCCATTTTGAAATCGCACCCCTGCTCGGGCTTTTCGACGACGAGCATGCCGTCGGCTCCGACAGAGACTCTCCGGGTGCAGAGCCTTGCCGCTGTCGCAGCGAGCATGCTGCGCGGTATCGACCCGTCCCTGTTGTCTATTACTATAAAATCGTTTCCTGTACCCTGAATTTTTGTAAATCTCATGCGGGACTCCTTTGTTAGGGCTGAAATAATTCAATGATATAATAGCAAAAACATATCCCTGCGTCAAAGCATGTGCGCATACCGATCCCGGACGCTCATTAAAAATGTCAAAATATTATCGCACATTTATGATTTTAGGATATAATAGTATATATCAAAAGGAGGGTGTCCTTTCATGCCGATAACAGGTGCCGCCGCACTTCCTCATCCGCCGATCATCCTGCCGGAGGTCGGACGCGGCGAAGAGAAGAAAATTATCACAACAAGTGCCGCTTATGACCGTATAGCATCGCAGCTCGCTGCTCTTGAGCCCGAGACTGTAATCATATCGTCTCCCCACGCGCAGATGTATCGCGATTACTTTCAGATTTCTTCCGTCCCGCGACTTACGGGCTCCATGTCAAAGTTCGGTGCGCCTCATATATCATTTGATGAAGAGTGCGATCTTGAGCTCGCGCGTGCGATTTCGCATCTTGCGGACAAGCTTTCATTTCCGGCAGGTATGCGCATGCGCATGTCCGCGGAGCTCGACCACGGCACGATGGTGCCCCTGTATTTTATTCGCAAATATCTCAAAGATTCAATGATAATCAGAATATCGCCGTCCGGACTGCCTTTTTCCGATCATTTTTCCCTCGGCCGCATCATAAGGCAGGCATCCGACATCATAGGCAGGCAGTGCGTTTTCGTGGCGTCCGGCGACCTCTCCCACAAGGCGACGGACCAAAGTCCTTACGGCTGCGTACCGGAGGGGCGCGAATATGACGAAAAGATCATGCTCATAATGGAAACAGCTAAACTTGATGTTCTGCCCCGCTTCGAAGAGAGCTTCTGCGAAAAGGCGGCCGAATGCGGTCACAGATCCTTTTGCATCATGGCGGGAGCACTCGACGGATATGAGATAGCGTCTCACTGCCCGAGCCTTGAGGAAACATTCGGAATAGGCTACGGCTGCTGTGCGTTTGAAATTATCGGCAGCGGTGAAAACACCCGCGCGTATTATGCGGCGGAAAGTGATGCCGGCTCAATTTCACCCGACCCGTACGTCAGACTCGCGAAAGAAACGATATCCTCTTATACGGCTTTCGGTACATTGCCGCATGTCACGGACAGCCTGCCTGCCGAAATGACAGAAAGCCGCTCGGGAGTGTTCGTTTCAATCCATAAAAACGGGGGATTGCGCGGCTGCATAGGTACTATATCCGCGACGACCGGCTCAATCGCGGAGGAAATAATTCAAAATGCCGTAAGCGCCTGCTCACGCGACCCGAGGTTTCCTCCGGTCAGAACCGAGGAGCTTTCCGATCTTAAAATTTCCGTAGACGTTCTGACCCGTGCAGAGCCTGTAAGCTCCGTTGACGAGCTCGATGCAGCGCGTTACGGTGTGATCGTAAGCAAAGGCTCAAGACGCGGACTTCTTCTGCCCGATCTTGACGGTGTTGACACACCGCAGCAGCAGATAGCGATAGCAAAGCAAAAGGCGGGCATCGGAGCTGCGGAAGAGGAAGTAAAGCTTGAGAAGTTCAAGGTGATACGCCATGAATAGATGCAACGTTTGCTTCAGGCATTGCCTGATACAGGACGGAATGACCGGATTTTGCAGGGCAAGGACGTGTATCGGAGGAAAGATAGTCTGCTCCAACTACGGGCTCATCACAGCAATTGCACTCGACCCGATAGAAAAGAAACCGCTGATGAAATTCAGACCCGGCAGCAAAATATTGTCGGTCGGCTCATACGGCTGCAACCTGTCCTGCTCCTTTTGTCAGAACAGCAACATTTCCATGGCTTCACAGGAGAACGCGAGAGTTTCCATGTACAACCCGGAGGCTCTTGTCTCCCTTGCCATGGGATGCCGCGGCGAAGGCAACATCGGTATCGCATTCACATATAACGAGCCTCTCGTCGGCTACGAATTCGTCAGGGATACTTCATATATCGCAAGATCAAAGGGACTCGAAACCGTGCTCGTAACAAACGGTACCGCACAAAGGCATGTTGAGGACGAACTGCTGCCGTTCATCAGTGCAATGAACATAGACCTCAAAGCGTTTGACAACAAATTTTACGAGGACGTTGTGAACGGCGACCTGGGCGAAGTTCTCAGATTCATAGAAAGAGCCGTCACCTACGGCTGCCATGTGGAGCTGACGACACTGATCATCCCCGGACTGAACGACTCGGCAAAGTCGATTAAAGCGGAAGCCGGCTGGATAGCAGGTCTTTCAAAGGATATCCCTCTTCACATTACG
>ERZ772917.1340-NODE-1340-length-14340-cov-89.466713_pt1 | contig 14340 bp, 15 predicted proteins | sample MGYA00511187_ERZ772917 | MGnify/ENA primary metagenome ERZ772917 (study PRJEB29015, sample SAMEA2737925) | human oral metagenome | biome: human oral; feature: human-associated habitat; material: dental | place: China | collected 2012 ... | reverse complement strand
CGGGCTCTGCGCCGGCGGCGTCCTCGTCGGGCGGTCCCGGCAGCATCGGGACCCGCCCCGGCGGAGCGTGATCGACGCGCCCCGCCACCTCGCGAAGGAGCGTGGTCCTGCACGCTCCGCAGGCTCACATGCTCAAGATGTCATCGGGACTCCATGGCTTGTCCCCGCTCCTGTCCCGACGATTCAAGTCCGAAGCCACGGCTTCGGCCGCCCGCCGCACAGTGCAGCTCTGAGCCATCCCGAGCTCCAGGGATCGGTTCTTCTCTCCCGACGAGCGCGCCGACTCGGGGATCTCGTCGAAGCGCATGCGCGCTTCGACGAATTTGAGGAGCGCCTGGCACAGTCTGAAGTGCGACTCCCGCAGAGCGCGGACGTTCTCCGCCATCGCGGCGGTCTCCTCGTCACCCCAGATGACGAACTCCTGAACGGTGGTTCCAAGTGCGATCACCACCGACTCGAGCTCGGACACGCGCAGGACTCGCTCGCCGCGCTCGAGGCTCGACACCGTCGTCTGCGTCCACCCGTGGCCGCCGAGCAGCGACACCGAGGCCGCCAGGGCCGACTGAGACAGCCCCGCCCGAGTCCGGAACGCCGCCAAGCGTTCGCCGACACGCTCCTCTTCCATCTTTCCCATCCCTCAAGACTACGTGAGTCGTCCAACAAGTCTATACGAAGATACGTTGACTGTCATGCGAAGATCGCCTACAGTTGGTGTAGGTGAACTTTGAGTATCACTAAGTTGAAGATCGCATGACAAGGAGTTCTCATGTCCGCCTCCGCCGCATCCCCTTCCCGCCCCGCGCTCGCGCTCGCGGGCACCCTGTCCCCGCAGGAGGCCGCCTCCTACCTGGGCTACTGCACCCAGACGCTGGCCGGCTGGCGGTTCCAGGGCGTCGGCCCCCGCTACCTCAAACTCGGTCACGGCAAGCGGGGGAAGATCCGCTACCGCCTAGAAGACCTCGACGCCTACATCGCCAGCTGCGTCACCGACCCCGTCGCCCGGGCCGACGCCTGACCGGGAGTCGCCCCCATGACCGCAGCATCCGCAGCAGTATCCGGGAGCGCCGCCTCCGCGGGGAGGATTCCGACACCGGCCGACCTCGACCCGTCCCCCGGTCCTGTCGACGTGCGCACGGCGCTGGCACTCCTGGGACTGCCCGGCGCCCTCGAACTCGGCGACGACGACGCCCGGGCCGCTGGCGCCCGAGCCTTGGACGCCGCCCGCGGCGCCGACCTGACCACCGCCGAAGCCGCCGCGATCCTGCGCACCAGCCGTCAGGCCCTCGAGGCCCTGTGCGAGACCGGCGTCCTGACCGCCTACCGGGCCCCGGGCTCGGGCCACTGGCGCATCACCCGCGCCTCCCTGACGGCGTTCCGCACCCGCCTGACCCGCGATCCTGCCGCCCACCGGGCCATGACCTCTGCCCGACGCCGCCGGCGGCGTCGGCGGGGCCGAGACGACCGCACCACCGGGAACGCAGCGGCCCCCGCGCCGGTCGGCGGCACAGGGGCCTGACTCCTCAATGCCAAGCAAATAGATCGGAGCAAGAACCATGATACCCGCGACACCCGTGCCGCCGACGTCGCCACTGCGCCCGACGGCGAGGACCGCCCGATGAGCCCGTACTGGTACGCCGTCGTCCCGAAGACCGCCAACATCTCCAGTTGCAGCACGTTCGCCGAACTCGCCGCGCTCGGCATCGAGCTCGGACGCCGCCCCCGCGCCTCCTTCCTCTTCTCTGACGAGAACCCCGGCCATGGGCGACGAACTCTGCGCGACGCCGCCACGATCCACATCCGGGCCGGGCGTGCGCGCCTCCTGCACGTCGCCGGCGACATCCTCCTCCGAAACCTGCCTGCCGTCGGCGCCCTGACCCGCGCCGTGGCCCTCCGACTCGACCACTGGGAACCCCTCGCCGCCCCGTGCACGCACAGCGGCCACGACGACTGCCGGATTATCGGCGTGGCCCTGCCCGACGACGCGGACGCCAAGCACGAGCCCCTGACCGTCCCCGACGACCCCCAAGACCTTGAGGACCGACCAGTATGAGCACCACCACCCCGCCTGCGCTCGCGGCCCCGATGCCCCCAGTCCCCACGACCATGGCAGGAGCCCCGGGCGGGCCGAGAATTGCGGAGAACCGGTGGGAGTGGCTCGACGCCATCGAGATGTTCAACAAAACGTCCCCGGTCGCGCTGAAGCTCTCGGCCCAGCTCATCGCCTACTCCCTGAGCCGCCGGGCCATGGACGTGCAAGAGGCCTGGACGCCGCAGGCCCGCCTGGCCGCCGCCACCGGAATGAGCCGGCGCACCGTCCAGCGGGCCATGGACGAGCTCGAGGCCGCCGGGTTCCTCGTCCTCGTCCACAGGGCCTCTCAGCACCGCGCGCCCCGTTACGCCCTCACCATCCCCGCCCTGGGCGAAGCCGGCGCCGACAACGTCAGGGGTGACGCCACAGCGCCTCCGGCGCCTGTGGACAACCCGACTCAGGAGCGACATGGTGACGCCCCCGCCCATCCCAGGGACAACATGGTGTCGCCCCTGGAACCGCCAGGGACGACACCGAGTCGCGCCAGAGGCGTCGCCACGCCGCCCGATCAAAGAATGATCAAACACTCCCCCCTACCCCCCTCAACCCGGCAGGACGGACGCACGAGCCCTACGGCGCCTCAGGGACGGACGAGGACGCGCTCGACAGCCGCCGCCGGCTGCGGCGCGGCGCTCCCTGCGCCGCCAGCCCCGCCGCCCGAAACGACGGGACCCGCCAGCCCGCCGTCGGGGGTACGCGGAAGCGCGTCCCCTTCCGGGGACGACCCTGCCGTCGACGCCGTGCTGCACCACCCCGCCGCCCGCGGGATCCGTGCCGACGTGCCCGGACTGGTCGTCCCGCTCACCGCCGCCGGCTGGCGCGCCGACGACATTCGCCGCCTCCTGGATGCCATCCCTGCGGACGCCCCCGGCCTCGTCGTGCGTGCACTGCGCGACGCCGCCCTCTCACCGCCCCCGGCCTCGTCGACGTCGAGGCCGAGCGGACACCGGGGATGGTGCCGCAAGCACGACCGCGAGCGCACCGCCACCGGCAAGTGCAGCGCCTGCCGCTCCGAGGCGCTGGCCGCTCCCGCTTCACCAACACTGATATGCTCCCTGAGGCGCTGAGCAGAGCCGAGACCGTCAGCGCAACGATCACGACCTGGGTCACTGACTCCGGCACCGCGCTCATCGCCGACGCCTCGGTCTTCTTCGCCTCCGACCGAATCGCCGTGCGCGTCGTCATGCGCGTCGGCCTCGGCCCCCCGTGCCCGGGGGAGGACCCCCCTTGACCCGGCCCGGGGCAGGCCCGGCAATGCTTCCCATATCCCCCCGCCATCCGTGTCCCCGACCGGACCGATCCGAAGGGCGCCGCCATCGTCGTCGGCAGCGTCTTCGACCCATCTGACCGCGGTCTTCAGGCGGGCGATCGTCCGTGCCCGACGTCGGCCGCAAGACACCGGTCCGTGCCCACGTATTGCCCACAACATGCGGCAAGACGAGGCGTCAACCCGGTATCCCAGACAATGAGAAACCGCATGATTGCGCAGTTTCACGTGGTGGGCGGGAGTGTCTCCCGAGCCTCGCTCTGCCTCCGGAGCAGAAGGCCGCAGGTTCGAATCCTGTCCGGGGCACCACGGGCGAGGGCCCGCCGTCGCAACGGGAAGTCGCGGCGGCGGGCCCTCGCCGCGCCCGGCGGCGCGCCCGTCACCCACGTTCGCCCCCAGCAACGAGTGGGGCGAACGTGGTTCAGGCGGTGGCGAGGTATGCCTCGACGGCGTCGCGGATGACGGCGCTGGCGGTGGTGCCGTGCTTCTCGACGTAGGCGGTCAGGGCCGCGTCGGTGTGCTCGGGCAGGCGGACCTGGCGGCGCGGGGAGCGTCCGCGGCCCGTGGCGCGGGACTGTCCGAGGCCCGGGCGGCCGCGGAGGACGGCGTCGAGCTCGGTGTCGCTGACGCGTGAGCCGTCGCGGCGGGTTCCGCGCCCGATGGTGGGGACGCGGCCGGCGGTGACGTCCTCGTCGAGCTGGTTGTAGTAGGCCTGCTCGGCCTCTGTGAGGGGCGTGTGCGCGGGGTCCTCGGTCATGATGGCTGTTCCTGGTGGTCAGTGGTCGGTGCGCGGGATGAGGTGGCGGTAGAGATCGGTGACCTCCATGGCGCGGAAGACGGTGCGGCGGCCACGTCCGTCAACGGTGACGCCGACCTCGAGGTGGCGCAGTGCCTGCGGGTGGGGCAGGCCGACGAACATGAACGACTGCTCGCCTGTACGGCGGGGCTGGAGGATCTCGTAGTCGACGTGGTGCATGACGGCGTACTCCGCGTCGGGACGAGGGGACTCCGTGCTTGTCCGCGGAGTCGGCGAACTCGAACCCCACAGCATTATGGTAATACCATTTGGGGGCGTATTCTTCATCTGGAGTGAGAAGAAACATGACCGACACCACCACTGGGCTCACCGAGGCCACCACCGACGACGAAATCGACGAACTCGCCGTCGCGGGCGCCTTGCGCCCGGTCGGGCAGCCCGCAGGCGGTGGCGACCTCGCCGATGAGTGGGCCCTACGCGCCGCCCTCGAGCACTACCCCGCCACCGTCTGACCACCGACGCCCAGGTCGAGGGCGCCCACGCGGTGCCCTCGACTCAGCGGTAGCGCGCCCGTCACCGCCGTTCGCCTCGTGGTCGCGCACGCCTCAACGGTCGCTGTGACCCGGTCCTCTCATCCGCCCCGGCGACGGCGACGTCGAGGTTGGGCGAGCGCCGGGGATGGTGCCGCAAGCACGACCGCGAGCGCACCGCCACCGGCACGTGCAGCGTCTGCCGCTCCGAGGCGCTGGCCGCTCTGCCGAGACTACCGAGCACTCCGGTGACTCCGTGAAGAGCGTGAACCGGATCCATAGTGGGCCCCGGCGTATCCCTACGAACTGAACAGCCAGAAACACGCAGTCCGAGACCGCCAACAACCATAGTCCAAAAAATACCGGGCACTCCACCCCAGCAAGGTGCTTCGAACACGTTCGCGGTCGGACCGGGGCGTATCGTCATTCACCACCAGCACCGTTGTTGCGCTTCCACGTAATTGCGGTTGCCTCAAGGGCGCCTACGACGGGTGCAGCGAGGAGGATCAATGGAATATTGTCGCCGCGCCCCAGAGCCGCGAAAACGCCGCAAATTCCAATGGCAACCATGAATGTCACCAGGATATGTCGCACGAAATGTGACCTGCAATTAGATCCGTTCATAAAATCACTTCCTGCACGGTTTGTTGAAGTCTGGGAGCATGCCCAGCGTGAAGAACACTCCGTTGCAGATGATGCCGGGAACCCCTCCAGCCACAGTGAATGCGCCGCACACCATCGAATTGGCCGCAAAATATGCCCAAGCCGCGGCCCAACCCTTCGCACACGTCGGTATCCCTTGAGGCGCCAGGGACGGGGCGCCCCCGAGGTCCTCCATGGCGATGACATTTTCTGGCACAAGTTTGACACAGAGGTTCGAAGAGGAGTCTGGAACGAACTTCATTCCCCGAGTGTTCTCGATAAGCGCCCGGATGCCCTCGTCTGTTGCGATCATGGCGATATCGATAAGTGCGACATCAACGTCGTCCGTTTGGCTGGCCAAATATCTCAGCAGTGCCGGACTTTGCCGCAAAGTGAGCGCGCGTTGTGCAAGCACGTCAGCGTCTGTGGTCATGACTTGGACGGTGACTCCATCAGGAAGCTCCTGATTCAGGTCTTCCGTATTCGTGTCGGCACGTGCTGGAACTGCGGAGAAACAAATAGTGACCACGGAAACAACGGTGACGATCAGAGTCCTGACTCGAGACATAACTATCATTCCCTTAACAAATTATACCACAATGTGAGAGTCGCTACAAAAATGTGATAAACCTCATTTATTCGTGAAGAATCGATGGGGATCCTCACCCTCTCGAGACCGACGCTGCTTCACCGCTCTTCCCCTCAACGTCGATCTTCGCCTCGTGGACTTCGTTGAGCTCGCGCAAAGGTTCGACGCCATCGAGATCCGGAGGGCCCCCGCCGGGCATACGGGTCTTGGGAAGTCGGTGGAGTCTCGGATACCGTTCCGGGCGAGGCGGCAGCCGGCCCACCGGGGTGAGAAGAGCACTGCGGGCCGGCTGCCGCCTCCGCTGCGGCGCCCACGCGCCATGCCCTCCTCGACGTCCCCGCGTCCGTCACCTCCCGCCGCCATGAAGGGCGCCGTCCGAGCGGGCGGCCCGATGCTCGCCTACGCCGTCGTCGCCAGCTCCCGCGCCCGGGCCAGCCAGGCGCGCCGCTGCTCGGGCGTGGATCCGGCCACGGGACTGGCGAGCAGCCGCCGGACCTCCGCCCCGCCCAGGTAGGCCCCCACGCACCGCTCCCAGATCAACGAGAGGGGGTCGCCGAAGACCCCGGTCTCGCGCTCGGCGGGGGTGTCACCGGTGTTGAGCACGATCAGCCGGCGCAGGTCGAGCAGGCAGGTCGGCTCGCCCTCGGCGGCGTCGAGCTCGTAGACGACGCCGGGAACCAGGACGCGATCCATCCACCCGGCCATGATCGCGGGCGGTTTGCCCCACCAGTTCGGATGGGCGACGACGAGCGTGCGCGCCGCCGAGAGTTCGCGACGATGACGGTGGACGAGCGGGTCGGCGCCGACCGTGAGGGCGCTCTCGTCCGCCCGGCGGGTCGTGCGCCCCTCCTCCGGCTCCAGGACGGGCCGGAAGCCCTCGGCGTAGAGGTCGTGGAGCACGACCTCGTGCCCGGCCTCCGTCAGGCCCGCCGCCGCCTCCTCGGCCAGGGCGTGCACGAAGCTGTTCGGGCGCGGGTTGGCCACGACGACCATGGACTGCGTCATGGGCCCGACCCTACCCGGCGACCGACCGAGCCCGGTCCGACGGCCCCCTCCCGAGCCGGGCGTCCCGCGCACTCCGATCCGCTCGACCGTTCAAGGGCGGCGTTCGCGGAAAATGGCGCTCCGGGAGGAACGTTCCGTCCCGCACCCGGCAGCGGCTTCACGAAAACCGCGGAATCATGCGGAAGCAGTCGGACGCATGACGTGTGCCGCCGCGAACGATCCTCCCAGGGCGCCAAAACGCGGCCTACGCCGGTCGCTCCCCGGCCTCCAGCAGGCGCTGCTCGACGGCGAAGGCCCCGCCGTCGACGGCCCCGTCCGGCCGGGCGCCGCGCGGGTCCCCGTAGATGCGCCCCGAGCCGCGGGAGTCCCAGGGCCGCCAGCCCGGATCGCCGGTGAGGATGAAGCGCGTCCAGTCGCCGTGCACGGCGTCGGCCAGGGACTGGGGCGGGACCGCCCGCAGGGTGTGGTCGCAGTAGGGGTGGGCCAGGCAGTCGAAGGCGAAGGGCAGGTCGAGGCAGTGCGTCGACAGCCCCGTGGCGGGAGACTCCCAGGCGAAGCGGCTCAGCCAGGTCCCCGCCGAACCGGCGCGCTCCCGGGCCCGGGCCCAGCCCAGGAGCGGGATGTGGAACATGGCGTCGGAGATGAGGCAGCCCAGGTACAAGTGCTCCCCGCCGCCCAACTCGGGGTGGGCGGCCACGTAGTCCGCGGCGGGCCCCGCCCCCAGGCCGGCCTCCTCCATCACCTCGACGGCCGTGCGCCCGCCCAGCTCCCCGACCAGCCCGAAGGCCGCCCCGATGAACTCGTGCGTGGTGCTCATGGCCAGCAGCGGGACGTCGCCGCCCTCGCCCCGGGCCAGCGCCTCGACCACGGGCAGGGGCACGATCCGCCCGTCGACGACGGGGCCGTAGACGATCCCCGCATCCGGGGCGGAGATGAGCGCGGCGCGGATGCGCTGGGCGAGCGGGACCGGCGGGCTCTGCTCGGCGCGGCGCTTCTCGAATTCGGCGGTGACGGCGAAGACCCGGTCGTAGTCCAGCGCGCGCCACCCCTCCAGGTTCGGCTCCACGCCCGCCAGGCGCGCCATTTCCCGGGCCGTGGAGCGGACGGCGTCGGCGGGGAAGTCGGTGACGGCGCCCGAGTCGCTGATGGCCCTGCGGAACAGGCCGCGCGCACGGGGGCAGGTCATGAGGACCATGACATTGCCGCCGCCGGCACTCTGCCCGCCGATGGTCACCTCGCCCGGGTCGCCGCCGAAGAAGGCGATATTGTCCCGCACCCACTCCAGCGCCAGCACCTGGTCCAGGACCGCGCGGTTGAAGGGGGCGTCGGAGCCGTCCACCCAGCCGTAGCCGTCGAAGCCCAGGCGGTAGGCGATGGAGACGGTGACCACGCCGTCGCGGTTGAAGGCGGCGCCGTCGTACCAGGGCGAGTTGTGGGACCCGGAGGACCAGCCGCCGCCGTGGATCCACACGAGGACCGGCAGCCGGGCGCCCGTCCGGCCGGGCGCGGGGGTGAAGACGTTGAGGGTCAGGAAGTCGTCGCCGGGCACGGAGGGCTCGGGGATGGCGGGGTCGGAGAAGATCGAGCCGCGCTGGGGCGTGGCCGACGGCGTCAGGGCGGGGCGCTCGGCGGTCCAGGGCGCGCGCGGCACCGGGGCGAGGAAGCGCCGCTCGCCGCTGGGGGCCTCGGCGTAGGGGATGCCGTAGAAGGCGGCGGAGCGCTCGAAGCGGGGGGCGTCACCCCGGCGATCGGGGGCGGAGACGATGCGCCTCCACACCCCGCGGACCGGGCCGGCCGGCGCGGTCACGAGCGGGCCGGGCTCGCCGGTCGGCACGGCGATCGGGGTGGAGGCGACGTGCTCGACGGACGCGTCGAGTCGGGTCAATCGGGTCATCGCGGCTCCTGCCCGCCCAGCACCTCCAGCGCCAGGGCGGGCACGTCGGTGACGATCCCGTCCACGCGCATCGCCGCGAGCCTGCGCATCTCCTCCGGCTCGTCCACGGTCCACACGTGCACCTCGAGCCCGTCGCGGTGGGCCTGGGCCACGAAGCGCTCGGTCACCACGGGCACCCTCCCCCAGTGCGCCGGCACCTGCACGGCGTCGACGCGCCCCTTCGTCCACGACCAGCGGGTCCCGGGCAGCCTCAGGCCCGCCTCGGCGTGCAGCACCAGGGCCAGCACGTCGCCGACCCCCAGCGAGGTCGTCGCCCGGGGCTCCTGGCGGCGCAGGACCGCCAGGCGCCGCGCGGAGAAGGAGGCGAAGCGGACCCGCTCCAGGGCGTCGGCGGCGCGCACCACCTGCAGGGCGTCCTGGACGACCGCCGACTCCTTGAGGTCGATATTGAAGCGCAGCCGCGGGAAGGCGGCGAGGGCGTCGTCGAGCCTGACCGGGGGCCGGCCGTCGCCGGCGTCGAGATCGGACAGCTCCTTCCAGGTCAGCTCTCCGATGCCCCGCGGGTCCGCGGCGGTGCGCATGAGGTCGGGGTCGTGGGAGAGGATGACCAGGCCGTCGGCGCTCACGCGCAGGTCCGTCTCCATCCAGGTCAGTCCCAGTTCGGCGACGTGTTCGACGGCGGTCCAGGTGTTCTCCGGCGCCTCCCCCGCACCTCCGCGGTGGGCGATGACGGCGCAGCCTCGTGTGGCGACCATGCTTCCTCCAGGGTGGGCGCGGGTCAGGAGCAGTCGGTCGTCAGCTCGACTGCGTGGTGCTCGGCGAGCCAGGTCGTCGGGTCGACCGTCGACTCGTCGGCGTCGTCGTTGGCGATGCGGACCTCGAAGTGCAGGTGGGCCCCGGTCGAGCGCCCCGTGGAGCCGACGGCGGCGATGAGCTGGCCGGCGGTGACCTTGTCCCCCACGTGGACGTAAATGCCGTCCTCGTACATGTGCAGGTAGCTCGTGTACCAGACCTGGCCGTCGATGTCGTGCTTGATGGTCACGGTGCCGGTGCCGTCGACCATGCCGGCGGTGACCACCTCCCCCGCGGCGGCGGCGTATATGGGCGTGCCGGCGGGCGCGGCGTAGTCCTGCCCGGCGTGGAGCTTGAGGATGCCCAGGGTCGGGTGCATGCGGTAGCCCCACGGCGAGGAGATCTCGTAGGTGCCCTCCATCATGGGGTTGAAGACCTCCGGGGCGGAGACGAAGGCGGCGGTGTCGCCCGAGGCCCCGGAGGACTTGGAGGCGCAGGTGACGGTCGCGTTGTCGTGGGCCGCGCGGATGCGGGCGAGCGTCGCGGCGTCGGGGACGTTGGACATCTCGGTGTCGCTGTTCTCGTCGACGTCGGCGTCCGATCCGAGGACCGCGTCCGCCACCGAGACCGGGACCGACGCGGCGGCGGTGGCGCCGGTCTGGGCGGCGACGGCGGGGGTGACGGCCAGGGAGAGGAAGCCGACCCGCGTGCCCAGCGGCGCCAGGACGGTCGCAGCGGCCAGGACCACGAGGACGCCCGTGCGGCCGATCATCCCCAGCGGAGTGTGGGCGACGGGGCGGGGCGCGACCAACTCGTCGGTGCGAATCTCATCGGTTCGAATCTCGTCGGCACGGGGCTCGACCGGCTCGTTGACGCGGAACTCGTCGGCGCGGGGCCCTCCACTGGCCTCGGACTCGACCCGCGGGGTCCGGCGGGAGCGCGGGGCGGGATCGGGGCGACCGGCCGACCCGGAGCGCTCGGCGCGCGCCGGCTCGGGGCGCGCGGCGTAAGGCGGCTCGGGGCGCGCGGCGTAAGGCGGCTCCGGGCCTGCGGCGGGCATGGACGGGATCGTGTCGACGTCCCCCGGTCCGGAGCCCCGGAACGGCTCGGGTCGCGGGAACGGGGGCCTGGGCCGCGGGAAGGGATCCGGCGGGAACTGCGGCTCGGGCCCGGGGGTCGGCGGCTCGGGCCGCGGAAGCGGGGGTTTACGCGGGGTGGACGTCTGGGGCCTGCGCGGTGCCGCTGGTTCGGGCCTGCGTGGGGTGGGCGTCTGGGGCCTGGGCGTCTCGGGTTTGGGAGTCTGGGGCTGGCGCGGAGCAGGGGATCCGGGCCGCGGAAGCGGCAGCGCCCGGGGCGGCGCCTCGTCCCAGGACGACGACGTGTGCGAGACGATCCACGCCCCCGTCGGCGGCGTCCCCGTCGCGGCAGACGGCGATGGCGACGACGGCCCCGTCGGCGGTGTCAGCCCCGTCGGCGGCGTTGACGACGGGTGCGCCTGCCCCGGGCGGACCGAGGCCGAACGGCGCGTGGGCACTTCCCGGGTGGAGCGGGAGGATGAACGGGGGTCGGGCGTCGGGGAGGAGGGGGGAGTCTGTGCGGCGGGGGCCGCGGGGCGGTGCGTCGGGTGATCGGCGCGACCGCCCTTCCGGGTCGGCGTGGCCGCCGTCCGATGCGCGGAGGCCGACGGCGTCGCCGGGTCCGGCCCGGCGGAGGCCGACTTAATCGGGCCCCTCCTGCCGGAACTCGGTCTCCTGCCCGAGCCCTTCCCTCCCGATGATCCCTTCCCGCCCGGACCCGGTCTGGCGGCCGAGCCCCGCGGCGGCGTCGAGGGTTGCGATCCGGACACGATCTGAGCCCAGTCCATGGACGCCTGGCCGTCCCCGCCCGACTCCCAGCTCGTCGCGGGGTGCGCGCGGCCCGGGTGGCGCCCCGAGTGCGCCGTCGGTCTTCTGGAGGCGGGCGTCCGGGAGGGGGACGGAGGGGTTTCAGCCGACGCGGGCACCGGCCTGCTCGTCGGGGGCGAGCCGACCGCGCCATCCGAGCCGGTCGAACCGCCCGTCGCGCCTGCACGAGCGGCGGCGTCCCGCGCGGCGCGCTCGGCCGCACGCCGCTCGCGGCGGGTCATGGGTGTGGCGGTCACTGACTGTGCCTCTCGGTGGTTCCTGGAACGGACGCCAATGCTAGCGCCCAGCTGCCCGGCGGCGGCCGCCCGGGGATGGATCGGCCGCACTCCGAGACCCTAACGATCTCACACTTGCGGCGCCAAGAGCACGCTCGCATCCGTATCGCCCGTCTCAGTCCCTCTCGCGCCGCTGGTACTCCTCGCGCTGCATGGCGTCATTCACCTCGCCGACGAGCTCCTCGAGGATGTCCTCGAGGAACACCACGCCCAGCACGCGCCCGGCCGCGTCGCGCACCCGCCCCAGGTGGGCGCCGGAGCGCTGCATGGCCACGAGGGCGTCCTCCACCTCGTCGTCGGCGGACACCGGCACGAGCGCCCGGGTGCGCCAGGCGGGGACGGGCTCGGCGCGCTCCCCGCCTTGGGCGTACAGGACGTCCTTGAGGTGCAGGTAGCCGACGATGACGTCCCCGTCGGCGGCGTCGTCGGGCCGGGCGGAGACGAGCGGGAAGCGGGAGTAGCCGGTGGAGGCGACGGCGTGCTCGACGTCCTGCGGGGTGCAGCCCTCGGGGAGGGTGACCAGGCCGTCCAGGGGCACCATGACGCTCCCGGCGGTCTCCTCGGAGAACTCCAGGGCGCCCGACAGCAGGCCGGTGTCGTCGTCGAGCACGCCCTCGGCGGTGGAGCGCTCGACGATGGAGGCGACCTCGGCGGCGTTGAAGGCGGCCGAGACCTCGTCCCTCGTCTCGACCCCCAGGCGGTGCAGCACCCAGTTGGCGAAGCCGTTGAGCCCGGTGACGACGGGGCCGAAGAGGCGCGAGACCTGCACCAGGGGCGGGGCGAGCCACCGCACGGCGCTCTCCGGGGAGGAGATGGAGATGTTCTTGGGCACCATCTCCCCGGCGACCACGTGGAGGTAGACGACCAGGACGAGGGCGACGACCACGGCCGCGGCGTGCGCCCCGGCGGCTCCGATCCCGACCCTGGTCAGCAGGGGCTGGATAATGCGGGCGATCGCCGGCTCGGCGACGACGCCCAGCCCGGTGGAGCACAGGGTCACGCCCAGCTGGGCGGTGGCGAGCATCCGCGAGATGTGCTGGAGGGCCCACAGGGCGGTGGCGGCCCTGGCGTCGCCCGCCTCGGCGAGGGGCTCGAGCTGGGAGCGGCGCGAGGAGGTCACGGCGAACTCGGCGCCCACGAAGAAGGCGTTGCCCGCCAGCAGGAGGAGGGTGATGGTCAGGGCGACCGGCGTGCTCATCGCCCCGCCCCCGTCCCGGCGCCGGCGTTCCCGGGCGCGTCGGCGGAGCGGACCCGCAGGCGGGTGACCCGGCGGCCCTCCATGGCCTCGACGACCAGCTCGACCCGCGCGACGCCCACCGTGTCGCCCACGCGGGGGATGCGGCCGAGCTCGGTCATGACCAGCCCGCCGAGCGTCTCGTAGGGGCCGTCGTCGGGCACGTGGATGCCGGCGCGGGCGGCGAGCTCGTCGGGGCGCATCCACCCGGGCACGATCCAGTCGCCGGAGGCGTCCACGTGGGCGCCTGCGCGGCGGCGGTCGTGCTCGTCGGCCACGTCCCCGACGATCTCCTCCACGGCGTCCTCCAGGGTGACGACCCCGGCGGTGCCCCCGTACTCGTCGACGACCAGGGCCATCTGGCTGCCGGCGGCGCGCAGCTCGACCAGCAGCGAGGCCAGCGGCATGGTCTCGGGCACGCGCGGCACCGGCGTCATGAGGGAGGAGGAGGCCACGGACACGGCGCCGCGCCGCTCGTAGGGCACGGCGATGGCGCGGCGCAGGTGGACCACGCCGAGCACGTCGTCGACGTCGGAGCCGATGACGGGGAAGCGCGAGTGCCCGGTGGTGCGGGCCAGGTCGACGACGGCGTCGGCGGTGTCCTCGGCGTCGAGGGTGTGCAGGCGGCCGCGGTCGGTCATGACGTCGACGGCGGTCAGCTCGCCCACGCCGATGGAGCGGGTGAGCAGGGCCGCCGTGGAGACGTCGAGGGTCCCCTCCTCGGCGCTGTGGCGCACCAGGGAGGCGAGCTCGCCGGCGCTGCGGGCGCCGCTGATCTCCTCGGCCGGCTCGATGCCCATGCGGTGCAGGACGAGGTTGGCGGTGTTGTTGAGGACGACGATGACCGGCCGCAGCACGGTGGTGAAGGCCGTCAGGAGGGGGGTGACGAGCCCGGCGGCGCGCATGGGGTCGGACAGGGTGGCGTTCTTGGGGATGAGCTCGCCGAAGACCATGGAGAAGGCGTTGGCGATGATCAGGGCGATGACGACGGCGGCGCCGGTGGCCACGGACTGGGCCATCCAGGCGCTCATGAGCCGGGTCAGGAGCCGGGCCATGGCGTCCTGCATGGTGTAGCCGAGCAGGATGGTGGTCAGCGTGATGCCCACCTGCGCCCCGGACAGGAGGGTGGACAGGCGCCCGAGGGCCCGGCGGACGGTGGCGGCGCGCCTCTCCCCCTCGGCGGCGCGGGTCTCGACGGTGGAGGGGTCCAGGGCGACGAGCGAGAACTCGCCGGCGACGAACAGGGCGGTGCCCGCCGTCAGCACGACGCCCAGGGCGACCATGAGCCAGTCGGTCACGCGGCACCGCCGGGGGTCGGCGGGGCCGACGACGGCGCGGCCGCGGCGGGGGCGGCCGGCGCCG
>ERZ772917.1339-NODE-1339-length-14348-cov-5.413559_pt1 | contig 14348 bp, 9 predicted proteins | sample MGYA00511187_ERZ772917 | MGnify/ENA primary metagenome ERZ772917 (study PRJEB29015, sample SAMEA2737925) | human oral metagenome | biome: human oral; feature: human-associated habitat; material: dental | place: China | collected 2012 ... | reverse complement strand
GCTAGATTTAGCCTCCCTTTTATGGCGCAAAGTAGCGTTTTCGGGGAGCCTTCCCAAGAGGCGAAAAACAACCCTACGGTAGGTCGCCCGATCGACCTACCGTAGGTCGCATGAACGACCCACAGTGGGTCGTCTCGGCGACCTACCATAGGTTTTGAGAAGGGTCTTCGCTAGCCCCTTGGGAAGCGGACTGGAGCTCGCTCAGAAAAGATGCTGTAAAATGTGTATCTTGGCATGGCCTTTGCCAGAGACTAAGCAAGCTAAGTATTAACCCCGTCTCAGCGTGGCTTGTCATCGATGGCAGGCTTTGAGACTTCTAAATTTGAAAGAAAGCAATGAAGTTCCCTAAGTGGATTATCGCCGCAGTTATCACCGTAGTGATCGTTGGTTCCTTCGCTCTGTGGGGGATCTCCCAGTACAACGGCCTTGTAGAGATGGACCAGAATGTCAAGAGCAACTGGAGCCAAGTAGAGAACCAGTACCAGCGCCGTAGCGACCTCATCCCTAACCTCGTCAATGTGGTCAAGGGCTATGCTTCGCACGAACGTGAGACCCTCGAAGGGGTCATCACAGCTCGCAAGGCTACCTCTACGACGATCAATGCCAGCGATATGGATGAAGCTGCACTGCAGCGCTTCCAGCAGAGTCAAGATGCTCTGTCCTCGGCCCTCTCTCGTCTGATGGTCGTCGTCGAGAAGTACCCCGACCTCAAGGCTAATGAGCAGTTCCTTGAGCTCTCTTCGCAGCTCGAGGGTACGGAGAATCGTATCGCTACGGCTCGCCGTGACTTCAATACCGCTGCTCAAGCCTACAATACGCACCGCAACAAGTTCCCCACGGTCATCGTGGCTGGAGTTGCAGGCTTCCGTGAACGTCCCTACTTCGCTGCTCAGGCAGGGAGTGAAGTGGCTCCTACGGTAGACTTCTCTTCAGATAAGTAAAGAACCCAATCATTTGCTTTAGATAAGATGGACAAGAAGCATCTCGGGTACAGACCCAGCGTGCTCCGCTTCTTACTTCTAGGGCTTCTGATCCTCCTTCCCCTCGGCCTCAGAGCTGAGGGGCGGGTCTATACACCCGCTCTCGTCCCCAAGGTCTTTGCCGAGGATAGCCTCCAGCTCCTCTCGGATCCCGAGGGCTACATCAATCGAGAGGATCGGGCACGGATCAATGAGGCGCTCACTGAGATCCGCCTCTCTACGGGGGTGGAGTTTGCCGTGGTCGTCCTGCCTAGTATCGGCCAGGTCGATATAGAGAGCTTCTCCACGGAGCTCTTCCGTCTCTGGGGCTTAGGCTCTAAGAAGAGGAACGACGGGCTCCTGCTGGCGCTCGTGATGGATCAGAGGAAGCTTCGCTTCGAGACTGGCTATGGTATGGAGGGGATCCTCACCGATGCCCTTGCCTCTCGTATCCAGCGTCGGGAGATGATCCCTCTGATGCGTGAAGGAAAGTACGGCGAGGCGATCTATCGGGGAGTCCTTGCCGTAGGGAGTGTGATCAAGGGGGAGGAATATACCTCCGACCGACGTACTGCCCGAGAGGATGAAGAGACTGATGGCTGGAGGCTCTTCTTTGGCTTCTATGGGCTCATCGTCGTCACGATGGGTTATAGTGCCTTCTCAAGCCTTAAGGAGAAGCGCCTACGTGCTCGGATCAGCCCAGCAGAGGCTAGGAGTACATATATTGGGCTTTCCTCTTCGGTCTCGCAGTACCGGGCCATCCTCCTCGTCCTCTGCCTCCCGCTTGGGCTCATCTATTATCTCTATAGTCGAAAGATCCTCAGTGAGGTCCATGAGCGTTCGCTCCTGTGCCCCCACTGCCACACTCCCCACCTTCAAGCTCTTCCCCCACGGGATACCCTCGACTCTCTGACCCCGCAGCAGAAGAGAGAGGTGGAGCTCGGCTCTCGCTATTATCTAGCCTATGCCTGCTCGCACTGCGCTCATGTCGAGATCGAAGGGCGGAATCTGGCTCCGAACTGGCATGTCTGCAAGCGCTGTGGCGCCCGTACCGTCAGCCTCGAGCGCAAGGAACCTATCCAGCGTGGACGCTATCGTGTCCGCCTGCACTATCTCTGTCACTACTGTGGCAATACCACCCACGAAGATCATGATGAAGATTCAGGTCAGAAGGCTCAGGTAGCCTCGATACTCATGGGAGCTCTCATCGGTGGCCTCGCTCGTCGTAGCGTTGGCGGTAGCTGGGGTGACTCTGGCGGTAGCGGCTGGGGAGGTGGTGGCTTCGGCGGTGGATCCTCTGGTGGCGGTGGCGCTACTGGAGGCTGGTAACCAACTCCTTTCCCTCTGAATATACTAAGGCCTCCGCCCGATAGACGACGCTCATCTAGCGTACCAGTCTATCGGGCGGAGGCCTTGTTGTATTGTCGGGGTTAGTCGAGCGGGACGGGGACGACCTTCGGGGCTTCTCCCTGCAGGTAGCATAGGTAGCCCGAGACCTCGTCGAAGCCCATCTGTCTCAGGAGCTTCATGTAGCCCTTCACTTGCGTGAGGTGCTGCTTCCGCTCCGCCCCGAACTTATAGTCGATGACCTCGATATGCCCATCGGGGTAGCGAACCACACGGTCGGGTCTACGGCTGGTCTCTAGTCCTCCGCCGATGATCGCACGCTCATTGTAGACGATCCCAGAGCCGTCGAACCACCGAGCAGTGTCGGGGTGCTCCATGAAGCCTCGGAGCATCGAAGAGAGTTCGTCAGTCTCATCCTCCTTGATGTAGCCTCGGTAGACGGCTTCACCGATGGCAGCGTCGATCTCCGTGCTCTGCTTGATCTCTGAGAGGACGAGGTGCATCGTACGACCATATTGTCGTTGCTTCTCCTCTGTGAAGTATTCGAGCCCTTCTCTTAGGATGGCTAGTCTCGAGGCTATGGGGTAGGAGCTGAGGGTGGTGACTTGGAGCGTATTGACTTCTTCCTGCTCCTTCCTCTGATGATTGATAAGGGGAGCTTCTCTGTCGGTCTTGGTAGGATCGTCCTGGGGTGAAGATAGGGCAGATAGCCCTTCCCAGAGGGGATGATCCTCGCCTCCCTTCTCAAAGAAGAGGGCCTCGATAGTCTTTGGTTGCCTTGGCTTCTTGTCCTTCTTACCCTTCTCGTCCTTCTTGTCTGATGCTTCGACCTCTTCCCCTAGCCAGATGTGGAGCTCTTGCTTGGGGCGTGTCGTAGCCACGTAGAGGAGGTTGAGCGCATCGAACTGGTAGCGGAGCTTCTCCTCGAAGTAGGTCTTCGCGAAGTAGCTCTGCTGTAGTGCACTCCCGTATGTTATGGGTACGCTATCCACTCCGCACGAGGCGAAGGCTTCTAGTCCTTCTTCCCCAAGGATCGGGCACCAGAGGATGTTGCTCGAGTTTCCTTCGGCATCGAGCTTCCACCCTAGATCGGGGAGAAGGACGACGGGGAAGCCTAGCCCCTTGGACTTGTGGATCGTCATGAGGGAGAGCGCATCATCTGAAGCGACGCTGACGATCTTCTGCTCCGAGCCTCGCTCTTCCCACTCTTGGAGGAAGGAGGATATATCTGCAGACTGCTCCTGCTCCCAGAGGTAGAGCATATCGAGGAGCTTCACTAGGTAAGCCCCTTCACTCTCGTGGAAAAGCTGACCGAACTGATGGATCAAGATCTCGGCGACTTCATAGAGCCCTCTTCGCCCGATATCTCTTAGTCCTTGTAGCTCCTCTTCGCTGAGCTCCTTGGGTTCCTTCCCTGAGATCTCGAAGAGCTGATGGTAGGCTTCCTGAAGGATGGCTTGGTGTAGCGGAGTCCCATTCTCCCCGATGTAGCCGAGGGCTGCGATGAGGAAGCGCACGGAGTAGGCATTGCTCACTAGTAGAGCTTCCTCGGAGACGAAGTTCAGCGAATAGCCCTTCTTCTCCTCTTCGGGGAACTGCATCAGCGCTTCGGCTACCGCTGTGGCTGTCTTCTTAGCACGTACGAGGATAGCTATGTCGGAGGGCTTGTAGCCTCGCTCCTGTAGATCAATGATGACCTTGGGGAGCTGAGCGATGGCATCCTTCAGGTCAGTCGTATCGTCATCGTCTTCTCCTTCCTCACTCTCGCTTTCCTCGGAAGAACCCTTTTTCTTTGCAGGCTTCTGGTAGTGGTGAAGGACGACTTGACCCGTTTGCTTCTTGCCCTTCTCTGGGACTTCCTGCTCTACATCGGCATAAGCCTGAATGAGCTGCTCTAGGTAAGCATCGAGATGTGCCTTGACGGAGGCTAGGTCGACACCGCTCTTGGTTGCCTCAGCCCACTGCGCCTCGAAGAGCGAACGAAGAAGCTTGGGGAGACGCTGGTAGAGTTCGTTGTTGAACTTGATGATCTCGGGTGTGCTTCGCCAGTTATGCTTGAGTTGATGTGGGTAGGCTTGTTCACCGAAGTCTCGGGGAAGGCTGGTGGTCAGGAGCGAACTATCGGAGTTGCGGAAGCGATAGATACTCTGCTTGGCATCGCCTACGATGAGGCAGTCCTTCCCAGAGGCAAGGGAGTTCTTCAGCAGAGGCAGGAAGTTGGAGTACTGCATCCGACTCGTGTCTTGGAACTCGTCGATCATGTGGTGATCGACCCGTGCCCCTATCTTCTCATAGAGGAAAGGCACGTCGCTTTCGGTATCCTTGAGCAGCGAGGAGATGAGCGAAGGTGCGTCGGAGAGGAGCATGAGGCCACCCTCGAGCTTGAGGCGCTGCAGGGCATCATCGATATCGATCAGTACCCCATAAAGACCCGAATAGCGAAGGATCTGACGAGCCGTCATGTAGAGCGGAGCCTTATCGATACTATAGGCTCTGAAATCCGAGAGGGTAGTGCGGAGCTCCTCAACGATGGGGCTAAGGCGAGACTCTAGAGCTCGGGCTTTTTCTCGCCCCTCAGCATTCGTCCCTTTTGAAACGAGCCCAAGGAAAGGCTCGTCTTCTGAAGCCTCTATGAAGTTCACCAAGCGTGCCTTGCTTGCCAGAAGCTCGTTCTTATCAAAGAGGTTTCCCTTCAGTCTCTGGCAGGCAAGGATAGCAGAGAAGACCCCACCAGTCTTGTAGCTAAGCTCTGTGATCTCTACATTCGCTTGCTTTAGGAGATCCAGTGCCTTCTCGCACAGATCTAGCGCAGCTGCTTCGATGCTCTTGATGATCTTCGCCGCTTCGGAGCGTAGCTTCCCCACGGCTTCACGTGTGGGGAACTTATGGTTTGCTCTGAGGAGCTTCACCGCTTCGGTCTCCAGCTGTGAAGCGAAGTCTCCTAGGATTTTCTTGATGTCAAACTGCTTGCCCTTCTCTATCTGCTCTTGGGTAAGCTCCGAGAGCCAAGCATTGAGTTCTTTGTTCGGCTCCCCTTCTTCCTGCGCTGCTAAGACTCCTAGTACTGCATCCTGCAGGAGCGGCTTGGAGTCGATCTGTACACGCAGTGCGCCCGAATGCCCGAGTTCGTGGGCAAAGGAGCGCACTACCTCCTGGAAGAAGGAGTCGATCGTGCGGACACGGAAGCTCGAATAGTCTAGTAGGAGCGCACGAAGCGCACGTACTGCTCGCTCTTGGAGCTTGCTGGGGGTGAGCTTGAGACTCTCAGCTAACTCCTCGGCGAATGGCGACTGGTCGGGCTTGTTGGCTAGCCGATAGAGCTCCTGGACGATACGCTCCTTCATCTCAAGGGTTGCCTTCTTGGTGAAGGTCACCGCTTGTATGGTCGAGAAGTAATGTGGGTTAGGAGTGCTGAGGGCTAGGCGCAGGTATTCACGTGTCAGTGTGTGCGTCTTCCCCGAGCCCGCCGAAGCGGTGTAGATACTTAGCTGCATAGCTGGATGTCGCAGGATGCCTAAGCGTGCTCAACTAATACTCGTCGGGTGTCGACGTGGTGTCGAGCTTCTCATCGTCACGTCCTCTATTGTGGTAGTGACGGCGTAGGGGATTGCGTGTCGCCTCGTCGTACCTGCGGCGAGCTCGGTAGATGTCGAGTGCTTGGTAGAGGGCGGTACGCATGGAGGTCGGGTCTGCGATGCCCTTGCCTGCGATGTCGTAGCCTGTGCCGTGGTCGGGAGAAGTGCGGACGAAGTTCAACCCTAGGGTGACATTGACCCCTTCATTCATATAGAGGGCTTTGAAGGGGGCTAAGCCTTGGTCGTGGTACATGGCGAGGATCCCGTCAAACGCATCGACACGACCACTACCCCAGAAGCCATCCCCAGGGAAGGGGCCGAAGGCGATAATGCCCGAGGCGAAGGCCTCCTCGATGGCCGGACGAATGATCGTCTCCTCCTCGTCTCCGATGAGCCCCTTGTCGCCAGCATGGGGGTTGAGGGCAAGTACGGCTAGACGAGGCTTGATGATGCCGAAGTCACGCTGCAGTCCTGCCTCGAGGATGCGCAGCTTGCGAACGATCAGTTCGGTGCTCAGGTGCGAAGAGACAGCACTAAGTGGGAGGTGTGCCGTCGTAAGGGCTACACGGCAGTCGCCCGAGGCTAGGACCATGAGGGATTCGCCTGGTGTGCGTGCAGCCATTGCTTCGAGGTAATCTGTATGCCCCTTGTAGGGGAAGAGATCTCGAGGCATGATGGACTTGTTGATGGGGGCTGTGACGAGGAGGTCACAGAGGCCCATGCGGATGTCGGCGGTGGCACGCTCCAGAGCCACGAAGGCACATTGACCTGCTTCGTCTGTCGCTTGGCCGATCTCGACTTTCTCCTTGCCCGAAGTGCAGTCGAGGATGTTGAGGACACCGTCCTTCGCCTCGCTAGCTAGTCGGATGCTGTGCCACGATACCTGCTCGAGGCCGAGGTGCTCCTTCCAGAAGGAGGCTACTCGTGAGGAGCCGTAGAGGATCGGGGTGAAGAGCTCGGTGATGCGCTCGTCTTCGAAGATCTTGAGCAGTACTTCGTAGCTGATGCCATTGATGTCGCCATGCGTGATGGCTACTCGTATTTTATGCTGACCCATGCTTGGTATTTGGTCTTAGAAGCCCTTAGTGAATCGTGCCTTGAGGATAATCCCAGGGTCGAAGGTCTTCACCCCACTGGGGCGGAAGGAATAGAGGGCAGCTTCCATCATGCGGATCAGATGGAGCTTGTCCTCATTTGGGCGGTAGACGAAGCCCTCGAAGACGTAGACCTTGCCCGCCGCCTTATCGACGATGGCATGGCTGACGAAGGGGCCTCCCATCATAGCGCCTCCCTCCATCTTCCAGAGACCTCTGAGTTCGGCACGAGCCGTCTCTTCGGTGGGGAGCTGGACACGGCGGTAGAGGAGACCATAGTTCTGCTCAGTGCAGGGGTATGAGCCTTCAAATTCCCCCGTGATATTGACCTTCAGCACGGAGTCACGCTTGGCTACGAGCGCATCGAGACCGATGTCCTTGGGGGTACGGTAGGGATAGGTGTAGACGAGGATATCGTGACGTGAGCGCATGGAGGAGTTGGACATCCAAAGGAAGTCCTTGCCGACACGCTTGTGGCGAATATCCTCGGGGACATTGACTCGGTGACCGAAGAGGCTATCGACCTGCTCAAGTACGCGCTGGCTGTAGGTCTTGGCTACCACCTCGCTGTAGAGGAAGAGCTCGTGACGGATGAAGAGGTTCATCAGCCCCTCGCCATTGGTCTTGATGTAGGAGCGGACGGAGTCGGGGCTGGGGGAGGTCAGTCGAGCCACTACCTGCCCCGTAGCCCAGTCGTCGTAGCTGTATTTGAGGGAGACCTTGCTGTAGCGCTGGGGGTCGATGTCGAGGAGGAAGACATTGCGCACGAGCTGGAGTGTTCCCTTGAAGGACTGCGTGGGTACTCGTGAGATGCGCAGCGAGGGCTCACTCTGGGGTAGGGCAGGAGCATCCTCTTCCAGTAGGTCATAGAGGTCCTGCGCCATGGGGGTCTCGAAGTATTCCTTCTCCATGACGAGCATCAGCTCGCCTGGCTTCCCGATGGCATTCTGCTGGAGCACAGAGCCTTTGGAGGAAGAGGGCTTGCAGCTCGAGAGGGCAAGGAAGGAGGTGAGTAAGAGAGGCAGGGCAAAGCCTACCCAGCGATTGATCTTCATAGGATATATCTTGTTTGTCTTTTCTGCTTAATGTACAGTAAGACAAAGATAACGAAAGTGGGGGAGAGTCGTACTAAGATGCGGGGCGGAAGCTCGTCTTCTAACGGTGCTCTGGAGGGGGGCCTTTTTACCCTATGAAACCTACTCCTCTCATGAGGCCCAAAAGAACCCTACGGTAGGTCGGCAAAACGACCTACCGTAGGTCGCATGGACGACCCACTGTGGGTCGCCTCGACGACCTACCGTAGGTTTTGTACCCCCTCTTAGCTGGGGCTTATTTTCTCGATTGGTAGTCGGCATCTCCGGTCATCGCATGGAGAAGCTGGTAGCTTGGGATAATTGTACTATCTTTGCCGTCGCTCCGAAAAGGCCCAGATGGCGGAATCGGTAGACGCGTTGGTCTCAAACACCAATGGACGCAAGTTCGTGCCGGTTCGATCCCGGCTCTGGGTACCGCCTCATGAAGAACCCCTCTGTAAATCAATGATTTGCAGAGGGGTTCTTTCGTTGGCGGACGTTTTGGCGGACGATTTTGCCCTTCCAAGGGGCTTGGACAAAGGGATTAGAGCAAAGTGAAACTACCGAGGATTCACTATATTTGTGGCTAAGGCTGTCCTTTTGCGGCCTTGACTTGTGTTAATCAACTTGTCATATCCCTCCTCCTTTTAGCCTCATAAGCTCATGGATGAACCACTCCTGCCCAGTCGCAAGCCTCTTGGCTTCTGGAAGACCGTCTTAGCTACGTTCGTTGGTGGCCTCGCTGCCAGCATCGCCACCTCGGTCATCGCTTTCTTCTTCTTCCTTATGATGTTGATCGGGGGAATTCTCTCCCAGTCGGCACCCAAGAAGATCGAAGCGAATAGCGTCCTCAAGATCAATCTCAGCTCCATCTCCGAGCTGGTGACGACCGATGACTGGATGAGCTTCCTCCCAGGTGGTGACAAGGAAGACCAAGCAGTCTCGCTCACACAGGCACTCTCGGCGATCCGCAAGGCTAAGGCGAATGATCACATCCGAGGGATCTACCTCAACCTCGATATGTACAGCGGAGGGATGGCTTCGACGGCTGATCTGCGTGCCGCTCTCCAAGACTTCCGCTCCTCGGGGAAGTTCATCATCGCCTATGCCGATAGCTACGATCAGAAGGCCTATTACCTCTCTTCCGTCGCTGATCAGGTGATCCTCAATCCCGAGGGCTCTGTCGGGCTCGTCGGGCTTGCTTCCTCACCGATATTCTACCACCAAGCGCTCGAGAAGCTCGGAGTCAAGGCTCAGGTCTTCAAGGTCGGTACATATAAGGGGGCTGTCGAGCCTTTCATCCTCGACAAGCTTAGCGAACCCAATAGAGAGCAGATCTCTGTCTATCTCTCTGGACTCTGGGACTTCATCCTCAAGGAAGTTTCGACTTCACGCTCTATTCCTGTCGATAGCCTGCGCTCCTTCGCAGAGCAAGGCCTAGCTTTCTCCGAGGCTCAGACCTTCGTCCGTAGTCGCCTCGTAGATACGCTGGCTTACCGCCTCGATGTAGAGGGGCTTATTGCCCGCCGTGTAGGGGCCGCCTCGCCAAAGGATCTGCACGTAGTCACTCTGGCTGACTTGAGGGATCTGCCTGATCCTCTAGACGCTTCTCGTAGCAGTCAGGATAATCAAGTCACCGTGATCTATGCCGAAGGTGAGATCGGGGACAACCCCATGAGCTCAGAGGGAATCACCCAAGAACTGGCTCAGCGCCTCAGAGAACTCAGAGAGGACGACAAGACCAAAGCCATCGTCCTGCGTGTCAATTCGCCTGGGGGAAGTGCCTTCCTCTCCGAGCAGATCTGGCACGAAGTCTATGAGCTTAGGAAGAGCCGTACCATCGTCGTCTCCATGGGCGATGTGGCAGCCTCTGGGGGATATTATATCGCTTCCGCAGCAGATGCTGTCGTCGCTAGTCCCGTGACCCTCACGGGCTCCATCGGGATCTTCGGGATCATCCCCAATGCTACAGAACTAGCTAATAAGATCGGACTCAATGTCGATGTCGTCAAGACTTCTCCCTATGCAGATATGGGTGTCTCTAGCCCGCTGGCTTTCGTCCTGAGACCTCTGACCGAGGATAAGCAGCTCCTCATCCAGCGCCAAGTCGAGCGAGGCTACAAGACCTTCCTCTCCCGTGTCTCCACGGGACGTGATATGCCCGTAGCTCTCGTGGACTCCATCGGACAAGGTCGTGTCTGGCTGGGGACAAAGGCTAAGGAACTGGGACTCGTCGATGAGCTAGGTGGCCTCGAGGATGCTATCCGCCTCGCTGCACGTCTGGCAGGCCTTCCCAAGGACTACGGAGTCAACTATGGGACGACCTCTCGTAGCTTCTTCGATCAGCTCTTCGCCAGCAAGAGTTCGGATCGCTTCACGGCTCGTCTTCGAGACTTCTTCATGAGCGACGAGGAGAAAAAGATCCGAGAATTCCTCCGCCAGAGCTACCAGTATAGTGGGATACAGGCTCGCCTGCCCTACGAGTACGCACCTTACTAATCGTGGGGCTTCCCCACTTTGCCTATTCCCTTCATGAAGAGAAGTAACAATCCGCTCCTTTACCTCCTCTCCTGGCTGTATGGCTCGGGGGTCAATCTGCGCAACTTCCTCTTCAACCAAGGGATCCTCAAGCAGCAGTCTTACCCTATCCCCCTGATCTGTGTCGGCAATATCACCGTCGGAGGTACGGGCAAGACCCCTCATGTCGAGCTCCTCATCTCCATACTTCGGGCACGGCATCGTATCGCCGTCATTAGCCGAGGCTACAAGCGTAAGACCCGTGGCCTACATGAGGTGACGCTAAACTCTACTGTCTGTGAGGTCGGAGACGAACCCAAGCAGATCAAGCAGAAGTACCCCGAAGTGCGCTTCGTCGTCGATGGTAATCGCCGTCGAGCTATGGCCTATCTCCTCAGCCTTCCCCCACATGAGCGTCCGGATGTGGTGCTTCTAGATGATGGCTTCCAGCATAGGTATGTGCACCCTTCGTTCAGTATCTTGCTGGTGGATGCACAGCGTGAGTTGCACGAGGATCGACTGCTCCCCGTAGGAGATCTTCGTGAGCCGTCGATCGCACGATACCGAGCCGACTGTATCGTCTTGACTAAGTGTCCGAAGGATATGCAGCCTATTACGCTGAGGATCATGCAGCGCAACCTCGCACTCTATCCCCACCAGCGGATCTACTTCTCTCGCATCGATTATCAGCAGCCCCGTGCAGTGCGGACGCTGCTTGGCGGGGAAGGTGAGCCCTTACCCGAAGGTGCCCGACTTCTTGGGCTTTCGGGTATTGCCTCTCCCGAGACGTTCTTCTCCTATCTGCGTGAGCACTATGAGCTGGTAGACACTCTGATCTATCGGGATCATCATCACTTCCGAGATCGTGACTATCAGACGATCCTTGAGGCATGGAAGCAGGCTAAGGAGGCTAAGCCTTTGGAGCCGCTCTACATCCTCTGCACGGAGAAGGATGCCGTGCGTCTAGCCGATCACTTCTCAGAGCTCCCCGAGGAACTGCAGCAGACCCTCTACTATCTCCCCATCGAGACGCAGATCCTCTATCGTCCTGAGGAATTCCGCCAAATGATCGAGAAGGCTGCCATCGCACTCCCACACTCTCTCAGGAGCTAGTATCGTAGGGGCAAGAGGCAAGTGCTATTAGCCTTCCCCTTCGCTCTTCCTTGTATCCCATCATTTACTTATGTCACGAACAGAGATTTCTTCCCTTGGGGAATTTGCACTCATCAAGCATCTAACTAAAGACTTCCCTCTCCATCACGAGAGTACTCGTCTAGGGGTAGGGGATGATGCAGCTATCATCGCTTATCCCGAGGGATTACATACCCTTCTCACGACAGACCTGCTGTTGGAGGGGATTCACTTCGACCTGACGTACACTCCGCTACGTCACCTAGGCTATAAGGCGGCTATAGGTAGCTTCTCCGACATCTACGCGATGAACGGGCATCCTCAGCAGCTTACCTGCTCCATCGGAGTGTCGTCACGCTTCGCTGTCGAAGATCTAGAGGAGCTCTATGCAGGACTTCGTCTAGCCTGCGAACGCTATGGGGTGGATCTCGTCGGAGGAGACACATCGGCCAGCCTCACAGGGCTCTGTATCAGCATCACCTGCCTTGGGGCAGCTCGTCCCGAGGAGATCGTACGAAGAAGTGGAGCTAAGCCCACGGATCTCATCTGCGTCACAGGGAACCTCGGTGCTGCCTATATGGGACTACAACTCCTCGAGCGTGAGAAGCGGGTCTTCGCAGGACAGCAAGGGGATTTCGATCCCGACTTCGCTGAGCATGAATACATCCTCGAGCGTCAGCTTCGTCCCGAGGCTCGTCAAGATATCATCCTTGCACTGGGGAAGTTGGGCCTACGTCCGACAGCGATGATTGACAGCTCTGATGGGCTTGCTTCGGAGCTCTTACATCTATCTAAGGAGAGTGGTGTAGGGATCCGTATCTACGAAGATCGCCTGCCGATCGACATCGAGACGCTACGCATGGCCGAAGAACTCAAGATGTCTACCACGACGGTGGCAATGAATGGTGGGGAGGACTTTGAACTGATCTTCACCGTCCCGCTCTCCGAACTTGACCGACTGAAGGAGCTCGAAGGAGTGCATATCATTGGCCATGTGACTCCCGAGACTCAGGGGTGCTACCTCGTGACCCCTGATGGGGCTGAGCTTCGTCTGAGGGCACAAGGCTGGCCAGAGGAAGAGGCATAGCTCTCTAGAGAAGCTTTGCTATCCAATACCCTTTATTTACTTTGCTAGACTACTCGCCTCTGTGGGGAAGCTCAGTCCTCTCCGCTGCGTCCCGTATGCCTAGCCAATCACCTGCTTCACGAGCCAAGAAATACTAAAGGCTACCCCTCCGATCTGTGAGGGGTAGCCTTTATTGTGCGTTTGTGTTTGGGGTGCAGTGGGGGGCTTATATAATGGGGTCGTGTACTGGCCGTAGTTGGCGACGCCAGTAGAGAAGGAGCTCTGTATGGTCACCAGAGACGAGGTTCTCCTCCAGGAGGTGGATGATGAATTCTACTGCTTCATAGCAACCAAGATGCGCTGCCTGCTCGGCATAGTAATAGGAGGCATCATAGTCGATAGGACCACCGCCACCAGGGAGGAAGCTCTTAGCGACGATGAAGTAAGCAGGTCCTGAGCCCGCTTCCATAGCCTTCTTGAGGTAGGAGAGGGCGGTGTCCTCGGATCGCTCTACGCCTTTGCCCTCGAGGTAGAGGTAATAGAGCTGTAGGTAGGCATCTGAGAAGCCTCGTTCGCCTGCTGCTTGGAGGTAGAAGAGGGCTTTGGGTGGTACGCTTGCGCCTTCCTGAGCTTGGATCTGGATCAGAGCGCTTGTGTAGAGTGCGTGGGGGTAGCCCTGTTCGACAGCTTTGACGAGCCATTCAAGGGCCGGACGGTCAGAGCCCTCTTCATGTCCCGAAGAATAGTAGTCGAAGAGGAGGTATTGTGCTTCAGCCTCACCTGCCTCGGCTGCAGTGCGAAGATCTTCAAGAGTGCGTGTGCCGAAGGGGGGAGGGGTCGGTAGGTCGATGTGTTCGAGAGCGACTGAAGTATACGAGGTGGGAGCGGTGTGTGGCTGGCTGGTAGCAGTTTTGGTCGTGGCGGCCACAGGAGGCTGTGTGCTCTCAGTGGAAGTGTTACTCGACTGAGATCCAAAGAGTCGCTTAGCTAGGCTAGTAAGGATATTACCCATTGGAGTGAAGTGTTGTTTTATAAAATAAGAGGGTCTCCATGCTTGTATTTATTAAATGGAGGTCTTCTTCTGTCGCAAAGATAAGGAAATACTCTGTTGTTTGTGTAGTTCTTCTAGATTTATTCCCCTCGGAGAAACAAATTGTCTTGAGAATGATGCTTTTTCTTCTCATCAGGGGGATGAGCAGGAAGGAATTAGAAGGGCTCCTTACTTCAACCAAGGGCTACGGGGAAGATCGGATCCTATCCCATCAAATAGCCCCTTCTTGAGGGGGTAAAAAGCGACCCACGGTAGGTCGCTCTTAAAACCTACTGTGGGTCGCCTGACCGACCTACGGTAGGTCGCATCGACGACCTACCGTAGGTTTTTTTCGGGGGGATCTGTGATCCTCCTTCTTTTTGGGGGATTGTACGGGTGGAAAGTCCTAGGTTTCTCCCTCTGGCTTTGCCCCCTACTTTTGGCCGTCATATAGGCTTGGGAATGCCTGCCAATTTAAGGGGGGAGATAGCCCCTTTCTCTTAGAGCTATCTTTAGTAGTACTTCCCTCTGTGGTAGCGGGTGAAGTAGCGGATCC
>ERZ772917.1335-NODE-1335-length-14397-cov-29.285664_pt1 | contig 14397 bp, 9 predicted proteins | sample MGYA00511187_ERZ772917 | MGnify/ENA primary metagenome ERZ772917 (study PRJEB29015, sample SAMEA2737925) | human oral metagenome | biome: human oral; feature: human-associated habitat; material: dental | place: China | collected 2012 ... | reverse complement strand
ATAATGTAGTTATGGAACAGCCAAATCGCCAGCCGCTCGCTGAACGCATGCGACCCCAGACGCTCGATGAAGTCATCGGGCAGGGACAGCTTCTGGGTGATGGCGAGTTGCTTAGGCGAATCGTTCAGCAAAAAGAGCCGGTTAGCTTGATTTTTTGGGGGCCGCCGGGCACAGGCAAAACGACGTTGGCGCGTATTATCGCGTGCGAAGTGAACGCGGAATTTATTGAGCTCAGCGCCGTCACAAGCGGTAAAAAAGACGTTGAAAAAGTAATCGAACACGCGCGGCAAAATTGGAATTTAGGTTTGCGCACGATTTTATTTGTCGACGAAATCCACCGCTTCAACAAAGCGCAGCAAGATGCGTTCTTACCGCACGTTGAGTCAGGGCTAATTACCTTGATTGGCGCCACGACCGAAAACCCCAGCTTTGAGGTCATTCCCGCTCTGCTGAGCCGTACGCGCGTGCTTGTATTGCAGCCGCTTGCAAAAGATGAAATTATTGCAATTCTGAAGCGCGCGCTAAAAACACTTGGCAAATCAAAGCAGATCGCGCCGAAAGCGCTAGATTATCTCGCAGAATTATCCGGCGGCGACGCACGCGTAGCACTCGGAAATCTTGAATTAGCACTCGGTTTTGGCGAAAAAATTACACCCGATATCGTAAAGGCAGCAGCACAAAAGAAAATTCCTGGCTATGACAAAAAAGGCGACATGCACTACGACGTAATTTCGGCGTTCATCAAATCACTACGCGGAAGCGACGTACAAGCATCACTCTATTATCTCAGCCGAATGATTGATGCCGGCGAAGATCCAAAGTTTATCGCGCGGCGCATGATAATTTTTGCTTCTGAAGACATTGGGCTAGCGGGCAATGGCGCGCTCGCGCTCGCGGTGGCAACATTCCAAGCGGTTGAACGCGTCGGGCTTCCGGAAGCGAACTATAATTTATACCACTGCGCCGTCGCTTTGGCGCGCAGCCCGAAATCGCGCGAAATCACCGACCTAATGCATGCCGCCAAAGACCTAGCAAAACAATTTCCCGACGCGCCTGTACCGCTCCATATCCGTAATGCGCCGACGAAGTTGATGAAAGATCTCGGTTACGGCAAAGCTTACAAATGGCAAGCAGGCTTTCAGCACGAGAAAGGGTTTTTACCCGACGAAATCAAGTCAAGCTGCTGATCAATTAGCTGCACATACGTTTTTAATTGTGCAGCTCTTCGCTTAGTTGTCGCACTGCAATCGGTGCTCGCTACATTCAACCAAGACACCCTCATACGGTCGGAGCGTTACAACGCCGTTTGCGCCAATTGCCGGATAATCAACCGGATGCGTTGAGCATAAAACAAATCCGGCGTGCGGCAACGTAACACGGCGCATTTCTTCGCTAAAATTGAGTGCCACAAACACGTGCTGCTCCTTGCCGATCCACCGGGCATACGCAAATATGTCGTCGCCCGCATCACCGATCGGCTCGTATTCGCCCAATCGCAGAATCTCATACCGACTACGTAGTTTCAGTAGCCGCTGATATAAGGCAAAAAACGAATCGGGGTCGTGCTGCTCAACGTCAACATTCACTTTTTTACTTATAGGATTAACAGGCAACCACGGTTTTACTTGGCTAAAACCGGCATTTTTTTCACCCGTCCACTGCATAGGCGTACGCTCGGGATCGCGCCCGACCGACTCGTCATTACCGTGGCTAAATACTGACTTATCTTGAATTTCATCAAATCGGATCGGCGCGTTCGTCATACCGATCTCGTCGCCGTAGTACACCACCGGCAGACCCGGCAGCGTCAACTGCATCAGCGCAACAAGCCGCGCCTGCTCTGTACCGCCATAACGCGTCGCAATTCGCGCTTGGTCGTGATTGCTAAAACAATACACCGGCGTATGAATATCAGGATTAATCATGCCCTGAAATTCATTCACCATCGTGCTAAACGATTCCGCTGAAAACTTCGCACTCAAGCCTTCAAAATTAAATGGCATCGACACGTCAGGGTTGACGCCGTAAAATCCGAGATACTGTTCCTGCGTACCGTAATTTCCATCGGGATAGTCTTCGAAAATCATGATTCTATCGTCATACGATGCCACAACATCCGTCAGCTCGCGCAAATATGGAAACAGATTTTCCCAAAAACGGCTATATTTATGCTGCAAATCATCAAACGACTGCACTGATTGCTCGTCAGAACAATGCGCCGCGAGCGGATCGTCACGCAACTGCGGATCTTTACTAATCCACCGCACTGCGTCAGCGCGAAATCCATCAACGCCTAAATCAAGCCAAAATCTCAGAACGCGCTTCATTTCTTGGCGCACCGCCGGATTGTCCCAATTCAAATCGGGCTGCTCTTTCAAGAACGTATGTAAATAATATTGCTGCCGCGATTCATTCCACTGCCACGCCGAACCGCCAAAAATACTCAACCAATTATTCGGCGACGAACCATCCGCGCGCGCATCGCGCCACGTGTAAAAATCACTTCTATCGTTATCGCGCGACGATTGCGATTCCAAAAACCACGGATGCTGATCGCTTGTATGATTCGGCACAAAATCAACCATGACTTTAATACCGCTTGCGTGCGCTTTTTCGACCAGTTCGCGAAAATCATCAAGCGAACCAAACATCGGGTCAATGTCGCAATACTCCGACACGTCATAGCCCATGTCAGCTTGCGGTGATGGATAGAACGGAGAAAACCAAATCGCATCAATGCCAAGTGATTTTTCACCGCTTTTTATATAGGCTAATTTATCAATTACACCGCGCAAATCACCAACACCATCGCCATTTGAGTCCATAAATGATCGCGGGTAAATCTGATACAGGGCATTTACATTTGCCCAGCGTTTACGCGCCATACTCTTTCTCCTGTTCGTCTTTGAGCGCAGCATATACGCCGTTCGTCCAGCCAAAACCGTCTTGCAACTCATACTCGCCACCACCGCCTGGCGCCGCTGCGACGACGTCGTATTTCTCGACCATTTTTCGTTCACTCATAAACACCGATTCATTCAGCGCAAGCCAGCGGTCGCGGATTTCTGCTGCTAATTCGTCATAGCCATATAAGCCCAATCCTTTGATCGTTACCCACTGCAATGGCGCCCAGCCATTTGGCAAATCCCACTGCTGACCGTTATCGACGAGCGTCGCCGCAACGCCGCCCGCACACAAAAAGTCCGTTCTAATCCGCTCGGCTACAGCTGCCGCTTGTTCAGGCGTCGCGATACCGGCATACAGCGGAAACACCCCCGCGAGTGTTAAACGGTTATTCAACGTTTGCCGAACAGTATGAAAATCCTCAAAAAATTGACTTGACTCATTCCAACAGTATCGCTGAATCGCTTTGGCGCGGTGAGCAGCAGCCTGCTCAAACCGCCGCGCTAAACGCTTTTGTTTGAGGAACCGGTACGATTCGGCGATCGCACATTCCAAATCATACATCAAACAGTTCAGATCAACCGGTACAATTTTCGTCGTTTCGATCGTTTTGATGTCGCGAGTGTCGCGAAACCAACGGCTACTGAAATCCCAGCCGCTTTCCGCCGCTGCTCGCAAATCAATATAAACTTGCTCTTTTTGGTCGGCGACTTCAGCCGTTTCAATGTCTTCGCGCTGTGATTCCGGGCGCGGCGTTGATTGATCGTCGTAAAACCGGTTAAGAATTTCACCATGCGACATACGCACGACACGGCGGTACGCAGTACAATCCGGTCTTGTCGCGAGGCGCCGCCGCCCATCCATCCAAAAACGATATTCAGCGAGCATGCTAGGCAAAAACTCAATATACGTACGCCGCGCACCGCGCTGCTGCGCCAACAACTGCACCATACGTGCGAAGAACGGCGGCTGCGACCGGCTCAAAAAATAGGTACGATTTGCGGTCGGAATCATATTAAATTTACGCAGCATATATGTATAGTTACGCATCATATCATGCACGGCGCGCCACCTGCCGTCCGCCGCAAGACCAAGCATAATAAAATAGCTATCCCAATAAAACTGCTCTTCAAATCGCCCGCCCGGCGTAATATATTTGTATGGCAACGCAATTAGTGAACCGCGATTACGCCGATTACGCCGTTCTAGCACGCGCCACAAATTCGAGACATGCTGGCGCGCCGTTGTCGTTTCGTCCGGCTCGTACTGCGGCACATTGTGTTTTACCGGCTGAAAATTATGCGAAACAAACTCCGCCAAATCAAACTCGGGCTTTTTGCGTTCTTTCATATACCGACGTACGACCGCTGCAACTGAATCGCACGGCACCATATCGACAAATGTTTTGCCGTCGGCATACACGCGTTCTGCCTGCACAGCATCAAATAAATCACGCAACGACTCATCTGGGCTTTTTGCGACAGGCTTTAGCAAACCGACCGTATGGACTGTTGCAGTCTTAAGCGAATCGGAACTTTTTTTAATAATCTCCTCGGATTTTTTTGTTAACAATCGTTTGCGCATAGATGGCATTATACGCCAAATCTACCCCTGTTACAACCAGAATATTAAAAAATACTATTGACTTTTTATCATGCTTATGCTAATATAAATATAGTGGTTAATCACACAAACATCACTAAAACAAAAAGGAGAACTATGAAGCGAAAGCGAATTACCGTACAGTACATTGGCTAAGCTAATATCAATCTCCCGCCTGTCTTACCATGCGGGAAATTTTTATTTATGATTTATTGTGACGCTTACGTTCATTAGCGTCGAGATATTTTTTACGTAGACGCAGACTTTTCGGCGTCACCTCAAGTAGCTCATCGTCTTCGATAAAGTCAATTGACTGCTCTAAACTAAGTTCTGTATGCGGCGTCAACTGCACTGTGCCGTCGCTTGATTTTGAACGCATGTTTGTCAGGTGCTTCGCTTTGCAAACGTTAATTTCCATATCGTCCATACGATTGTTTAGCCCGACGATCATACCAGCATACACTTCCACGCCGGATCCGACAAATAATTCACCGCGGCTTTCGGCGTTTTCAAGCGCATACGGCGTCGTTGTGCCGGCCTCAAAAGCAATCAACACGCCATTGCGCGTTCGTGGCAACGTACTACTCGCCGGCTGATAACCATGCGGCAAGCTGTACATAATCACCGTACCTTTCGTGTCGGTCAATAGCGTGTTGCGCAATCCGATCAATGCGCGCGTCGTGATGAGATAGGTCATACGCGCAGCACCGCTCGCGGTCTGTTCTTGCTTAATCAACTCCGCTTTGCGCTTGCCAAGTTCCTGGCTGACAACGCCGACAAACTCTGCACCAATTTCAATCAGCAGTTCTTCAACCGGCTCTTTCTCGACGCCGTCTTCGTTTATCGTTACAACTTTCGGCCGCCCAACTTCAAACTCATAACCCTCGCGCCGCATCGCTTCAATTAGCACGCTTAAATGCAATTCGCCGCGACCCGAAATAATAAATCCAATGCCGTCCTCGCGCACACGAAGTGCCACATTTGTCTCTAGCTCGCGCTGCAACCGATCGCCGATCTGCCGCGATGTTGTAAATTCGCCCTCGCGGCCTTTCATCGGGCTGGTATTTGGCCCGAGGTACATGCTAATCGTCGGTGCTTCGACGTCCATCACCGGCAACGCTTCAGGATTGTCGCGGTCGGCAAGCGTCTCGCCGATATGCGCTGCAGCCGCGCCGACGACATAAACAATATCGCCCGCTACCGCTTCGTCGACTTCTTCTTTGGCGAGCCCGCGGCTAATAAATAATTTATCAATTTTAGCGTTTTGCGCCGCGCCGTCAGTTTTCATTAGCACAATCGGCATTGCGCGTTTAGCGACACCGCGGCTAATCCGCCCAATCGCATACTTTCCCAAAAAGCTATCATACTGCAGGGCTGTTACGAGCATCTGAAACGAACCGTCTACCGACACGTTTGGCGCAGGAATTTGCTGAATAATCGCCTCGAAAATCGGCGCTAAATCAGCCGGCTCACTTGGGTCGCTCGGCATATGCACCCACGATTTTCCATCGCGCGCCGCCGCATAATACACCGGATACTTTAGCTGCGACTCATCGGTCGCAAGCTCCAAAAATAAATCCGCCAGTTCGTCTTCAACTTCAGCAACGCGCCGCGCCGGCTTATCAATTTTATTGATCACTACTACCGGCTTTAGACCCAGCTCCAACGCTTTACTCAAAACGAATTTCGTTTGCGGCATCGGTCCTTCCTGTGCATCGACGATAAGCAATACGCCGTCCGCCATATTAAGCGTCCGCTCAACCTCGCCGGAAAAATCCGCATGCCCCGGCGTATCAATAATATTGATTTTGTAATCACCATAGTACACCGTCGTCTGCTTGGCGGTGATGGTAATACCACGCTCGCGCTCCTGATCGCCCGAATCCATAATCAACGCTTGCGCCATTTCTGCCTGATTGTCGCGAAACGTATTTGATTGCTTGAGTAACCCGTCGACAAGCGTCGTTTTACCATGGTCAACGTGCGCAATAATTGCAACATTTCGAATATAATTTGGGTCGGTCATAATATTCCTTAATACCGCGTAGGCTTCTGCTTATTTCATAAAAAACGGTCTGCGGCGACACAGACCTTGCTTATAGTTATTATACCATAATGATCTACATCAACCAAAATAATCCGCGAGAAACTCCGCGTCGCACCCATACTACTCAGTAGCAACTACAACATCTGCATTTCGGTTATAGCGGCGAAAAAGTCGAAGCGCACTGCGAGCAATAGGCGCTGCCGCAAACATTTGCCAGAAAAACGCAGCACAAAAATTAACCGGCCACGCCAGTGCAAATTGTACCGGCATCGCAGCGAGCGGCGCACCAGACAGCACCAGCCCGATCACACTCATCGCGAGAGACATACCCGTCACCATGCACACCGTCTGGGCAAGCGCTTTTGCTGAAGCGCTGTCATTTTTTTGCGTCATGCCGTTCATGACTTTACGCGCTGCTTTTGATACGACCACATTTTCAACAATCATCACAATAGTAAAAATCACCGGCTGCAGCAACAAGGCGCGTCCGAGTGCCTCAACTGATATACCGCTGTGGCGAAACACGTTAAATATATTCATAAATAATGACATCGTGAACGACATAGCGACACCAAAAACTAATCCTTCACGCTTGTTGCGGGGCATATTTTCTCCTTTACTTACTATTTTTAGCAACAAAAAAGTTGCGCTTATCGTGCAACGGTACAACTAGGGGTGTGTTTCACGCATTACATTTTCCGTTCTCAGACGCCGATAAACTCAACTTAAGCAACAGAAAACAACGTATTGACCTAGCATTAGTATAGCAAACGTGAGCGAAATAGTCAATGTGAAAAATAAAAAACAAGCAACAATGCTTGCCTGTATAATTTGGTGGAGTATAGGAGATTCGAACTCCTCACCTCTTCGCTGCCAGCGAAGCGCTCTAGCCAAATGAGCTAATACCCCACATAATATACTAGTTTGTGGTGGGAAATACAGGGCTTGAACCTGTGACCTCAGCAATGTGAATGCTGCGCTCTAGCCAACTGAGCTAATTTCCCGCAAATTTTCCCAAATCCACCCGAATATGGTGGAGCATGCGAGAGTCAAACTCGCGACCTCAGCAATGCGAATGCTGCGCTCTATCAACTGAGCTAATGCCCCATCACTACTATCGTATCAAAAAATCGCCCCAAATTCTAGAGGCGACTTTCGTGCTGTTACGCGCCCACCCGGGGCACGGAAGTTTTGATGTTTATTTTTAATCGCAACGGGCACCCCATTGCGTACCAGCATACTTAATAGTATCGCGTATTTGCCGGTAAAATGCAAGTGCTTAATACCGCTCAAACAGTACGGGTGCGCAGCAAAACAACAAAAGCACCCCGCCTGCTTATAATTATGTACGCCGGAGCTGCGATTCAAACATATGGTAATACGCGCCGTGCTGGGCGACGAGCTCGGCGTGCGTGCCATGCTCGACAACTTTACCGTGCGCAAGCATAAAAATCATATCAGCTTTCTCAACTGTGCTCAGACGGTGCGATACAGTAATAATCGTCTTCTGTTTTTGCTGGAACAACCGATCGAAAATGCGCGCCTCCGCCAACGCATCAATCGCACTCGTCGGTTCGTCTAAAATAATAATCGGACTATCGCGGTAAAAGTTGCGGGCAAGCGCCAATCGTTGCCATTGTCCGCCCGACAAATCCACGCCTTTCACACCGTCATCGGATTCCATCCACTGGTTCACGTAGCTGTCGACGCCTTTCGGTAGCTTGGCGACAAATTTTGCCGCCTCGGCTTCGCGTAGCGCAGCGTTCACTCGCTCCTGACTCGGCGTTTTTGACACATCACCAAACCACACATTCTCAGCGGCTGTCGCGAAATCATACTGAGTAAAATTTTGGCTGAGCACGCCTAGCTGCCGGTGCCACGTTTGCACATCGACCGACTTAAGCGGTACGCCATCAACTACCACTTCGCCGCTAACTGGCTTGTACAATCCCGCCAACAATTTCAATAGCGTTGTTTTACCCGCACCGTTTTCGCCGACAAGTGCAACATGCTGGCCGCGCTTAATGGTCAAATTGATACGATCAAGCACGAGCGTATCGCTGCCCGGATAGCGAAAACTCACGTCCTTGAATCGTATATTGCGATGCAACGCCGGCACTGTTTTGCCTCCCTGCTTGGCGATCGGCAACTCCATGAACCGCTGATAATCAAACAAATTCGCCAAATCTTCGTCCATACTATTGACCGTCGAGACCAAGCTGCTAACGCTGCCGAGCGCGCGACCTGCTGTTTGCTGCACGAATAAAAACTGCCCGATCGGCTGACGGTGCGCGACGATTTCGTACACGACCCACACGAGCGCGCCGACCTCCACCGCCGCCTGGAACAATTCCGCACCGAGTCTTTTCGCCAAAAATTTCCGCTCAAAATCAATACGCGTTTTTTGATCTTTTTCAAGCAGCACCATGCGCATATCAAGCAAGTGACGAACCAATCCGTACAGCCGCAAATCAATCATCTTTTGCGGTTTGAGCATTTCCCATTCAATCCAGCTGGCACGCCGGCGCGTTTCGACATTTTCGCGCCAATGATTTGCATTAAGCCGCGACAACCGGAACTGCACGATCACGCTCGGGACTGCGGCGAGCACGACCGCCAGCCCCAACCACGCGTTGATCGCAATAAGCGCCCAAACTGTAAATACAAACGTAAACGTATGCGTCACGACATCTGCCAAACGCGCAAAAATATATGGAAAAAATTGCGCAAACTCTTTGGCGCGCTCGTACATATCGATCGTGTCTTTGTCGTCGTAGCGCCAAAATTCAATCGCACAAAAGCGCTCGTACATTACGTCGGACATAGCGGTTTTGATACGAAACCGCATGAGCTCGCTTGCGTAGCGCTCGAAAATACCCCACGCCGCCATCAACACGCCCGATAGCGCCGCTGCCGCCACCAGCCACACCACGCGGTTACCTGCTGCACGATCGCCTGCGTACGCTTCGGCGAGCGCCGTGGTCGTGAGCGCCGCTAGATACGTTGTGACAATTGGCAAACCGGCAGAAATCGCCGAGCCGGTAACCTGCAGCACCGACATGCCTGGCGCGATTCGCAGCGATGTTTTTGCCACGCTATAAAGCGCGCGGATCAGTTGGCGAATGGTTGGCTTGGGGCGGGACATCTGCTGCTATTATAATCGCCTTTTTCAAGAAATGATACCAGCTTTTCATTACAACAATTATTCGCGCGATTACCCATCACTAATGGCACACGCACCAAAAGCGGCGAACCCGTCATCGTTCGCCGCTTCGGTTTGCGGGATAGTGCTCGTGCTTATGCAGCGGTTCTCTTGTTTCTTAGGCTCTTATGCTTGCCAGTCTTTGCGGAGGCGGACACCAATGATGAGAGTGAGAGCGCCTGCGATGAGAATACCGGCAGTAAAGAGCAGGATGGTGAGGTTATCGCCGGTGTTAGCGAGGGTACCGCCTGAGCGGGAGCCGCGGTAACGCTGGCCGTTGCCGCCATGTGTGCTACCAGCGCCGCCGCTGCCTGGCGTGACGGGAGCTGGACCGTAGCGGAAGGCATTTGCTTTAGTGACTTTGTAGAGCGGGTCGCCATTGCCAAGATCAACTGTAATGTCGACAAGACCGTTGGCATGGGCAGGGACTTTCACGGTGATGGTATTGCTGTCTACAATCGTTACGTCTGTAGCGGGAACGCCGCCGATGGTTACTTTGGGGGTGGAGGGAGCGAGGGCGGAGTTGCCGGTAGTAGAGGTGGCTACGGGAACAGTGTAATTTATTGTTGTGCCATTTCCGAGCTGACCGTGCGTATTGTCTCCCCAACTATACACTGCACCATCTGAAGTAAGAGCAAGAGAGGTTACGCTATCGCTTGCTACCTGCACAATCGTCTTCCCTTTCGGCAAGAACCCGCTTCCCTGTATGGTGATAGTTTGTCCTGGTGTGACGTCTGCTGCAGGGTTGACTTGAGAGATAGTTGGAGCAGCATGCGGTATTGCAAGGAGGATTGGCGTATAGGGGCTTGTGCCTGATGCTGTTTTAGCGGCAATGCATACTTGGTACTTGTGGTCGTTAGTGAGGCCGGAGATGGTATGTGAGGTAGCGGTTGGAGCTGCATTGTTAGTTGTCCAGCTGCCGGCACCAAGGGTGCGGTGTTCTATGATGTAGTTTGTTAGTGAACCACCACCTAGTGATATTGGGCTATGCCATGATACGGTAATACTGGCGTTACCGGCACTGAGAGAGACGTTAGTTGGAGATGATGGTGCTGAAGCAGCATTTGCTTGGCGGTTTACAGCAAGATAGCTTACCGTACCGGTACAGACAGCCATCATAAACGCTAAACAAACCGGGACGAGCCGGTTTTTACGAAAGAGATGGAGGCCGGAAGCATACTGGACAGAAGTGTGCCGAGTATTAGCAGCCGTATGGTTACTGTGCCTGCGGGCTAGCCCGCGCGCTTTCAGTGTGTGTGTGTGTGTGGAATTATGCCTGCTAGCGGTTACTGTGCGTGTGCCTGTATGCGTGCTAGCAGTTGGTGAGTGAACAGCCAGCCGTATAGTTGCGGAGACGATGCCACCCTAACATGATTGTATTTCTGTTCCTTTTCTATCTTTTGTTTTATCTAAAGATATTATCGGTATTTGATATTGTGTTTTGATTACATGACGCTATAGGTGGTGGTCTATCGCGGTTGAGTTTGGGTTAATAGTACCCTTATGTATTAGTACTGGTTACTTTGGTTTTTTGATGTTTGTTTCCTCCTTTTTTATGTGTTAAGTCTATTCTGAAGGGAATTGTAGCAAGGCGGTTGGGTTTGTCAAGGATTTTTTGCGGGATTTTTTTCAAAACGGCAATGCCCCCGCCTGCCAATATTTACACATTCGGTAAATATAGCGTACAAGCAACAGGTTCGTTTGGATAGAGCGGACGATATTCATTTATTGTTTGCAGTAATAGTTTGCCGGCGGCGCGCTAAAAGCGCGAAAGCGGCGGCAACGAGCGATAGAGCAAGGCATACTATAAGCGCAAGACTATCGCCGGTGCGCGCGAGGGCAGCAAAGATGTTTGATGAGTTCGGCGTATTCGGCGGGGTCGGGTGAGGCGTCGGCGATGGCGGCGGCGTAGGAGCAGGCGCTTCGGTGAATTTGAGCTTAATGGTAGTTTCAGCGCTACCGATCGCCGGCGCGTTAGTAGCAACGAGCTTAAGGTCGTGCTCGGCGTCATCGGGCAGCGGAATCGTGAGTGTGATAGTTTGCCAGTTATTACTAAACGGAACAGCCCACGACTGCGGCGCGCTCGTATCAAACGTGTATTCAAGGTTGTTCGAGCTGCGAATCGGAACTTCTACTTTGGCGTAGCGCTGACCGCCGACCTTATAGTACGTGACTGCGACCGTGCCAATGGTCGGCGTGGGGCGATAGACGGTAACTTGAATGGTGGAGTTAGCGGTGTCGGCGTAGACAGCGGGAGTGGCGTGCAACGAACTCAGCGCGCACAAAACTACAGCAGCAACAGTAGCGCATACGAAGCGGCTAGCCCAAGCGAATCTTTTTCTTTTTAGCGCGCAGCTTTTTGACAAGCGCATACATTACCCCTCCAACGAATGTTAATGTTAGTATGATAATGACCGCGAACATCCAGGCGGGCATAAGCAACACGGTTCTCTGGATCGTTTGGGAATTGCCGAGCATATCAATGCGGAACTCAATATTGTACAAACCGACGCGCGCGCCGTCCCACTCAAGCGGAATCGCACGCGTAGTGCCCGGCAGAACAGCGTGTTCAGTTTCGGCGGTCTGATGAATGGTTGCGCCGCTGAAGAAATCTTTAACAATGAGCTTTGATTTAACAGTAAAATCGGTGTTACCGCTGTTTTTAGCACGCAACTTCGCTGTAAGCGGCGCTTGTTGCTGCCACCATGGGGCATCAATTGAAGCAAGCTCGCCGCTTTGACGCGTGCTGCCGCCCTCGGTTTTGCCATAGACGATCATACCGACGCGTTTTTTAGTGATGACAGTACTACCGCGATCTTCGTCGCCCGTGGTTTCGGCGAAAATCGCCGCATACTGCCCTGCCGCTGGAATATCGCGCGGCACATTGATAGTGTAACGAATGGTGACAACTTGGTTTGGCTCAAGTACATATTCGTTTTGCGAAAATTTAATCCAGCGGGAAATCTGCGTTTGTGCGCCGCCGCCAGTGAACGCTGGGTTATAGTCTTCGTCGGTCACGCGGTAAGGCGCAGCGTAGACTTTGGCGGTAAATGGGCGCGAGCCGCTATTGACGACTTTGAACTCGCCTGTTTTAGCGGCGCCCGGATGCAGATCAACATGAACGGAAGTTGGCGAAAGCGTTAGTTGGATGTTATCGCCCGACGAATTATCGGCAGCATACGCCGGCGGAATCGGCGCCATTAAACTGCCCGCCACCGCGAACATGCCGCATAATGACAAAACTTTCAACCAACCTCCAAAGTACTTCATGCTAGTTCGTGACCGCCGTGTAGGTTACTTCGCGCGTATACGTACCATTTGGCGTTGCGGTACTGACATTTGCGCCCCAGGTGACAGCAGTGACGTCGCCGCCCGCGATAGATGGTGTGGTCGTATTTTTGAGCGTAACAGGAGCAGTGTTAGCAGTGATGCCAGCATATTGGTTCGCTGCGAACGAGTCAATACGGTAGCCCCAAGTATCAGTAGTAAGTGCTGCTGGCGCAGCAAACGAACCGCCGGCAGCTGGAATCGTGTCGCCGCCTTTCTCAAGCGTAGTTGCTGCGGTGCTCGACGCAAGCTGCAACTTGTAACCGCTCGCGTTGTTCGTGCCGACCGTAACATTGTGCGCCGCACTGGCAGTAGCGCCGGCAGCCGTTGGCGTAACGTTAATATCAACCGTTGCCGCCGATACGCCGACAGTAATCGCCGAGTTGACATGCACGCGAATCGTCGAGTTCACCGTCTCGGTCGCCGCCGAAGCGCTCATCGCCGGCATGAGCACACACACTAGGGCAAGCACACTCCCTGCAGTGATTTTTGATATTGCTTGTACTTTCATATTATTCCTCCTTATTTTACTGATTTCATTGATCGTGGCGGCGTTCTTACATCATATTAACCTCCACACCCTAATTATTGATAGCCGTATAGGTTACGGTTGCTGTATAAATACCACTCTGCTGCGAGCCAGTAACGCTGACACCGTACCAAACGGCGGTTGTTTCGGCAGTTGGGTTGGCGACAGTAGTAGTACGAATGACATGCGGCGCGGCGTGGTCTGGTACGCCCGCCCAGGTATACGCCGAAGAGGCAACATTATTTTCGGCGGTTGTCGTGCTGCCGAAATTGCCTATACCGTTTACGCGATAACCCCAAGCCGAGCCACTAAGCGCGATAGGGGCGGTTTGTGTGCCTGCTGTTGGCGCGATGGTTTGCGAGCCATTGGTGAGATTACGGTTAGTACTTTGCGTTGACAAGGAAAGCTTGTAGCCGGTAGCAGCGTTAGTCGCGACGAGAACATTTGCCGATTTACTCGACATTTTCGTACCGCCCGCTGGCGTGACAGCGATATCGACCGAAGTCGGTGCTGATAAGGTAATGTAGCGAACCTGTCCGGTTGCCGTGGCTGAATATGCACCCGTACCGATAGTATTTACTGCTGCTACGCGGAACGTATAGGTCGTGGGCGTGAGGAATGGAATCGTGACAGCAGTGCTCGTGGATGCAATGTGGCTGTAGGTCGACCAGGTAATACCGCCATCGGCTGAATATTGAATAACGTAGTCAGTGATTGGGGCGCCGCCGTTATTCGCCGGCGCCGTCCAGGTTAGACGAACGGCGTTGTCAAGCGGCGCGGTTGCGA
>ERZ772917.1334-NODE-1334-length-14421-cov-6.218920_pt1 | contig 14421 bp, 15 predicted proteins | sample MGYA00511187_ERZ772917 | MGnify/ENA primary metagenome ERZ772917 (study PRJEB29015, sample SAMEA2737925) | human oral metagenome | biome: human oral; feature: human-associated habitat; material: dental | place: China | collected 2012 ... | reverse complement strand
CGTCAGTTTTCGAGCCGATCACGCCGTCGCGCTGCAAAATATCGCCCAGCATCAAACAAATCATCCCAGCAAACAGCACCAGACCAATCCACGAACCGATACCCATTAACCGCTTACGCTTACTCATAAGCTTCATTATACCTTCTTTTGGCAGCAATGTTAACCGTGATATAATGGTGAATTATGCGTGCAGTAAAATCGATAAATTATCAAGTTGTAAAAAAGATTATCATTGGACTGTTGCTACTCTTAGCTGCAATATTTTTAGTGGCTAGCAAATATAAGTTGACTCACTTCAAAGATTCGCAGATTGATGAGATTCTTTTCTATTTCAACAACGGCATCGTCGGCGGCAAAACGGACAACTTTTGGGAAATCGCCATCAAAAACTTACCCCTGGCGATCCTCTTATTCATTATCATAATGTTACCAGCTATTAATAAAACTTGGATATTAATTAAACGGGGTGTTGATCGCGTAATTAATATGACATTTCCAAAAACCGAAAAGACTTTTCCTCTTATTCAATTGCACCGAAAGCTCACTTATGCAGCGGTATTATTCTTCATTTCATTCGCCTTATTATTGCAAAGTTTTGGTGTGCCAGCGTACGCCTCTTCACTTATCAATTCCACTAAATTATACGAGGAACATTACGTTGATCCAAAAACCGTCGGTCTAACCTTCCCAGCCAAAAAACGTAACTTGATTTATATATTTCTTGAATCTATGGAAAATACTGTCGCCTCAAAAGCTAACGGCGGCCAATCTGAGACTTCACTGATTCCAGAGCTTGAAGAATTGGCATTAAAAAACACATCATTCTCTCACAGACAAACTGGTCTCGGCGGAGCTGCCCCGACCAGTGGCACTGGCTTTACTGTCGGCGGTATAACTGCCCAGTCAGCTGGCGTGCCGCTTAAAGAAAACGTATTCGGTAGAGATCGCAACAGCATGAGCATTCTAAACAACTTCCTGCCCGGTGCGTATACGCTTGGTGATATTTTGAAACAACAAGGTTATAATCAAACATTCTTAATGGGCTCGGAGGCGGCATTTGGCGGACGTAGCAAACTCTTAACCCAACACGGCGGCTATACAGTCAAGGACCACCCTTACGCCCAGCAACATCAAAAAATCCCAAGCGACTATAAAGTTTTTTGGGGCTACGAAGATAAAAAATTATTCCAATTCGCCAAAGAAGAGGCGACTGAATTATCAAAGTCCGACAAACCGTTTAATCTACAACTTTTGACGATCGACACCCACTTCACTGATGGCTACCTGGACGAAACTTGTGCTAAAACATTCGCCAATCAATACGACAATGTTCACGCCTGTTCCTCAAAGCAAGTGGCCGACTTCATCGCCTGGGTTCAGAATCAGCCGTTTTATGACAATACGACAATTGTCTTGAGTGGCGATCATCTTGGCATGCAGACATCATATTATGACCAAAAAATAACCGATGCCAATTATCAAAGAACCATCTATAACGCATTCATCAATTCAGCAACTACCGCCAAGAAAACGCATAATCGCCAGATGACGACACTTGACATGTATCCGTCGACCTTGGCGGCACTTGGCGTGAAAATTGATGGCGACAGACTAGGTCTAGGCACAAACCTCTTCTCCGACAAGCAAACATTGTCCGAGCAGCTTGGCGGTGTTAATAACCTCAGCTCCGAGCTATCAAAACGCTCCGAGTTTTACGAAAAACGCATCTTTTCGCAGCCAAAACACTAACAGTTAAAACCGTTTGGATTTTGACTCTGCCAATTCCAGGAATCGTGACAAGCGTCTTCAATAGTCAACTCTGCACGCCAATTCAATTCACGCTCAGCCAAGCCAGGGTCAGCATAACAAGCAGCAATATCGCCAGGGCGACGCTGGACAATTTCATAAGGAATAGTCTTGCCAGCCGCCTTCTCAAATGCTCGCACCAATTCCAAAACTGAAGTTCCCCGGCCAGTGCCGATATTGTAGGCTTTATATTCATCAGGCGAACCCAAATGCTCCAGTGCAGCCACGTGAGCTTTTGCCAAATCGACCACATGAATATAATCACGCACGCCAGTGCCGTCAACTGTGTCATAGTCATCGCCAAAAACGCTCAGCTGCTGACGCTTACCGATCGCGACTTGGGCAATATACGGCAATAAATTATTCGGAATGCCAGATGGATCTTCACCGATAAGACCGCTCGAATGAGCACCAATTGGATTAAAATAACGAAGAGAAGTTAGCTGCCAGCCATCGCCAGTCGCTGACACGTCGCGTAATATCTGCTCGATCATCAGCTTTGTCTGTCCATACGGATTTGTTGCCGTCAACGACATATCTTCGGTGATCGGTAGCTTGGCAGGATCGCCGTAAACCGTAGCCGAGCTTGAGAACACTAACTTCTTAACATCGTATTCTTGCATTACATCAAGTAGCGTCAGGGTACTTTCCAGATTATTCTGATAATACCAAAGTGCCTTCTCCACCGATTCGCCAACCGCTTTTAAGCCAGCAAAATGAATGACCGCATCAATATTCTCAGTTTGGAACAGAGCCGACAACTCTTCGCGATTTCGCACATCAAACTGGTAAAAAGGGACTTTCTGTCCAGTAATTTTCTCTATTCGCCGCAAGCTTTCTGCTGATGAATTAATCAAATTATCCACTACCACAGCCTGATGTCCAGCCTGGAGAAGTTCAATAATTGTATGGCTACCAATATAGCCCGTGCCGCCTGTAACTAAAATCTTCATAGTTGTAGTATAGGTCGGCATAAGATAATTAGCAAGCTCAGGCCTCACCAACAGATAAAAAACAGCCGACAAATCTGTCAGCCATTCTCTACTATTTAGATAATCAAGTTGGTCGGGGTGAAAGGACTCGAACCTTCGACCTCACGGTCCCAAACCGCGCGCGCTAGCCAACTGCGCCACACCCCGATACAAAGTATGCATCTACATACCTTGTATATTTTACCACAATGCCACAGAAAAATACAACCTTAAATTAAGCGTTCGGTGCATCGATGGCGATTTGGCGAACCTCCTTACGAACAGGCAAAGAACCGTCCGACTTAAAGTCATAAACTAAAACCTGACCAAATGGCATTTCTACGTGAGACATATCCGCCTCCGTAAGCTGATCGAGATACTTCATCAAGGCACGAATTGAGTTACCATGAGCGACCAGTAAAATATTCTCACCAGCCTGCAACTTCGGCAATATCTCGTTCTCAAAATAAGGAAGCACTCGTCGATACACGTCTTTTAGGGTTTCGCCGCCAGGAACTGGATAATCCCAACCACGACGGATACCATTAAAAGCCTCCTCACCGATCTCCGATTTCACTTCCCACTTATTCTTGCCGGTCAGATCGCCATAATCACGCTCGTTCAATTCCTCTGCGTGAATCGTCGGGACTGCAGCTATGCCAGCACCCTTTAATAACGCATCAAGCGTCTGATGAGTTCGCTTTAGATTTGAAGTATACGCCCTGTCAAATTTAATATCCCTTAATAATTCGCCGAGTCGCACCGTATCAGCCACGCCCTTATCCGTCAGATCTACATCCATCCAGCCAGTCCACTTGCCGAGCAAATTCCATTCACTCTCGCCATGACGGCTAATAACTAAAACTCCCATATTATTTTCCTCCTTGCAGCGGAATTACCCGCGTAATTTCTTCTGTTTGCTTACCGTCCTGATATTCAATTCGCGTCTCCGCAAAACCAGAACGCCCATCTGCCCACAATTTTATGGCCCAGAGCAGCGGCATATCAGCCCGCTTTACTTCATCTTTGCTAATAAATTGACTAGCTTCAATTTCGGACTCCTGCAGCTCAATGCCAGAAAATGCCTCATCTGGCAGACTGGCAGCAAACACAAATTGGTGCGACAAGAAATCTTCAGCATGACGCGACGCAACCATTACTAATCGTAACGAATCAGCCGCCACATCAAGACCAGTCTCTTCCTTTACCTCGCGAATTGCTGCGGACAAAGGCGACTCGCCCGCGTCAACAACGCCGCCTGGCAATGACCAATGCTCCTTGTAATTCGCCTTGAGAATTAGCAGCTCACCCTTGCTATTTTCAATCAGCACCGCCGCACTCGAAAAGCGGGCATCCAGGCTAGCCAGCCACGCTTTTCGCTGCTCATCAGTATAGCGAACCATTATTTAGCGAACTCAATTGCCCGCGTTTCACGGATAACATTGACCTTGATCGTACCTGGATATTGCATAGTACTTTCAATCTTCGTGGCGATGTCGCGTGCCAATTTAATCGCCGACAAATCATCAATCGACTGTGGGCTGACAATAACCCGCACTTCACGACCAGCCGAAATCGCATAAGCCTTATCAATGCCATCAAAACTAGTTGCAACGTTCTCCAAGTCACGCATTCGCTCAGCAAAGTTCTCAGCTGAAACATTACGTGCACCTGGCCGAGCAGCCGAAGCCGCATCACACACCCGAACGATAATCGCCTCTGGTGTCGTTGCTTCAATGTCATCATGATGAGCCTCAATCGCGTGGACAATTCGCTCGTCCATGCCATACTTCCTGGCAAACTCTGCACCAATGTGATGATGCTTTCCCTCAATCTTATGGGACACCGCCTTACCAACATCATGTAGCAATGTGGCGATCTTGGTGATACGCACATCCGCACCAATCTCCTCAGCGATCATACCAGCAATTTGTGCCATCTCTGTCGAATGCTTCAACACGTTTTGACCAAAACTGGTACGAAACTTCAACTCGCCCAACATTCGCAACATTTCCTTTGGAATGCCGACCACGCCAACTTCACGCATCGCATCTTCACCAGCCTGCTTAACCTCTTTATCAATCTGTTTCTTCGCCTTGGCAACAACCTCTTCAATTCGTGCTGGATGAATCCGTCCATCTTTCATAAGCATTTCAAGACTCAAGCGTGCCACCTGGCGACGAACTGGGTCAAAACTAGACAGAATAATCATACCTGGAGTGTCATCTACCAGAATGTCAACGCCAGTCTCTCGCTGTAGAGCCTGAATATTACGCCCCTCTTTACCGATAATTCGACCCTTCATCTCGTCGTCGGTCAGCTTAACCGCTGTTACCGTTCGCTCGGCTGTCACTTCGCTACTCATTCGCTCCATCGCTGTCAGCAAGATCATCTGAGCCCGCTCCTCAGCGTCATCCATCGCGTCATGCTGCAGCTTTGAGATTAAATTGGTCAGGTCATTCTTGATATCACGTTCAGTCATTTGCATTAACTTTTCAGCGGCATCTTTTTTCTTCAGGCCAGCAATCTTCTCCAGTTTTTCCTGCTGACGTGCCCGAATATCCCGGATTTCATTCTTTAGACTATCAACTTCATCCTCTTGAGTCCGCAGTTTTTCCGCTCTCTTGTCAAGCTCATCAAGCTTGCCATCCAAAGTCTTTTCCCGCTGAGCCAGCCGATCCTCGGTTTTCTGCCATTCACGACGACGCTCATTCTCAATCTTCAAAGCCTCATCTTTCGCTTTTAAAACAATATCGCTAGCCTTTGACTTTGCTGAAGCCAAATCTTTGTCAATCTGCGACTTCGCACTTGAACGCCGAACCGTTTGATATCCATAAAGTGCACCCGCACCCAAACCAGCTCCAACGATTGCACCAATGACAATTCCTGCCATAATTTTTTATTCCTTTCCGACCGATCGCCTTTGAGTATTCGCCTCAAAGAAATATATCAACGACTAGTCAACTTCAAACTATCTAATCCGGTAAATCAAACTATACAAATCACCGTAATTTTAATTATACACGCTTTCAAAAGTTTTAGCACTGAAAGTTGGTTAAAAATTATTCGATTGCCAATTGATTAAGTCGTATCAGCTTTGGCTATGATTATTTTCTTGGCGTAGTGATGTGAGCGGCGGCACCGTACTCTGGCATAACGATCTTCTCATTCTCACCAGCTTGTAATTTTTCCAGTGCCAATTCTTGCCAATTATCACCACTAGTCCCAGCGATCGGCACACTCAAACTATCTGCCAAAGTATTCGCCACCGCCAGCCCAATTCGCAGTCCAGTAAAGCTGCCCGGCCCCTTCATTACACCTATACCTGTAATATTACGCAGATTACCCGTCTTTTCTTGCAAAAAACGGAGTAACCCGTGTGCCAAAGTCCGACCAGCTTCCCATTCATAAGACTGCCGACTGTCGCCGTCAATAACCGTTAAAAAACAAACCGCAGTTGACGTATCAAGTAAAATTATCATTTTAGACTCTCCTCCAGCTTGGCTGCCAGCACTGCCGAACGATCACCGCCAGCCACCAATTTAACCACCCGCTCATTCTCAGCTGTGGCGTTAATAAATATCCGCAGCCGATCCTCCGGCAAATCATCATCAACCGCCCCAGCCCACTCAACTACCACCACAGAGTCTGGATCAGCGGCAACCTCACGAATCTCATCGCCCATAATACCCGCCTCTTGCAAGCGATAAAAATCATAATGCATCAACGTCAATCCCCGTGGCGATTCATACGTGCGTGAAATGGTAAATGTTGGGCTTTGAATCGGCTCACTGATCGCCATACCCAAGCCAATACCCTTTGTCAGCGTCGTTTTTCCCGCACCAACATCACCGATCAATTCTAGGACTTCACCACCAGACACCAGTCGGCCGATCAACTCGCCAAATTGTCTCATCGCTATATCACTCTTTACATTCACCTTTTTATTATACTATGCTAGCTTTTTTTTGACGATACGAGTACAATTAAACGTAAGTATTATGCGCGTTTCGGACGAAAAGGTTGAGAGGCTTCTAAAACAGGGTGGGATTATTAACGAATCACAGCTTGATGAATTAAAGACGCTCGCCGAACGATCAAACCAATCCCTCCAAGAAACAGTTATCGAACAAAAAATTATTTCCGATGAAGATCTGACGAAGCTAATCGGCGAATCAATCGGCGTGCCGTTCGTGTCTCTTGAACCGAAAGATATTCTTGACGATGTCCTGAAAAAGATTCCTGAACACATCGCCAGGCAGTATAACGTAGTACTGTTCGAGATGGGCGAAGACGGCAGCCTGTCTCTAGCCATGGAAGATCCTGACGACGTTCAGGCCCTCAACTTTATACAAAAACAAATTGGCTACAATATAAAAGTTTTTTTGGCAACAAAAAGTAATATTCTTGATTGTCTGGAAAATTATCGTGGCAATTTTGATGACGAGATCGACGAAGTTATTTCAATCCAGAAAGATGTCTCCGCCGAGGACCAAAACGTCAATCAAGACGACTTTGCAGAAAACTCACCAATCGCTCAGACGGTTAATTTGCTGCTAGAATATGCCATCAAGTCGAACGCCTCCGACATCCACATTGAGCCACGCGAGGAATATGTCCAGGTTCGCTACCGCATCGACGGCGTACTAAAAGAAGTGAATAAATTACCACGCAACGTACATGGTGCTTTAGTCAGCCGTATTAAAATCTTGTCAAACCTAAAAATCGACGAACGCCGAGTACCACAAGACGGCCGTTTCAAAATTAAAGTCTCTGGCAAGCAATACGCCTTTCGTGTATCCACCCTACCAATTGCCGACGGCGAAAAAGTGGTGATGCGTATCCTCGACGAATCGAATCAGGCAGTAAAGCTTGACCAATTAGGCTACTGGGGCTTGTCACTTGCCACCGTTAAAGATGCTATGGCACAGCCGAACGGCATGATTTTGGTGACTGGTCCAACTGGTTCGGGCAAGTCAACCTCGCTGTTTAGTGTGCTCTCCGAACTCAACACTCCTGACGTTAATATTTCGACAATTGAAGATCCAGTCGAGTACAAAATCCCTGGCGTTAACCAAACTCAGACCAATGCCAAAGCCGGCATGACCTTTGCCTCAGGACTGCGTGCATTGCTCCGTCAAGACCCGAACATCATCATGGTTGGAGAGATTCGCGACGGCGAAACCGCTAACCTCGGCGTGCAGGCGGCACTGACTGGACACTTGGTGTTCTCAACCCTCCACACCAACAACGCCGCAACTTGTTTGCCGCGTCTATTGGACATGGGAATTGAGCCATTCTTGATCGCCTCAACGGTCAAGGCGGTGATCGGTCAGCGATTGGTGCGACGACTGTGCATGAATTGCCGCCAGGAATACGCACCAAACGCCGAAGAGCTAGGATATATCGCCGAAATGTTTAATTTAACGAGCGACTCCATGCATCGAATACACGACCTTGAAACGCAAGCACTCAACGACAAGATTGGTGGCGACACGCCAATGGGCTCAACCGAGCAAACGATTGCTAGATTATGGAAACCGAACCCCGAAGGCTGCGACGAGTGTGGGCACAACGGCTTTAAGGGTCGCGTCGGCATCTATGAAGTCCTTGGCATTTCAATTCCAATCCAAAAAATGATTACCGCAAACGCAACCAGTAATGATATTCAAGAACAAGCAATTACCGAAGGCATGGTAACGATGCAGATGGACGGATTAATAAAATCTCTGCGGGGCATCACCACGACAGAGGAAGTTTTGAGAGCAACAAGGGAGTAGCATGGCAACATTTGAATTTTTAGCAGTTAACGACAAGAAAGACACGATTAGCTCAACAATTGAAGCACCAGATCGAATGTCTGCAATCAACACCCTCAAAACACGCAATCTTAAAATCATCAACATCTCAGAAAAGGACTCTAAATCTGGCAAGAAGTTCTCTTTCGGCAGCAAAAAAGGAGTAAAGACAGAGGAATTAGTCATGTTTACCCGCCAGCTGAGTGCCATGGTGTCAGCTGGTGTGCCAATTCTTCGTGCCCTCAGCTCGATGGCTCAACACGCAGAAAGTGCGAGTTTTCGCAACACGATCAACGCGGTTACCAAAGATATCGAAAGCGGCATGCCGTTTGCTGATGCACTCGCCAAGCACCCAAACTCATTCAACGACGTTTACATCAACATGGTTGCTGCTGGTGAAGCTGGAGGTATTTTGGACGACATCCTAAAACGACTTGCTTTGCAGCAGGAAAAAAACGCCTCAATCCGCAAAAAAGTCAAAAGTGCCATGACTTACCCGATGGTGCTCATTTTTATTACAATCGGGGCATTCTTCGGATTGATGATTTTCGTTATTCCAGCAATTGGCAAAACCATCAAAGACCTGGCTGGTGAAGATGCCGAGTTGCCGCTGATCACGCAGATAATGCTCTCGATTAGCAATTTCATGCTTTCCTTTTGGTACATTCTTATCCCAATCATAGCTGGTGGCGTATGGCTACTGATACGCTACATTAAAACCCCAACAGGCAAAAGAAAATTTCACAAGTTCCTCCTCAAAGCACCAATCGTAAGTAAAATCATTAAAAAAGTGGCGATCGCCCGCTTTACGAGAACCTTCTCCGCCCTCATCGGTGCTGGTGTCGCCGTCCTGGAAGCCCTTAATGTTACCTCGCGTGCAGTCGGTAACACCGTATACGAAGAATCCCTTCAAAAAGCCGCCAAACGCGTACAAAACGGTGAAGTCTTGTCGAAAATAATCAGTGAAGATGGAGACTTGTATCCACCAATGGTTGCTCAAATGTTGTCCGTCGGTGAAGAGACAGGACAAACCGATAAAGTCCTGGTTAAAGTGGCAGACTTTTATGAAGAAGAAGTCGATACCGCGATCGCTGGACTGAGCTCAACAATTGAGCCAGTGATGATCGTTTTCATGGGCGGCATGGTTGGTCTGATCGCCGCCAGCGTGATGATGCCAATTACCGGTCTGGCAAACCAAATTAAATCATAGTCAACATAAAATGCTTATGTTATAATGAATGAAAGATAGGTGGGAGCTTCCGTGTCGAGTGTATTTTATAAAACCAAACCAATTGTAGGACTAGATATCACAAAAACAAGCGTCAAGATTATGGCGATTGATAAGAATAAGATGCTCGTTCATGGGTACGGGTCGATCAGCTTGGACCCTGAAAAAAATGACATCGACTCAGAAGAAAATGTCCCCTACCTTGCTGAAAAAATAAGAGAATTGTTAAACAACCATATTGTTGGCAGAATTGACAGCAACCGCATCGCACTGGGAGTATCGACAAGTCGAACCTTCTCTCGAACTTTTTCCCTGCCAGTAAAAGAAGAGAAAAATATTAGGAACGCAGTTGATCTAGAGGCTGAGCAGTACATCCCCGTACCACTTGATTCACTATATCTTGACTATCAAGTTATTAAACGCACCAAAGACGACCTTACGGTGCTTACTTGTGCTGCACCAAAGAAAATCATCGACAACGCACTGGCGGCAGTACAGGCGTGCGGCCTAGAAACAGCCTTGATTGAGCCAGACGTTAATGCGATCGCCCGATTATTAAAGCGAACCGAAGACGGTATGCTGCCAACTGTAATTGTCGACATAAGCCAGGCGACGACAGATATTGCCATCCTTGACAACGACATTCGAGTGACTGGCGGACTGAGTGTCGGCAGCCACACTCTGACTCTTGAACTGGCAAAAAAAATGGACGTACCGATCGAAACAGCACACCAGCTCAAAGTTCTGAACGGACTAAACCCCAGTCCGCGACAAGCCAGAATTACCGCTGCACTACGCCCTAGCCTGTTAAAAATTACCAACGAAGTGAAGCGTGTCATCCGCTACTATGTTGACCGTTTTCCAGATGAGACAAAAATTGAGCAGGTGCTGATCGTCGGCGGTGGCAGCAACCTGCCTGGCATCGGAGACTTTTTCACTAACGAACTGGTTATGCCAGCTCGCGTTGCTAGTCCGTGGCAGTCGCTCAACTTTGGCTCGCTTGATCAACCAGCGAAACAACTTCGTTCACAATTTGCGTCGGTGGCTGGACTTGCACTAATTCGACCGGAGGATATCAATGATTAATCTGCTACCCACACAAGAAAAAAGGCAAATCAAAGCGGGCCGAGTTAACGTTTTGTTGCGTCGGTACTGCTTTGTGTCGCTTCTGTTGTTCGCTCTTCTATTGACAACAATTGGCGGTCTGTACATCATTCTAGCCAACAACAAAACGACCGCTCAAAAAGAAGTTGAAAACAGCAAGTCCAAGCTAGCACAGCATCAATCAGTCCAGAAATCAACGACAGACTTTAAAAACAACCTAGCAACAGCCAAGAATATCATTGATGGCGAAATACGCTACTCTGGCGTTATCACTAAAATCGCCAACACTATTCCACCAGGCATTGTTCTTGAATCACTAGACCTTGACCCAAACAGCTTCGGTAAACCAATGTCGCTTAACGCCCTCGGCAAAACGCAAAATGATGCAATTCGCCTAAAAACCAGCCTTGAGCAGTCCAATATATTTCAAGATGTCCACCTGGAATCGGTTGCATTTTCACAACAAGCCAACAATGGCTATGCGATCACCATCGCTATTAGCGTCACATTAAAACCAGAGGTAGCAAAAGAATGAAAAAGTTAAAAGCAACAACCGTAAGGATTATCCTGTTCATTGTCCTAGTGCTTATTTTAGGTGGCATCGCAGCCAGTACCTATTTCGCCCATTCTTTCCTAGCCACCACAGCCGAAGAAGTAGCAACTATGCAATCAGAAGCAACAGCAGTTGATGCTAAAATACAAAATCTTCTGAATCTAAAAAAGCAACTTGACGAGAATAAGGCAATCGTCAAGAAGGCCGAAAATATCGTTGCCGATTCAAAACTATATCAATATCAAAATCAGATCATTGAAGACTTTTCAGCCTACGCCCGCAAGGCCAATATTTCAATTCAATCCTATACTTTCCAATCAGCCAATGCCAACAACGCCAAAGGTGCGGCTGCAGCCAAAAGTAGCGGCGGCGGAAACAGCACGACCGTTACCATCGCTTTCGGAGAACGCATATCCTACAACAACCTACTTCACTTCCTACACCTCATAGAAAAGAACGTAACTCGCATGCAAATCTCTGGAGTGTCAATATCTCGGGCAGAAAATAAAGGAGAGATCTCCGTGCAATCAATCGACGTAAAGGTGTTTATAAAATGAAAGATTCAATCGCCACTCAGCTACAGCCAATCATAAAGCCGTTTACTCAATTTTTGTGGAGGTTTCATGTCATATTATTCAGCCTGTTGGTTGTTGGCGGCGTTGCCGCGGCCATATTCCTATTAAGCTCTTCACTGTCAATCTCCAGTGAAAAACCATTAGCAACACCTGAGAGCTTTGACAAAAAAACCATGCAGGCAATTAGCGATTTCCAGCCATCAAACTCGTCAGTCGACTCATTCTCGTTACCAGCTGGACGTGTCAATCCATTTGTCGAATAAGCAATTTCAAATTATAATAGAAGAATGTTAATAGCCGCCGATCGTTTTATCAATATGCCTGTAATGAGCCTGCAAACTGGCTCAGAGCTGGCAAGGACGGAGAGGGAAATTATTAATCCCAATAATTTATCGATCGCCGCATACGAACTGACGGGACCACTACTAGATCAAACGCCCAGCCTACTAAGAATTGAGGATATTCGCGAAATTGGCCCACTCGGCATGATCATTGATGCGGCGGATGAGATTGTCAGCCCAAGCGACGTTATTGCACTAAAGAACATTTATGAAATCGATTTTTCACTGCAAGGAAAGACAGTTGTTGATGAAAAGAAGAAGAAAATCGGCAAAGTGGTTGGCTGGACAATTACTACTAACAATTTTTTAATCCAACAACTTCGGGTTCATCGTCCATTTTTGAAAAGTTTTGGCGACACGGAACTTCTAATTCATCGCTCGCAGATTACCAAGGTGACAGATGATCACGTAGTTATAAAATCTGCAACCGTACAGCATAAAGCCGAGGAAATAACGCCAAATCGACCACCATCTTCATACGAAAATCCATTTCGCAAGCAGCCGCAGACCGACTCTTCTACTACGAAATAGTCTCTTCAAGAGCCGCCCGAATATCATCATATGAAAATCCTTGGCGAGCCAAATACGCCATAAACTTTTGCTGATCATCGGCATATTTATAGCGTTTTTTAGCGATAATTTTTTGCAGCTCTTCGCCGTCTGAGCGGATATTCTCGCTAACCAGCTGCTCTATTGTCTCGCGGTCAATTCCCTTTTGTGCTAACTCTAATTTTAGCCGCCTGACACTAGCACCCTTCTGCAAGAATCGATGTTCCAGCCAAAAGCGGGCAAACTTTCCGTCATCAAGGTACTGTTTCTCGATCAGCCGCGCCAGCACCCGCTCGGTAATTTCCGGCTTCACGCCCGGACGCTCGGTAATCTCACCAGTCTTTGGTGAGCGTTTCTTAGTCGGCCTGGTTTTACGCCACAAATAATCGCGCATTTCTTTAACCGAGCGCGGCCGCGTCAAGCAATACTCCATAGCGCGCGCGTATAACTTACCAAACTGGCTCTCGTCCTCTAGTGCCGTCAATTCGTCGTCGCTATATTCGCGCCCGACCTTCAGCCCCAGCTCGCCCACCTGAAACACATCGAGACTAAAGCGATATTTGCCATCAACGCTAACATTGACACGATTTTTATCACGAGCCTGAAGAGAAATGTCGGTGATTTTCATGATATTAGTATAACGCGAAGGTCATGAGCTAACTACCAGCGGAGATTACTCTACTACCTCAATGACCTTACCGTATTCTCCATTATAACAAGCAGCAGCACGCGGTTCAGCGATGATCGGCAACCGTGTCGCAACAGTACTCATATTAACGTCGTCAAGTACGTTAATATCGACACAACCAAGCGTAATATGTGGACGGAACGCATCAACATCCAACCCCGGATGAATGTCATTTAGTAACGCAAGCAATCGCTTACGCACCTCAATCATCCATGCAGTTTTCTGCGTACGAATCTCAACCCAAACACATCTGCCAGACTCATCCAGCAAGAAGTTAATACCATCAAGCACTAACTTATCCAGGCTGGGTAATGCCGCAGCGGCCAACTTGAGGCGTGGCATATCCCTATCAGTCACATTAATCAATGTAACGTGCGGGATAAACTCACCAAAATCAAGGTTCATTTTTTCTGACAACCCTCGAAGATACGCACTCTGCTTGTCATCAAAAACGAGGCTGACTGATGCCATGTGTTTTTTGTCTGGGAGTACAGCTTCTATCGCACCCATCAATCATCTACTTCTTTTACTTTATCGCGAACCTTCTGGTCAATTTCTGCCAGGACTTCAGGATTTTCCTTCAGATACAATTTGGTTTTATCGCGGCCTTGACCAATAGTCTCGCCGTTATATTTGTAAAAGGCACCAGATTTTTCGACAATGCCGTGCGTGGCTGCCAGGTCAAGAATATCACCAGTTTTAGAGATGCCTTCATTATACATAATGTCAAACTCAGCGATGCGGAATGGCGGTGCAATCTTATTTTTCACCACCTTGATCTTGGTGCGGTTACCGAGGATATCATCAC
>ERZ772917.1331-NODE-1331-length-14452-cov-5.805584_pt1 | contig 14452 bp, 11 predicted proteins | sample MGYA00511187_ERZ772917 | MGnify/ENA primary metagenome ERZ772917 (study PRJEB29015, sample SAMEA2737925) | human oral metagenome | biome: human oral; feature: human-associated habitat; material: dental | place: China | collected 2012 ... | reverse complement strand
AAATGCGTAATGAAGGCAGAGAAATCATCGCGATTGACAATATCCCGGGCAGCGTCAATATGGCGGAGACGACCTTACCGAAGCATGCGGTACTGGTGTTCGGTCAAGAGGGTCCGGGTATTTCTGAGGAAATGGCACAGGCGGCAGATAAAATCGTTGCCATCGAACAATTCGGCTCGACCCGCTCCATCAACGTTGGTGCGGCAGCCACCGTGGCGATGTATTGCTGGTTACAACAGCATGTGTTAGAGAAAATAGCTAGTTGATTTCTGCTCCCTGCCGCATCAAAAAATCATGTACCTCATCATCCAACTGACAATTCACGAAACGTGATCGTGTTGCCAATTTGCCGCTGCCATAAACAAATTGCGTTTCCTTATCATATTTCATGCCGCGAAAATCACAGTCTTTTGCTTCAATGATTAGTTTTGCGCCGCAAAAATCCACATTCCGAACCGACGAATCGGTAAAATAAATCGGTTGCCCGTAAATATGCTTTGCGTCGTCCAGATTACAATTCTGAAACACGAAAAAGCCCATGACAAACTGGCCAAAATCAACGCCAGAAAAATCCTCATCAACAAATCGAACAATCTCACCCTCTTGGATACCAGGGTAGCGTTCGTGCTGGTAGGCTGAAAAATCGTTAGCACGAATGGCATCAGCTATTTTATGAGTAGGTTTCATAATTTAAGGATAGGGCAGTTTTTGATTTATGCCAATGGCAATTTATATAATTTGTATAAATTATAAAAAACGCTATAATAAAAACATGATTTCGCCTAATTTTCATCACCCACACGTGTTGCCGAGGTAGAACTTGACGATTTGTTATTGCCGCCGAGTTCTGCCTCGGCGTTTTTGATTGCTATAAATAAGAAATAATGACATAATGGAGTTATCATGAGCAGTTTATCAACACAAAGCTATAAGGGTGCACGCGACTATTTTCCAGCCGAGAAGCGTCTGCAGAACTATATTTTCAACACATGGCGACAGACGGTTGAAAGTTTTGGTTACGAGGAGTACGGTGCTCCACTTCTTGAGCCTTTGGAGATATACACCGCCAAATCTGGACAGGAGCTGGCAGGCGAACAGACATATCTATTTACCGACCGTGGTGGTCGTCAGGTGGCGATTCGTCCAGAGATGACCCCGACAATCGCCCGAATGGTTGCTGCCAAGCGTCAGGAATTGCCAGTACCGATCCGTCTTTATTCAATCGCTAATTTCCTTCGCTATGAGCGTCCGCAGCGTGGTCGCGAGAGGGAGTTTTGGCAATTAAACGCCGACTTGTTCGGCGTGGACGGTGCGATGGCTGACGCTGAGATTATTGAGCTGGGTTATCGTTGTATCATGAACTTTAGTGCTACTGAGGACATGTTTACGATTCGGGTCAATAATCGCCAGCTGATTAATCAATTGATGACAAAATACCTCGGTCTTGACGTGATTGGTGCGACTATGATGTCTAAATTGCTGGATAAGAAAAATAAAATACCGCCAGAGGTTTTCCGTCAGCAAGCGATCGAGATTTTTGGCGTTGAGGCGGCACGGAACGGCCTATTGAAGCTCGCGAATATGATTTCTATGAAGAGTGTTAATGATTTGCCAAGTGAAATGATCGACAGCCCGAGTGTCGTTCAGATTCGTCAAGTTATGGAGACGTTGGAGCGAAAGGGAATTAAGAACGCGGTGTTTGATGTAACGCTGATGCGGGGGTTGGATTATTACACGGGGACGGTGTTTGAGTTTTTCGATATGTCGCCAGAGAATCGCCGAGCTTTATTCGGCGGCGGGCGATATGATGGGCTGGTCGGACTATTCGGTGTCGAGCCTATGACGACTGTCGGGGTTGGACTCGGGGCGACTACTATGGAGCAATTTTTGCAGACCCACAAACTATTGCCACAGCTGACAACTCGCACAGATGTTTACATTATTCCTGTGGGTGATAATTCGCTTGCTAGTGCTGACAGTCTGGCTCAGACTTTGCGTTCTGAGGGCGTGCGAGCGGAACTTGACATAACTGGGCGAAAAATTGACAAGCAACTTAAGGCTGCCCTTAAAAAAGGCATTCCTTTTGCGGTGTTTGTCGGTGAGAATGAGATAAGTACGGGCAGTTACACTGTTAAAAATCTGATTGATTCGACGGAGCAGAAGATCGGGGTTGACCGAATGGTCAGTGTCGTAACAGACCACCGATACGATGGCGACGAAGATGCTGCGTTCAATTTGTAGCTCATCGAGGCGACTGGCGTGGCGTGGTGTTATCTGGTATAATTGCAAGATATGAAAACGATTGTAAAGAATATATCAGACACGAAAGTACGCTTGACGATTACTGTTGAATCAAGCGAGTTGGAAGCGGCAGAGCAGGTGGCGTTGACAAAATTAGCACGAGATATCAAAGTATCAGGATTCCGCAAGGGAAAGGTGCCAGCAAGTATCGCTGCCAAGCATGTTGACCCAGCTATGCTGCAGGAGCAGACTCTTGAAAATGCACTGAGTAAAGCTGTCGCCGAGGCGTTTATCTCTGAAAAATTGCAAGCACTTGAGCGTCCAGCTGTCGAAGTGAAGAAGTTCGTGCCACGCCAGGAGCTGGAGTTTACGGCGGAAGTTGAAGTTGTTCCTCCAGTGAAGCTCGGTGATTACAAGAAATTGAAAGCCAAGAAGGCTAACGTTAAGGTTGAAGCGAAAGAGATTGATGATATCATTGAGCGAATTCGCGGTAATTATGTTGAAAAAGTTGAAGTAAAACGTGCCGCAAAGAATGGCGACGAAGTGCTGATCGATTTTGTTGGCAAGAAAGATGACGTAGCTTTTGATGGCGGCAGTGCCAAGAATTACGCCCTAAAGCTGGGCGATGGACAATTTATCCCTGGGTTCGAGGACGGCGTGGTTGGCCATAAGGCTGGTGATTTGTTTAATCTTGACTTGGCGTTCCCTGATGATTATCACGCGAAAGATTTGGCGGGTGCTAAAGTTGTCTTCAGCGTTACCTTGAACACTGTCAATGAGTTGAAGCTGCCAGAGCTGAACGATGATTTTGCTGCCAAGTGTGGCCCGTTTACCGAAATGAAAGAGTTGCGGGCGGATATTGAGCGGGAAATAACAGCCCAGAAAGAGCGAGAGGCTGAGGAGCGACTGAAAGATGAGCTGGTCGGCCAATTGGCAGACAGCAGTAAAGTTTCATTGCCAGAAATACTAGTCGAAGATCAGATTCGTTCAATTGAGCAAGACTTGACACAAAACTTGATGTATCGCGGCATTACTATGGACGGCTACTTAAATACTCAGGGCTTTAAGGATAAAGATGACTGGGTGAAGAAAGAGGCTCGGCCAGCTGCGGAAAAGCGAGTTAAGGCTGGGTTGGTGTTGGCAGAGTTGTCGAAGGAGTTGAAGATTGACGTGTCGCACGATGAGTTGGATGCACAAATTAGTACTTTGAAGCAGCAGTATGGCAAGGATGCTAAAATCGCTGCCCAGTTTGACGATCCGAATGTTCACCGCGATATTGCAAATCGTCTGATCACTGATAAAACGATTGCAAAATTGGTTGAAATAAACTCGTAGCAGAGGTGCAGAGCGATGCCAAAAAGTTATCTTGTCCCAACGGTTATCGAAAAGTCGGCTGACGGTGAGCGGGCGTTTGATATCTATTCGCGACTTCTTAATGAGCGAATAATTTTCCTGGGCGAGGAGGTGAACGAGCATACGGCGAATATCGTGGTGGCTCAGCTGCTGCATTTGGCACATGTTGATCCAGAGGCGGACATCTCGCTGTACATCAATAGTCCAGGCGGCAGCGTCTATGACGGTTTGGCGATTTACGACACGATGAACTTTATCAAGCCAGATGTCGCGACTTATGGAATCGGTTTACAGGCCAGCATGGGGGCGTTTTTGCTCAGTTCTGGTGCCAAAGGTAAGCGATTTTGCCTGCCGCACGCCAAGGTGATGATCCACCAGCCATCTTCGGGCACATACGGTAAGGTTACCGACATGGAGATTGACCTGAAAGAAACGTTGGAACTGAAGGAACTGCTGGCCAAGATCATGGCTAAAAATACTAGTCAGAAGCTCAGTAAAGTCAAGGCTGACATGGAGCGTGATTACTGGATGTCGCCAGATGATGCTATGAAATACGGGCTGATTGACAAAGTTTTGAATAGATTGTCATAGATTATTACATTCTTGATGTTGTTAAAACTACCGCTGATTTTGCTTGCGGTTAAGCTGAGATGTTGCCATAATTAAGAAAAGACAAGGAGGATTAATGAGGCAATATCTAGATACGCTGCGGCAGGTTCGCGACAATGGCGTGGAGAAGGGCGACCGAACTGGCACAGGGACGACGGAAGTTTTTGGTGTACAAACGCGGTATGATCTGGCGGACGGTTTTCCAGCTATGACTACCAAGAAATTATATTTCAATAGCGTGGCACATGAACTACTGTGGTTTCTCAAAGGCACTGGTAATATTGAATACTTGGCACAAAACGGCGTGCATATCTGGGACGAGTGGCCGTACAAGAATTATTTGGAAAAAACTGGCCAGAATATTCCAGAAATTACTGGCGAGGAGTGGCGTGCTGGTATGAAAGAGTTTATCGGTAAAATCGCGACAGATCACGCGTTTGCCGAGGAGTGGGGTAATTTGGGGCCAGTCTACGGTGTGCAGTGGCGGAAATGGCCGGACGGTAAAGGCGGGACGATTGATCAAATCCAAAACGCCATTGACATGATAAAACATAATCCGACGTCGCGACGCAATATCGTCAGCGCCTGGAACGTGGCGGAAATTGATGATATCGTGCAGTCGGGCGGACTGCCGCCGTGTCACACCATGTTCCAATTTAATGTGCGGCCAGGCAGAAACGGTGAGAAGGATAAGCTGGATCTGGCATTGACGCAGCGTTCGGCGGACATGTTCCTCGGCGTGCCATTTAATATCGCCAGTTACGCACTGCTGCTGTCGATGATCGCCCAAGTAACTGATAAACAGCCAGGTGAGTTTGTCCACACCCTGAATAGTGCACATATTTATAACAATCACCACGCACAGGTTGACGAGCAACTTTCACGCCGTCCGCTGCCACTACCAAAACTGTGGCTGAATCCAGACGTCAAGAATATTGATGATTTTACTATTGACGATATTCGTCTGGAAAATTATGAGCATCATCCGCCAATTAAGGCACCGATTGCGGTGTGATTATTTATTGCGTGGAGGCGTTGGTGTTGGTTCAATAGTTCCTGGTCGGTTCGGGTTTTCGGCATCCATTCGCACGAGGACAGTTCTAGCAATCTTCACTACACGGCCATCTTCTGGGTTTGATTCAGCAGCCAGGCCGTAAAAAGTAGTCTCTGTCCGACCCTCTTCATTAACACTGGTGACCGGTTCACTGTGGGGAATGATGTCAATGGGAGTTAGCCCTGTTGGATCTTGAGGATTTTCTACTTGAACAAAGAGACTATACGGCGCAATGCCATTGTTTAGCCTATTCGATTCCAAAGCGTGTCGAATGCTTTTTTTGTTCGGACCTAGGGCAAAATGTAATGTTTCCATATTTTTATATTATCACATTATTTATAAAAAGTCAAAGATGTTATATACGAGTATAGGTAACGACATCAAAATCGTAGCGATTTTTCTCATCTTTTGGGTGGTGTTGGCGGTCAACTTCACGCCACACAGCGGTGTCAATTTCCGGGAAAAATGTGTCAGCGTCTGAGAATGAAGCCTCAACTTCTGTGGCATAAATAGTGTCGATGTCTGGGTGTTTTAGGGCAGCCGCGTAAACTTGAGCACCCCCGATGATAAAAACTGGATACCGAGCAAGTGCCAATGCACTCTCGAGATCCATCGCCGTTAATACTTTCTGAGCACCAGTAGGTCGTGACGAAATAACGATATTTTCTCGCTCTGGCAGTGGCTTTTTGCCGATTGACTCGAATGTTCTACGCCCCATAATAACGCTGCCGCCTCTTGTCAATTTACGAAAATGGGCCAAATCATCTGGCAATGCACGCCCCCACGGCAGATCTCCATGTTTGCCGATGGCGAAATTAGTGTCGTAGGCAACGATAATTGCAGTCATGGCTTAATTTTATCACGAATGTGTTGTATCATATAAGCATGAGGGGTGTTATGCGATTTAAATATGCAAAAAAAGGCTTCGCACTACCGAGCGTTGTGGTGGCGAGCATTATTCTTTTAGGAATGTTGGCGTTGGCGTTGCAGCTTTCGACGACAGCCGACGGTGCATTGAAAGACCAATATTATAATCAGTTGGCGCGTGAAGCGGCGGAGAGCGGGGTCGCACGTTTTCGTGAATGTATGAAGAGTGCGGTACGATTTCGGCCTGTCGTAGGGAGGGTGTATACTCCAGGCTCGCGGTCTTGTCAGGACCCTACCGTTGATCCAGCGTTATCGGCTTACACTGTAGTCTCAAGCGGTCTAAGAGCGAGATATGAGACGAGTCTTGAGACTAGTGATATTAATAAGCACACTGTTAATAGCATTGGGCATGTTGACCTACTGAAGCCTTCTGGTGGCGTATGGAAGACTATTTCGTATAGTAGTAGAGTAGTTTTTTCGGAGATAGATACATTGATTACTAAATTTGCTATGCAGCCTTCGGGCTTGGCATTTATCCTAAGACCCGATAATGTTGTATGGGGCTGGGGGAATGGTACTGTCGGAGCTTCTCCTTACTTACACGATCATTACAATCCATTACGGATCATGGATAAAGTGGTAAAGATAATAGGTAGTTCGTATGAAAGAAACTCTAACATGGTAGCCTTGAGAGACGATGGGAGCGTTTGGGAATGGGGATGTACTGACCGTGTCAGTAATGATATGTATAATTGCTCATCTCAACTTATAAAAGTTATAGCTAGTGATGTAAAGGATATATTCATTAGCGGAAGTACGATATTTGCCTTAAAAAATGACAATAGTCTCTGGGGTTGGGGTAATAATACTAAAGGTAAAGTCGGAAACGGTAGTGAAGACGTTGTCCGTAGTCCTGTTAAGATTATGGACGCTAGTGCTTCAGGTGTTAAGCATATAACTGGCACGATTGATACAGCTTTTGCCGTAAAAGATGACGGTAGTCTCTGGGCTTGGGGCTTTGTGTCTAGAGGTTTCTTGCATTCTAATCGCAAGGTCCCGCCAACTCAGATATCAGTTCCTCCAGTCGAGAGTATTCAATTGGTGAGATCTGCAGTAGAGGGGTCGTCAAATTATGCATTTTTGGATATTTTACTAAGAGATGGGAATGTGATGCGTTGGGCACATATGGTATCTGCTGTCCCTGCCCGTATCAACGGCTTGAAGAATATCAGACAAATATATCATATTAATGTTACGCGGCGTGGAGATAGTTACGGAATTGACGTAAACGGTGCTCTATTCCGCTGGGGGGACGACCCTAGGGTTAACTTATCTCCTACTAAAATAATCGATAGCGGTGTTGTCTCTGTAAAATCTACCAACCCATCGGCTACTTTTGCCTTCAAGAGCGACGGAACTGTTTGGGGTTGGGGTGATAATAAGTATTGTGCTTTACAGAATAATAATATGACAGCCACCTATACTAACCCTACCCAAATAATGAGCGGCATAAAAGAGCTGCACGTAGCCGAGAATACCAGTAGTTTCGCAGTTGTTAAAAATGACAACACTTTATGGGTATGGGGTCGAGGTGCTAAATATGATAGTCTAAATCCTACATATAGCTGTTCGCCAGAAAAAATATTAGACAACGTAATACAGGTCAGTAATAATGAATACGGTATTAACTATGCTATTGATTCAGATCAGAGGGTTTGGTCTTGGAGGCTTGACGGTGATTATGGTATTCCTATTCCAGCTCTGGGAAGAGGCAAAAGTCCAAAAAGCAACATTCCTGGTATCGTCCAGCTCCCTGACTGGAAGCTGCTATACTAGTTTATTCTGTTGAAGTCTGGGTTAATGTAGGAGAAGAGATTTATCATGAGCGTATATTCAAATACTGAGATCATCGCGGCGGTGAAAAATGGGACCATCGTCTGTACGCCGTTTTGCGAGGAGCATGTGGCGGAGGCTAGTCTTGACTTTACTCTTGGAAATTATTTTTACAAGCAAGAGTCGGACGAGTCTTACAGGATTTATAATCCGTTTGACGCGGAGGATGTGGCGAGGTATTTCAAAGGGCCGCTGGAGGCTATGACTCATAAAGAGTGGTGCGACAGATTTGGCTATACGTATTTGAAGAATATCCCGCTCGATCAGCCGATTATTATATTAAAGCCTGGCGAGCGTATTTTGGCTCACACTCATGAGTTTGTTGGCATTCGAGCTGAAGGCGGTTCGGCACAGGTGTTAAGTCGCAGTACCTGGGGTCGTAATGGCGTGGCGGTGTGTTTTGACGCTGGGTGGATTGACCCTGGCTATATCAATCGGATTACGCTGGAAATATATAACTTGAATATGCATGAGAGTGTGGTGTTGCCAGTGGGCGAGCGAATTGGGCAATTGGTCTTCCATAAAACTGGTCCAGTAGCTGGCGGTTATGGTTCTGGTGAGCGGGGTGTCAGTGATAAATATCAAGTTGGCGATGATCTGGATGAGATCATACGTTCGTGGCGTCCAGAAATGATGCTGCCAAAAGCGTATAAAGATCAGCGACGAATGCCAGAAGTGATATCTGGGCTGAGCGAGGGAGTGAAGTAGAGTGGCTGGTCGGCTGGGGCGATACATTGTTATTGAAGGTAATGACGGTACAGGCAAGTCAACGCAAGTTGAGCTGTTGGCGGCTCATTTTCAGAGGCAGGGGTTGACGGTGTGTGTGGTGGAGGAGCCAGGCAGTGATGAGCCAGAGAAATCCACGCCAGTCGCTGATGAACTTCGGCGAGTTATTAAGAACGGCGACTTGGTGAGGTCTCCAGAGATAAATGTTGTGCTATTTTCTGCCGCACGGCGAGAGTTGTGGCGGGAAAAAATTGAGCCAGCGTTGAAGTGTGGCGAGGTCGTGTTGAGTGCGAGAAATTACATCTCGACGTTGGCATATCAGGGTCGAGCAGAGGGCTGTGATGAAGCTGAAATTATGCGACTGACGGAGCTGTTTACGGGCGAGCGATATATGCGACCAGACGCGATGATTATTCTATCTCTCAGCCATGACAAGCGGGCAGAGAGAATCGCTATGCGTGGTGAGCTGCAGCACCCAGATACTTTTGAGTCGCGTGATATTGATTTTCAGGAAAAGATTAATCAGGGCTATCAAGACGTGGCGGCAGAATATGGCGTTCCAGTAATTTCTGCTAACGGCACGCCCGAGGACGTTCACCAGGCTATTTTAGGACATCTCTCTTCTCTTGAAAATAATCGGAAAACCTCTTGATTTTATTGTAATTTTTCGGCATAATGTGATATCAGAGAAGTAGTGTATTCGTGGCGGGTAAAAAATTGCGAGCGGGCAATGCGCGATTTTTGTCATGAGTTAGATATCTTCACGGCCGTCTACCACTAAATAATTTAAAGCGAGGAGTGTTTACGCCTGTGGCAAAAAATCCAACCACAAGTAGTGAGCGAGTCTATTTCACCTCTGGTGATAATGCTCTGCCGCTACCAAACCTAATCGCTCACCAAACAGATTCTTGGCGTTGGTTCGTCGAGGAGGGATTGAGTGAGATTTTTTCAGAAATTAACCCAATCGACGATTATACTGGTCAGAAATTGGCACTGCGATTTGGTTCGTACCATTTTGGTGAGCCAAAAACCACCGACCAATTCGCCAAAGAAAACAACTTGACATTTGAAGCACCGCTTCACGCAACTGTCGAGTTGACGAACAAGGTGTCTGGCGTAGTTGAAGAGCAAGAGATTTATCTTGGCGATTATCCATGGATGACCGAGCGTGGTACTTTCGTGATCAACGGAACTGAGCGTGTGGTTGTTAGCCAGTTGATTCGCTCGGCTGGTGTCTTTTTCACGGCTGACACTGTGGCTGGTCGACGACATTACGGTGCGAAGATGATTCCTGGTCGCGGCGTTTGGCTTGAGTTTGAAACCGCAGCAAATGGCACGATTTACGTAAAGATTGACCGCCGCCGCAAATTGCCAGTAACGACGTTGCTTCGTGCTTTGGGTCATCCAAAGACCAGCGAAATTAAAGCATTGTTTGAAGATGTCGACAATGGTGAGGTGAAGTATATCGCTGAGACGCTTGAGAAGGATACGACCCGCGGTGCGAATGAGGCTTTGATCGAAGTTTATCGCCGATTGCGTCCAGGCGATTTGGCGACAGTTGACAATGCTCGCCAGATGATTGAGCGAATGTTCTTCGATTTCAAGCGATTTGATTATTCTCGAGTTGGCCGTTACAAGATTAATCAGCGACTTGGTCTTGATGTCGCGAACACTACGGAGAACCGTATCTTCCAGATGAGCGATTTGGTGGCGATTATCCGCGAAATCATTCGTCTTAATAATACTCAGGAAGCACCTGATGATATTGATGCCTTGAGTAATCGCCGAGTTAAGTTGGTTGGTGAATTGATTGCCCGTCAATTCCGTGTCGGTATGCTCAGGATGCAGCGTAATGCTATGGACCGCATGAGCGTGGCTGATATGGAGAGCGTAACGCCGAGCCAATTGATCAATGCTCGTCCAGTGGTGGCGGCAGTCCGTGAGTTCTTTACTAGTTCACAGCTCAGTCAGTTGATGGACGAGGTCAACCCGCTGTCAGAGTTGAGCCACAAGCGTCGCCTCAGCTCAATGGGTCCTGGTGGTTTGAGCCGTGAACGTGCTGGTTTTGATGTGCGTGACGCTCACCCAACTCACTACGGCCGTATCTGTTCGGTCGAAACTCCAGAAGGTGCCAACGTTGGTTTGGTGCTAAACCTCGCCACTTATGCACGGGTGAATGAATATGGCTTTATCGAAACGCCATATCTACGCGTGAAGAATGGCAAGGTGACTGATGAGATTGTTTACCTTGACGCGTCTCAGGAATTGAACGAAGTTATTGCTGATGCTGGTGAAGTTTTGAACGATGACGGTACATTCCGCGACGAGCGTGTGAATGCCCGCAACAACATGCGACCAGAGCAAGTTGACGCTAGCGATGTTACCTACATGGATGCTGCTCATCGTCAGATTTTGGGTTCAACCGCGGCTTTGGTGCCGTTTATCGAGAAGAACCGTATTGACCGCAGCTTGACTGGATCAAACATGCAACGCCAGGCGGTGCCGCTTTTGATGCCGCAGCCAGCCACGGTTGGTACTGGAATTGAAAAAGCTGTTGCCGAGAATAGTGGACACTTGGTCCAGGCAATGGCTGATGGTGAAGTAGTTAAGGCTGATGCTAATGAAGTTCACGTTAAATATGCAGACGGCGTAAAAGTTTACGAGCTTCGCCATTTCGTTAAGAATAATGACGATCGCTGCTACAACCAGAAAGTTCGCGTAACACGTGGCGATAAGGTTAAGAAGGGCGATGTGCTGATTGAGGGTGCGTCAATTGCTGAGAGTGAAATCGCTTTGGGTAGTAACCTGCTGGTCGCCTTTATGCCATGGGGCGGCTACAACATGGACGACGCTGTTATTTTGAGCCGTCGTTTGGTTCAAGATGACTCGCTCACCAGTATCAATATTAAGGATTACAATGTTGAAGTTCGCGAAACCAAGCTAGGTCCAGAGATCGTAACTCGAGATATTCCGAATGTTTCTGAAGAGAGTTTGCGTCATCTGGACGAAAACGGTATCGTGCAGGTTGGCTCTGAAGTCAAGGCTGGCGATGTGCTGGTTGGTAAAATTACACCAAAGGGCGAGCAGGAATTGAGTTCTGAAGAACGTCTGCTTCGAGCGATCTTCGGTGAAAAAGCCAAGGATGTTCGCGATACTTCGCAGCGAATGAATAATGCTGGCGGCGGTAAGGTCGTTGGTGTGAAAATCTTCTCACGCGAGAACGGCCATGAATTGAAGGCTGGTGTCTTGATGCAGATTCAGATTTTCGTGGCACAGCTGCGTAAGATTGGTGTTGGTGATAAGATGGCTGGTCGTCACGGAAACAAGGGCGTGGTCGCTCGGGTCTTGCCTGTCGAAGACATGCCATTTATGGAAGATGGAACGCCAGTTGATGTGATTTTGAACCCGCTCGGTGTGCCAAGCCGCATGAACCTTGGTCAGTTGTTTGAGACTCACCTCGGTATGGCGGCACGAGCTTTGGGCTACCGTGTAGCAACTCCGTCATTTAACGGTGTTACTGACAAGCAGATTTCTGATGAGCTGGAGAAGGCTGGATTTGCAAGAGATGGTAAGTCACAATTGTTTGACGGCCGTACTGGTGAAGCCTTTGAAGAGCGAACGACTGTCGGTGTGATGCACATGATTAAATTGCACCACATGGTTTCAGACAAGATTCATGCCCGCTCAACTGGTCCATACACCATGGTTACTCAGCAGCCACTCGGCGGTAAGGCACAAAACGGTGGTCAGCGTTTCGGTGAAATGGAGGTTTGGGCGTTGGAGGCTTATGGTGCGTCAGCAACCTTGCAGGAAATGTTGACGATTAAGTCCGACGATGTTTATGGTCGTGCCAAAGCTTACGAATCGATTATTAAGAATGAGCCAATTGTTGGGCCAAAATTGCCAGAATCATTTAACGTGTTGGTTAAGGAATTGCAAGGTTTGGGTCTGCGTGTGGATTTGGTTGATGACGATGAGAGCGTTGACGCTGAGCATATCATCGCTTCCAGCGGGCCAGTAGATAAAACAGTGCCGCAGACAGATGGCACTGATGATGAGGAGACTTATCTTGACGAATCAGACGACATCGGCGAGATCGAAAACGGCATGAGTGTGCAAGACATTGACGAAGTAGAAGATATAAAGGAGGAAGCGTAAGATGGCGCAATTTGGATTTAATGCGACCGGAATTAGCGATTTCGATGCAGTACGCTTGGTGGTGGCTAGCCCCGAGGATATTCTGAAGTGGAGCCACGGAGAAGTGCTGAAGCCAGAGACCATTAACTATCGAACACAAAAACCTGAACGTGATGGTTTGTTCTGTGAGCGAATCTTTGGTCCAGTTAAGGATATTAATCCGCACGATTCAAAGCTGAAGGGCGTGCGTAGTCGCGAGGCTGCGGTTGACAAAAACGGTGAGCTTGTTACCAAGTCGATCGTTCGTCGTGAGCGTATGGGCCACATCTCTCTGGCGGCACCAGTGGCACACATCTGGTTTATGCGTGGCACGCCAAGTGCGATGAGTCAACTGCTTGGCATGACGGTTCGCAATATTGAGAAGATCGTATATTTTGCGACTTACGTAATTCTGAGTGTTGATGAGGCTACTCGTGATCAGTACTTGGCTGACCTTGAGGCGGAAACTGAAGCTGCTCGAATGGCGATCAAAATGCGTTATCAGCAGTTGGCTGAGGCGGACGGTGCGGATGTGAAGCAGCTCGCGAAAGAGCAGAGTCGCGAAGTCGAAGATCTGAACGAAAAGTACACGGTCAAGAAGTCTCAGCTGGACAGCTTGAATGTCGGTGCGTTGATTTCTGAGGCGGATTATCGCAATTTGCCAGAAGAGTACGATGAGCTGATTGAAGTTGGCATGGGTGCCAGTGCGGTTAAGGCTTTGCTTGACAAGATTGACCTGCCAAAATTGATCGCCGAGTTGACTGAAGAGGCCGAAGGTGCGAAAGGTCAGCGTCAGAAGAAACTGCTGAAGCGTTTGAAGATGTTGGAGAGTATGGAGTCGGCTAATATCAAGCCGTCTAGCCTCTGCATGACAGTGTTGCCAGTTATTCCTCCAGATCTTCGTCCGATGGTGGCATTGTCTGGTGGTCGATTTGCGACATCTGACTTGAACGATTTGTATCGCCGAATTATTAACCGAAATAATCGCTTGAAGAAGCTGATTGAGTTGAACGCTCCAGAAGTGATTCAGCGCAACGAAAAGCGTATGCTGCAAGAGGCGGTTGATGCTTTGATCGACAATTCAGCGTCGCGTGGTCGTGCAGTCAGCTCGACTGGTGGTCGCCGTAGCTTGAAGAGCTTGAGCGACATGCTGAAGGGTAAGCAGGGTCGTTTCCGTCAGAACCTTCTCGGTAAGCGTGTTGACTATTCTGGCCGTTCGGTGATCGTGGTTGGTCCGAAATTGAAGATCAATCAGTGTGGTCTGCCAAAGCAGATGGCACTTGAGTTGTTTAAGCCGTTCGTAATTAGCTGGCTGATCCAGCAAGAGTTTGCTCATAACATTCGTTCAGCAACACGGCTGATCGAGGCGGGCGAAGCTGTTGTTTGGGACGCACTTGACGCGGTAATCGAAGGCAAGTATGTCCTTTTGAACCGTGCACCAAGTTTGCACCGCTTGTCGATCCAGGCCTTCCAGCCAGTTTTGGTTGAAGGTAAGGCTATTCAATTGCACCCGCTGGTAGCAAACGGATTTAA
>ERZ772917.1330-NODE-1330-length-14452-cov-23.218309_pt1 | contig 14452 bp, 5 predicted proteins | sample MGYA00511187_ERZ772917 | MGnify/ENA primary metagenome ERZ772917 (study PRJEB29015, sample SAMEA2737925) | human oral metagenome | biome: human oral; feature: human-associated habitat; material: dental | place: China | collected 2012 ... | reverse complement strand
TTGCCGTGATTGTTACTCGATATTTACCTTTTGGTAAATATACATACCATCGGTTAAACTTTTCGACATGCCATGTTTCCCATTTCCATGTGTTAAAACCTATAGGGTCATACTGCACATATCCTTTGTCACCATTCGGCTTAACTACATTTAAAGGCGTCCGATTTTCTGCAACTCTCGCATACAAGTTTTGCCCATTAAAATGGACACAGATGTAATTACCACCCGTGTCCTTAGAATTATCTGTTAAATTGTATGTTTGTATCTGCCCATTAGGTGTTTTTGTTTTGATAACTGCCATTATTCCACCCACAATTCTGCACCATTGGCAAATTGAATTATGTTTTGCTGACCTTCTCCATAGAGTTTTTTCCAGCCTTTATTTTGACCATCAGAAAAACCCCCATAATATACACCATCATTGCCATTATCTGCAATAAACAATCGTCCACGCCATTGACCATTTCCTTGACTGTATTCGAGCAAAACTCCATTTTGTGGGGCTCCATTTGCTTGTGCCACTCGTTTAATAATTAATCGATTGGCATTATCCTCTGCCCAATCATCAATTTGTGTTACATCGTCATATGAAACAAATCCCCTTTTAACAGAAAGCCCCCCGTTGGGGATAACTTGGTTGCCTTGTTTACCTAGATATGCTGCATCTGCATCTTTTTTAGAAACTAATGTACCAGTAGATGATGCATCATCTTCAGTTAAAATTCTAAACGTTTTATTTTTGTTAGCATCGTGATACCCAATTGAGGTCCCTAAGAATATAGTACGGTTGTCACTCATACCAAATTCAATGGAATCCCTAGTTGACATCTTAACGGCATGATGAGCGCTACCTTTAGTATCAACTACTTGAACAGAGGTATTATTTGGCATGATGATTGGGCCTTTCATCTTGCCACCACCAAGGCCTAAATAATCAAGATTTTTCAACCGTTGCATATTGATTGAGTTTTCAAAGTCGTAATTTGGGTCACCTACATAAATATCTACTTGGTGACGTCTGTTTGGCTTTTGAGTTAGTACTGCAAAATAGAACTTGCCGTTATAGTAAGCAATATCTTCGATTTCGGTTTCACGGTTAATCTCAATAATTTGTTTAACTGTTCCGAATGGTGTACATTCAACTAAACTACCGAGCGTTGCAGACATAATTGCACCGTTTAGCATAAAGGCCCCGTTATTATTCATATCCGGATAGATATAATCGACTTGATAAGTCTTGAGCTTTTTGAAGTCATCATTATACAAATTGATTGTCCGTACTCGTTGATTGCCGGCGATAGGTACAATGGATACATATGTCCGTGTAATCGGATCATAGTCAATGTTGAATACTTTTTCTTGCAATGTAATAGTATTTTCAATTGCCATAGTGTCGGCATTGATAACCGTCAAATTATTACCGTTTTTAAGCCCATTGGTAATGTAAATCTTATTTGTATACCGATTGTATGTCATGGTATTACAATGCCCTAGACGTTCAGAATCCGTGAATTTGTAGGTACCTACTTTTTCAAATGTATCCGGATTCAATTCATAGAGAATTTGATTTGTACCTTCGCCATTTACACAAGCGAGTATGAATACATTCTTTTTAGAGTTATAGGTAAATCCTTGGCATTGATTTACCTCCGCATCATACGTAATGTTTTTCACCAACGCAATATTGGATGCCCCTTTTAGCATTGGTGTTTCTGTTGGATAATACGGCTTGATATTGGTATATACACCCATATCCATAACTGAACCCACTGTATTAAAGGTTAAATGTTCAGTTAGTTTGTATTGTCCATTAGGCACTAATAAAATTTTATTGGCCAAATTATCATTAGCACGTTTAAATGCAGCAGTATCATCGGTTACACCGTCGCCAACTGCTCCGAAGTCTTTAACTGACACAATACCATTTAGCGATTCTTTTCCAATGTATTTAGCATCGGCTTCGGATTTTGTTACAATTCCTTTTCCGCCCGGTATTGCTATTTCTTCAGCTTTAGCAGCTGCTACCTCTGCACGTTTGGCTGCATCTTCCGCTTTCTTGGCATTGCCTGTACTAGCGATTTGTTTATTGTTGATGTCGGTCTTAATGGCATCAGCTTTTGTAACCAAATCATTGATATTTTTCTTATCAGTTTCAGCTTGTGCCGCATATGCCTTTGTGTTATCTGCTAATACTTGTGTTTTTTCAAACGTATCAGCGCTTTGAATAAGTGCCGTATTAGCAGTTGCTAATTTATCATCTACCGTTTGAGATAATGCATTAATATTGTCGTTAATGGCATTAAGCTGTACTGCATTTTTTTCTACTTCAAGCGCTTTAGTTTCTGCTGTTAATGCTGCCTCAATTGCCTGTTTAGCTGCTACTAGAGAGTTATCAACAATATCTCTTACGACTTGATTCGGGTCTTCATCAGCACCTACACGAATTTGCAATGTGCGATCTAGTTGTTCTTTTAATTCCTGAAGAATTAATATGACTTTATCGCTCATGTCTTCAATGTGATTATATGGCCATTTATTAGATAATTCTGTCGTTTGAGAAATTGGAGTGCGCCTAATTAAAACAACTTTATGGGTTGCCGGTAATGGGTCACCAATACTTGGATACGTTAAGGTTTTATTCTGTGCATCATATAGAATATTTCCTGTTTGCTCTGTTTGCCGGCCGTCTTCATCAACTAGAATAAGGTTAATGTCTTTTATGTTGTTAAAATCATATGGCCAAATAAAAGTCTTGTTTACCCCATCACATTGATATTGAACAACTGGATTGTTGACTTGTGGAATCACAATATCCCGCCTTTCTTTGCATATAAAGAGGACTACCTAAAATAGGTAGTCCTTACTTTTATTGTTTCTTCTTTTCCTTTTTAGACTTAAGTCGTTTATTAAACATTACAGAAAATAGCAAGTCTTCAAGTTCTGCATCAATATCGGTTAATCCATATTTGGCTAATGTAAATATAGCATCACTAGCAGTATCACTAAATCCGACAATACGATTAGCAACCTGTCCAGCAGCTCTTCCTACATCAGTAAAATCACGCTTATTACTATTAATGCTTGTATAAACATCTTCTAACTTATCTATAATACTGTATGCCAACGGACCATTACCTCTTGTAAATCCACGTTCACCCATGATAAATCTCATTGCGTTACTGATTGCATCACGAACAAGAGGAATGCCCATTGTAGATTGAGATACAAATTCAGATACAAAAGATTTGGCCATTTTTTCAGGATCGTCATCATCACCATTAGTAATGGCTTTTAAAACCATATTAATAACTGCTTGCATCATTAAATCCCAAAGTAAAACACTAATAAATTGTTGCCAATCGCCTCTATCTTTTAATGCATAAAAGGCATCTAATTGCATGTTCCACAGTGTATTTGCATAGGTGTAAAACGCTGTTACAAAATTAGCAAAGGAACCTTTGCGACGTTGAATAGCTGCTTGGTCTTTCACATCACCTGTACCAAATACATCTATAATAGCTTTATCTGCTTTTTCAATAGCCCTTTGATTAGCCCACTCAACAGAAATGCCTTCTGTTTCTATTAATTTACTTAATTCAACATCATAAATTTCTTTCCATAGTGGTATAGATAACATTAAATCTGTTTCGGCAATAATACTATAGCCAAAATTGTTTATAGTATCTTTAATGTCAATAGCTTGTTCTAATTTATATCCACCTACTTGAACACCTTTGACTGATAATCCCTTACCACCAATTGATAAACCTTTACGCATATCTTTATCTAGCGTTTGAACTCGCTCACGCATCATAAATGATTTACCAAATACAAATTCTCTTGTTTCTATATTTTTCCTTGTACCCTTCCCATATATTCCTAGGCCTGCATTTCTGATAGCTCGGAATACAATTGAAGCGCCCTGTTGTTGAATTGCAACAGGGAGATTGGCAATATTTTGGATGGATACATTTAAGTTTCCGGCCATGACGGCAGCACCTGCATTACGCTTTAATATCGAAATCCAGTTATCTAATTCACTTAGTCGAGATACTTCGGATGCCCATTGATCACGAACCCATTGTTTCATGTATTGATATGTATCACTACCGAATTTATTTGTTATGTAATCAGCCAATTCTTTATTAGATAATAATCGATTGACATCAATTACAGGTTGACGCATTGTTATGTGATTTACAGATTCAGTAAGTGCTTTAGGAATAACGTCAAAATCTAACAATAATTGTTTACCTTGTACAATATTCATTCTTGATTTTGTTGCACTCATACCAAATCCAAATACGGCATTGCTACTCATCATTTGCATTGCAACATCTTCTACTTGTTGATTACTTGATTTACTACTTGTTTTAGGATCATACACAATTGGATAATACTGACCATCAATGGTCCTACCGCCAATAGAGAATGTAATGCCTTCTTCCTTTTTTAAAGGGTTTCCATATAAATCTTCTTGAACTTTGCTACGTTCAACGTAAAAAGAATTAATATGATCCCACGTCTTAATGATAAATTCCCAGTCTTTATCATTTAATACTTCTTGGAATAAGCGCTCCATTTCTACCTCATTACAATTAGCAGTAGCCATAGCTCGCTGTCGATTGTTTTGTGTTCCCCAATTGAGTGCTAGTACAATTACTTTTTCCTTAGTTAAGCCATATAAATCACCAACCTGATATCCTCTAATATTTCGAATATCATTTAATTCGCGTTTAGAATATATTGCAATATCTTTTGCCATACGGAGAGTGGCCAATTCAATCCGTTCATTAAATTGTTGCTTTGCTCGATTAATTGTATCGTAGATATAAGTTTCAGCTGGCCCACCTTTACCGCCATCCAGACGTCTAAGGATTGTTTTCATTTGAGTTAATTCCAACATCCCATTAGCAAATTTACCAAGCGTAGCATCTAAAAAGCTTTTATTATTCTCTTTATTAATTGTACTTTCAGTAATTTTGCCAAATATATTACTTGCAGTGGTTAGTATTTCTAACGCTGCATCAGTAGATGAAACCATATCGCCTTTATTATTTTTTAAACTAACCCCATCATAATCACGCTTACCACTTTTATAAATCCCCGTCATTAATTCTTCTAAGGAATTTAATTGCGATACAGTTAGATTTTTGAATGCTAACGGCACTTCGCTATTAAATATTTGAATAATCCAATTATCAAATCTAAATGATGTTTCTACATTTAGTAAATCCGCATCAGGATCTAATGCATTAATTACCGCATTCATATTAAAGCCGTCTACTGGTTCTAGTCCGTCATACTTGGTAAGCCCCATTTCATAAGCCATATGAGCATAGAAGTATCTCATGTTAGGCTCAATAGCAATCGGATTTTTAGGACGTGTCATTCTATTGAGGTTATCAAGCAGTTTAGTTCTTAATTTTTTAATCCGGAGTGCATTGTCAAACGCAACACGAGCTCTCGCTTGATTTAAGAGTTGTAATTGTTTAGCTTGTAGTGCCTCTTCCAGTTTATTGACCGCCAATGCCCTATCAGCACGCTTACCTTCACGAATAGCTTGGTTTTGATATTTCTTATATTGACTAGCTTGGGATAAGGTCAAATCGCCTAATTCCTGCCTAGCACGGTTCATATAATCACTAATCACACCTACACCACTATCACGAATAGCACGTACATTATTAATACGTTCTTGTAATTGTGCTTTTAGCTTTTCAATACGATCTTGTGCGGAATCGAGTTCTTTTGACACAGCGCCTAATTCTTTAGCTACCTTTTTGTTATCATCAACAATTTGTTTTTCGATTGGTTCTAACTCAGATTCGATTGTTTCTGAATTAGGCTCAAGTCGATTTAACTTATCGAGTAGTTCCCAGTTTTTAGCAAGGTCACGATTGGTTTGTGACTTGATGATTTTTGTTTCCTCTTCAGTTAACTTCATTTGACCGTCTGAAGATAATAGCCATTCTTCAGCAATTTCTATATTAGATTTACCAATATGGTTATCTTCAATGAATGTCTGCTCGGCAGATTCCATAGCCTGATTAATAGCTTCGTCAAACGTAAATCCAGTTTGCTCACGTTCAGCAGCTTCTAATTCTTTTAGCATACCATATCGAGTATTGGCTAATGCATCTTTACCAAATGCATTATAGCGTTGATGGTCTTTGTAGATTGGGTACTGTTCCATCAAACGCTTTTCAATATCGGCTTGAATGGAATCTTTTTCATCGTTCCATTCTTTGATTGGGCGACTTTCCAATTCCTTCATATACCGTTTCATAACACGCTCTTTCGCCATTTCCCCGACGTCGGCAATATGGCTTTGAACCTTTGCTTGTTCGGCTTCATCGAGCTGTTTAAATAACTTGCTAGATTCAAATTGTTCAAGTGCCTGTTCTTTTGTGTAGGCGTCTATATCTTCTTGGGTAGCGATCATACGCGCCATGATGTCTTGAATTTCCTTCGGTGGCAATCCGCCTAGTCGTGTCACCGCACGATAGATACGGGTTAGCCATTTAGAGAACATTCGGAATACACGTTGCAATCCTTTAGTAGGTGCGTTACCTTCACGAAGGTATGCTTCCCATCCACGAGCGAACTTTTCATGTGCCTTTGTATTGTCAGCACCTTTCGCATCATCCCATTCAGACCACTCTTTCAACTTGTTCCAATCTAGAACAAGTTGCTCTGGGGCGTTTTCCATTTCAGCTAGGTTCTTAATGTCGTCAAAGAATACGTGTCCCATTTCATGTAGGAATGTTGACCGGTCAGCCGTTTTGAAGATTTGAATAAGGCGGTCAGTAGGACTATTAATTTGCGTCATGCCATTAATAGATTGATTGTATTTTTGAATTACTTTAATAGCCTTGTCATTAAACACTACATAGCATCGTCCATCTTGCGCACCAATATAAGTAATACCTTTGACACCATACTCATTAAGATGTACTGACGCTTGCTTTGCACTACCTAGCGCTTTTGATAATGCCAGATAAAAATCTCTACCATTTATACCACTATCATTTAATAGTGCAGAAAAATCTTTTTTATACTTACCCCAATAGCTCTCCCTATATTTTTCTTTAGTCGTACCAAGTTCTACCAAAGCATTAAACCACATGGTATCCAGTTGATTTTTTATATCTTTTATAGTATTTGGGTTTTCTTTTAATGCATTTAAATCGATATTGTATTTTTCGGACAATCTATTTAGGTTTCTTTGTGTAATCGTGTTAAGATCTTCTTTAAGAAATTCATCAAGGTATTTATCTTTGAGTAAACGGTATTCATCATCTAGTTGATTAAACTTACTATCTAACTCATCAATTTCTTTTTTAGCATAATGGTTAAACAAAGGACTATTTGTATATTCATTGATAAATACTTCTTTTTCTTGTTCTGGCAAAGCATTAATTGCTGCGTTTAAATTTTCTTTCGTTTCTTTACTTAAAACATTTAACGATTGTTGCTCATCAATCATTGTTTTAGTATCTGGTATATCAACTTTAAACAATGTGCCTTTATCAACACCATGAATTAAAGATAGTTCACTCCTATATAAATCAGATACTTTTTTATCTTTAGCAAAATATAAACCCCAACCATGAACTTGATTTCCTTCACCACTACCGATAGCGCCTAAATCAAACTCATCAAAATTATGTGGTGAACCATGCCATGCAGATTGATAGTATTGATAATTATATTGTTTTCGGAGCTTGTCTAAATCTTTTTCGTTTGGTATACTATTGTTAATAATAAACTGTTTAGTAACCGGTTGGGCCATTTGTTGCCTGCTACCCGTTACTAGACGGTTTATTTTTTTTGTATTCGCATATAACAAGTTGCCATTTGCGATTTGTTGATTATACCAATTAATATTACGTCTTGGAGTAATGGTTTTAATTTTATTTATATTCGTTCCATTAGCAGTTTTAGTAAATGTAATAACAACTTGGATGTTCTCACCGCTTGCATTTATATTTGGGTTGCCGTTTTTAGCATACATATCTAATACAAGGATTGCTTCATCAGGAACTACTTTTTGTGAACGCCCATTATAATTTTTAAATACAGCAACTGGATTTGCTATTTTTTTAGGTAATAATTTAATGTCATCAATTGATATTTGATTAGCGTGTTTCCCAGTAATTACTTTATGAATTATGCTCGGATCAATCATGACATCGCCGTCAAATCCTAACATTTGTAATACGAGTGGAGAATCCATTATTTGAACAGTTCGATTAATTTGTTTTCCACTCAATTGATCATCAACTACTTGTCCCCAATTCTTTATATCCGTTTCTATTTTTTGCTGCATTTGTAATGGTTGTGCATACCCATTATTATATGTACCACCGTTCATTTGTACACGAACAGTATTGAAATAATCCATGGCGGTATAGTTACCACGTCCTGCCCGTCGCATAATATCTGCCATAACATCAGCATGTTGGGCCATAAGTAATGCATTAGCTTCCGCCGTATCACGTTGTTTACGGTCTACAGTTTCATCACTCATTATGGATTTAAGTGATTGATATACTTCATAACCAGATTTAGATAGTTGCATACGTAAAGCGATATCATTATCTGCAAGTTCAAACAGCTTATCTCGCATAGATTCTAGCGATTCAATCTGTTTAAGTGTATGCTCCATATCAGCATAATGGGCTCCTGCTTGATTAAGTGCTTCAGGATTATCAGCTAATGCACTTTGCGTACGAGCAAGACTAGATTGATACGCCATTCGTCTACGCTCTGAATTAGAACGTGGTGGCTTGTTTTCGCCTAACCATGTAGGATTTACACCGCTAGTGCGTGCCGCCTCTAAATCTGAATCCATAGCATCGAAATCGCTTGTATATTGTTCCCTGTATTGCTCGGTTAATTCCTTATACACATTGTTAAATGTTTGTTTAATGTGTGTTGGATCAGCAAGAACCACATCAAGCATTTCCTTATCTATGTCAGATGTTTCATCAAAGTAGGAACGAATAATATCATTCTTAACACGCTCTGCACGTTTTTCAGTATCATCTTTAACAAGGTCTTTCATAGCATGCACTTCTTCTTTTGCACGCTCAAGAGTTTTCATGGATAATCCACCACGTGTAAAGTAAGAAGATTCTTCCAATGCCTTAACTGTTTCTTCCGATAAACCACCGCTTAATTGAGCATAGGACCCGATAGGTATTTCGATTGGAGCGTCGGCAGTAATTGCCTTGGATACATCCTCTTGTGTTACCAATCCTGCATCTACCATATTACGAATAGCCGCTTGACCTTCTTCGGTTTCAGCCATTTCATTGACATTAACATAAGCGGTAGATACGCCTATATTATCCCCCTGAGCTTGTACGATTTTTCCGTATAACTCAGGGTTTTCTTTTGCCAAATTATTAACTGCAGCATCGTTTTTAAGGTTCTGCATGATAACATGACCGTTACGGTTTTGCTCTTCCATAACAGCCATATGTTGTTCTTCTGGTGATAACTTTTGAAAGTCTTTAAAAGCTTTCATTGTACGAACACCACTAATGCCGCCACCAATTACACCGAAACCAACTACCGCTGGTAGTGCTTGCCACATGGCCTCACCGGCACCTACGAACATATCACCTGCAGAATATGGACCCTCTTGATCATTCGATTTACGCCACAAATTATGCTGCAACTTTTCATTAACGTCTTGTAGGCCTTCCTCAAATAGTTCTGGAGCGCCAGCCTTAATAGAACTCTTGGCCACCTGTGCAGCAGTAACACCAATACCACGATTAAATGTCTCAGCTGCATTAGTAGTCCCTCTTGAAACTGCATTAGCAAGTGCAGACTTAGGAGCTATTTTAGATGCTGCTTTACCAATAGCACGAGTCGCTACAAATTCAATACCTGCATCAACTGCCGCAAAAGACATAGCGTATTTTTTTGCTTCGTCATCAGAATATATACGATTGCCGTTACTATCTTTTTTATTGATTAATTCTAGGTACTTGCTTCCGAATGACATTTGATACATTTGTTCTGCCATACCTACTTGTATGCCAGTATTCAAACCAACTAATGCACCCGGAATAGCACCCTCACCCCCTACTGGCGCAGTAGCAGCAGCACCAGTAGCTGCACCTAACGCCATACCTTCTGCAGCACGATTTGACCCTTTGATAGCATGTACAGCCATCATATACCCTTGCGCTGCAGTTTCTCCAATCACAGCTTCTAAAATACTACTGCCATCGGATTGTCTATATTTTGATAAATTATTATCTAAACGATCAATTTCAGCTGTTAATTCAGCAATCTTATTAGGGTCATTTTCTTGAGATAATTTATAACCGGCTTGTGCGCGCAAGATTTGATCGTTCATAGACCAAACATTCTGTTGTACCGCATCGAATACCCCATGAGTATTATTGATGGATTCAAGATTGCGTAATGCAGTAATAGCTTCAGCAGAACTTTTATAATTTATGTTATTAAGTTCCGGATACATATCACGGATCTCTTGAATAGTTTTCCCTCTATCCAATTGTGCAGCAGCCAATTCAGCACGTCTGATACCTTCTTGTCCACTTGCCATAATTAAATCTGGATTAATGCCTAGCTTTTCACCACTATCAATAGCAGACCGGCTCCAATCTTCTTTATTCCATAGATAGATTTGTTCAGCACGATGCATGGCCGGTTGTAATATTTCGCTAGCTTTATTTACAAAGTTCTCGCTTTGTTGCGGTGTAACATCAGTTTGTGTTAATGCGTTCATTGCATTTACATCGACTGTAGCGGTTGATGGGTCTTTCGTTACCCAATCACTAATACCACTAACTGCGTTACCTATAGCTTTACTATATGAATTGTCTGTTACTTCTTGTTGAACACCACCAACAAAACCTACATTTGCATTAGATTTAATTCCAAATGTACCCTTTGTCGCTTGTTCAGGTGTAATCTTATTCATTATTGACCTAACCTTTCAGCTAATTGTTCTGGTGTAATGGTGTATTCTTCGCCCCTAGCATCTTTATAAACGTAGTATGGCTGACCATCTGCACCAGTTGTGTTGTATAAACCATACATACCTTGTGATGCTAATTGCGCATCAGTATAAGATAATGCAGCCCCTCTACCACCAAAGAAGTTAGCACGTTTACCTACACCCCAATATTTACCAGTTTCTGTAGATGCGATTGTTTGTTCTGCTACCGCATCAGCACCCCATTGTGCTAGTTGTGCTGGTGATGGATCATAGCCGTGTTGTTTCCTAAACTCTTGTACTTTAGGATAAACTGCGGTTGATACACCTTGCCATTCAACACCATCTATTTTTCTACCAGCTAAATTTTCTATGCTACTTTTCATCCCTGACATTTCAGGGGAATACTTTCCAGTACCATTTGAATATTCATCAAATTCATGGTTGATTTGTGCTAGTTGTGGCGGTGTGAAGTACACACCCATTTGCCCCATGAAGTTGTTTAAATCATCCATGCTTTTAAACTGTCCATTAGAAATAGCAGTCTTAACTGCTAATACATTAGCCTCTTTTGCTTGCAATGCTTTTGCGGCAGCTTTATTTGCAGAAATCTGTGCTTGGTTTAACTGTCCTTGCATTGCTCGTTGATATTCAGAATGTGTTTCTGCATAATCTTGTCGCATCTTCAATACTTCAACATCAGTAGCGCCATTCTTTACCGCCGCTGCTACACGTTGCTCAATCTCTACTTTTTGGTTTTCAAGAATTTGTGCTTTGCGTTTAGCCATCACTTCTAACCGTGTCGCTACGTTTCGTCGAATCATGTCCTTACGCTTTTGTGCTTCAGCTGGTGTTTCCTCTTGGGCTTTACCATCACCAAGCAATCTAGCTTTTGTTTCTTGCATATATTGACGAACACTAGGCTCATCACCATTACCTTGCGGTGCATCCCATGAATAATGACCGCCATTTCCATCTATTGCATCAGGCGCACCATCTCTCCAACGCTCACCATTTGCCTCGCCAGCATACCAAGCAACAAGCGCACCCTCTACACCATAACGTTGTACATATTGACCAAGTTTGAATGCAGCCACTTTCTTTTGTGCCTCTGGGTCTGACATATCAGCACCAGCAAGTCCAGCCTCTTTTGACCACTCTGGCCAGTTGTCAGGCATGATTTGAAATAAACCATATGCACCAGTTCGACCATTAACCGCACTAGCATTGCCGCCGCTTTCTTGCCCCATTACAGCATTCATAACATCTTGCACAGTCGCATTGGATGCACTAGCACCAGCTACCTTGCCGAATCCACTACTAAACAACTTATCGGTAACTTTAGCTAGCAAATCAGGGTCATTAGGGTCAAACTCACCAATAATACTATCAATCTTACTATCATCAGATGTCGCTAATACCATTGATGCATTACGTACTTTTTGACGATACCCCATAATTTCCTTTTCATCAATCAGCCCAGATTCGGCGGCGGCATTAATCATCTTATTTGCACCGTCTAAATCATCATCAGAAATTTTCTTTTCAATCATGGTAACTGCAGTATCTTGCTGCGCCTTTTTAACTTGAAGATTAATCGTATTATCGTCATATCCAAGATTAGCAAGTTGAACATGAACGCTACCGCTTATTTGTTGCATAGTTTGTCCAAATGAATCAGGATTGCTGTTTACAACACCGTTATTAGCGATGTTTTGAATGCTCATATTCAACGCCTTCATGGCACTATCCTCATATTGGCCACGAACATATCGATTAATTGTATTAATTGTATTTATTCTGTCGTTATCAACAATTTTGTTAAATGCATTAATCGAATCTGTCATCTTAAAATGATATTTTCTAAGAATCCCATTTCGTTTGACAGATTCAATCTCGCTGTAATCAGTAGGAATATTTAATGCATTTTCTCCTTTACGGTTCATAAGACCATTTTCAGGGTCATACATAGCCTGATTCATGGCTTCTGTATATTCATTAGCCGCATTTACTACATCTACCAATTCTTTTTGTTTTTGGATTTGTAGCATAGTCGAACCTAAATCACCAATCGCTTTGCCTAAATTTGACAATCCTTGTTGATTACCGCCATATGCCATTTCATTCCCGCTAGCTTGTGTGCCACCTTGGATTGTATTTAATTTTTGAGCTGGATCATAATTAACAAATTTCATATCCTACCTCATTTTGTAATCACGTTTAACAGTCACTACCGGCCCCCTATCTGTATACCCCACAGGGTCACCACCATATGTAGTCTTCATCTTGCCTCCTGCATATTGCTGTTTGAGACTATACATAGATGATGCGGCGCCAAGAATACTGCCTACCATTGCTAAATTGCCTTGACGTCGAGCATTCTTAGCGGAAGCACGTGCAGCATTAGCTTCATTCTGATAGTTCATACCATTCAAATATTCGTTGTAAATGGCATTGTTTTTATTCTGTTCCCAATTATAGATGTCTTTGTTGTATTCATCGTAACTGGATGCCATTAACTGTAATGGGGATCCTGCCATTTGCAACCCACCGGCCCCTGCTTCTGCCGCATTCGTTCCAGCTACAAGGCGCATGCGATTATCCATCTTGTCCCGTTCTTGCAACTGTTGCATGGCAATTTGCTCTTGCTTACGGTCAGATATTCGCTTATTAGCTTCTGCCGCTTGTGCTTGAGCGTTGTACATCGAAACTTGCGCTTTGGTTTGTTGATTTTGCGCAATCAGTCCTACTCCGGTGCTGACTGCGGTTAAGATTGCCGCTGCGGGTAAGCACATATAAAGTCCTCCTTCTTGAGAGTGAATAATTCTAAATCGCCAACTTTTACAGTTGGATGAATAACGGCCCCAATCGATTCGAGCCATCGCTTTGTTTTAATATTAGTTGTGTGAACGTAATTAAATAGCCATTCACGAGTTTCTAACCATTCAGCAATAACTTGATTGCTTAATTTGATAAAACGCATCTGCCATCGCATATCGTTTTCTAATACTTTATTGCCTAGAAAATAAATCACATACATTCCGTTAACTGGTTCTTTTGCAATCCCATATACGCAAATAGCCACATCGTCTTCTACAACGACATGGCTATCATAATCAGATTTACAAATCTCGGAACAGAAATCCTTGAAAGGATATAAACGATTCACCTCTTTGACTTCTATGGAATCTATCGCCCTTAGGTTGACTTCTAGGTCATGAATTAATTTATCTCGCCGTGTAGGCTCAATTTCGTCAATTTTATAGTCCCGGAACATCTCTTAATCCTCCGCCAATTTCAACTATGCGAGTTATTGATAATAAATTAAATGGAAATGGATCACTATGCTTTATACATATCGATGTATCTGTTGAATAATTTGTCCCCATTTTAGGTAAAATTACAGGCTTGTCGCCAGTAAATAGTTCATTCGGTGGTAATGTAATATCATCCATTTTGTCAAATGTA
>ERZ772917.1329-NODE-1329-length-14456-cov-21.166447_pt1 | contig 14456 bp, 15 predicted proteins | sample MGYA00511187_ERZ772917 | MGnify/ENA primary metagenome ERZ772917 (study PRJEB29015, sample SAMEA2737925) | human oral metagenome | biome: human oral; feature: human-associated habitat; material: dental | place: China | collected 2012 ... | reverse complement strand
TGGTGTATTTTGACACCCAGCTCGTTCCGACGTGACTGGAACTCGGACGCTTTATGTTTAGGATTATACATAGCGCTTGCAGTTGGGTCAAGCATCTAAATTAGCGCTACTGCGTAGATTATGGCGGGGATTTTCCATCCTTTGGAGTGAAAATGTATTAGATTAGAGTGTTTTTACATTTTTCTCGTAAGCTTTTCTTAGTTTGCTTGACAAGGATTCGTCCAGCAATCCATCGGATAATTCCATAAAATACGCATACTTATCTCGAAGTTGTCTTTGCATATCGACTGGCGCCAGATGATAATAGTAGCTATTCTGAATAAGGTCTGCTGCGCGAATCGACAATACATCACCGCCAAGTTCAGCTGTGCGAATAAAAGACTGCTTGACATCTTGCTTGCTTGAAATTGTTAATACATCGACATACCGCACAACCTGTTGGCCAAATTCACACTCTATTTCCTGTATCGTCACATCCGTATCCTCAATTACATCGTGAAGGATTGCAGCAATCACAATGTCTTGGGGAAAATTCCTTTCCCAAAGCATTTCAGCGACCTGAATTGAGTGAAGAAAAACCGGCTTAGCGTTGTGTCCTGATTTTTGCAAGGCATTCGATAGAAAGAATAAGGCTCTTTCTATTTCGTGCCTATCGTATTGAAAGTTTGAGATATGTTTTCGCTTCATATCGCCTTTTTCTCGTACTAGTAAACTCAAATAATAGACTGGTTTATAACATCTATATGAATAGAATACTACGCCGTAACATCAATAGCAAAATTCATGCTGCCGCGATATTTCTAGTCTTAGACAGAAACTACCCGACTACGCTACTATTGTTGCACTTTCTGTGCTAGCTGGCTTAACAATTAGCAAAAAACAGCCCGCTACCAGAAGCAAACGAGCTATTTCATCAAATCCGAATGTAATATAAAACCCTTATGGCGAGCTAACCAATATAAATGTGGAACTCCTTTTTCGCGATTTGTTTGTGCTGCGGGATCGCTTCAAGGAGCTGGGTATGGTCATTAAAAACGGCGAGGTGTATTTACCAGATTTGGAGGAGCGTGATGTTTAATTTGCGAAAACCAGATTCAAAACTCTACGACCAAAATACTTTTGACAACCAGTTTATGCGCGACTTACGAAAAGCCCGCAAAAGCATTATCATCGAAAGCCCGTTCCTTAGAGTCGCCCGAGTTGAAAAATTCACTCCAATACTCCACCGGCTCAAAAAGCGTGGCGTGGCAATATTACTTAACACCAAACCACTTGAAGAACACGACGAAATATACAAATTGCAAGCCCAAGAGTCTCTAAGCTTACTGCAATCTGCAGGCGTCGAAGTTCTTTTTACGGTCAAACATCACCGTAAATTAGCCATCATCGACAGAGAAATTATTTATGAAGGCAGTCTAAATATTTTTTCGTATCGCAACAGTTGTGAGATAATGAGAAGGACAACATCTGCGCTTGAGGCGGAAATGTTGGTAGATTTTATCGGCTTAAATAAATTTATGGAGGTGAAATAATTATGAACGACGAGGATACAATCAAGAATCTTCATCTGTACGAAGACGAAGAAACGATTCAGAAAACGATCCATTACCTGGAGCTTCACGACCCAGAAAATGTCAACCGCGAATACGCGGTCGGATTTCTGAAATTTATGCAGCGATTTGCGCATGTCGCTAGCAAGGCCGAAGGGTTTGATCTTGAAAAATTCCTGAGGGAATATGAAGCAAGACGCAAGAGTGATCAATAATACCTCTGATTTGACTAGTAGTATATTCTATAACGTTTTGTCTTCAAGGCACTAATCGTAGATTCTATCTGCCTGAAGGCACTTAGATAGTCGCTTTCAGACAATTGCACTCCCTTCTGAAACTTATCAGTTAAGGCTGGATATGCACTTCTGTCGAACGGGTATGCTATTCTCTCCTTAAAATCGGTCAACAGAGGGCTTGATTCTCTTGATATAGTGTCCATCCTATTTTGTATTTTACGTATTAATCTACGTAGTTGCTTCACATTCTCTTCACTTATGCTCTCTTTGGCGTATGTTTCAAGGTAGAGGTTATCGACAGCTTCTAGCAACTTAATGATTTCTTCAATTTCTCCACAAACTATTGCCTCATAGCTTCGTTGACTATTTAATTTTCTATCTATAATAAAGGGTGTTACGGAAACTGATATTGCTAACGCCAACAGGGCAACTACAGACCCTAAGTCTACTTGTGTATTGATAGACATGAGTTTATGATTAGACAAAAAGTGGTATCCTATAGCTCCTATGAGGATCCACGCAACCGCTAAAGAGACGTGCTTAACTGTTGATATTGGCACTTTCATCAATATAACCCCAGAATCTCTCTGCTAATCCAGGCTCATCGTTACTTTTGATTTTTATCTTTTCTCGTACGTTTAGTTTACCCCGCTTACACTGCCGCGATATCTCTAGTGCAAGCTCTGATAGAAATGAAGATGCGTACCCCCAAGTATTGTCAAAATCAATGAGTATAGATTCTCTATCCTCGAGGTGCTGCTTAATGTACTTATCAAAAAACTCCTCAGCAGAGCCGTCGCCATCTTTCTTATATCTGGCGCCCGGTAGAGTTGTAAAGTTGCTAACACGTATTGTTACCATATTACTCAATACAAACCTCCCAGTAGTATATTGTGGCTGGCAGGTTTTCAGATGAATCCTTCTCGACGCTGCCAAGGTTGGCTAGGTTAATCTTGGTTTTATTTGTAATCATCTCAAATCTTTTATACATATCATTACCGCTTACTATATCGTATATATATTTTATACCCTTACCCCTCTGCGGTAAAGTAGTGCGGCTTTGTAGGCCATTTGGTATAGCCTGCCTAAAGAACTCACCCTGAGATTTTTCTCGCTTGATTATAGTATACCATAGCGATTTTCCCTGACTCTGTTTGTTGACCTTGTTGATGAGGGTCTCGTAAATACCGACACCCATGTCTATTATGCAGTATTGTTTGACCTTGTTGCCGTTACTATCCTTAGTTTCATATGTGTTAACGATCCAAGGAAGAGTGTAACTACTATCCGGGCTGGCGTGGTCTGCGGTATTTGTTACAATCTCAATAATTATTGGGTGAATGTCTCGCAATCTTTGTCGATTGCTTTCTCCAAAATAATTAACAGTTTTCGTCAATATATCACCAATTACCTCTTTGTTTACCTCGTCTTCTCTTCGTGATAAGAACGCTCCACTGTTAAAGTCTGGCCTCTTCTTCTTAATGATCATATTTTCAAATTGCGCTTCCTCGAAAAATCTGTACGCTACAGAATTTGAAAGGGGGCTTGTTACCTCTAGGTATTTCGATTTTGTATTTCTATCTAGCATAAACGCGCCTAACAGGCATAGTGTAGGAAGGTCAATAGAGGTCACCTTGCGCAAGTTCATCTGTGTGTATTCTTTTTGATCTAACATCCGCTTTATGGTATTGAAATATTCAATGATACTATTCCTGTTGTCTAATATAGAGAAATTAGTCGGAGCGTCCATTGACGTGTAGGATATGTTCTTTGCGCCTTTTTCACGTAGATGGTGATATTTCGAAAGTCTATCATCGTGAGAACGCCTTGCCCTTAACTCTCGGCAGTGCTTCTTGTGTGCTATTCTTTGCTGCTTTGCTCTGTCTTTTATTTTTCTCATATGCCTAGTCTTATTATAAGCGCAGTTGTTATTTTGTAAATTACTACAAATCAATCATCTATCATTAGTGTTGATTTTTTCTCCGCGTCCTTATCTTTTGTCGTCTGCTTTTCCTTTGTGATACGTCGGTCACTGCTATCTGCACTCTCTTGCTTCCTTGCGTAACACTTCCGTGAATGTGTAATAACAGCATCTCGTACGGTCTTATTGCCCTCGTCCTCTAGCAATAATGTCTCGCCAGACAACGGCTCTTGCGCGTTCACCGCGGCTAGCCGCACGTAGTAATTGCATGCCGGCAGATTACTGATTTCGCCTGACTCAATATATGGGCTAAACATCGGTAGGAGGCGCTGCTCGTCTTGCGGATTTCCGGTCCGGAAGCAAACAATCGTGCCGACATTAGCTAGAATTATATTGACCGTCTGCTGGTCGCTTTGCTGTGAAGTAGACTGCTCTGCCATGATCATAAAAACTTTATATTTACGACTTTCAGATAGCATTTGCACAAATGAGGTTGTGGCGAAATTTTGAAACTCATCGACGTAAATATAGAACGCGCGACGCTCCGATTGCTGCAATCGGGCGCGCCGCAGACTTGCGAGCTGAAGCTTCGCAAGTATGATAATACCAAATAACTCAGACGTATCCTCACCGAGTAAGCCTTTCGACACATTACAGATAAGTATCTTCCCTGAGTTAATGATCTCGTCAAAATTAATCGTTGATTTTGGTTGTTCAAGAATCTGTCGTGCCGATGCTGAGAATAGAAAACGTCCAATTTTTGCCGTAATCCCTGCCGCCATTTTTACTTTCTGCATATCGCCAGCTTTGCCAAATTCATTTTTCCAAAAATTAAGCAAGTTAGAGTCTTCAATTGTCTTGATGACCCTACGGCGATATTTTGGATCGTTAAGTAAGTCAAAGACCGTAAACAATGTAGCATTGTCCTGAGTGAGTGCTGTTTGTATGGCGTTCCTTAGTATATATTCAATCCGATGTCCGCCCGAATCCTCATCGCTAAAAATTTTACGAAAGACTGAAATAACAGACTCGGTTATCAAATCCTTCTCGCGCATCAACTCAGTGCCAGTTAAGCCAGGAGATAATTCCAATAAATTCAAGCCAATTGGATATTCTAAGTCATCAGGGTTGAAGTATATTACATCTTTAATGCGCTCTCGCGGCACGTGTCGTAATATCGTTTCGGCCATGTCTCCATGAGGATCAATAACCGCTAGACCCCTTCCATTTTTCATGTCCTGCACAATCTGATACTGCAGCATTGTCGTTTTACCGCTTCCGGTGCCACCGACTATGTACTGGTGTCGTTCACGCTCTGCACTGGTTAGACCTATTGAGGTAGTAATTCCGTGATGATAATTTACGCCAATGATAACTGAAAAATCTTGATTATTTTTCAAAGAAATTGGTGCCGGCAGTGTTCGGCTGAGTGATGTAACGAGATTGTCGGTCTTATTGGCGTAACTTAAGGGGAAATGATATAAGCTGGCGAGCTCGGTTGAGGCTAAGATGATACTTGATTTACGAAATAGTGAAGGTAGTCGCGCTATGGCAGTGTGGCAACGAATTGTTGATAGGATCGGTAGAAGCAGTTTAGGCTTAAGCGCTTGATATGGCGGTACGCTATAGCCAGCAATAGCGGACTTAATTGCTCCGGCATAATGTCTTGCCTGAGGGCTTTTGATCAAGATACGCAGCGAAACCTGAAATAGTGGTTTAGTAACTTTTTGATGCATTGTCTCCATCAATTCCAGTTCAAACGCGCTCAATACTCGCGTTGGATGATCTTCTCGGATAGCCTTCCGTGGGATTTGATAATAGTTCTGACGCTGCATATTATATGCTGCACGATGATTTGTCGTAATGCCAGCATATACTTCACTAGCCGTACCCGTCACTCCGGACGACACTCGACCAATAACCCGAGCTACTTTACTAGCAATAGAAGAGTTTTTACTATTCACTTGCTGCAATATATTTTCGTTATCTAAAATTTTATGAGACAGTATCTCCGCTTCGCGTAAATGAACTGGTATCGCAACCAATTGCAAAGTTATCTCTTCATTATTTTGTAGACCAGACATAGCACTTGTTACATAACTAAGAGGATCATGCCGCTCGGGCTTTGACATTAAGTTTAGTGGCAATACATAATGGCTGGCTTGCTTATATTCAAGTACTAGATCTGGTTCACTAATAGTTCGTTTCACCTGTCTAACCTTTACATCTGGAAGATACGCAACTATGGATTTTTGTAGTATATCAATATGTTTTTGCTCGGCTTGTATAAAGTAGCGTATGCCATCATGGCGCGTTGAAGTAATTTCAAAGCTCATCACCGGTTTACGATCAAGCCAACGATCTTTGAGGCTTCGAGTAGATTTAGTACCGTGAACTACCGAGAATAATTGCTCGGTAGCCTCAGGAGTCCTGAAAACGCTAGCCGGGGGTACAATTTCGAGCCACACTGTGCTGCGTGTTCGTAGATAGTGACGATTAACTGCGATTCGGATCAGCAAAAACAGTGGCACTACAACAACGATAGCGCTGAGCACGACTAATACTATCGACCCAACCCGTAAGGTGGTGGCAACGTAATCGGCTGTGGATTCCACCGCTGTACTCCTGGTTTGTTATGTATAAAATTATACGAGCTGGTAGCTTCTTTTGTGAAAGTGCGCTGAGAGACAACATTGAGTCCTTTAGCATTCATCTCAGAAATTTTCCATTCGCCACTGATTTGATTGACCGTGATGACATAGGCTACGTGCCCGTAGCCGTAACCACCGGCATCGGTTTGGAATATTGCACCAGCCGTCGGTGTGTGATTAACTATATAACCATCACGTCGTGCATAGTCGTCCCATGTATTTGCATTACCCCAGTTGTTTGGAATTGGACTACCGGCCCATTTACGCATAGCGTATGACCACCAGGTACAATTGCCCCAGGCGTAGGTATTGTCAGGCATTGCCCCGCCATTATAAAATCCGCGCTCTTCAGCCGCCTTTGCACTCGGTGCATTCGCTAGAAAACTCAGCGCCGGAAGGCCAAGAGAAAAGATAGCAATTATTGGCATTAGCAGGATAAAACTAATAATCGCTATGATGAGCGCGAGAATTCTCTTGGGTCGAAAACTACTACCAACTCCAAATATTGAAACAGGGTTATTTATCATGAATACAGCTCCTGTGGATCAGTCGTGATAAGCGGGTGCTCTTTGTCCGCTGCGATAATTTTAACAGCGACATGATTCTGGTCAGCAATGAGCAGCGCATCGCCGCGCTCACATGTTAGTAAAAAGCTTTGCTCGTACTCACTGAGATTAAACTCGTTAACAACGCCTTTGATAGTAGTTGTATCTTGTCTCATTAAGATGCGTAAGGCACTTTGTGAAGCGATCGCCCTGCCATACTCACTTTTTAGAAAATCGTTTGCTTGCTGAGAGATAATCGAAACCCCCAAGTAATATTTACGCGCTCGACGCACCAATCCTGCCACAAATCGCGCAGACTCCTCGTGCTGCAGTAAAATCCAGCCCTCATCAATAACCAGCAGGCGCTTTTCAGGTTTTGCCATAACCTGATTCTTTACAAAGTTAGATATGATTAGCATCATAATCTGGCGCAAATTTTCTGGAAGATCTTTTATGTCAAAGATAACGAGGCGGTTATCAAGTTTAACATTGGTTTGCGCATTGAATACATCCGCCAATGATCCAGAGATGTATTTTTCTAACTTCTCACATAACTTTAGCTGTCCCAGTTTTCGTAGCTCAGCATATAAATCCTCAAGTAATGGCTGCTGCTTTTTAGTCTGTCGATATACCTTAATGATTGCTTTATCGGTAGCTGCCTTTTCGCGCGCCGTTAAACCTTCGGCCATGAGGCTAATGACATCCATAAGATCTTGTGCGTGCTCAGATAAATCTTCTATTTCATGACATGTCGTGGCCAAGTCAAAAGGATTGATTTTTTGCTTGCTTTTGGCCGATAGCTTGATATACGTACCGTCTACAGAGTCGGCTAGTCGCCTGTATTCACGCTCCGGATCAATTACGATAACACGAGTCCCCTGCATGAGTTGTCGTAAAATCTCGATTTTAGTAGCGTAGCTCTTGCCGGCACCGGACTGAGCAAAGGTGATTGAATTTGCATTATGTAGGCTAAACCGGTCTAGAATGACGAGTGAGTTGTTTGACTTATTAATCCCGTAAAGGATACCAGATTCCTGCACTAACTCTGAAGACATAAACGGAAAAGACAAAGCTGCACTTGAACTGTCAAGATTACGTTTTTGAGCCAGTTGATCTTCTGCACGTGGTAGAATCGACTGCAATGCTTCAAGCTGCTGGTAGTGCGCAACTTTGGAATAAAATAAGCGAGTTGATAAATTTGCCTCTAGGAGCTTTGTCGTTTTGTCTAATTCTTCTTTGCTCTCAGCACGAATTGCTACATAAATTGCCATCTGGAATAACTTTTCCTGGCCACGCTGGATCTTGTCGCGAAGATCAATCGCCGACTCAAGGGGATCTATTATTTCCGAGCCGATAATTCGTCCTTCACGCATCATAGCACGGCGTGTCGACTCCAGCTCTGTAATTTTACGGTTTAGTTTTGGTAGCGCCAAATGCGCATCAACCTCGTGCAGGTGGTAGCTGATATCAATATCGTGATTAAAGTTAATCAGGCTATCCATCCAGTCGGAACTGGCCACAAATGGATAGCCTGAAATATACAATGTACGGATGTATGTGCCATCAATACAAAGGTGGTCAACATTCTCCTCTAGCCCAGCATACGACAGCGTATCAAGCATGTCCTGCTCGCCGAACATAATATCTAGCTCCTTTTTTCGAGTAGCTCTTTGCTGCTTACGACGTAAGATAGGCGCATATAGCGAACTCGCGAGTTGCTTAGGATTTATTGAGAGCTTACCGTTCTTGATCATTGTATTTTGCTCCATGTCTTACTAATTCCGAGTGAATGGCCTGTAGTATATGCTCAGTAAGTGGCTGTATTTTTGATTGATCTTGATCATAAAAGCTGTAAAACAGGTCCAGGACTTCTAAACTATTGAGCATCTCAGTTCGCATACCAAGTCGCGCTATACCCTTAGAGACGATGTCCGTTCTTAACTTCAACTGTTCTTGTATTAGCTCAAAATCAGTGTTTCCGTTCGGATGATACGGTATAATTATGTAAAAATGCCGTGTTAAAATTTTATTATTTGTAATAAGCGAGTGAAGAAACTCGCTATAATGTTTTAACTGATCACGGTAAATTTGTGTCGTTTCACCGCTCAGTCGATTATTTAAGTTTTCTAGATAGTCATCCATGTCTATCTCGCGAGTACGTACTAAAATCTGGATTGGACAGCCAATAGAATTAAGGAAACTTTCATAAGTATCAATAATCGCATCTTGCTCCTCGTCACTTTTTAGCTCAAAGTTTAGTGCTGAAACAGACAGGATTGATCGGTAATTGTTATCAGGTAGCGACAAAATACCATCACGCACCCCTTTGATTGCGATTTGCTGGCGCGCACTTGATTTGGCGGTCGACTTCCGTAAGCCGAACATGAAAGCCTCCTTTCTTATCGGTTTCAAAACGTATCTTTACAGCTGGATTATCAATGACCCTACGAACTTTTATTGAGTCTGCAATCGCCAACTCAGATGTGTGATGTTTCACTCCTGAGACTGGAGCCACAGTATTTTCTGTCTGATTGATATCTGAATGTCGTTCTCTTAGGACAGTTGTATTTTTATCGCACACATAATATTTTGAACGAGTATTGTAGCGCAAGATCATTATTAACCACAAGGCTACAATTCTTCCTTGAATCCTTATAGATAGAACGATGCATATCAATAGCAGGATGGCTATTAAAATATATTTGTACAACGCGCTTTCTAATATTGGTGGTAACAAAGTGAAAGTGCCGGCACTAAAAAATATAGGAATAATCAAAAGTAGTATCTGCGAAAACCCCAGGCGACCAATGATGCGATCTTCAACTGTAGTAACTTGTGCGGGCACGACAGTTGTCTTCATGATTTTTTACCTCGAGATTTTGCTATAGTTTTGCTTGATCTAGCCCGATAAGTCGTACCAGTTTTTAGTGGTTTTGTCTCAGGCGTAGTAACCACGGTCGTGCTATTTTTGCTACGTGGATTTACGGCGTATGTTATTTCAGCATCACCTCTTTTATTCAGGTAATTCACCTTTATGGGCGATTTTGTTTGACGAGCAACCGTTTCTACAGTGGAATGAATACGCGCCTTCTTGGCGGTATAGGTAGTGTTCTTGACGCGCTGAGTCGTCTTATTCACGACCCTTGAGCCGGCACCTGTCATATGACTAATGCCGTTCATAAATTGGCCGCCCAATTTTTTCATATTGCGGGCACCCATGCTGACAAAACTAAACTGCATCATAACACCTTGAACTTTTAATAGAGTTAAGATCGTTGCGATGCCTGCTATCATAGCCATTAGCGTGTCGGGTAGCGCATTATTTCCAGAGACAGTCGCCATACCGGAGAAGAGTGAGGCTGCGAGCTGTAGAACAACTACATGCACAAACAAAACAAAAATGGTCGATAAAAATGTTTTCATTGATGTCTCGGCAAAATCACGAAAGCCAGGGATAAGCCACAACATACTAACAAGCGGCGATAATACTGTGCCTATAAATAACGTAATTAAGCGCATGACATAATACACCAGTAATATAACTGAACAGATTAAAAATGCCACCATAATGAGCAAGGCGGCAACACCCTGGCCCGATGTTTTCTCAACGACTTTAATAAGAGTACCCCATACGGTTGAGGCACCGGAAATTTGATTTACCGCCGATATGAGGACATTTGATAAACTAATGATGCTATCAATTAAGAATATTGAGGTGTTCATCAGTAAAAATATTACCGCCACTCGCGGTAACAGATGTTTGACGTCGACCTCATCAAGACCAAGACCCGAAGCGCTCATTACATGAAAACCGATTAATGCTATGGTTAGGATCAGTAATACATCAGCAATTCCGACCATAGCTAGCCATAGATTAAAAACAGTCTTATTCCCTGTCATGAGTGGTGTTGATTTAGTGAAGAACTCAAGTGCGTTGAGAAACGGTGAAGCGATAGCGTTGATAATCATTGCCAATAGCCCTGTTATGGCTTTGACTATCATCTCAATGAGCCCATTATTTTCAGACTTTGGTGTGACAGCTTGTAGATTTGGTAGGGTTGCGCTACCTGGATCTTGGGGGGCTTTATACGATCCAGTCAGAATTGAGACAATCGTGACAGCGGCGAGCACGATAACTAGCCCTATCACAGCTTTTTTAGCAATATCTTTGGCGTATTCCATGCGGTCTGGTTTGCCATTGCTGGTCATATAAATATATCCGGCGTGTGCCAAAAAGAAAGCACAGACTAATGATGCAATACCGGATAAGATCTTCACTGTTGGCAGAACGTAGTCACGTACAGTTTTTATCGCGCCAGTCGTATCCGCAAACAGCATCAGGCTATTCATTAGAGCGTCGCCAAACTCTAACATCGGCGGGTTATCCTCCGAATGACTGTCGCGCTAACGTCGTCACGATATTCGCTAAAACAAATGCGGCTATGACGATCGCCAAGCCGATTGCCGACCAGGTAATTGTTCGCTTGGCTCTATCAAGCTGTTCGGGATTGCCAGAACTGGTGATATAGGTAAATCCACCGGCAACGAAGAATCCGGTCGCGACTAAGCCAGCAAGTCCAGCAACGACTTGAATGATACTCCTAATAAAGTTCTCAACGTTGCCAACACCAGCTGGCACAGCATATGCTGATTTTGCTAATATGAACGGTAGCCCGATAGCTATAAAAGTAACTGCGAGATGGCATATTCTTTTTGACACATTAACTCCCTTCGTTAGAGAATGAGCTTACTGTTCATCTCTGTTATTTTTACGTTAGCAACTATGCACCATCTTTACAAGACGGCACTTAGAAGTGGCTTTCAATGCTACTTGTATGTTAGTTTCTTGGAAGTATGTTAGTATTTTAGAGGTGAGCTAGACGGATGATTGCGTGTAATGCCTCTAAATATTCAGGTGATTAAAGTGTGCAAGTTTCGCCCACTTTACATGTGTGGAGAGTGCGGGTACACTAAAAATATGGATAAGCTAAAGTCTGAAAAGATTGTTCTATCTTCACCGCTTTCGTTCATTGGTTCTGCTCGACGCATCTGGAAAGTTGCTGATGTCGGTAATATATTTACAAGATTGCTGCTAATTCCGGTTGCAGTCATATTTATACTATGTGCCTGGATATTTGTTGCTTTTTGGTATTTTATCATCTACGTTCTCTTTGGAATCTTGTTTATCCCGTATAGACTGTTAAGAAGAGGTAGTCGTAAACAAAAGCAAGAACGGTTGCGTCACCGCGAGATACTGGACGCCATAAAAAATCGAAATCTATAAACTAGAATCAGCCCGTTTTATCTGTTTATCGTAAGTCTTCTGGTATTTATGTATCTCCTCATAATGGCGCTCAACCCATAAGTTGATGTCTTTTGTGAGTTTGAGTAAATCTATGCCCATTTCAGTAAGCTGATATTCTACGCGCGGTGGAATTGTGGGATAGAAAAAGCGCCGGACGATGCCGGCGCGTTCTAGTTGTCTGAGGTGCTCTGTGAGTACTTTTTGAGTTACTCCTGGAAGTAGACGCGACAGTGCAGAATAGCGTTTTGTATCAGTTCCTAGAGCTTGAACTATCGGGAATATCCACTTGCGGAAGAGGAGGTTTGTTATGAGTTTATGTGAATCTATGCTAACATACCTTGACATAGCGACTATTTGAATTTACCTAGAAAATATCTTGAATAAATATATATAATGATTCATACATTTGGCCTATCAAATAATATGCTAGCACAATTTTCTCGTGTCATCAATCTATGACGATAAGGTGTCTTACCTTAGTATCAAAAGTCAAAAGATTATCCTTGAAGCTCAATAGGTATATGGCATCGTAAAAATAGCAGACGGACATACCTTACTATCTATAATTTAGGATGAAGCATTATTTCGGAATGCTATTAAGTGTTTCATATTATGCGTGCCTGTATATTCTGGGTAACCCACCCCACCCTTGAGCGTTAAGTGCAGTATTTGTTCGGGGTGTCTAAATACTCGTAAGATAAGCGATATTCGCTAAGCTACGCTCTTCAATCTATTGCCAAACATCATAGCAACCATAACTTTGGTTGCCTATTATTTACCGCTTGACAAGATAATACTTCTAGCGCCTCACCGCACCTTTAAACTCTCGTCAACCTTGGTCATCAGCGGGTCGAGGAAGAATTCAATGATGCGGCGCTGGCCGGTGGTGATTTCGGCGGAGACGCTCATGCCTGGCAGCAATTTGAGTTGATTTTGCTTGGAGCTTTTCTCGTCATTCAATTTAATTTTAGCTTTATAAATGAGACCTTTCTTGTCGTCCTGAATAGCATCAGGACTAATATTTTCAACCGTCCCCTCCAAGTAGCCATAACGCTGGAATGGATAGGTAGCGACTTTGACGACTACGCGCTGGCCAGGTTTAACAAAACCGACATCTTGATTGTCTAGCGCTGCATCAACATAAAGCGGTACCTTTTCTGGCACAATTTGCGCCAGCTGCTGCCCGGCATTGACCACGCCGCCAATTGTTTTCACCGTCAGCGATAGTACCGTACCATCGACGGGCGCAGTGATGGTAGTTTGCGCCAACACTTGCTTGGCTTTGACTAGATTATTTTCCAGTTCAATAATTCTTTTTTCCGACGCTATAATTTGATTATTAAAGGCGCTGTTAGTTTCGGCAGTTTGGGTTTGCGATTGATTTTGCGCCTGAGTGAGCGCCGACTGCGATTGCAGCAGTTGCTGATTTTGACCAAGCACGGCACTGTCAGCACTAGCGATTCGCTGATCAATATTACTCAGTTCATTCTGTAGGCGCAGCTTATCGACAGGATTGGCGTTTGGTAATCGCTTTTCAATCTCAGCTTTGCGATTTTTCAGGTTTTGCGCATTGGTTTCCAGCTGGTTTTTCGCTTGCTGATTAAGTTGTAACTGTTGCTGGTAGTTAGAAATCATACCATTTACAGCTTGCTGCCTGGCCGCAGAAAGTGCGGTTTGCGAACTGGCAAATTGCCGCAACATAGCTTTGGCCTCGTCTGGCAAATCTGCATTATTAATAATATCGTCGGTGTTACCGCCAACAGCTAGCCGCCACAAAATATCGCGCTCGACTCGCGCCGCGTTAAGGCTTTGATTGGCGGTAGCAACATCTTTTTCGGCAGTGGTTTTATCAAGCGCCAGCAAGGTTTCACCTTTTTTGACGCGCTGGCCTTCATGGACGTTAATGCTTTTCACCACGCCAGAAACTGCCGGCTGGATAATTTTGGTGCTACCTTCAGTAGAAATTTTACCATTAGCTACTGCTACAATATCAATCCTGCCAAAATATGACCACGCAAACGCCACAATCAGCAACAACGTAACCAGCCAAATCACCAACGCTCCCAACGGCGCCGCTGGCGTTTCAACAATTTCCTCAGCTGCTGGCAAAAATTCATACTGCAGCCGATTGCATTTTAGCCAACTCATGCTTCGTCTCCTGACTGTTGCTTATGCAGATATGCGTACAAACCGTTCTTTTTCAGCAGCACCGCCGGCGTACCATATTCAACCAATTGGCCGCGATCAA
>ERZ772917.1325-NODE-1325-length-14488-cov-5.385436_pt1 | contig 14488 bp, 13 predicted proteins | sample MGYA00511187_ERZ772917 | MGnify/ENA primary metagenome ERZ772917 (study PRJEB29015, sample SAMEA2737925) | human oral metagenome | biome: human oral; feature: human-associated habitat; material: dental | place: China | collected 2012 ... | reverse complement strand
AATTTGAATAAGATTAAAATTAAAATTTAGTCTGACATAAAGGTTATTTGTCAAATAGTGTTGATAAAAAAGTTTAGACTATGACCTGATATAATTAAGAGAATTTTTGAGAATTAAAAACTTAAAAATTCTCTTTTTTTATTGAAACTAAATCATATTATTGAAATAATTGTATTAAAAAATTAAGTACTAATTGAAATAATACTTTCTTGAATCAATAGGCGCTTTTTAAAATTATTAAATTTTGAATATTCAAATGTTGTTCTCTTTACTTTTTTATAAAAAAATGATATTAATAGAAATTTTTTCTATCAACAACATTTATTATAAAGCAAAAATGAAAGTACTATTAACATTTATGAATTTTTTATTATAACTGAAGATTCTATAAGATAAATAAAAAATTAAAACATATATTTTTATAATAAAATTCATTATAAAAATATATATAATATACTATTGACTATTCAAAAAAATAGGTATACTATATGTATACAAGGGTTTAAAAAGAAATAAATATTTATTTTCTAATTTAATTGTACTTAATAAAAACAATAGGAAGTGAATTATATGAAACTAACAGATGATCAAAAAGATTTATTGAATGGAAAATATGGCGAAGGAGCAGCAATAGCAATGAAAATTCAGATAGCTATAGGAGAATCATTTGAAGCTGAAAGAATGGTTCCTATAACAAGAGCCCATGTTGCACTTAGTAATCAAGATGCAGATCTGTGGTTTGCAGAAAAGTTATTAAATGCTGGAGCAAAATGTAGAGTTACTCCTACAGTTAATCCGGGATTCTGTTTATCGTATTTTAAAGAAAAAGGACTTGTACTTGAAGAAGATTATAAGATGATGAAAAGAACAGAAGAAGCTTATAAGGCACTTGGTGCTCAATTAACATATAATTGTACTCCATATATTGACACAAATGTTCCAAATTTTGGAGAAATTATTGCTTTTTCTGAATCAAGTGCGACACCTTATGCAAATGCAGTATGGGGAGCAAGAACAAATAGAGAAGGAGCTAATAGTGCTTTGTGTGCGGCAATAACAGGTTATGTTCCTGAATATGGGTTATTATTCGATGAAAATAGAAAAGGAAATATTTTAGTTGAAGTAAAAGCAGATATGAAAAATGATTATTGTTATCATATGTTAGGAATGTGTGGAAAAAAAATAGGACATGGTATTCCTGTATTTACTGGTTTACCTAAACATATTTCTAAAGAAGCTTTAAGGAATTTAGGAGCACAACTAAATACATCTGGAGCATATGATATGTATCATATTTTAGGTGTTACTCCAGAAGCACCAGATTTAGAAAGTGCTTTTGGTAATAAGGAACCTCAAAGAAAAGTTATTATAACAAATGAAGATTTTGAAGATGTTTTAAAAGAAATTTCTATTGAAGGAAACAGAAAAATAGATTTTGTAATGTTTGGATGCCCTCATTTTACACTTGATGAAGTAAAGTACATTGCTAATAGAATTAAAGATAAAAAATTAAAAAAAGATATGTATATTTTGACATCCAGTTATATAAGAGATATGGCTATAAGAATGGGACTTAATGATATTATTGAAAAAGCAGGAGGCTCAATAATTCCAGATACTTGTCCTGATCAACCATGTTGGCATCATCTAAAAGGAAAAATTGGAGTTACAGAATCACCAAAATGTGCATATTATCCTCAAAGAAGAGGGATATATTTTGTAATTAGAGATTTAGATACATGTATAGAAGCTGCATTGACTGGAGAGGTGAAGTAAAAATGAAAGAAAAAATTTTTAAGTGTCATAAGATTTCAGAAGGTTGTATTGAAGGGGAAGTCATCATTTCAAAAGATGATGTAATGTTTTATCTTATAAAACCTGAGACTGGAGAAGTTATTGAACCAGAACATGATTTAGAAAATAAAATTATATCAAATAAAATATTAATTTTTCCAAGTGGAAAAGGAAGTTCAGTTGTACAAGCAGATGGACTTTATCAATTAAAAATGAAGAATAATGCTCCTAAAGCTATGATAATACAAAGACCTGAGACTGTTTTAGTTGCAAGTGCAATTATTATGGAAATACCAATGGTTGATAAAGTTGAAGAAGAATTTTATAAAATAGTTAAGAATGGAGATAGAATAAGATTGGATGCAACAAATGGAGAAATAGAAATTTTATAATTCAAGGAGGATATATGAAATTCAAAAAAATTAAATTATTAGTGGTATTTTTATTTGTTTTTATGTTATTTGGTTGTGGAAAAAGTAATGAAAATAATGAAGAAAAACAAGAGAAAGAAATAGTTTTAAAAGTTGCACATGTTGAACCTGAAACAAGATCTACCAATAGAGCACTTCTAATCTTTAAGGAAGAAGTAGAAGAAGCTACTAAGGGAAGTATAAAAATAGAAATATATCCAAATGGAGCTCTTGGAGGAGATGTTCAATTGACAGAATCTGTTGCTATGGGAACAATTGATATGGCTTTGCCTTCAACATCTGTTTTAACATCATATACTGATAATTTTGGAATTTTAGATATGCCTTATCTTTTTACATCTTCGGAAGCTGCATTTAATGCAATGGATGGAAAAATGGGTGAATATTTTAATGAAACTCTAAAATCATCTGGATTAGTAAACTTAGGTTATACATATAATGGGCCTAGAAGTATAACAAATAGTGTAAGAGAAGTAAAGAAACCAGAAGATTTAAAAGGAATAAAAGTTAGAGTAATGGAAAGTCCTGTTTTTATTGACTTCTTTAGAACGTTAGGTGCTAATCCAACTCCTATGAGTTTTACTGAAGTATATACTGCTTTACAACAAGGAGCTGTTGAAGCACAAGAAAATCCACCTTCATTAATATTTGCAAATAAATTTTATGAAGTACAAAAATTTTTAAGTATTACAGAACATGTCCATAATTTTCTTGCATTTATTATGAATGCAGAGAAATTTAATTCTTTAAGCGATGAACAAAAAGCTATATTACAAGAAAAAGCAAAAAAATATATAGAAAATCAAAGAAAAATGGAACTTGAAGATAATAATAAATATATAGAATTATTGGGAACTGAAGGAAAATTAAAAGTTAATATTTTAACTGCTGATGAAAAAGAAGAATTCAAAAAAGCCCTTCAACCAATGTATGATAAATATAAGAAAAATTTTGGAGACGATTTATTCAATATTGCAGATGAATATAATAAATAACTATTATATTGAGGGAGGCTAATATGAAAAAAATTCTTCAAAAATATGATAAATTTGAGGAGTATTTATTAATAGGAACTTTAGTTTTCAATGTATTACTGATTTTTTCTCAAATTCTTATGAGAACAATTTTTAATTACTCATTGTCTTGGACAGAAGAATTATCTAGATATATTTTTATTTGGCAAACTTGGTTAGGAACAAGCATTGCATTAAAATATAAACAACACATTAGAGTTGAAATATTAATAAATTTTTTAAAAAAAACAAAAAATAAAAAAATATTAGAAATATTAGTAAATTTTGTTTGGATCAGTTTTAGTACTTTCCTATTGTATGCAGGTATTTTATTGTGTAAATCTATGATAGCAAGAAATGTATTGTCTTCAGGAATGAGAATACCTTTAGTGTTTATCTATTCTTGTTTACCTATAAGTTCATTGATTGTTTTAATTAGATTAATTAATGATACAATAAATTTAATTAAGAGAAAAGAGTAGGTGAGAAACGTATGGATGTAGCTATGTTATTCTTAATATTTTTTATTCTACTTATGCTAAGTGTACCTATAGGATATGCAATTGGAATAGCAACATTAATTACTTTGATTTGTTTTTCAAGTATACCAATTACAATGATAGCACAAAATGCTGTAGCAGGAGTAGATTCATTTCCTTTATTAGCGATTCCTTTCTTTATGTTGGCAGGAAATTTAATGAGTAGTGGTGGAATAGCAAAAAGACTTGTAGATTTTTTTGAAAGTATAATAGGTCATATAACAGGTGGTTTAGGAATGGTAACAGTAGTTGTGTGCATGTTTTTTGCAGCCATATCTGGTTCAGCTGTAGCTACTGTGTCAGCTGTTGGAGCTTTTATGATACCTGAAATGGTGAAACATGGATATAGTAAATCTTTTAGTGCCGCATTGACTGCAGCAGCAGGTACAATAGGAGTAATAATTCCACCAAGTGTTCCTTTTGTTATCTATGGAGTTGTATCAGGATCATCAATTACAGAGTTGTTTACAGCTGGTTTTTTACCAGGTATTTTAATGGGAGTAGCTTTGATAATTATTTGTTATATTGTTTCAAAGAAAAATCGATATAAAGGAACTGATAGAAAACCTTCTTTAAAAGAAATTTTTATGAGTTTCAAAAAAGCATTTTGGGCAATTTTATCACCAGTTATTATCTTAGGTGGAATTTATTCAGGAAAATTTACACCTACTGAAGCAGCCGTAATATCAGTAGTATATTCTTTTATAGTTGGAGTTTTTATCTATAAAGAATTAACTTTTAAAGGTGCATATGTTGCTTTTAAAGATGCAATAGTAGTTAATGGAGCAACAACATTTATGGTAGGTTTATCTACAGCTTTTGCTGCACTTTTAACAATGGAACAAATACCAGCTAAAATTGCTTCATTTATACTATCAATAAGTAATAATGGATTTATAGTTCTTCTACTGATTAATATTTTCTTACTAGTTGTTGGAATGTTTATTGACAATATACCTGCAACTATAATACTTACTCCTATTTTACTTCCAATAGCAGTTTCTTTTGGAATGTCTCCTATTACATTTGGAATAATGCTAACAATGAATTTAGCTATTGGTTTCTGTACACCACCATATGGAATAGATTTATTTGTCGCATCAGCTATTTCAAAAGTTGGAATGGATCAAATTTCTAAACAAATATTAAAATTAATAGTTGCTTTAATTATAGTCTTGCTGTTGGTAACTTATGTTAAACCTATAACAACAATTTTTCTAAATTGAAAGGAGATTATAAAATGAAAAAATTGTTTTGGATAATAGATGAAGAATGGTCTGATTATGAAATTGAAATTGAAATTTTAAAAGAAACTTTTCCAGATTGTGAGATAAAAATGTCAAATTATAATTATAAAGAAGATTTGGAAAAATTTGGATATAAAGCTGATGGGATTTTAGCACAAGTTTATGCAGATATTCCAAAAACTACCATTGACAAATTAGAAAATTGTAAAGGAATTGCTATTTATGGAGGTGGTTATGATAGAATAGATATAAAAGCTGCCAAAAATAAAAATATCTCAGTTACTAATGTACAAGGGTATTGTGCAGAAGATTTAGCAGACTATATAATTGCAGCGATGTATTTATTTAACAAGAAAATAGAATATTTTTATAATAATTTAGATAGTAAATTTTGGGGAGCACCTGCTGTTAAACAAAATATAAAAAGACTGAGTAATCAAAAGTTATTAATAATTGGTTTTGGAACTATTGGTAAGATACTTGCCAAAAGAGTATCTTCTCTTGGAATAAAGGTTTTGGCTTATGATGAATTTTTATCAGAAGCTGAGATAAAAAAATATAATGTTGAAAAAGTTTCTTGGGAAGAGGGATTAAAACAAGCAGATTACATTAGTATAAATTTAAAAGGATGCGATGAGAATATTGATAAACTTTCTATGAAAGATTTTAAACTAATGAAAAATACAGCTTATATTATTAATACAGCAAGAGGAAAAATATTAAAAGAAGATGACTTGATTGAAGCAGTAAAAAATAAAATAATAGCTGGTGCTGTGCTTGACGTTATAAAAACTGAACCACCTACTGGAGATGAAGCTATTTTACATTGTGACAATATAATTGTGACACCACATATTTCATATATATCAGAGGAATCTTTTAAAGATTTGAAATTAAAAACTTTAAAAAATTTAATAGATATGATGAATGATAAAAAACCAATAGACTTGGTTAATTAAATATGAATTTATTTAATTACTAATACAATAGTTTCTTTTAAGTTTTCTTTAAATTGTGTTATAATTAGATGAAAAGAAAAAAGAGGTGTTTACATTGTTTGAAAAAATAGAAATAAAAAGAAAAACTTTAGCATCTATTGCTTATGATACAATAAAAGCTGGAATTGTTTCTGGTGAAATTAATAATAGTTTGTCATTATCTGAGAATACTTTAGCAAAAATTCTTAATATGAGTAGAACTCCTATAAGGGAAGCTATAAAAAGATTAGAGGCTGAAAGTTATTTAAAAAGTGTTGATGGTGTTGGTTTAATTGTTCAAGAACTTTCATTAAAAGATTTAGCAGAAATATACGAAGTAAGAACAGCATTAGAAAAAGTTGCATTAGAATCAGCAATTTTTAAAATAGACTCTCAAAGTTTGTCTAATTTAAAAAGTGAATTAGAAAATATTCTAATCTCATATAATTTAAATAATCGAGTAGATGATGAATATTTATATGAGTTAGATTCAAAATTTCATAACACACTATATTTAGCTAGTGAAAATACATGTGTTAAAGAGATTTTAAAAACTTTAGAAATTAAAATACATAGATATCAATATAAAGCCTATAAGGTATCAAATACTGGAAAAGAGGCAACAATTCAGCATTTAAATATCCTAAAAGAAGTTAAAAGTAAAAATTTAGAAAATGTCAAAAAATTATTAGAAGAACATATAAAATGGTCATTTGAAATATTAAAGGATGCTATGTTAAAATAGAAAATACTTAATATAGGTAAGGGGTAGTTTACAACTATCCCTTTTAAGATCAAAAGTAAGTTAGAGATTTATAATCTCTAGATTATTTTTATAGTAGAAAGTTATAGGTTCATTAATCCATAACAAGTTAAAAATTCTTCTATACTTTTATCTTTTACATAGAAAAATTCATTTATAGATTTCTCTTCAAATAGATTATAATTCTTTTTTAACTCAGTTGCAGCTAAATTTAAAATCTCACCTTTTCTTATATTTCTAGCTAAGCCTTGAAAGGCTCTTTCTAAGAAATCAATATCTTTGTAATTTGTCATAACATTTCTATCATTTAGCCATTTAAACATTTTATCAAACTCTTTTGGAAAAATATTTCTATTTTCTTCAACTTTATCTAAAATTTTTCTTTCTATATTATTAATATTTTTATTGAATAAGTTATTGAAATTTTTGGACAAGAAATGGTCAATAAACATGTCAGATACAATTCCTTTAAAAATTCCAAATTTTTCTGTAAGTAACTCATTTAAAAGATTTTCTTTTCTATCAGAAGTCTTATCTATTATTCTATGTAGAATAATACCTTCTTTTAAATTCTCTGAAAGCTCAATTCTTTCAACTAAACCCTTATAAAAATCACCAGTAAAATTTCCATATAGAGTTTCTTTATTTATATTTTCATCAATTTCAAGAGAAATTAATGAATGTCCTAAAAAATTCATGATAATCCCTTCTAAATAATATTTTTTATTTTATGATGTTAGCATATTAACACTTACTTTGTCAAATAACCTATTCTTTAATATAAGTAGGGAACAAAAAAATATAAATATTTAAAAGATTTTATATTATTTTCAATGATTTTTACTTTTCTTAGGGAACAAACTCAAAGCCTGATTAATTCCTTGAATATTCTTTTAAAATTGTATATTATATAAACAGATTAAAAGAAAATGAGGGGATAAAAATGAAAAAGGTTAGATTTACAATTTCAGATTTTATGAATGAAATAATAAAAAGTGATTCAGAATACTTTAAACTACCAATTGGAAAGATAGGAAATATAATATTTAACTATTATATAGATAAAAACTTAAATAAAGTTCTCATAGAGGATTCTTTGGGGGAAGTTATACAATTTAATTTAAATAAAAGTAATGAAGAAATTTATCTTGACACTTTGATAAGAAATAAAATAGAAATAGAAGCAGAATACTGGAGAAATATATTTTTTACCTATATAAATAATTTAAGATACAAAAGAGAAGAAATATTGTTTGCAAAGATTTTTAAAAATATTGAAACTGCATTAAAAGATGGAAATAAAATAAAAATAAAATATCATAATTATATAAGGTTGATTAATCCATATTTTATCAAGGTTTCAGATAGTGAAAGTCGTTCATATTTATTTTGCTATTGTGAGAAAAATAAAGATTATAGAAATTACAGAATATCTGAAATAGAAGAAATATGGTTTACTAATGAGAAAATTGAAATAAAGGATAAGAAATATATTGATGAAGTTTATAAAAATTTTGATCCTTTTTTATCATATAATAATAGTGTAAAAGTTAAATTTACAGAAAAAGGCTTGGAACTTTATGAAAAAGTATTAACTAATAGACCCAAAGTTTTGAGTAAAGAAGAAAATATTTATACTTTTGAATGTGATAATAAATTAGCAGTAGTATACTTTGCACAATTTTATTCATCAATTGAAATTTTAGAACCACAGAACTTAAGAGAAAAATTAAGAAATGAGTTAGAAAGTACATTAAAAATATATAAAGATAAGGAGGAAAAAAATGTTTAGTTTGAGGGGAAGTAGAAAGAGAAAAACAGAAAAAATTATTCAAAAATTTTTAAAAAGTTATGCTGAAAATGAAAAGAGTCAAGACAAAAAAGATTTAAAAAGCTGGTTAATTTTGGAGTTAGAAAATGAACTGCCTGATAAGAAAGCAGAAGGTATAGAGAAGATAGCTACAGAACTTATATCAGGAATAGAAATATATTATACTAAGAAAAAAGAAGTTGAAAAATACCAAAGTTTAGGAATAACTAATGGTGACTATGTTGGAAATGAAATATTGGAAAAAGTTGCTGAGGAAATAGAAGAAGCAGAGATAGTAGATACAAGAGAAGTTATTGAAGATATGAAAGAAGTAAGTAATATTCTATCTAACTATAATGAGGCTATGATATATGAAACAGCTACAATAAAAGAACCACAGTTAGTTGCTAATATATTAAGTGCTAATTCGGTAAATAATTATGTTGACACTATAAATACTGCAATAGATAGTGCTAATAAAACTTTAATGGAAAGTGTTACCACAAAGGCAGGAACAATAAATCAAAATCCTAATTTAGATGGCTTTATTTTTGAAGAATATCATGCAGGAACTTTTAATGTAGATGCAACTGTTAAGCAAAATCCTTATCATGCCGAAGCTTTAAAACCAGAGCTTGGAGAAACTTATGGAAAAAATTCTATTGATCTTGTTATAGAAGATACTGGAAAATATGTTAAGAAATATTCAGCAAAAGCATACAAAAATGCTAATGAAACTGCAAAATCTTTTTATGATAAAATGACTGGCTATAAATATAAATTTCAATCAAAATTAGTACCAACAGAGCAAACAAGTGAGATAGCCAATTCAGTTGATAAAATAAAATATAATAATGTAGAAAGTAAAGGAATAACTAAAGCAGAGATTAAAGAAATTCAAAATGATTTACAAACTGGAAATAAAAAAGCAGATATAATTAATTTTAAAAATGATGTCAATACAATTTCAATATCAAAACAAATAGGAAAGCAAGCTATGGTAAATGGAACTATGGGACTTGGTATAGGAATGGCTACAAATATTGGAATAAATCTTATTAGTGGAAAAGAAGTTGAGGCTGAACAAGTTATTGAAGCTGGAATAAAGACAGGTGCTTCTATGGGAATGGCAACAGCTGTTGCAGGTGGAATAAGAGTTGCTGTTGAAAAAAAAGTTATTCCAACAGTATTTTCAAGGGTATTGACAAATAATACTATTGGTGCAATAGCTGCAGCTTCTATGGATATAATAGGAACAGCTTTTAAATTAGGAAGTGGAGAAATAACCTTAGGTAAGGCTGTAAAAGATGTAGGGAATTCACTTAGTGCTGGATATGGAGCAATAATATCTTCTGGGATAGGATTTTCAGGTGGAATGGCATTGGCTACAACAATAGGATTAGGTACAATAGGAACAGTTGGAACTATATTAACAGGAGGATTAGCTTTAGTAGCAGGTGCTGTCTGTGGAGTTATTGGAAGTAATATAGCTTTAAAAATAGCAAATGGTTTAGGAAAAATCACAGAAACAGTTGTAGACAAAGCAGTTGATATAGTGAAAAGTGGAGTAAATAAAGTTAAAAATACAGTTAGCTCTGCATGGAGTGGAGTAAAAAGTTTTGTAGGTAAACTTTTTAATTAATATTTACATATAAAAATAAAAATTTAGGAGGGTAAAATGGAAACAAATTTAGTTAAGTATTTAAGAGCAAGAAGACCAATAATTTGGGTAAATAGTGGAGATTACAAGGAAATTGACACTATTGTTAAAGAAGCAATAAAAGATTATAAAGATAAGGCTATATATGAGTATAGAGCTTTAGGTGTGGTAGATTTTGAAAATAAGGTAAAAGAAGAAAATATAACTGATTTATATAACTTTTTAGATACTCTATATTCAGAGGGAATAAAGACTAATATATTTTTATTAATTAAAAATGCAGAAGAAGAAATGAAAGATGCTAAAAATATTGCTTACATTAAAAAGATAGCAGAAACAAGATATTCAAGTCCAGACTATAATTTTACTATAATAATTGTAAGTGAAACTGAAACTGTGCCAAAAGAATTAGAAAAATTTACTTCAATATTGGATATTCCAAATATGACAAAAGATGAAATAGAAAAATATATTTTAAAATTTTCTAATGATAATAATATAAAAGTAGATGAAAAAGATATAGGGGAAGTTGCTATTTCATTAAAAGGATTAACTAAATTAGAAATAGACCATGTACTTAATATGATAATTGAATCAAAAAATAATATTTCAATTTCAGGTAGAGATATAATAATAAAAGAAAAGGGACAAATAATTAAGAAATCATCAATATTGGAAATAATAGATTTTAAGGAAAAAATTGAAGATATTGGTGGTTTAGAAGGTTTAAAAGAATGGCTTAAATCTAAGGCACAAGTATTTAGAAGATTAGATGAAGCTAAAAAGTTTGGAGTAGATACACCAAAAGGAGTGTTACTTGTTGGAATGCCTGGTTGTGGAAAAAGTTTAGCAGCCAAAGCTAGTGCAAGACTTTTCAATGTACCTTTATTAAGATTAGATATAGGAAGATTATTAGGTAAATATGTTGGAGAATCTGAACATAATATGAGAGTAGCATTAAAAACTGCTGAATCTATAAGTCCTTGTATATTATGGATAGATGAAATAGAAAAAGCTTTTGCAGGAATAAATCAAGATGGTGGAGCTAGTGATATTACTAAAAGATTATTTGGACAATTTTTAACTTGGTTACAAGAAAAAGAAAATACAGTTTTTGTTGTAGCAACTGCTAATGATGTAAGTGTTTTTCCACCTGAGTTTTTTAGAAAAGGAAGATTTGATGAAATATTTTTTATTGATTTTCCTAATGAAGAAGAAAGAGAAAAAATCTTTAAAATACATTTAGAAAAAAGAGGGAAATTAAATGATAAGATAGATATTAAGAAACTAGCAAAAGAAACAGTAGGATATTGTGGTTCAGATATTGAAGAAGTTGTTAAGATGACAGTGGAAACTGTATTTAATGTTGAAGATATAGAAAATGAAGAAGATTCAAAGTTAACAACACAAGACTTATTAGATTCAATAAAAAGTATAGATTCACTTTCAAATATTTTAGCTGATAAGATAGAAGTTTTAAAGAAAGGCTATGAAAAATTTAAAATTAAATCAGCTTCTAAAAAAATAGCTCCTACTCAAAGAATAAAAGAAAAGTTTAAAGTTGATAAAGTTTTAGAATTAGATAATATGGTATTTGTAAGGGGTGGAAAATATAAGCCATCATCTGCAAATGAAGAAAAAGAAGTATGTAATTTAGAAGTATGTAAATATCCTACAACAGAGAAAATGTGGTTAGAGATAGAAGACAAAACTCCTAGTTATCCCAAAGGAGAAAATAAGCCAGTAAATTATGTAACATGGTGGGATGCGATTTATTATTGTAATAAATTAAGTAAAAAATATAATTTAGAACCTGTTTATCATATAACTTATGATGATTTTGACAGAGTAATATTAAAAATAAATCAAATTGGAGAGAGTCCAGTTGAACAAGATAAGGCAGATTTTAGAAAGACAGAAGGTTTTAGATTACCAACAGTAATTGAATGGGAATGGTTTGCAAGAGGAGGAGAAATTGCTATTCAAGATGGAACATTTAATAAAAAATATGCAGGTAGTGATAATTGGGAAAAAGTAGCTTGGTTTGGAGCTTGTTTAGGAGGAAGTAAAACAGTAGATGTAGGAACTAAAAAACCTAATCAATTAGGACTTTATGATTGTTGTGGGAATATTCAGGAATGGTGTTACAACATATATGGTAAATATAATATTGATATAAATAAAGAAGACAGAATATTAAGAGGTGGATTTTCAGATAATTATAGAGAATATTGTAATGTTCGCATAGGAAGTTGGGATAATTCTACTATAAAAAAAAATGGAAATGGTTTCCGTATAGTTCGTACAGTTTAAAATTTTAGAAAAAAGAAATTATTTAATAAGAATTAAAGGAGGATAAATGTCAGAAGATAAAAAATTAAAAGAAGAATTTTATGTAGTTTTAAATATAAGTTCTAATCTTGAAGAAGAAAAGTTATTACATAGATATAAAATGTTTATTAGAGATATAAAGACAATTTTTAAAGATAATAATTTTAATGAATATGAAATAAATTCAGAAGCTAATAATATTTCTATAAAAATTTTAAATAAAACTTTAAAGGAAATAGTTAATGTTTTTAAATGTTTTGCATATATTCAAATAATAGCAATAGAAAGATATAAGTTCTTATTAAAAGGTGTAGTAGAATATAATAAAAAAGATTTAGCTGATAGTTTTGAAGAAAAAGAATTTAATTATCCTTTAATTATGTTAGGAGATAGTATAAAAGAAGATATGATAGAAAATTTTTCTCAGTCTTCAATAAAAATATCTGATAAATTCTATATAAACTATTTATCTGTATATTATGAAGATAATAATGAAGATGATTTTTTTAATACTATGCTAAAACATAAGAAATTTATAAAAGAAAGATTAATAGAAAATTCAAAAGAATTTTATAAAATAATTGGTGTTTCTGGGAAAAGAATTTTAGAAAAACAATTTTTTTATATGGAATTTAAAGAAAACTTAAAAAATAAAGAAGAAGAATTTTATCAAATAATGGTAAAACTTAAAGATAATGAAAAAAGTATTTTAAAAATAAGAGAAAAATATTTATATTTGCTTGAATATCACAAAAAAATAGTTTTTTCCTTAATAAAATTTGAAGGATATGAAGAGGACAGAAGAAGAAAATGTTCAATAAATCTTGAAGAAATAATATAATAGATGAGAAAACTCTTGATTAGCAATATAATTAAGAGTTTTTTATTATAAATAAGGAAATTGACTTTTGATAACAAAAATGTTATCATAAATTAAAAGAGGGGTGTTTTAATATGTACAAAGTTGGGTTTTATTTAAAAAATGGAAAATCTGATATAATAGAATATTTAGACAAATTAAAAATAAAATCTGAAAAAAGTAAAGAGGCAAGAATAATAAGAAATAAAATATTAAGTTATATCAAGTCATTAGAGCTATATGGAACAAGAGTTGGAGAACCTATTGTAAAACATATTGAAGATAATATTTGGGAACTAAGACCATTAAACAATAGAATATTTTTCTTTTATTTTAAAGATAATAAATTTATTTTACTACATTATTTTATAAAAAAGACTAATAAAACACCTAAAAAAGAAATAGAAGAAGCTAGAAATAGAATGAATGATTTTATAGCAAGGAGTGATAAGAATGTCAAATAATGAATATTTAGATTTTGATGATTATTTTAATGATGAAACAAAAGTAAGTAAAGAGGATAAGGCAATAATAGAATTAGAAACCTTATTAATAGGCAAAATGATAGAAATTAGAGAGAAAAAAGGTTTAACCCAAAGGCAACTTGCTGAATTAACAGGTATGAAACAACCTGCCATAGCAAGACTTGAAAAGTTACAAACAATTCCTCATCTAACAACTTTAATAAAATTTTTAACACCATTAGGTTATAAATTATCAATAGTTCCTATTGAAAATTAATATAAAAATTAGGTGGTATGTTATGAATAAAAAATATATTTTAGATAAGTTATCTCAAATAGATAAAAATAAATATGGTATATTTGAAATAGGTTTATTTGGAAGCTATGCTAAGGATAATGCAGATGATGAAAGTGATATAGATATATTAGTAAAATTAGAATTAAAAAAAGGGATGTACCAAAATTTCTGTGAATTAAAAAAAGAATTAGAAAAAATTTTTAATAGAAAAGTTGATTTAATTGAAAAAGGAACTTTTGATTATGAATTTAAAAATAATAATGTTAGAGAATATAAAGAAAAGATAAAAGAAGAAATATTAG
>ERZ772917.1324-NODE-1324-length-14491-cov-72.850305_pt1 | contig 14491 bp, 9 predicted proteins | sample MGYA00511187_ERZ772917 | MGnify/ENA primary metagenome ERZ772917 (study PRJEB29015, sample SAMEA2737925) | human oral metagenome | biome: human oral; feature: human-associated habitat; material: dental | place: China | collected 2012 ... | reverse complement strand
CCTTGACGTTGAGGTAATCCAGGTAGAAGGCGTGCTCCCACATGTCGATCATGAGCAGCGGAACGGTCGCGACAGGGATGTTGCCCTGCTGGTCGGTGAGCTGGTAGGTCACCAGGCGGCTGCCGAGGGTGTCCCACGCGAGGACCGCCCAGCCGGAACCCTGCAGGCCCAGCGCCGCAGCAGCGAACTGAGCCTGGAAGGACTCAAAGGAGCCGAAGAACTCGTTTATGGCGGCGCCGAGCTCACCCTCGGGGCGTGAGGCGCCCTCCCCGGTCATGTTCGTCCAAAAGATCGAGTGGTTGGTGTGGCCGCCGAGGTTGAAGGCCAGGTTCTTCTCCCACAGGTTGATCGCCGCGAAGTCGCCGGACTCGCGGGCGGCGGCCAGCTTCTCGAGGGCCGCGTTGGCGCCGGCCACGTAGTTGGCGTGGTGCTTGTCGTGGTGCAGCTCCATGATGCGACCGGAGATGTGGGGCTCCAGCGCGGAGTAATCGTAGGGAAGGTCGGGCAGGGTGTAGACAGACATGATGCTCCTCCTGGGCGTCTTTGTTTGGCCGTTGACTACTAGGGTAGTACTTTGGTCCCGGTGCGCGTAGGGTTTTGGGTCACCTTTCGCCCTGAGTGATCAACGACGAGGCCGGGGCTCGGCCGCGCGACCACGCCCGGGCCTCGTGAAGGCCGGGGACGGCCAGGACTACGGCCGAACCTTGCGAGCGAGCGCCGAGACGCTGACGATCAGCCACGCGACGAGCGAGCCGAGGACGATGCCAAAGACGCCCGACAGGACCGTCTCGACGAGCCACTCGACGAAGCCGCCGGCCGCGGACACGGCATGCTCGGCGCTCTGCAGGATGTGGTGGAAGACGGGCACGCCCACCTGGGCGAGATTCTCGATGATGAGGTGGCCGCCGACCCACAGCATCGCGATGGTGCCGACGACGCCGATGACGTTGAAGACGTGGGGCATGACGCGCACGATCGTTCGGCCCACATTGTCGACGGGACCGGGGCGATTGTCCTTGGGGTCGAGGGAGCCGCGCGCCAGACGCGCGCCGAAGTCGTCGGCCTTCACGAGCAGCGCGACGAGGCCGTACACGAAGAAAGTCATGAAGAAGGCGACCGCGATGAGCACGGCGACGCGCGTCGTGCCGGATTCGGAGGCGAGCCCGGCCATGGACAGGAGCATGATCTCGGCGCTCAGGATCAGGTCTGTGCGGGTCGCGGACGACACGATGCCCTTCTCGAGCTCCTCGGCGCTGGCGGGCGCGCTCTCCTCGTGGCCCTCGTGGTGCCCGGGAAGCCACCCCACTTTCTCGAGGACCTTCTCGGCTCCCTCGAAGCACAGGTATGTGCCGCCCGCGATCAGGAGGAAGGGGAGGAGCTTCGGCGCGAGCCACGTCAGGAGCAGGGCGACTGGAAGGATGATAAAGAGCTTGTTGATGAGGGAGCCGCGGGCGATCTTGCCGATGATGGGCAGCTCGCGCTCCGGGCTGAGGCCCGCGACGTACTGCGGGGTGACGGCCGTGTCGTCGATGACGACGCCGACCGCCTTCGACGAGGCCTTGACGGCGCCCGCCGCTACATCGTCAACCGACGAGGCCGTGACCTTCGCGAGCGTCGCGATGTCGTCGAGTAGAGCGACAAGTCCTCCGGACATGTGTTTTCCTCCTCTGGGCCCCGCGTGAGGTGCCTCGTTGGGTACCCGCGCATTGTACGTGCGGGGATAGGCTTGGGGCATGACGACTTCCATCCCCGTTCCCGCACTCGACCGCGACCTGATCGGGCGACTGCGCGCCGACGTGATCGCGTCGAGCTGGACCATCGACACCCTTGAGGCGCTGCTGAGTGACGCCGCCCTGGCAGCCCTCATGCGCGACTCGCGCCTGCCCGCCCTCGTCGAGCTCGCGGGAGTGGCCGACCCAGCTGCCACCCTCACGCGCTTCTTCATCCTCGGCCAGCCCGAGCGTGCCTCGTCCCTGAGGGAGGCCCTGCCGACGCTGGGGACGGCCGGGCTGGAGGCCCTCGGTCTCGCTGCTACCATCGACGAGGCCGAGGCCGCCTCCGCCCTCGTCTTGCCCCGCCCGGTCGGCAGGTCCGCGCCCCAGCGACAGGCCGCCCAGGCGGGCGAAGTGGAGGAGGCCTCGTCCCCGAAGGCCCTGCCAGCCATGCGCGATCCTGACGCTGACGAGCCTGCTCCCGAGCCCGAGGCCGACCCGTGGCTGCGGGCCCTCTTCGACCTGCGCCCCCACGCGGCCGCCCTGCCGGACGGGGACCACGACTGGTGGGTCACCTCGGACCTGGGGGAGGCGCAAACCGGAAAGCCGCTGGCCGACGACCACGTGCTCGGCATCGGCGGGGCGACCCTGACGCTGCTGGGGATGACGGTGCGCGGCGGCGTCGACTCCGCGCTGGACCTGGGCTGCGGCTGCGGCATCCAAGCCCTGTACCTGGCCACGCACTCGCGCCGCGTCGTCGCGACCGACCTGTCGTCGCGGGCGTGTGCGCTCACCCAATTCAACGCCGCCCTCAACGAGACAGTCATCGAGGTGCGCGAGGGTTCCCTCTTCGAGCCGGTCGAGGGCGACTCCTTTGACCTGATCGTGTCCAACCCGCCCTTCGTGATCACTCCGGACTCGGTGCGAGGAACGGCCGGCTTGCTCGAGTACCGGGACGGCGGCATGGAGCGAGATTACCTGATCCGTGCGATCCTGCGCGAGGCGCCCGCGCGCCTGAACCCCGGCGGCACGCTGCAGATGCTCGCGAACTGGGAAATCCCCGCAGACCGAGACCCCGACACGCAGTGGTCCTGCCGCGTCGAGAAGTGGCTGGATGGCCTGCCGGTCGACGCGTGGGTCGTCCAGCGCGACGTGCTCGACCCGGCGCGCTACGTGGACATGTGGCTCCGCGACTCGGGGGGCCAGCTCATGGCGCGCGCAGACTACGAGCGCGCCTACACGTCGTGGCTGGCTGACTTCCGCCGTGCAGGAACGGGGGCGATCGGCATGGGTTTCGTGGCGCTGCGCAGGCTCGACGAGGCCGAGGCCGCCTCGGGCGGGCGGCGCGCCTACGACCTCTCCCTCGATGGGCACGCCCCGCGCGGGAGCGACGTGGCCTGGGCGCTGTCGGCGATGCGCGCCGGCGACCTGTGGGACGTTGCTCTGAGGCGAGCCTCCGACGTGCGCGAGGAGCGCCACCACGTTCCGGGCAGCCCGGACCCGGAGCTACTGATCCTGCATCAGGGCGGCGGGCTGGGCCGGTCTGTGCCCGTGTCGTCGGCTGTGTCCGCTGTCGTGGGTGCTTCTGACGGGGAGCTGACGGTCGGGCAGATCGTGGCGGCCGTCGCGTTGCTCTCCTCCGCTCAGATCGAGGACCTGCGCGCCGAGGTCGAGGCGCCCCTGCGCGACCTGGTTCGTTGGGGATTCCTGATGTTCTGATGGCTGGCGCGAGGCCCTCGCGCTGGGGGGCATCGCGCGATGGTCGCGTTCCCGCGCATCTACGTTGCCGCGCCTGCGCGCCGACCTTCCCGCGCGCCTGGACGCGCCGGTCACCGTCTCGGGGGCACCGGGTATCCCGGGCACCAACCTGGCGCGCGTGGACGTGCCGGGTAAAGGCGCCACCGCGCTGCCGCTATCGCGCTCTCGCACGCGGGTGGGCTTGTTGGCGGTGGCAGTGCACCCGATCGGTATGCGCTGCACCCCTTCCGTTCGGGTGCTTTGCGACCTAACGGGTGCACCACGACGCAACGGGTGCACCACGACGCAACGGGTGCACGCCGACGTACTGGGTGCACGGCGTATTGGGCGCACGCCGCCTCACCGAACACACCGGGAAGACGTGCCACCACTCCTGCACCCTCAAATGCGAAGAGCCTGTTAGTCTGACGCCACGATTACGCGAAGGAGCGCCATGGACTACGAACTCGCCTACCGCTACGGTGCCGCCTCGCGGCTCGAGGAGGACGGGGGGCTCGCGTTGGCCACCTCGGGAGGATCGACCCCCGAGGGGGCGGCCAGCCGCCCCTATTTCTTCTCGGGTTTCATGGAACGCCCTGACGTGGTGGCCGCCGGTCTCCTCGCGGTGGCGCGCGTGGCCCGCACCCGCTTCTACGTGCCGCCCGGCATGGTTCCCGCGCCCGGCGGCGGCCTGACGCGAGTCGGCGCGCTCGACCCGGTGGTGACCAGCACGGCGGAGGGCTTGCGCTTCGAGTCCTTTAGTGTGTGCTGCGGCGTGTACGCGCGTCTCGACGTGGAGGCCGACGCCTTGGATGCCTCGCACAGCGCGGTCGGCGTGACGAACGTGGACGTGAACCAGCCGCTGCGCGCCGCCCTCGCCTCGCTGCGGGTGGGGGAGCCCCTGCATCTGGACGTGGGGGAGCGGGGCCTGACGGCCACGACCCTCGACGAGGAGGTCATCGAAGAGAGGGTGCCCCTGTCCCTGCGCTGGCTCAAGGGCTTCTCTGAAACTCAGATGCTGTCCTCGGCGATGCTGCCCCTGCACGCGCTGGGCGCCGCTCAGGCCCGCGCGTTCATCCGAGGGCTGCCGCGGTCCAGCGCGACCGGCACCGTCATGTGGGCGGGGCGTGCCGTGCGCGGGCTGCGTCTGGGCACCCGCCCCGCGCCCGGGGCGGCGTGCGTGGCAGGTCCCGAGCGGCTGCGCGTCTTCGAGCCGCTGGTCCACCACCTGACCTCGCTTGAGGCGTTCGGGCCGCCCGTGGACGCGGGAAGCGAGCCGGTGGCGTCCCTGTGGGTCGCCCACATGCCGGGCGCGCGCCTGTCCATCGGGCTCAGCCCCGCCAAGTCGCGCGGTTTCTCGGGGGAGGGGGCTGTCCTGGCTTCCCTGGGAGACCCGCGCGTCGAGGAGGATGCTGACATGCTCTCCGTCCTGCTGTCCTTCGAGCCGCGCATCGACACGGGAGACATGGCCGAGCGCGCCGGCCTCGCCCCGGACCGGGTGGCCGGGGGGTTGGCGCTGTTGGCCTCGAGCGGCCTGGTCGGTTTCGACGTCTGGGCGGGCGCCTACTTCCACCGGCCCCTGCCCGTCCGGGCCGACGCCCTGACCGCCATGCACCCGCGCCTTGTGGGGGCGCGCACGCTCATCGATCGGGGCGCTATTTCCCGCGAGGAGGGGTCTCGCTTCCGCGTCGCGTCGGGGGCGAACCGCTACCGGGTGGATGCGCCCGACGACCCCTACGCGATCGCCGAGTACAGGTGCACCTGCCCGTGGTGGATGAAACACAGGGGAGGACGGGGCCCGTGCAAGCACGTCCTCGCCGTCTCCCTGCTCCTGAAGGAGGAATCGTGAGCCAGCCCTCGGACAAGCATCGGCGGCCCGACGCGCTGGAGCGGTGCGCGGACTTCTGGAGGCTTCACCTGTGGGTCCGGGAGAACCCGGGCCGGTGGACGCTGGAGCAGGTCTACGCGCGCATGCTCGAGATCAACGAGGGGCCGCCCACGGCCTCCGACCTGGACGTGTGCGCCAGGGAATCCGGCCCCTGGCTGCGCGGGATCGGCTTCCTGCGGCTGGCGGAACTGAGCGGTGACCTGACACTCGACCACGACCAGGACTACCTGACGGCGCTGATCGGCCTCGAACCCGGCCTGCAGCTGCCCCTCATGCGCGCCGACGCGGAGCTGCGCGGGGAGCTCGTGTGGGGGATGCTGCGCCAGGAGGGCAACCGCGGGGTGTCGCTGTCCGCCTCCGACCGCTCCGCTTCCGCCGATTCGGTGTTGTCGACCGGCTGGTCGCGCACGCTCGCGGCCGCCGTCGACGAGGGGCTTATCGACCGCGACCACCTCCTCGACACCCTCCTGGAGATGCTGGCGGCCGACCTGCCCTCCGGCCGCGCCGGCTGGTACTCGCGGACCCTGCGCATGCTGTCCCCGACCATCGACGAGGCCGGCTCCCGTCAGGCGGCCCTGTGCGCCCTCATGTGCGCACCCGTCGGGGCGACCGTCACCCTGGCGGTCGGCCAGCTCGCCGCCCTCGCGCGCGCCGGGCGCCTTGACGTGGGGCTCTTCGCGCGAAGCTGCGAGGGGGCGCTCATGGGATCGAAGGCGAACGCCCTCGCGGCGCTGAAGATCCTGCGCGGCGGCCTCGGGGCAGTGGAGCCGGCCTGCCTCGAGCTCCTGCTCTCCGTGGCTCTGTCTTTCCCGCACGCGCAGGTGCAGCGGGCGGCGCTGGACCTGGCGCGCGAGGGCGTGACCGGAGGCATCCTCACGCGGGTGAGCGTCGCAGCCCTCGTGGACGGGGCCGACTTGGACCCGCTCGTCGCCCCCGCGGCGCGGGATCTCGCTGCGGACACGGTGCCCGACCAGCCCGGCCCCGGCCTCGTCGGCGCAGAGGAGGGCGCTCAGGACGGGCCCGCGTCCTTCCGGCCCCCGCCCAGGCAGGTGAGCGACCTGGCGCCGATGAGCGCCGAGGACGTGGCCGGGCGGGTCGGCGTCCTGGCCCAGAAGGCGCAGATGGGGCTCGACTACGAGCTGCTGCTCGCGTTCCTCACCTCCCCCGAGTTCGACCCTGCCGCGGTGGAATCGCTGCGCCCGCTCGCGCGGCGCCTGACCACGCGCAGCTTCGGGAACGAGCGCATGCTCGGGGTGCTCCTGCAGATGGCCATTGACGGGGGAGAGGAGGGCGCCGCCAACCCCCTGGCCTCCGCCGGCGCCTGGCACTCATCGGAGGCCATGCCCGCCCTCATGCGCGAGCGCATCACCGAGGTCGCGGGCCTGCTCGCGCGCGGGCGCCGCTACCGCCTCCTGGCCACCCCCACCGACGACCGGGGAGCCGTCAACCCCCTGGCGCTCGTGCGCCGCGCCCTGGACAACGGGGACGGCCCGCCGCTGCCCGCCGACCTCACCCAGGCCCTGCTGCGCGTGGACACGGAGCACCCCGACTGCGCGGCCGCGCTCGCGCTTGTAGAGGCGCGGGAGGCGGACCTGCCCGCTGCGGCCCGGATCAGGCTCGCGCTCACGGGCGCGGTGCGCGCTCGGGCCGAGGGGTACCTGTCTGCCCTGTCCCTGACGTGGGTGGGGCGTCCCGCCTACCACCCGCGCACTGGGCAGCCCAAGCTCGCGCGCGACGGCTCGCCCGTCTACGCCTTCTACGTCCCGCGTGTCGTCGGCGCGGATACGGGCGCGACGGGCCCGGAGCTGAGGGCGCTCGCGGACATCGCGAGCGCCTCGGGAGACTTCTTCGCCCACCGCTACATCTACCCCGCGTCGGTGCGTCACTTCGCGGTGAGCCTGCTCGCCTCCCAGTGGTACGTGCTCGACACCACCCAGCTGACGTGCGACTGCTACCGTGCCCTGGCCGACCACGGGGGACGCTGGGACGCCCTCGGTGCCCAGCTCCTGGGCGTGGCGATGGGCGAGGTCGAGGTCGAGTCGCGCGCGCTGGGCGTGGAGACCATCGCTTCCCTGGTGGCGCGCGGGGACCTCGCCTTCGACGAGGCCGTGGCGGGCTTGCGGGGCGTGGAACAGACCGTGAAACTGAACCGGTGGGCGCAGGCATTCGAGGACCTGGGGGATGTGGATCCGCGCCTCGCACTGGACCTGTTGCTCGCGCTGCTACCCGGCCTTGAGCGTGGGCGCACGGGCATCGGCCAGCTGCTGGGCGTCGTCACCGCTCAGTATTCTCGGGCGCGTGAGCAGGGCTGGGCGCCGCTGCTCGGAGAGGACGTCACGAGCTGGCTCGGCCAGTTCACGGGATCATCGCAGGCCGCCAAGTACGCACGCGCATTGAAGGAGATGAACACGTGAGCACAGACATGACACGCTCTGCTAGGCGCGCTGCCCTCAAGGGCCTGATTGCGGCCGGTGAGAACTCGATCGACGCCTACGAGGATGTGATCCGCGGCGCTTCGGAGGCTGAGTGTCGCTCGCTGGCGAAGGTCGCCTCTCACGACAACTTCTTCGGGCCGGGTGCTCACGTGCGGGACAGGGTGATCCCCGAGCCGGTGATGCGCTGCTACTACTTCCTGTGCGCAGCCCTGGCAGCGCCCTCGGCCCTCGAGATCAACGACGGCTACACCGCGCGCTGGGCCGGACGCGCCCCCGGTTCCCCTCGGGAGGGCGGGAGGCGCAGGAGTTACTCGCCGCCTACGCGCGCGGCGCCGCTTCGCGTTCCGATGAGTGGCTCGAGGAGGTTGCCGGTATCTCCGGAGGCAGCCGCTTCTGGCTCGCCCACCGAGCCCTCCTCGCCGAGAGAGGACGCTACGCCACCACGGCCGCCTCCCTGAAGTTCTTCGTTCGCGACATCGTCCCCGCCCCCTCCCCCTCCAGCGGACAAACGCGGCGGTTCTTCGAGGACAACCCCACCTTCCTTGAGCACGAGTTCTGGCAGCTGTTCCGCGTCGAGGGGGCACTGCCGGGCTCCCCCCTGGTCGTGTGGGTCTATGGCGAGGACCCCGCGAACCCGGGTGGTTCCGGAGATCGCCTGCACAGCCAGGACCTCATCTGCTACATGGGAGTCCACTTCCCCAAGCTGCGCCCCCGGATCCTTGCCGAGTGCCTGGCCGCGCAGGTGCGCGACTTCTCCGCCTACTACGCCCGCGCCTTCTCGCTGGCCTGGGAGGCGCTGGAGCCGACCCGCGAGGAGAAACTCGCCTCCGTCCCTGCCCTGATTGGACTCCTTGGCGCCGCGCCCTCGCCGAGCGTGTCCCTGGCCCAGAAGGCGCTCCTCGGCCTCGTCGATGCCCTGACGGACGAGCAGGCGGACGATATCGTGCGCGCGAGCGAGGCAGTGCTGACCCGCACGGAGAAGAAGCTTCTGCGCGCCCACCTGCGGCTCCTGGCCGCCCTGGTCGCCGCCCATCCCGGCTGCGCGGGCGCCGCCAGCGAGGTGGTCGCCGCCGCCGACTTCCCCCTCGACCTGCGCGATCGAGCCGCCGCGCTCATCGTGGCCCCCGCGGGTTTCGACAGCGCGGACGAGGCCGGGACAGGGCCTTCGGGTGATGGATCGCCCCGAGCGAGCGCCGAGGGAAGCGGCCTCGTGGACCTTCCCCGAGGCTCCCGCCGCCGACGCCGCGCGCGTCGAGCGTACAGTCGAGGTGCCCGCCGACAACGAGGCGGCGCTCACCGCGCTGCACGCCCTGTACCAGGACCCCGACGCCGGCGCGGCCCTGCCCGCGCTGCTGGCACGCATCAGCGGCGAGGGTCTGACCCTGGCGGAGGCGGACAGGAACCTGCTCGCCAAGTACTGGCGGAGCGCGCCCAACTGGAAGGGAGCCAACCAGCTGTCCTACCTCGCTTCGCGCCTGCTGCGCGGGGTGGAGGTGCCAGGCGCGCCGGAGGCCGGGCACTTTAGGGGCTACCACCGCAAGGGAAACGAGTACGAGAACCACCGCGGACCCGTCCAGCTCCTGCACGAGCAGCTGCGCGTCGCATTGAGCGATAAGTCCTACGACAAGCCCCCCGGTGAGGACATGTACCGTTTCGACGCGATCCTGACGGAGCCGCTCGCGCCCCTGGACGTGCAGTGGGAGCGGCAGATTATTCGCGACCGCTACGGGAAGGAAGTCCGCGTCGTTCGCGGCGAGTACGACAACACCGACGACCTGCGCGAGACGTGGGTGATCCCGGGACAGAGCGCGGCCACCGGAAAGGACTCGCTGGCGGACGCCCTCGCCAACGTCGCGGGTGTGGCGCCCGAGTTCTCGGGGCGCCTCCTGGAGTCGGGAGAGTACCGTTCGAGCGGCGTCGCCTACGCGTGGGCGGCGTGGGCACTCCAGCACAACCCGGACCTGCTGGCCGCCCACTCAATGCCGGTCCTGCAGGGCGCCTACTACAAGTTCCCGCAGGTCATCACCGCGTTCGACGTGATCGTGCGGGCCCTGGGACGCGGGTGGAGGACGCCCGGGCCGCCCACGTACTCGGCCCTCGCCTGGGCGTCCGCGGCCGCCCAGGCTCCCTACCGGGCGCTCACTGCAGAGGCCATCGCGCAGCTTGCCGACTCTGGTCGCTTTGACGCGGCGGCCATCGCCGAGGCCTTGGGCTACCTGCTACGCAACGGCTGGTTCGGCCCCTCGCGCCTGACCCAGACGCTCACCGACTGCGCGTCCATCTCCGCCCTGTCCGGATACCGCGTCGCCCAGGTGATCGCGGCGCTGCTGCCTTCCCTGGCGGGGGTGCGGGGAGCGAACGGCATGGTCGAGGCCCTGGTCGCCCTCGCGGGGGACTACGGCATGTCCGTGACGATCCCTGACGCGCTGCGGCCCAAGATGAAGGGATCGAGTGCCCTGGCCAAGGCCCTGCGCGCCCTGGACGCCCTGCCGCACGCTCCCACGCGCCTCGCCTTCGAGGCGGGGGACGCCCTCACTGCCCTCGCGTCCCCTCCAGCCGGTGGATGCGGCCCCACCATCGGGTGATCAGCCACTCGTCGTGAGTGGAAACAAGCAGAGTGCCTCTCCACTCACGTAGCGACTCCTCGAGGGCCTCCAGGGCATCCAGGTCCAGGTAGTTGGTGGGCTCGTCGATCACGAGGATCTGAGCGTCGGCCCGCGCCGCGCACGCCAGCTGTGCCCTGCGCTGGTTCCCCGCGGAGAGCTCACCGAGCGGCCGGTTCCACGCCGCCGGGGGAACGAATCCCTTCCCGGCCTCCCCGATGCCCAGGCACCACGCATCCTCGGGGATCAGGGGGTCGCCGGGCCGGGGGAGCTCCTGGGGCACCAGGACGACCCCGGGGGTGGCGTCGACGCTTCCATGCGCCCCGCTGCTGGGGGCTCCGCGCGCGATCCACTCCAGCAGGGTGGTCTTGCCCGACCCGTTGGGGCCGGTGACGAGGAGGTGCTCGCCGTAGCGTGCCTCGAAGGAGGTCGGCGCGAGTCGTCCCTCCACCGACGCGCCGCGGACGGACAGCGCGATGCCCATTGCGCGTGGGTGTGGAGGTGTCCCGCCCGTGGTGGTCCCGCTGGCGCGGGGGAAGGAGAACGCCGACTCGTCGTAGCGGGGCTTGGGGACTTCGCGGGCCGCCAGGGTGGCCAGCCTCCGGGAGTCGTCGTTGATGCGCCGCGTCGAGGTGGCCTGGGCGCGGTCGGCGTAGTACTTCTGCGCCATCCTCGTCTCCGTGCGTGGCTTGAAGCGCGCATGCCCCACCACCGCCGAATCCCGCTGGTGGGCAGCGAGTCGACGTTTCATAGCCTGCTGCTCCGCGTAGACGGCGACGTGTCGCGAGCGCGCGGCCGCCTTGTCGCGCAGGTAATCCGAGTAGGACCCGCCCACCCTGTACGCCCCGAAGCCCGCGGGCTCTCCCTCGGCGACCGCCAGCGCCCGCCACGGTGCCGGATCCAGGTCGAGCAGTGCCGTTGCCGTGCGCTCAATGAAGGCCCGGTCGTGACTGGTCATGAGCACCGGCCCCTGCCAGTCATCGATCGCACGCGCCAGGTGATCGCGCCCCTCCGCGTCCAGGTGGTTCGTCGGCTCGTCCAGGATGAGGGCGTCCGGGCGCTCAACGAGGACGAGGGCCAGGCGCAGGCGTGCGCGCTGCCCCGGGGAGAGGGACGCGAGGGCACAGGAGCGGTCGACGCCGCCCAGGCCGAGTGCCTCCAGGGTCTGCTCGAGGCGCGTATCGATGGTCCACGCGTCCCGCGCGGTCATCGCCGCCAGGACGCGGTCGTACTCCGCCTCGTCGCGCGGGGAGGCGCCCCCGGCGAGGCGCTCGGTGAGGGCGTCGAAGCGCGCCGCCAGTCCACGGGTGCCTGACGTGGCGGCATCGATGAGGCGTGCGACGGTGTGCGCCCCCCGTGCTTCCGCGGGAGGGGGGAGCGGCGTGGACATCGTCAGCGCGGGTGGATGGGTTACTGCTGCCGGTGGGACCGCTGCGGGATGAGGAACCGATGTGGGCGGCGGTGCCTGGAGGGACGCCGAGGCCGGTGGGACGGGTGGGGCGCTGACCGTCCCGGAGTCCGGCTCGAGCTGCCCGGCTGCCAGGGCGAGCAGCGTTGACTTGCCAACCCCGTTCGGGCCGACGACGGTCAGGCGGTCGCCGGGCCCGCACGTAAAGGAGACGTTGTCGAGAACGGGCGTGGCACCGTAGGAAAAGGAGACGTGGGAGAAGACAATCGTGGACATGGCGCACCTGGGGAAGGAGGGACGAGGTCGGGGCGTCGTGTCAGGAGTCCATGGACCGATTATACCGGGAACAGGTCGCGCGGTGCTCCGGAACGCGTTCGGGTTCGGGCCTCTCTTGGGGGCTCCGGAAGGCGGGCCGACACAGGGAAGGGCGGGGAGAAGGCCGTGCCTTCTCCCCGCCCCGTGAAGATGAGTGGGCTGCTTCCAAATGACTCCTTCGTCTGGGTCGGGCGGGCATTCCGCGCTGTCAATTCGTTGCCGGTGCTTTCAATTGACTCCTTACGTTTGCCCTGTGCGGTGTTTCCCGCTTCCTTTTGTCTGACAACAGTTACTGTAGGTCGCCAACCTTAGGGAATGGGCGAAGGAAGCCTGGAGAATCCTGGGTTTTTGTGCCTCGCGGCACGATGCGCGAGGCCCGACACCGGGCACAGTTGGCACAGAGTCCTCCCCCGCAGCCCCTTGAACAGACGAGTGAACAGGGGCCTACGGGGGAGGGCAGCAGCCGGCGGCGCGCGGAGCCTAGGCCAGGAGTGGGAAAGTGGCCGCGACCGGTGTGGTGAAGGCGGCGGCGCCCAGCACAGCTGCCTTGATGTACGGGAAGGCAACAAAGAGAGCAATGATACCGACAACGATGACGGCCATGAGGATGAGGTTGGCGCGCTGGCGCTTGTACTGCTCCGGCGTCAGCTCCGACTTGCTGCGCACCAGGGGTGTCTCCCCGTGAACGGAACCCGTGTTGCCGCCGGGCTTCGCGCCCTCGTTCTCGGTCGGGAACTACTGATCGGACATGGTGATCTCCCTTGAGCCGATGGTGTATCAGTTGACGATTGGCTTGCCGCCGATGGACAGGGGAGCGCGGGTGCGTGCCTGCGCGTCGAGGTCCTTCTCCCACGCCGAGGCATCCTCCCAGTTGGCTGAGGAGAGGAGGCGCAGGGCGCCCATCTCGCGCAGCGCGTCGAGCAGGAGGAAGCGGGGAGCGGGGTAGGGGGCGTCCCATGGGATCGCCGTCCACAGTCCGCTCTTTCCGACGAGGAACTCCCCGCGGTTGCGGTCGTGCAGGTCGTTGGCGGCGCTCTGCACGTCTCCCTCGGCGGCCCACAGCCAGCGGGTCACGCGGAAGGCCTCCCAAGCCTCGTCCCACGAGGAATAGGATTGTTGCAGCGCCCGGTTGATGACCGCGAGAGTATCCCAGGCCTCGTTCTCGCTGAGCCAGCCCTGCCCGGCTCCCGCGCGCGTCAGGTTCGCCGCACGCAAAAAGTCCCACGCGGCGAAATCCAGGGTGTGGATGCCGCGGTCGTTGGCCAGGAAACGGCGGATGCGCCAGCGGCTCTCCCAGTCCTCCGTGGAGGAATCGGCGGTCTTGCTCAGACGTGCAACTTCGGACTCCGCCCACGACTTATTCCGGCAGCGTTCGCGCAGCAACGCGAAATCCTCGCGATGCCCCGCGCGCAGGAGCGAATAGATCTGACGGATCAGACTCTCGCGATCGGTGATGCCCCAGTCGCGCTCCAGCATGGTCTTCGCGGCCGCCGGGGCCGATAGCTTCAGCTGGTTAACCGGGTCGCCGTTGCACAGCGCGTAGACCATGGACGGGGCGAGCAGGCGCGCCTGCGGGTCAGTGGCCATCGAGGAACGAGTCCCGCGCAAGTGGGGCGTGTGATGCTTGTTGAGCTTGTTCCACTCGCCCTCCTGCCCCGCCTTGCGCACGTCTCGAGGCGCGGGCGCGGCTCCCTTCGTCCGGTTGATTGCCACCTTGATCCTGTCCGAGATCAACGCGAGTGCCACGAAGAAGATCGCGAGCCACACGAGGAAGGGAACCTGGGAGAGGATGTTCTCAATCACGATGACGATTGTGCACGATCGGCGGTGACTTACACAAACCAGCGGGAGGGAGGGAGGGGGCGAGGCCGGGGCACGCAAGTCGGTATCCTCACCGTCGGCCTCGGCGGCGCTCTCGCGGTGCTCGAACGCGTCACCCTAGGACCGGATATCGACGTGCGGCGTGGGCGCCGCGTCCATCGCATCCGCCGCGCAACAGGGGGAATTGCCTGCTTAGGGCGCCGACACGCCGGCGACACGCCGAGGGGAGACTTCTATTCAGGCGATTTCCCCCACGGGAGCGCCTGGGCGCCGAGTTCTCTCGGGCCGAGGCGTCCTCCCGCTTCGAGGGCGACAACAGGCGCAGGCCGACAGCGCCCCCGCGGCCTTCCGCGCGTGAGAATCGGACACCGCCTCGGCGCTGTCAACCCCGCGCCGCGTGAGACGCGCGGAAATCACCTGCGGTACCCAGACGAGCGCCGGACACGGTAAGGTCCTTCCCAGGTGCGTCCCCGGGTAAGAGAGCCGCGGGGGTGCTACAAATACTGGGGAAGCGACGGGAAGGGACCGGCAATGTCAGCGACGAAGCTCGTGATCGTGGAGTCTCCTGCGAA
>ERZ772917.1323-NODE-1323-length-14503-cov-102.215393_pt1 | contig 14503 bp, 8 predicted proteins | sample MGYA00511187_ERZ772917 | MGnify/ENA primary metagenome ERZ772917 (study PRJEB29015, sample SAMEA2737925) | human oral metagenome | biome: human oral; feature: human-associated habitat; material: dental | place: China | collected 2012 ... | reverse complement strand
GAGGGCTACGACGCCCAGCGCGAGGCCTGGGAGGCGGAGTACGCCGCCGCCCACGCGCGCTGGGAGGCCCACAAGGCCCAGGTCGCCAAGGCGCTTGAGGAGGACACCGAGACGGGCGACACCGGCTCCGCCGCCGGCGCCACCTCCTACTCCTCCGCCTCCAACGAGGCCGCCGGCACCCTCGCCTCCGACGAGGCGCTGGCTGCCCTGCGCGAGAAGCTCACCGGCAACTGATCCGTCCCCGGGCCGCACGAGCCTGCGGCTGAGGACACCGGCATGACGTCGCCCCGACCACCACGGTGGTCGGGGCGACGCCGCGTGCGCCCGCAGCGGTCCTCGACCGCCCTGCGTCGCCCTCGGTCCTCCTCACCTCCCTCGACGCTGAGCACCCCGGGCACAGACCGACGGCGGCCCGTGCGCCACGACCAGGATCCGGGTCCCCATCGCGCACAGCACCCGCACGTGCGAGGCTGTCCCGGGCCTTGCCCGACCCCGACCCGACGAGACCGACCTTGGATGAAAGGCAGACGATGACCCGCTGGAGCAGCGTTCCCGAGGACATCGACGCCGCCGGCGACCCCCGTGAGCCCGAGGCCGCCTCCCGGCTCCTGGACCTGCTGGTCTCCCACGCCCCCGACGACGAGCCCCAGGAGCAGGAGGCCCAGGCGGTGGCCGCGGCCGTGACCACGGTGGACCGTCGCTGGCTCGTCACCCTCGGCGAGGACCCCGCCCACCCGCTCAGCACCGTGACGGCGGCGACCGACGTCTGCAGCCTGTGGCGCACCGAGCTCGGCGCCTCCCACCTGCCCCTGCGCTACGCCGCCGTCGAGCTCTGCGGCCCGCTGGGCACGCCGGCTGAGGCCGTCTCCGGTCTGCGCGAGGCCACGCTGTTCACCTTCGGGGCGGCGGATTCCACCGCCGCCCTCGCCACCGCCCGCCTGCACGACGACGACACCGGTGCGGTGCGTACCGCGCAGGCGGCCTCCGACAGCCGGGCCCAGGACCAGTACCCGCTCGTGCTCTCCGGGGTGCTCATCGCCCACCTCGCCCAGGGCAACCGCGTCGAGGCAGAGGACGCCCTCACCCGTCTGCTCCTGTCTGACGTGCCCGAGGTCCTCGCGGCCCGTGTGCGCGGCGACGTCCTGGGCTACCTCGCCCTGTCCGGACAGTGGCAGCGCGGTCTGGCGCTCCTGCGTCACGCGAGCACCCCCGCACTCGATGCGGCCACGCCCTGGTCGGTCCTCCTGCAGGCCGTGGGCACCAGCCAGCTCCTCGGTGAGGCCGTGCGCCACGGGCAAGGGGCGCAGGCCCTGGGAACAGACATCCTCCTGGCGGCGTCCGGCCAACGCGTCAAGGTCGCCTCCTGGGACACCGTCGGCCACGCCCACGAGGACGTCACCGGATTCGTCCGCTCCCTCACCGCCTGCTTCGACATGCGCAACGGCACCACCGGTGTGGGCCGCCGGGTCGAGCACCTGCTGTCCCAGACGGCAGGGTCCCTGGGCGCGCGCGCCTACGGCACCGTCATCGGCTCCGCCGCCGACCACCGGGTGCTGACCAACCAGCCGCGTCTGCTGGCGCGTATCCGCGAGGTGCTCGTCACCGCCGGCGGCTACGGCATCGACAGCGTGCGCGAGCAGGCGATGACCACGGCCGAGACTGTGAGCCAGTCGCTGGCCCTCGTCGTCGACGACTCCCAGCTTGAGACCGTCGTCGAGCTGCGCCTGGCCTTCGCCCGCCTGCTCGTCCTGCTGGGGGCGACCGAGCGCGCCGCCTGCGAGAGCGCCGACACGACCGAGCTGTGCCTGTCACAGGGCTGGATGGAGCTGGCCCTGGCGTCGACGGCGGTGGGCGCCGCAGCGGCCCACGCGTCGGGGGACGAGACCCAGGCCGAGCGTCACTGGGCCGAGGCCGCCGAGCTTGTCCGCTCCTGGGGCGTGCCGCGCACCCGTGAGCGCCTGACCGTCCTGGCGCAGGCCATCGGCAGCCCCACCCCCTGCGCCCGCGTCATGACTCTTATCGCCGAGCACCTGGCTGGGCAGCTGGAGGGCTCACGCGACGAGGCGGCCTGTGACGCCGCCCGCGAGGCCTTGGACCGCGCCCGCGCCCAGCTGGCGCGCTGCCGGGAGGACGAGACGGGACTGGCCTCCCGCCTCGACGCTCTCGCCGACGGGCCCCTGGCACCCGGTGCACAGGGGTAGCGCGCCTCCCCGCGCGTGCGCCAACCGCCTCTGTGTCCTGCATGCGGCGCCAGTGAGCGCTGAGGCGAGAGTGTCGTTACCCTCGAAACTATGAGCGGCGATCCTCACGCCCTGACCGCGCTCCTGACCACGAGCGCACCTGCCGTCAGCCGACCGGGCTGCGGCCGGGACGTCGCGCGCCTGCTGCCGGACCAGATCCTCCTAGCCGGGGCGGTGCCCCTGCGCCTCGTGCGCGAGCCGCTGCCCGAGGGCCGCGAGGCCTCCCGCGTCACCGAGCTCGTCGCCCGGCTGCGCCCCGACGTCGTCCTCCACATCGCCGCCTCTCCCACGCACGGGCTGCGCCTGGTCGCCACAGCGGGCGCGCAGGGGCACGGTCGGCTGACGGCCACCTGGCCCGCCCACCCCCTGGCCGGGCGGCTGCGCGGCCACGGCATCGAGGCCGAGGTCTGCGACGACCCCGACGAGCACAGCGCCGCCGTGCTGCGCGCCTGTCTCAGCGCCTGCCGTGACGAGGGGCTGGAGGACACGCTCACCGGCCTGCTGCACCTGCCTGGGGCCCGGGCCGAGGAGGCGCCCGTGGACCGTGAGTCCCTGGGCTACCTCCTTGTCGAGCTCGCCGACCAGGTGCGCCGCCGCCGCGCCTGGCGCGAGGGACGCGGCAGGCTCTGCGTCCCCCGTCCGGTGCGCACCCTGCGCGTGGGCCTCACGGGCGGCATCGGCTCCGGCAAGTCGACCGTCGCGGGGCTGCTCGCCCACCTGGGGGCGCACGTCGTCGACGCCGACACGCTCGCGCACGAGGCCCTCGCCCCGGGCAGCGTCGGCCTGGCCCGTGTGCGCGGGCGCTTCGGTGAGGACGTCCTGGACGCGGACGGAACCGTCGACCGCGCCGCCCTGGCTGCGCGGGTCTTCGCCGACCCGCAGGCGCGGGCGGACCTGGAGGCCCTCACCCTGCCGTGGATCGCCCAGGCCGCCGCCGAGAGGATCGAGGTGGCCGGCCCCGGCGAGGTGGGGGTCTACGACGTCCCGCTGCTGGCCGAGGGAGGTATGGCAGACCTCTTCGACCTCGTCGTCGTCGTCGAGACACCGATGGAGCATCGGCTCGCGCGGCTGGAGCGCCGGGGCCTGCCGCGCGCCCAGGCGCTGGCACGCATGCGCGTCCAGGCCACCGACGAGCAGCGCCGCGCCCTGGCCGACGTCGTGCTCGTCAACAACGGCACCACCGAGGACCTCGCCGACGGCGTCACCTGGATATGGGAGCAGCGGGTCCTGCCCGCCCTCGCCTAATGCAGCGGTGGATACTGATAAGACATCGAGGAGAACACGGCCTATGTTGTCGGACGAAGCAATTGTTGCTCCACGAACACTGGTTGAACGAGTAACCGAACTAACTTATAGATGAATGACCATGCTGACTTGCGCACGGTTGCAATTCTCCAGCGTAGACCGTCGGGGCAGCGCCGCCTTCAATGCCTGACCGTGGGACGGGAGCGCGTACTTGTGGAAACTCCCCGCATGTTGCGAGCCAATAGATAGTGGGCCCTAATATATCGACGGGGTGCGCATATAGAAGATGACTTGTGATTCGATGTATGCTGAGCAACATGAGGTCACCACCGTCCGCGGACCAAGGACATTGCCGCTTGCGAGCAGACATCCTAAGCCGTCGATTCTTGACGTGACCATACCTTTGTGCCCGACGGGTTGCGCCGGACTGCCAGATGAACAAATCCGGGGGAATCTGTAGTGCGGTCAATGCAGCTGGATGAAGTCCCCGTTGGTCTTCAATTGGCGGCGCCGACCGTTGCTGAACTTGTCGTCTTTGACTATTAGGGCAAACGGCGGAGACAAGGTCACCTAGAAGCGCGTATCCCCAACAAATCTATGAGGGCTTTCGTCGGGTAGTCGAAGATCCTTTGTGGTGCGAGAACGGAATCGGGTTGCCCACGCCGTGATATGCGGAAAGTACTATCAGTGGAATAGTGTCATGTAGGCACGACATCCGGGATGTGTGTTGGCGATCGCAGCGTGACGTTGAGTTCAGCCAAGTGCTCCAGTCGGTCACGGTACTCTCATACATCGGAAAAGGCTCTGTGTGGCGCTCTGAGTGCGACCGGCAGACATTCACGATTGGCAACGTTATAACACCAACTCTATCACGGTTTCAATGAAGGCCGTATCCCAATCCCAACAACGCTACAAGGGTTAACTTATAAAACGCACTAGGACGGCTAGCGTGCTAAAACGGCCAGCATAATTTATGCTCAATTTGACGCAGGTCGTGCAGTGCTAGTGAGGAGCGATGGTGACCAATCGTCATGCGCGTGATAGTCGGTCTCCCGTGTTTGACACATTTACGGGGCGAAAGAGAGAGGCTAAGATCCTATCAGATTGTCTGGAAGAGCATCGTGCCACCTTGGACGGAAGTCCTGACGTAACTGTTTCGCTAAAAGTGATGGCGGCGCACAACATTCTCGTATTCCACGGTCTCGGAGGGGTCGGAAAGTCGTCGCTGTCGAGAAGGTTGCAGCAGTGGCTGAACGGGGAAACGTTATCGTCGTCTTCTTGGGGGCCACCGCCATGTCCGGCCGTTGCCGCGACGGGACGTTACGATTTATTTGATTCATGTGGCAACGTGGATCCGGCAGAGGTTGTCCTCGCTATACGGGCAACGTTGGGTGCAATTAAACCCAAGTGGCCTGCTTTCGATCTGGCGTTGGCAACATGGTGGGCTGCGGCGCGTCCCGGACTTCCTCTAATGACATTTCGAGATAGGCCGAACAGTCCTTTGTATGAGCCTCTCGTGTCGACCCTTGCTGATGTCCTTTGTGATGTGGGCGCCCTAAATGTCGCGGTCGGCATTACTGCGGGAGCAACGCGAACCGCGATACGTGCATATATGAAACGCCGGGACTACAGGTTCGCGGCGAAGGTCGTAGACGATCAGCAATCGTATCGTGATCTCCTTCAGCAACTTGCGATCTCACCAAGTCGTGACAATCCGCGTTCGGACCTTCTTATCGAAGCTATCAAACTACTAGAACTGGAACTGCGGCAGATGGGGTCGCGGCCGCAAGTAGTGATGTTCCTAGACACCTTTGAACGTCTCCAGGACCATAATGGTCCCGATCGGTCGGGAGAACGGGCGGTGCATGAGATTATATGGAATCTCCCATCGGTGCTCTTCGTGGTGACAGGCCGGAATCCACTTAACTGGGCGGACAGGCGCCGTCTTGATCTTACCTATCAGGGGCCTCTGCGTTGGCCGGGTTTGGTCGACGGAATTCGAGAGAAGACGCGGCAGCATCTGCTTCGCAGTCTTTCTAAAGCCGAGTCTCGAGAACTTTTGAGACACGCACGAGATATTGAGAAACTGCCTTTTAGTGATGACGTACTTGAGGCGATCGTGGAACGATCTCATGGCTTGCCCGCCTATCTCGCCTTGGTTCTCGTGAGAATACGCGTCGGAAAGGATGAAGGTGTCGGTGAGATAGCCATTGACGTAACTGACGACACCCTCGAAGCTCTCGTTGAGTGGGTGTTACGTGGAATCCCTTCAGACGAACGCAAGGTGCTTCGGGCCGCGTCGATGTTCTGCAGTTTTGATGCTGACTTGGTCGCTGCGGCCTCCCGTCAAGATAAGGGAGTCGTCTTACGGGCGTTTCAGCGTCCTATGATTGAAAGTTGGGCAGATCCAGACATGCCGTTTCGTATGCATGACGCGGTACGGCATGCGATCCGCCACGCCGACCCCTTGATATGTCGTGGCTGGGCGAAGGAGGATTGGAACGAAGCTGCGGGTCGTGCTCTTGAGTACTTTTGCGACCGCATTCGTTGTGCGTCAGAACTGTCCCGCCATCAGGTTATGATTCGCCTTACCGCGGCGGCGATTGGCCTGGTCTGCAGGGAGGATGTCCGGGCGACATTGGAAACGCCTGAGGGTGGCTACTCGGATTGGCTTGTGAGACAGGTTGTGAGGGGGCCAGGCATTTCTCCTCTTCTCCCCGAACTTCCATCGAGCAGTGCTACGGCGTACGGTGCCGCATTCCTTAGTTTCGTTCGCGCTAAGTCGGCCAGCGTGTCTATTGCTGAATGTCAGCGAACTCTAAGGGAACTGGCTTCCAGCGATCATCCGATATCTACGGTCGCTTTACGGCATCTGATGTACTCGTACCGGTCTTCCGAGGAGTACGACCGTGCGTTGAGTGTGGCGGATGATCTCGTTCGGATAGATGGTTGTGCGATGCACCGGTATCATCGTCGGCTTGCCCTGGTACACTGTCGGCGTTTCGTTGACGCGCTCAACGAGATTGACGCGGAGTTTGGGATGGCTCCCGAGCGAGCGGAGATGATACGTGTACGCGTTCGTTTGCACCACGGGGACTGGGAGCCTTTCCGATTGCAAACGATTGATAAGGTGAAGAGTCTTGCGAATGCTGGCCGCATTCGTGAAGCTGATGACCTGAGAGCGGCAGTGCTCTTTAGAGGTAGCCTGTTCGCGGGAGACGGCGGGGCTGAACAACTTTATCGTGAGCTGGAGAGTTCTACGGCATCCGGGAATAAGTTCTTGGAACGTAAATTGCGGGCGTCGTTGGTTTTAAGTGATCCGCTTGGTGGCGACGCTCGGGAGCACCTTGAGTTTATTGGGGCTGTTGATAGGAGTCGCGGTCGTCGGATGAGTGCATGTCATGCAATTTCGCGATGCGGGTGGGCGTGGATTCGTGAGGATGATGCGGAACTGAAAGTTGTGGTGGCCGCGCTGCGTCGGCAGATTCATGTATCTGCGATGTGGATTGGAGTCGAGGTTCTGCTTCGGCAGTTGGGATACGATTTGGAGGCCTCGGATGGCCAATGGATTGATCCATATGAGGAAGTCTCGAGAGTCTGGTTTGACGTCTGGTGTCGTTGGCGTAACAGGATTCTGAGTAATGAGTAAGTCAAGGGAAGCGTAATGTGTGATCGTGATGTCTCTTTAGATCGGTTTGAAGCACTTAGTTCGCGTTCGCTGAGTGCTCGTTGGCGGGCGCCACTGAATATCTCGCAGGTGCGGGAGGAGTTAGTCCGTTCCGTTTGTACGAATTCCCCGGACCGACTGTCGGACTTCGTTTATGATCGCAATGGTGTGCGCGCGTCTGTCGAGGACTGGTCTCTCTTTCTTAACTCCGAAGCGTTAGGTGGTGTTGGTCATATCGTTCTGTCGTTGGTGCGTGAAGAAGTGTATTCACGTATTGGTTTCGCCCGTGCGTGCTTGGCAGGTGATGCTGAGTTCACGGAGTTTCAACAGAGTATCTATGGGTGGCCTGACGAGAGGACTCTCTCTGCTGCATGGTCGATCCTCGACGGGGTGGGACAGTCCGACGCTGTCGTCGCCGACCGCTCGGAGAAGCCGGTGGACGCGATTTTTGCGAAGTCCGCGGTCGAATGTGCGCTGCGCTCTTACGGAATTGCTGGTTGGAGCGTGGCGATCGCGGATGGTATGGCGGCGAAGGCTGCTGTGAACGGGCGCAAGAATCGCGTTGCGATATCATCGCGACTTCGTTGCAGTCTCAGTGAGCTTGACCGTCTGCTTTCACATGAGGTGGGTGGGCATGTTCTTAGGTGGGAGAACAGTAGGTGTCAGAGAAGTGGGTGGTTGGCTCAGCCCCTTGGTGCGTCCGTGTTCACGGAGGAGGGTTTTGCGTTGGTGGTTGAGTCTGATATGGGCGTGTGGTCGTCTGAGCAGATGCGAATTTATGCCGCGCGGGTGGTCGCGGTTGATATGGCACGCCGGGCGGGAGCGATCGAGATTGCACGCGATCTTTCGGATTTGATCGGTTTGTCGAGTGCTGTTGATGTGGCTCTACGTGTGAAGCGTGGTCTTGTCAACCCGAACGGGGAGGGGGGATTTTTGAAGGACTGGGGTTATCTGGGTGGTCTCCTTCGGGTCGAGGAGGTCGTTGGTCGCGACCCAGCGGATCGCGATGTTCTCGCGGCGACGAAGTGGGGGGTCGATCTTCTTCCCCAACTACGTTCCATGAGGGAAGCTGGGCTGCTTATCAAACCGCGGTGGCGCCCTTCGCCAGAGCGGCTGGGTTTGCTCGGTGGGACGTCGTCGCGTATGGCGACGTAGCCTGGGCGCATGCGCCCCGTCACCGACCTGCTCCGTGCCGACACGCCTTTCGAGGTCGTCAGCCAGTACACCCCCAGCGGTGACCAGCCCGCCGCCATCGCTGAGCTCACCGAGCGGCTCAACGCGGGGGAGAAGGACGTCGTCCTGCTCGGCGCCACCGGAACGGGCAAGTCCGCCACCACCGCCTGGCTCATCGAGCAGGTCCAGCGCCCCACCCTCATCCTCGAGCCCAACAAGACGCTCGCCGCGCAGATGGCCGCCGAGTTCCGAGAGCTGCTGCCCCACAACGCGGTGGAGTACTTCGTCTCCTACTACGACTACTACCAGCCCGAGGCCTACGTCCCGCAGACGGACACCTTCATCGAGAAGGACTCCTCCATCAACGACGAGGTCGAGCGCCTGCGCCACTCCGCCACCAACTCGCTGCTCACCCGCCGCGACGTCGTCGTCGTCTCCTCCGTGTCCTGCATCTACGGCCTGGGCACGCCCCAGGAGTACGTCGACCGCATGACGCCGCTGCGGGTGGGGGAGCAGGTCGACCGCGACGAGCTCCTGCGGCGCTTCGTCTCCATGCAGTACACCCGCAACGACGTCGACTTCACCCGCGGCACCTTCCGGGTGCGCGGCGACACCGTCGAGATCATCCCCATGTACGAGGAGCTCGCCATCCGCATCGAGCTCTTCGGCGACGAGATCGAGGCGCTGTCCACCCTGCACCCGCTCACCGGCGACGTCATCGACCGGACCGACCAGGTGTACGTCTTCCCCGCCTCCCACTACGTGGCCGGACCCGAGAGGCTCGCCAAGGCCGTCGAGGGCATCGAGGCCGAGCTCGCCGAGCGGCTGGCGGTCCTCGAGCGCGACGGCCGGCTCCTGGAGGCGCAGCGCCTGCGCATGCGCACCACCTACGACCTGGAGATGCTCCAGCAGATCGGCACGTGCAGCGGCGTCGAGAACTACTCCATGCACATGGACGGACGCAGCCCCGGCACGCCCCCCAACACCCTCCTGGACTACTTCCCCGAGGACTTCCTGCTCGTCATCGACGAGTCCCACGTGACCGTCCCGCAGGTCGGTGCCATGTACGAGGGTGACGCCTCCCGCAAGCGCGTGCTCGTCGAGCACGGCTTCCGTCTGCCCTCCGCCCTGGACAACCGCCCGCTGACCTTCGCCGAGTTCGAGGAGCGGGTCGGCCAGACCGTGTACCTGTCCGCCACCCCCGGCAGCTACGAGATGCAGTGCTCCGACGGCTTCGTCGAGCAGATCATCCGCCCCACGGGGCTCGTCGACCCCAAGGTCGTCGTCAAGCCCACCCAAGGGCAGGTCGACGACCTCTTCGAGCAGATCCGCGCCCGCACCGACAAGGACGAGCGCATCCTCGTCACCACCCTCACCAAGCGCATGGCGGAGGACCTGACCACCTACCTCGCCGAGCGCGGCGTGCGCGTGGAGTACCTGCACTCCGACGTCGACACCCTGCGTCGCGTCGAGCTCCTGCGCGAGCTGCGGCTCGGGGAGTTCGACGTCCTCGTGGGCATCAACCTCCTGCGTGAGGGCCTGGACCTGCCCGAGGTCTCGCTCGTGGCCATCCTCGACGCCGACAAGGAGGGTTTCCTGCGCTCGACCACCTCCCTCATCCAGACCATCGGACGCGCGGCCCGCAACGTCTCCGGCGAGGTCCACATGTACGCGGACAAGATCACCCCCGCGATGCGCGAGGCCATCGAGGAGACCGAGAGGCGCCGCACCAAGCAGATCGCCTACAACACCGAGCACGGCATCGACCCCCAGCCCCTGCGCAAGAAGATCGCCGACGTCACCGACATGCTCGCCCGCGAGGACGTCGACACCCAGGACCTGCTCGCCGGGGGCTACCGCGGGCACGAGGAGCGCGCCGTCGCCGCCCGCCGCAAGAAGGCGGCCGAGGCGACGGTGCGTGAGAGGCTCGCCGGCGCCGCCGAGGAGGACCTCGTGCGCCTCATCGAGGAGCTCAGCGCGCAGATGCACCAGGCCGCTCAGGACCTCAGCTTCGAGCTCGCCGCCCGCCTGCGTGACGAGATCCAGGACCTCAAGAAGGAGCTGCGCGACATGCGCGCCACCCGCTGAGGCACCGACCGGTCCGGGGCACAACCGAGCCATCAGATCGGGACCTTAGTCCCGAGTAGTTATCCTGCATAAGTATCATGAGGCTGGAATGGCCTGCTCTGCTGAGTGGGTTTCACTGCGTCGTCCTGCGAGTCTCGATTGAATATGCAGGCGTTATTCAGGTGACGGACTTTCTATCAATGAGTCGCTCTCGGTTGTTGGCGCCGACGGGCGACCGTACCGTTGGAACGCATACCCGTTGTACTCGCAAAGGAGCGAGAACTGGACATGAGCACGACAACTACAGACGCTGGCGCCACAAGCGCCGTAGACGAACAGCCTTCGACCCACAAGGTCTCGCTGGCCGCCCTGACCGCACTGGTCATTGGATCAATGATCGGAGGTGGGATATTCGGGCTACCCCAACAGATGGCGCAGGCTACCGCCCCCGGGCCGCTCATCATCGGATGGCTCATCACTGGCGTGGGCATGCTCATGCTCGCCTTCGTCTACCAGCGCCTGGCCGTCAACAAGCCTGAGATCGAAGCCGGAGTCTACGGCTACGCCCGAGCCGGTTTCGGTGACCTTGTCGGCTTCTCCTCCGCCTGGGGCTACTGGATCTCGGCGTGGATCGGCAACGTCGGTTACCTCGTGCTCCTCATGGCCTCATTCGGTGTCTTCCTGCCGGGCTTCGGTGCCGGCAACACCGCCCTGGCCATCGGCGTCGCCTCGGTCATCATGTGGCTGTTCCACGTGCTCATCCTGCGCGGGATCCGCGAGGCCGCCATCGTCAACGCCCTCATCACCATCGGCAAGGTCCTGCCCCTCATCGTCTTCGTCGTCATCGGCCTGCTCGCCTTCAAGCTCGACGTCTTCACCCATGACTTCTGGGGCTCTGAGTACGGATCCGGCTCCGGCGGGGTCCTGACCTAGATCAAGGGAATGATGCTCGTCACGGTGTGGGTCTTTATCGGCGTCGAGGGTGCCTCTGTCTTCTCCGAGCGGGCCAAGTCCCGTACCGACGTCGGGCGGGCCACGATCCTGGGCTTCGTCTCCGTCTTCGCCCTGCTCCTGGCCGTCAACATCCTGTCCTACGGGATCATGTCGCGCCCCGAGCTCGCCGGGCTCGACGACCCCTCCCTGGCCGGGGTCCTTCAGGCCGCCGTCGGTGCCTGGGGAGCCAAGTTCATCGCCCTGGGTCTCATCATCTCCCTGCTCGGGGCGCTGCTGTCCTGGTTCCTCATGTCGGCCGAGATCATGCGCGTGCCCGCCCAGGAGGGCCTCCTGCCCTCGGTCTTCGGACGGGAGAACGCCAAGGGCACGCCCGCCAACGCCCTGTGGCTGACCATGGTGCTGGTACAGGCCTTCCTCGTGTGGACCTACTTCAATGCCTCGACCTACACCAACCTCATCCTCCTGGCCTCCTCGCTCATCCTCCTGCCCTACCTCCTGTCGGCCCTCTACCAGCTGCTCATTGCGATCAAGGAGCCCTCAGCAGGTAGGGCGGTCGACCTGACCGTGGGCGTCCTCGGATCCCTGTACGGCGTGTGGCTGCTCTACGCCGCCGGCCTGGTCTACCTGCTGTACACCGCGATCTTCTACCTGCTGGGCGTGCCGTTCTTCGTGTGGGCCCGTCGCGAGCAGAAGGCGAAGGTCTTCACCACGGTCGAGTGGGGACTCGTCGCACTCTTCACCGCCGCGGCCGTCTACGCCGTCTACGGCCTGGCCTCCGGCACCCTGTCTCTCTGATCACCCTGTCAACCACTTCGGCGGTGCGAGGATGCACCGCCGCCACCGAGAAAGAGGAATCAATGACCGAACAGAAGCACGGAGTCTACTCCGAGGTCGGCAAGCTGCGCCGTGTCATGGTGTGCCGCCCCGGCCGCGCACACGAACGTCTCACGCCGTCGAACTGCCACGATCTGCTCTTCGACGATGTCCTGGACGTCCCTAAGGCCCAGCGCGACCACGACTTCTTCGTCGAGCTCATGCGTGAGCGTGGCGTCGACGTCCTTGAGCTGCGTGATCTGCTCGCCGATGTCCTGGACATCCCTGAGGCGCGCTCGTTCATCCTGGAACGACGCGTCAACCACGCCACCATGGGCGTGGGTGTCGCTGAGGATCTGCTGGCCTGGTTGTCGGAGATGCCCTCGGCCGAGCTTGGTGAGCACCTCATCGGTGGTCTCGTGTCCGACGAGGTGCCCAGGGACGTGTTCGGCAGCTGCATCTCTCCCTTCCACGTCAACAGCGACGACCCGGAGATGCTCATCGCCCCGCTGCCCAATACCCTGTTCACCCGCGACAACTCCGCCTGGATCTACGACGGCGTCGAGCTGTCCCGGATGTTCTGGGGCGCCCGACGACGCGAGGTCCTCCTGCTAACCGCCATCTACCGCTACCACCCGATGTTCAACTACGACTACAAGGTCTGGCTGGACACGGTCGACAAGGACATGGGGCACACCTTCATCGAAGGGGGTGACATCATGCCGATCGGCAAGGGCATCGTCCTGGTCGGTATGGGGGAGCGTTCCACCTTCCAGGCCGTCAGCCAGATCGCCAAGAATCTCTTCGAGGCAGGCTCCGCCGAGCGGGTCATCGCAGCCCGCATGCCCAAGGAGCGCGCCGCGATGCACCTGGACACCGTGTTCACGGTGTGCTCCGAGGACGTGGTCAACGTCTATGAGCCGGTCGTCCGGGCCATGGACACCTTCTCCCTGCGCCCCGACGAGACCGAGCGCGGCGGCATCAAGGTCACCCACGACGAGGGCTACTTCGTCGACGTCGTCTCCGAGGCCCTGGGTGTCAAGCTCACCCCCGTCATGTCCACCGCAGGACGCTACGGGGTCGAGTGCGAGCAGTGGAACGACGGCAACAACGTCGTGGCCCTGTCCCCAGGAGTCGTCGTCGCCTACGACCGCAACTACTCGATCAACGCGAACCTGCGCGCCGCCGGAATCGAGGTTCTGGAGATCCCCTCCAGCGAGCTCGGCCGGGGCCGCGGCGGTGGTCACTGCATGACCTGCCCGATCGATCGGGACCCGGTCTACTGACCGTATCGTCCCCTCAACGCACGGGCGCGGTGCTGGGTGCGTAACGTCGTCGCTGCTTCCAGTGGTTCTTCTGGTTGGGCTGCGGCGTTGCGCACCCCACACCCACGTGAGGCCCGTGATGTACAGGCTCGACCTGTATCGCGTTAAACTCCCAAACGTCATGACGGAGGGGAGTACTCCCACCAACAGCGGCGTCGTCATCACGGCGGACCTCACGGGCCCTCGGCCCGCCACGGCCCCCGGCGCCGCAGGCCGCCCCGGCACCCCACGCGGGAAGGGAGGCGGGAGGAGACCTCCGGTACCCCGCCCGTACCGGAGGAGCACCGCGTGGAGGTCCACGTCCTCGGATGGCTGGCACTGGCCGCCATCCTCATCGTCATGATCGCGGTCGACATCGTCGGCCACGTCAAGACACCGCACGAGCCCTCGATGAAGGAAGCGGCCTGGTGGTCCGTCGCCTACATCGCCATGGCCATCGTCTTCGGCCTCATCGTCTGGGGCGTGTGGGGCGGCGAGTACGGCCAGCAGTACTTCGCCGGCTACATCACCGAGAAGTCGCTGAGCGTCGACAACCTCTTCGTCTTCGTCATCATGATCTCCTCCTTCCGGGTCCCCCGGAAGTACCAGCAGGAGGTCCTGCTCGCCGGCATCGTCATCGCCCTCGTCCTGCGCCTCGTGTTCATCCTCGTCGGCGCCGTCTTCATCGAGAACTTCTCCTGGATCTTCTACATCTTCGGTGCCTACCTGCTGTGGACGGCCCTGTCCCAGGCCCGCCAGGGCGTCGAGGACGAGAACCTGGAGGACGAGGAGTGGCGTCCCACCGGCCTGGTCAAGCTCGTCGCCCGCGTCATCCCGATGACCGACGGCTTCGTAGGCGGCAAGCTCCTCCACCGCCACGCCGGACGCACGATGATCACCCCCCTGCTGCTGTGCGTCATCGCCGTCGGGACCACGGACGTCATGTTCGCCATCGACTCCATCCCCGCGATCTACTCGCTCACCTCCGAGCCCTACCTCGTCTTCGCCGCCAACGCCTTCTCCCTGCTGGGGCTGCGCCA
>ERZ772917.1319-NODE-1319-length-14559-cov-5.049641_pt1 | contig 14559 bp, 8 predicted proteins | sample MGYA00511187_ERZ772917 | MGnify/ENA primary metagenome ERZ772917 (study PRJEB29015, sample SAMEA2737925) | human oral metagenome | biome: human oral; feature: human-associated habitat; material: dental | place: China | collected 2012 ... | reverse complement strand
AAATGACATCGAGCAGTTCGCTCGGCTCGACCCGCATTACGCTGCAATTCGATCTCGACCGCGACATCAATGGCGCGGCGCGCGATGTGCAGGCGGCGCTCAATTCAGCGCGCACGCTGTTGCCGAGCGGCATGCCGGGCAACCCGACCTATCGCAAGGTCAATCCGGCCGATGCTCCCATCTTGATCATCGGCCTGACCTCGGCGTCGATGACGCGCGTCCAGATGTACGATGTGGCCTCGACCGTGCTGGCGCAGAAAATTGCGCAGGCGGATGGCGTTGGACAGGTTTCGGTCGGCGGCAGCTCGCTGCCGGCGGTGCGCGTGCAGCTCAACCCCGGCGCCCTGGCGCGCGCCGGAGTTGGCGTCGAAGAAGTCCGCGCGGCCATCGTTACAACCAATGTCAACCGTCCGAAAGGTTCACTGGAAGATGGCGAACGGCATTGGCAGATCCTCGCCAGTGATCAGGCGAAGAAAGCCGCCGACTACCTGCCGTTGATCGTTTCCTGGCGAAATGGCGCGGCGGTGCGCCTGTCCGATGTGGCGACGGTGCGCGATGCCGAGCAGGATCGCTACAACGTCGGACTGTTCGATGGCAAGCCGGCGGTGATGATGGTCGTTTTTCGCCAGCCGGGTGCCAATATCATCGAGACCGTCGATAGGATCAGGGCGCTGCTGCCAGGATTGCGCGCCTCGATTCCCGCCGCCATCGACCTTGATGTGGCCTATGACCGCACGCGCACTATCCGCGCCTCGCTGCGCGAGGTCGAGCAGACGCTCATATTTTCCGTCGCGCTGGTGATTGCCGTCGTTTTCATTTTTCTGCGCGACGGCCGGGCGGCGCTGGTTCCGATTGTCGCCGTACCGGTGTCCCTGGTGGGAACCTTTGGCTTCATGTACCTGGCTGGATTCAGCCTCAACAATCTTTCGCTGATGGCGCTGACGATTGCCACGGGCTTTGTCGTCGACGATGCCGTCGTCGTGCTGGAAAACATTTCCCGCCATGTCGAGCGCGGCATGGCGCCTTTTGCGGCGGCGCTGCAAGGGGCGCGGGAAGTCGGGTTCACAGTGCTGTCGATGAGCCTGTCGCTGATTGCCGTGTTCATCCCGATTCTGCTCATGGAGGGCCTTGTCGGGCGGCTGTTCCGGGAGTTTGCGCTGACGCTCTCGGCGGCGATCCTGATCTCGCTGCTCGTTTCGCTGACGACGACGCCGATGATGTGCGCCAGCCTGCTGCGTGCCCGCGCGGCGGAAAGTCAGCGGCAGAGCGAGGGCGCAATGCGGTCAATCCAGAGGGCGCTCGGCCGCTGTTTTGATACCGTGCACGCGCATTACCAACGTTCGCTCGACTGGGCGCTGGCGCATGGCCCCTGGATGCTGCTGATCATGGGCGTTACGGTGGCGCTCAACGGTTATCTGTACTATGCCGTGCCCAAGGGGTTTTTCCCGCAGCAGGATACCGGCATGATTTCCGGCGGTATTCGGGCCGATGAAAGCATGTCTTTCCAGGTCTTGTCTGCCAAGTTAAGTGAAATTATGGGAATTCTTCGTCAGGATCCCGCCATTGATCATGTCGTCGGCTTTTTCGGCAGCCGGGAGAATTTCGTCGCCATGTCGCTCAAGCCGCTTGCGGAGCGCGATGCTTCGGCAGCCCAGGTGATCGATCGCCTGCGCGGCAAGCTTGACCGCGTTCCGGGGGCACGTTTGTATTTGCGCGCTTCCCAGGATATTCGCATCGGCGGCCGCGGCTCCAGCGCGCAGTATCAATACACCTTGCAGGCTGACACGGTCGAGACGCTGCGGGCCTGGGAACCGCGCGTCAGGCAGGCGTTGAGCAGACTGAAGGAATTGACGGACGTCAATACCGATCAGCAGGACAATGGGGTGCAGACGTCGCTCGTTATCGATCGTGACGCGCTGGCGCGGCTGGGATTGAATCAGCGTGAGGTCAATGCCACGCTCAACGACCTGTTCGGCCAGCGGCAGATATCAACCATCTACCATCCGCTCAACCAGTATCGCGTGGTCATGGAGGCCATGCCAGAATACACGCAGGGTCCGGAAAATCTGAAGGACGTCTACTTCATCGGGACGAGGGAAGACGGCAAGTCAGCGCAGATCCCGCTGTCCGCCTTTGCGCGCTGGGAGACGACGCCCGTGCCGCTGTCGGTGCATCATCAGGGACAGTTCGCCGCGTCGACGATCTCCTTCAATTTGCCGCCCGGCGGGTCGCTGTCGCAGGCAACTGTCGCCATCGAGCAGGCCATGCGGCAGCTCGGCGCGCCGGCCTCGCTGGTCGGCAGTTTCCAGGGGTCGGCGAAAGTATTTCAGCGTTCGCTCGCCAATCAGCCGCTGCTCATTCTTGCGGCGCTGGTCGCCGTTTATATCGTCCTTGGCATACTTTACGAAAGCCTCGTCCATCCGCTGACGATCCTGTCGACGCTGCCTTCGGCCGGCGTCGGTGCATTGCTGGCGCTGCTCGCTTTCCGTACCGAATTCAGCGTCATTGCCTTGATTGGCGTCATCCTGCTGATCGGCATCGTCAAGAAAAACGGCATCATGATGATCGATTTCGCCATTCAGGCGGAGCGGCAGCGGGGGCTGGATTCCCGCGCGGCGATCCGCGAAGCCTGCCTGCTGCGTTTCCGGCCGATCATGATGACGACGATGGCCGCGCTCTTTGGCGCGCTGCCGCTAATGCTCGGGCGCGGCGACGGCGCCGAGATGCGCCAGCCGCTGGGCATTTCTATCGTCGGCGGCCTGTTGCTCAGCCAGTTGCTGACGCTGTATACGACGCCGGTGGTTTACCTTTATCTCGACCGCTGGCGGCTCTGGCGCGAGCGCCGGCGCGCGGCGCGCGGCGCAGCAAAGCGCGTGAAAACGGCGCGGGGCGGCGATGCGCCCTGAATGCCTGAATGCGCCGAGAGTGTACCCCGATGAACCTGCGGAATTTCTCACGATGAAGAACGATGCCCTGATTCGCCGCTTTTCACCCGGCGCCTCGCTGTCCCTTGTTCTGGCGCTCGCCGGCTGTGCCGTCGGGCCGGACTACGTGCGTCCGGATATCGCCGTGCCCGCGCAGTACAAGGTGCTTGCGGATGCGCCGGAGGGATGGCCCGGCTGGAAGCCGGCGCAGCCGGCCGACGATATGCCGCGCGGCCGCTGGTGGGAACGCTTTGGCGACGCCCACCTGAATGCGTTGGCCGAACAGGTGGACATTTCAAACCAGAACGTGCGCGCGGCGGAGGCACGCTTCCGGCAGGCACAAAGTGCGCTGGATCAGGCGCGGGCAGCGTGGTTCCCGGACATCGGCGGCAATGCCGCATCGACGCGCAGCCAGAGCGCTTCCTCCGGCAGCGGCGATGGCAGCAGCAGCGGAGGTGGCAGCGGGAGCAGCACTGGGGCAGCCGCCCGCGCGATCCGCACGACGCATCGCCTCTCGCTGTCTGTGAATTGGGAACTGGATGTCTGGGGGCGCATCCGGCGTAGCGTCGAGGCCGGCGAGGCCAAGCTTGCCGCCAGCGCCGCCGATCTGCGCACGGCCCGGCTCAGCGCCCAGTTGCTTCTGGTGCAGAGCTATCTGCACGCGCGCGTGGTCGATGCGCAGCGCAGCCTGCTCGAAAAAACCGTGGCCGCATACCAGCGCGCACTGGAAATTACGCGCAACCGCTTCGCGGCGGGCGTCGCCGGCCGGCTCGATGTCGCCCAGGCGGAAGCGCAGCTTAAATCGGTGCAGGCGCAGTTGGCCGACCTTGGCATTCAGCGTGCCCAGTACGAACACGCGATTGCCGTGCTGATCGGCAAAGCGCCGGCGGATTTTTCGCTGATGCCGCATGCCGTTGCGTCGCCTCCGGCGAGGTGGCCGGGCGGACTGCCCGCACTGCCGGAAATCCCGACCGGCCTGCCATCAGCGCTGATCGAACGCCGCCCCGACATTGCCGCCGCCGAACGGCGCGTTGCCGCCGCCAATGCCGAAATTGGCGTAGCGCAGGCGGCCTTCTTCCCGAGCGTGACATTGGGCGGCAGCGGCGGGTATCAGGGGCCGAGCCTGTCGAACCTGCTCACTCTGCCCAATCGCTTCTGGTCGCTCGGCCCGGCGCTGGCCATGAGCCTGTTCGATGCGGGGGCGCGTTCCGCCGCCAAGGCGCGGGCAAGCGCGGCCTACGATGAGTCGGTGGCGGCGTACCGGCAGACCGTGCTGGCGGGGTTTCAGGAAGTTGAGGACGCATTGATGAGCCTGCGCCTGCTGGCCGAAGCCGCCGGCATTCAGGAAGAGGCCGTGCGCGCCGCTGCCGAGGCTTTGCAGATTGCGGATGACCAGTACCTGGCGGGAACGGTGAGTTATCTGAATGTCGTTTCGGCGCAGGCCGCCTCTTTGAATGCCGAACGCAGCGCCATCGACATTGCCGGCCGCCGCCTGCTGGCTGCCGCGGCGCTGATCAAGGCGCTGGGCGGCGACTGGTCGCCGGCGGCAGATGATGCGGAAAATGCCGGAAGCGCGGGAGAAACGAAAGAGGCAGGGAAGGCTGACGCCGCCCAGGCGGTACGGGATTGAGCGTGTGCAAGGCCATGAGGCAGCGAATGCATACGCCGGCTGCCGCGTCGGCTTTAGGCCGGCCAGTGGCGAGGCCATGCGCAATCCCCGGCTGCCCAACGCATCATTCACTGCATTTACTGCGCCGCGCCAAGGATGCAGCTTGTACGGTGTTTCGTTACATCGTCCGCACGCATGACCGCCTGCCCCGCAGCCCGTATGGATTGGGCGTTTGCGGGCAGGCTGCCTTGCAGCCCTTTATTTACGGGGGTTTCAGAGAGGGGTGCCCGAAATCCCTTTATTGACGCGGGGTTCAGAGAGAGGGCAGTAATCCCTTTACTGCTGCCGTCCAGCCTTGCCGTCGCCCGAATTATCACGGCAAGGATTGTGGCGGAGCGGAACGCCGAGACCAGGACGGCTGGCGCGGCGAGGGACGCTGGAAGCATCGGCAGTGCCAGGGATAGAGGGCGTGCGTAAAGGCGGGCGTGTGTGAGGGCGGGGCGGCCAGTGCTTCCTTGGAGCGCACGGCGCGTGCGAAGGGCCGGGCGATTCAGCAGGGCGCCAGCTCGTCGCGGTAGCGACGCCAGTTCCTGACATAGCGCTCGGCGCTGGACGGCAGATTGGCCACCTCGTCATCGGTCAGCTGGCGCACCACCTTGCCCGGCACGCCCATGATCAATGAACGCTCGGGAAAGACCTTGCCTTCGGGCACCAGTGTGTGGGCGGCGACGATGGAGTCGCGGCCGATGACGGAATGGTTGAGCAGCACCGCGCCCATGCCGATCAGGCAGTTATCGCCGATGGTGCAGCCGTGCAGCATGACCATGTGGCCGACGGTGACGCCCTTGCCGATGCGGACGACGATGCCGCGATTGGTGTGGACGACGGACCCGTCCTGGATATTGCTGTTTTCGCCGATGATAATCTTGTCCGTATCGCCGCGTACCGTGCAGTTCCACCAGACGGAAGAATTTTTTGCCATCTCCACGTCGGCCATGACGACAGCGTTGGGGGCGATCCAGCTTTCCGGATCAAGGGTCGGGGCAAGATTGCCAAGTCGGTAGGTGGGCATAATGTCTCCTCGTCACGGGCAGTGACATGAAAAAGTTGTATTGAAAATGCCGGCAACAAGTATAGCTTGGCGGGGCGATTGATGAATGGTTCGATATGGCGCCCGGAAAGTGGGCGTCTCCAGGGAGGCAGGAAAGCGGGAAAGCAGGATACCGCCCGCCTGTACCGTGCGCAGCGCTGGCCTGTGAAAAAGCCCGCAACGCTCAGGTACGCGGGCTTGTATTGTCATCGTTACGTCGAAAACCGGACTGTTGTCGGATGGGACTTTGCCAGACGGGACGAACTGACGGGTCATTGAGGAAATTTCGCCCGGCCTTTGCGCCAAGGTTTTTTACGACAGGATTTCTAAGAAGGGGTTTTTTTCTACGATGGCAGCTTGCGACTTTCGCTTTAAGAATTCGGCCAAATCGTCTTGGCGTTGAAGCAACATTACGAACTCATGTAACGAGCAAAGAAACATCGTTCTTTTGCTAAGGGCTGTCCTACATTCGGTCACTACTGATTCAGTATAACCGTTTGTAGCGATAAAGATGCCGTGTGCATTGGAACGAAGGAAAAGGCGGCCTAGATGCGGCATAAACTCCACCATACCTACGGGCGAATCTAGCCACTTCATTTCGACAAGGTATATTTGTCCGTTAAGTTCGATAACACCGTCGATTTGCTCAACAACTACGGACGTATCGGGGGCTTTCCGGCGAAAATCTTCGCGCACAAGGATTCCATGCGCCCGGAACAGGTCATTTAGCACCGCTTCTAGTAGCTTGCCCCGTTCTTGTGGCTTGTCGTCCATCGTGAAAAGCGCCGATAGCCGTCTGTTAATGTCGTCCAGCGTCGTTCGTTTTTTAGTGGCTGCGGCGCGTTCGGCCTGTTGCTTGGCTAGGCGCTCGTTTCGTTCAGCGTCCCGCTCCTGCTTCATCCGGGTAAACGAGTCTTTCTTATCTACGGCTTCGCGGATACTGGTGATCAATCCTTTAGCCTTGTACTGGTTATTTTCCCAGCAGGTTTCGAAGCTTTCGAACTCTACGACACGCTTCAGGATTTCACGGCGGGCACGAAGTCCGTTGTCGCCGCGAGCATTCACCTTTGTTAGAACGTTGCGGACGATTTCGAACTTGCTGATTGAGTGACGGTCGGCCTTCACCGACCGTTCGACTTCGGCAAGGTCTTCCGGTGCTACCCCCGCACCACGCAGAAACAGGATGACGTCTTGCTTGCTACGGCAAAGCAAGGGGATGGTATCGATAAGCAGGCGGAACAGCTCGGGCGGGTAGTGGAACGCTTCTGCCATCTTGTTCTAGTTCGTTCTTCAATGCCTCGTTTGTTGCGGGCTTTTATGTGGGTCAAAAGCCATATTTCTTCATAACTTATTGATTATTTGGCGGAGAGGGTGGGATTCGAACCCACGGTAGGGGACACCCTACGCCTGATTTCGAGTCAGGTACATTCGACCACTCTGCCACCTCTCCGTCTGGGCGCGGATTCTAACACAACCCGCCGGCAAGTCGATGCGGCGTATTGGCACGCCCCAGCAAAAAATCGGGCGATCAGGCGATGGGTCGATTTGTCGGGGGCTGGTGGGCGGATAAGGCTGAGCAGCCTGTTCAGCGGCTGATTTTTTCCGCCCCGCCCAGATACGGCCGCAGCGCCTGCGGAATGGTGATGGAGCCGTCCGCATTCTGGTAGTTTTCGAGAATCGCCACCAGCGTGCGGCCGACGGCCAGCCCCGATCCATTGAGCGTATGGACGAGTTCCGGCTTGTTTTTCTCGTTGCGGTAACGGGCCTGCATGCGGCGCGCCTGGAACGCCTCGAAATTCGAGCACGACGAGATTTCGCGGTAGGTGTTCTGCGCGGGCAGCCAGACTTCCAGGTCATAGGTTTTGGCTGAGGAAAAGCCCATATCGCCGGTGCACAGGACAACGCGCCGGTACGGCAGCGCCAGTTTTTCTAGAATGATTTCGGCGTGCCGGGTGAGCGCTTCGTGCGCTGCGTTCGACTGCGCGGCGGTGGTAATCTGCACCAGTTCCACTTTGTCGAATTGATGCTGGCGGATCATGCCGCGCGTGTCCTTGCCGTAGGAGCCGGCTTCGGAACGGAAGCAGGGCGTGTGGCAGACGAATTTGAGCGGCAGCGCCTCGGCGCCCAGAATTTCATCGCGGACGATGTTGGTCACGGGGACTTCGGCCGTCGGGATCAAATACAGCGGCTCGGCGTCCGGGCGCAGAATCTTGAACAGGTCGGCCTCGAATTTTGGCAACTGGCCGGTGCCGAACATGCTGGCCGCATTGACGAGATAGGGCGCATAGACCTCGGTGTAGCCATGTTCCTGCGTATGCACGTCGAGCATGAACTGGGCGATCGCCCGGTGCAGGCGCGCGATGCCGCCTTTGAGCAGCGAGAAGCGTGCGCCGGAAAGCTTGGCTGCCGTGGAAAAATCGATTTGTCCCAACGCCTCGCCGAGATCGACGTGATCCTCGACGGTGAAATCGAAGGTGCGCGGCGTGCCCCAGCGGTGAATTTCCACATTGTCCTCGGCCGAAGCGCCGACGGGCACATCCTCCTGAGGCAGATTCGGAATCGTCGAAACGAAGGCTTCCATTTCCTTGAGTAGCGTGTCCAGGCGCGCTTCATTAGCTTCCAGATCGCTCTTGAGCCTAGCCACTTCGGCCATGACCGCCGCCGTATCCTCGCCTTTGCCCTTGAGCTGGCCAATCTGCTTGGACAGCGTGTTGCGCGCGGCCTGTAAATCCTGCGTGCGCGTCTGCAAGGTCTTGCGTTCGCCCTCAAGTTTCTGGAACGCGGCGATGTCGAGCGTGTAACCGCGTGCGGCCAGCCGCTCGCGGACGGCGTCGATGTCGCTGCGGAGGCGTTGGATGTCAAGCATGATTAAGCTCCCTTGGTGTGCTCCGGCGGCGCCGAAGGCTCGTCTGTTGCGGAATTGTCCGTATTCGCGTCACTGCCCGATGGTGCGGCGTTTGCCTTTGCCGACGCTGCCTGCGCTGAGCGATCCGTACGCGCCGCCCGCCCGGCAAGCCTGGCCGCTTCGCGGTCCAACGCCTGCAAATGTGCCAGTTTTTCGCCGATTTTCGCTTCCAGCCCGCGCGGCGTCGGCCGGTACCACTGCGCCGCCGGCATATCGTCGGGAAAGTAGTTTTCTCCGGCGGCATACGCCTCGGCCTCATCGTGCGCGTAGCGATAGTTCTTGCCGTAATCGAGTGCGCGCATCAGTTTCGTCGGCGCGTTGCGCAGGCGCAGCGGCACGGGCCGCGAGCCATCCTTGGCGACAAAAGCTTTCGCCGAATTATACGCGACATAGGCGGCGTTCGATTTGGCCGCCACGGACAGATAAATGACCGCTTCGGCCAGCGCCAGCTCGCCTTCCGGCGAACCGAGGCGCTCGTAGGTTTCCGCCGCGGCGGCGGCGATCTGCGCCGCGCGCGGATCGGCCAGGCCGATGTCCTCCCAGGCCATGCGCACGATGCGCCGCGCCAGATAACGCGGGTCGGCGCCGCCGTCGAGCATGCGGCAGAACCAGTACAGCGCGGCGTCCGGGCTGGAGCCGCGCACCGATTTATGCAGGGCGGAAATCTGGTCGTAAAACGCCTCGCCGCCCTTGTCGAAGCGGCGCAGGCTTTGCGCCAGCGTGCTGTCGATGAAATCGCCATCGATATGCGTCCGCCCGGCGGCGGAGGCCGCCGTCCGCGTCTGTTCGAGCAAATTGATCAGGCGGCGTGCATCGCCGTCGGCATGGCCGATCAGCCGGGCGCGGGCGTGCTCGTCGAACGACAGACCGGGCAGCGCCCGGGCGCAGGCGCGCGCGAACAGCGCGCCCATTTCATCGGCCGAGAGCGGATGCAGCACATACACCGCAGCGCGTGAAAGCAGGGCGGAATTGACCTCGAAGGAAGGGTTCTCCGTCGTCGCGCCGACCAACGTCAGCAGACCGCTTTCGACATAAGGCAGAAAAGCGTCCTGCTGCGCCTTGTTGAAGCGGTGCACCTCGTCGATGAAAAGAATGGTCGCGCGGCCGGAATGGGCGGGGTTGGCGCGCACGGCCTCGGCCTGCGCGACCGCTTCGCGGATATCCTTAACGCCGGAAAAAACGGCCGACAGGGCGATAAATTCGGCATCGAAGGCATCGGCCATCAGGCGCGCCAGCGTCGTTTTTCCGACGCCCGGCGGCCCCCAGAAAATCAGCGAATGCGGCTTGCGCGCCTCAAAGGCCAGGCGCAACGGCTTGCCGGGGCCGAGCAGATGCTGCTGACCGATGACCTCATCGAGCGTTTTCGGGCGCAGCAATTCGGCCAGCGGCGTCGAGGCGGCGGGAGCGGCATCGCCGAACAGATCATGGTTTGCCGTGCTCATGATGCGTGTGCGGCGAAAGGTTGATCAAAGCCGGGACGCTCGCCGTGAAGGACGGCCCTGCGGAACAGCGCGCCGGAAGCATCCGGCGCCGGATGCGCGGTCAGTGCGGAAAAATCCGTGCCCCGCTGAAATGCCCAAAAGACGCGGGGTTCAGGCCAGCGGGAGTGCCCGTGGAATGGGCGTTTGCGGGATGTCTGGTGCGGCGCTGAGATTTTCAGATACGCCGGAAGGGTGAAGAATTCCGGACATAACGGAGAAGCAGAAAAACTGGGGCAGGCCGGAGATGCCCAAAAGACGCGGGCTCCAGGCCGGCGGGAGTGCAGGTGGAATGGGCGTTTGCAGGGTGCCTGATGCGACGCTGAATGTTCCGGATGCGCTGAAAATTCTAGGTGCGTTGGAAAGGTAGAAAAATCCCCGCCCCGCTGAAATGCCCAAAAGACGTGGGCTTCAGGCCGGCGGAAACGCAGGCGGAATGGGCGTTTGCGGGGTGCCCGATGCGCCGCCAGGGTGGTCTGTTTATTCGCGGATGACATCGGCGCCTTCCGGCGGCGTGAAGCGCAGCAGCGAAGGGTCGAGCGCCGGGTTGTGCTCCAGGTTGGAGAAGCGCAGCCGCGTCATCTGGCCAAAATTGTCGAACAGTTCCATCGCTTTCAGCGTGTTGCCGGAAAAGCCGAGTTGCAGGCGCTCGAAACCGCTGTCGGAATTTTTTGGCCGCGCTTCGACCCACGTCAGCCCGTCGCGTTCGCCCGCTTCGTGCAGGGTGAAATTCTTTTCGAGGGTGCTTTTGCCGCCTTTGCCGTCATCGCCTCCAGCCAGCAGCGCGGCGGGCGTGCTGCCGAGCGCCGCGTCCATTTTTTTGACCGTGACCTGCCGGAGTTCGGGGTCGTAAATCCAGACCTGCTTGCCGTCGCCGACCAGCAGCTGGCTGTAGGGTTTATCGATCTGCCAGCGGAATTTTCCGGGGCGGGAGAAGATCATGACGCCGGAAGATTCCTGCGGGCGCCGGCCATGGGCGTCATTGCGGGCGGTGACGGTTTGCGTGAAGTCGGCGCGCAGCGTTTTGGCCGTTTCAAGAAAATGATGCAGGCGGTCGATGCCGCCTGCCTGCGCGGTGAGCGGGAGGGCGAGGAGCGCGGACAGAATGAGGCGTTTTGCGCATGCGCAGAACCGGCGCAAATTTGCCGCCGGACGCACGTTGGCGTCGGGTTCTTGCCGCATCGTGACGGGGCGCGCTTCCTGCTGCCCCCGTCGGGACGCCGAAGGGCGCGGGGAAAGGGGCGAAGAAAAGCGGGAAAAGCCGGAAAAGCGAAAAAAGCGTGTTTCCAGCCTCGTTTCTGGCAGCATGACAGACCTCTTTGCGTCAGTGTAGATACGGTGCGGCCGCGCGGCGGTTTTCATGGCTTACTGGTTTTCGCCGCGCGCCAGGACGGTGCGGCCGCCGCGCTCGTCCATTTGCGAGACGAGCCCGGCTTTTTCCATCGCTTCGATGAGCCGCGCCGAGCGGTTGTAGCCGATGCGCAGGTGGCGCTGCACCAGCGAGATCGAGGCGCGGCGGTTCTTTAGCACGATGTCGACGGCCTGATCGTAGAGCGGGTCGGATTCGGCATCGTTGGAGGCTTCGCCGCCGCGTTCGCCGTTTTCATTTTCGTCGCCGCCGACGAGCACTTCTTCAACGTATTGCGGCGGTGCCGTCGTTTTCAGATGTTCGACAACGCGATGCACTTCATCGTCGGCAACAAAAGCGCCGTGCACGCGCGTCGGGTAGCCCGTGCCGGGCGCGAGGTAAAGCATGTCGCCCTGTCCAAGCAGGGTTTCCGCGCCCATCTGGTCGAGAATCGTGCGCGAGTCGATTTTTGAGGAGACCTGGAAGGAAATGCGCGTCGGGATATTGGCCTTGATCAGGCCGGTGATGACGTCGACGGACGGGCGCTGCGTTGCCAGAATCAGGTGAATGCCGGCCGCCCGCGCCTTCTGCGCCAGCCGGGCGATCAACTGTTCGACCTTTTTGCCGGCGATCATCATCAGGTCGGCCAGCTCGTCGATGATGACAACGATGTAGGGTATGGGGCTGAGCGGTTCCGGGCTTTCCGGCGTCAACGACAGCGGGTTGGTCAGGCGCGTTCCGCTTTTTTCGCTGTCGCGGATGCGGCTGTTGAGGCCGGCAATATTGCGCACGCCCAGCGCCGACATCAGTTTGTAGCGCCGCTCCATTTCGCCGACGCACCAGTTGAGGGCGTTGGCCGCCTGCTTCATGTCGACGACGACCGGCGCGAGCAGGTGGGGAATGCCTTCGTAGATCGAGAGTTCGAGCATTTTCGGGTCGACCAGGATCAGCCGCACGTTTTCCGGCTCGGACTTGTAGAGCAGGGAAAGAATCATCGCATTGATGCCGACCGACTTGCCCGAGCCGGTGGTGCCGGCGACCAGCAAATGCGGCATCTTGGCCAGATCGACGACCACCGGCTGGCCGCCGATGTCCTTGCCGAGCGTCATCGCCAGCGGCGAGTGCATGTCGTGATAGGCCGCGCTGGAAATGATTTCGGACAGCCGCACCGTCTGCCGCCGGGCATTCGGCAGCTCCAGCGCCATGCACGATTTGCCGGGCACCGTCTCGACAACGCGGATCGAAACCATCGACAGCGCGCGCGCCAGATCCTTGGAAAGATTGACGATCTGCGCGCCCTTGACACCGACGGCCGGTTCGATTTCATAGCGTGTGATGACCGGGCCGGGATAGGCCGCCAGCACCTTGACCTGGACGCCGAATTCGCCCAGCTTGCGCTCGATCAGGCGCGAGGTGTATTCCAGCGTTTCGACGTCGACCTGCTCGGTCGACTCAGGCGCCGGTTCCAGTAAGTGCAGGGGCGGCAACAGGCCGCCGACAACCGCTTCCGGGAACAGCGCCGCCTGGCGTTCGCGTTCGATGCGTTTGTCGGCCTTGGCCGAACGCTTGATGACCGGGTCGGGCGCTTCGACAAAAATCGGCTCGTGCGGCGGCATCCGCTGCTTTTCGTCTTCGACCCTGGCTTCGCGCTCGCGCGCCACTTCGCGGCCGATGCGCCGGTCCTGCCACAGCTCGAACAGGCGGTAAACGCCGGTGACGCTCATTTCCAGCACCGCGCCGATACATTCGGCGGCGTTGAGCCACGACATGCCGGAAAAGACGCTCCAGCCCAGCATCCACAGCGCCAGCAGGGTAATCGTTGCGCCCGTATAGCCGAGATAGCGCATCGAAAGATTGCCCAGCTCCACGCCCAGCATGCCGCCCGGCGCCAGCGGCAATTGTGCCGAAAGCGAATGGAAGCGCAGCGCTTCCAGCCCGCAGCTAGACAGCATCAGCAGGACAAAACCGGCAAGTGCGATGTAGACGGGGCGGCGGTCGGCGCCGCGCAAACCGTCGAGGCGGCGATAGCCCCACCAGATAAAGGCCAGCAAAAAGACCACCCACCACCACGCCGACAGGCCGAAGACATAAAGCAGCAAATCGGCGAGCCAGGCGCCGCTGCGGCCGGCCGGATTGCTCAACATGGCATGGGAGGCGGCGTGCGACCAGCCCGGGTCGCCGCGCCGGTAGCCCCAGAGTGATAAGGTCAGAAAAGCGCACAGGGCGATCAGCACCAGCCAGCGGGATTCCTGGAGCACCGCGACAAGTTTCTTGGGCAGCGGCGCGGGATCATTGACGCCCGTGCGCCCCGTACCGCCTGCGCGCCCCGCGCCCCCCGCGCCATTTTTCCTGCCGGAAGATTTACGCAAGATGGCCATGCTTTACGCGCGGAAAGAAGATGGAAACAGATTGAAAGCAAGCTTCATGGAGCGAAATTATACTGAAACTGCCGGCAAGGTCGCTCGGCCGGGGCAGAAAGGCTGCGCTGCTTAGCTGGCGGAAGCTGCGGCGGGTTTGAGGACTTTCAGAATAAATTCTTGCCTACGAAGAGGAGGATATTCATATGCTCCAGAATTTCCACGCTCCACGCGCGGCATACAGGCCATTGATGGCTCTTTTCACCCAGCCGCCGGCATAATCGATATCGACGTAGCGCCCGAGAGCACTTTGCCGTAGGTGGCGTTGTGCACCAGCATGGCGGCAAAGCCGCTGGCCGGGTCGCTGTGGCCGGTGTCGTCGCTTCTCTTGAAATAGGGGTCAAGTATCTTCCAGCGGCCAGTGACGTCGGCCGCCGTATCGGGATCAAACATCTGTTTGCCAAGTGCTTCAGGAATACGCTCTGACTTACCGGGAGGGTTCTTATTGCTACCTTCGCTGATAATAATTTCAGGTGTAATTTCAGCCTGACCATGTTCGCTCAAATCCACATAAGCCAGTGTTGAAAGCTTGGCGTAGTCGTATATTTCCTGAATGGTCATAGGTTTCATGGTTTCGCTCCTGAAGGAATAAGAATGTTATGAAACTCAGTAATCATCCTCGGCTCGCGCTCACAACCGCCGGCACCATTGTCGATTACCGAACCGATCAAACCATCAACCCAACCCCCTAATGCTCTCAAATATCGATCATCTGCTATAACTTCACCGGTGTGCCGGTTGCGAATGACCTTGCTATTTACAATCACGCCTTGGCGCTTATCATAATA
>ERZ772917.1318-NODE-1318-length-14565-cov-3.247829_pt1 | contig 14565 bp, 12 predicted proteins | sample MGYA00511187_ERZ772917 | MGnify/ENA primary metagenome ERZ772917 (study PRJEB29015, sample SAMEA2737925) | human oral metagenome | biome: human oral; feature: human-associated habitat; material: dental | place: China | collected 2012 ... | reverse complement strand
TTGACTTCGATGGGGAGCTCCTCTCGCATAGGCTCCCGGATCAGCTTGGCGCTGAACTGGTTCTTGTCCTTCTCAAGGTAGGGCACGCTGAAGGAGGCCAGTCCCTGAAAGTTGTTCTGGAAGGTTTCGTTCGTCCGGGACTTCTCCTTCAGGCTGATCACGTCGTTCACCTTGACGTTGCAGGACGGGATGTCCACCTTGACGCCGTTCAGGAGGATATGGCCATGGCTCACCATCTGGCGCGCCTGACGAATGGAACGGGCAAAGCCGATGCGGTAGACCAGGTTGTCCAAGCGGCACTCCAAGTTCTTCAGGAGGGCCACGCCGGTCATCTCCGTGCTCTTCTTCGCGATCTTAAAGTAACGGGCAAACTGACGCTCCAAGATGCCGTAGTAGGCCTTGATCTTCTGCTTCTCCATCAGCTGAAGGGCATACTGCGACACCTTCTGACCGCCCCGGGCGGGCTTCTTGGTGTCCACCCTCTTCATCGCCTTGGGGTGGCCGCAGACGTTGACGCCCAAGTGGCGCGACAGCTTGAAACGGGGTTCTCTCCGAGTTGCCATAAAGACACTCCTTCACTCAAATTTTATCTAAAACTTCAGCGGGCCCCAGAGGCCCTGTTCACACCCAAAGCCAAGTTGTTAGCCCATCAACAACTTTTTGAGTTTATCACCTGTCCATGAAAATGTAAAGGTCAAAAACATCTCCGCTTCGCGATTCCTGCTTCGTCGGCGCTTCCCTAGATGCTGCTGTCCTCGATGAACGCAGGCCAGAAGTTCTCTATCGCCTCTTCGTAGGCCTCGAAGGAGGGCAACTCGATGACCTCGTCGATGAGGACGTACTGCTCAAAGCTGCCCAGCTCCAGCTCTCCAACCCAGTTCTCCACGTCACACACCTTGTTGTGCGAGTAGACGCCCGCCACGCCGTTCACCGTCCTTCAAGTCCTCTGCGTTTCATCATTATACCAGAATACACCAGAATACCGGCGCGGGCCGGAGAGCGCCCACTCAAGGACCTCCGTTCAGGCGCGCACAGCACGCTTCCTTCCCCATGGCGAACAGCACCAGCGGCAGCGCCGGTCCCTTGTCGGCACCCGTCAGAAAAAGGCGCAGCGGGTGAAAGAACTCGCGCCCCTTAAGCCCCTGGTCCTTCATAAAGGCCCCAAGGGCCGACTTCAGGGCCTCCGGGCTCCAGTCCTCTGCCTCCGCAAGGGCTGCCGCGAGAGCCGGCATCCAGGGGGAGCGCTCCCCTTCCGGAGGTCGGGTCAGAAAGGCAAGGGCGTCGCGCAGGTCGGGCAGGAAGGGCCTCTCCTCAAGCATGTCCCCGATCAGCGGCGCGAGGCGATCGGCGAAGGGGCGCAGAGTCGGCGTCGCAGCGGCGAGGTCCAGGGCCAGCTGGGCCCCGCCCCGACGCTCCATGGCCTGCCTCTGCCAGTAGAGCAGGTGCCCTTCGTCGTGGATCGGCGAGGACCGGACGATCGTCGAGAGCGAAAAGGTCGTCGGCAGACGGCTCAGGTCCAGCATCGGCGCGCCCTCCGGAGGGGTCCAGCTCAGCGTCGCCAGGTAGGCGATCAAGGCCTCGGGCAGGAACCCCCGTTCGCGGTACTCGCGAATGGGCGTAGAGCCCGTCCGTTTGCTCAGCTTCTGCCGGTCCGGCGAGAGGACCATGGGGATATGGGCAAAGGCCGGACGCGGCCACCCCATCCGGTCCAGGATCGCGAGCTGGCGCGCCGTGTTGGGGACGTGTTCATCCCCGCGGATAACGTGGGTGACGTCCATCAGATGATCGTCCACGGCGGAGGCGAACAGGTAGGTCACGGTGCCGTCGTTCCGCTCAAGGACGAAGTCGCCGATCGACCCAGCGGGGAAGGACTGTCGCCCGCGGACGAGGTCGTCAAAGGCGATGTCCTGGTCCGGCAGCGCCAGGCGCCAGCAGGGCCGCTCTCCGTCGGCGATGCGGCGAGCGGCCTCCTCAGGGGTGAGTCCGCGGCACCGCCCGTCGTACCGCGGCGGTTCTCCCCGCGCCAGTTGGTCCCGGCGCAGGGCGGCCAATCGCTCCTCCGAGCAGAAACAGGGGTAGACCGCCCCGATCGCCCTCAGATGATCCATCTCGTGGCGATAGAGGGCTCCGCGTTCGCTCTGCCGGAAACTCGCGCTTGAGGGCATGCCCGGCCCCTCGTCCCAATCGAGCCCCAGCCAGCGCAGGTCGTCGATCAGCGCGGCCTCGAACTCCGGCCGAGAGCGCTCCGCGTCCGTGTCGTCGATGCGCAGGATGAAGCGCCCCTCCTCCCCCGCTGAGCGGGCGCACAGAAAGTTAAAGAGAGCGGTGCGCGCACCGCCGATGTGCAACTCCCCCGTCGGCGAGGGGGCAAAGCGCGTGCGGATCATCTTGTCCCGTCCCCGTACAGGGTGGCGGAGGCCCAGCAGGTCATGGAGCCCCCAAGGCCGGGGTCGCCCGTCCCCTCGGCGGACTTCGCCTTGAGGCTGACGCAGTTGGGCAGATCCGGGTTCAAAATTGCCGAGAGCCGCTTTCGCATCTCAGCAAGGTGAGGGCCGAGGCGCGGGACCTGCGCCTGGACCACGGCATCCACCCAGGCAATCGTCCACCCCGCCTCGACGACGAGGTCCACGGCCGTCTTGAGAAGTTCCATGCTGTCCGCATCCCGGTACTCCTCGCTGCTGGCGGGAAAGAGCGTCCCGATGTCGGGCAGGCCCGCCGCCCCCAGGATCGCGTCGGCGACGGTGTGGGCCAGCAGGTCGGCATCGGAATGTCCCAGGAGCCCCAGGGGGGAGTCCTCGATCAGGACGCCGCCAAGGATCAGCGGGCGTTCCGGGACCAGACGATGGACGTCGTACCCCAGCCCCGTCCGGACGGTTGGGGCTCGCCGCCCCTCTGCGATCCTCTCCGCGATGTGCAGGTCGTCGGGCCAGGTCACCTTGAAGTTCAGGCGCTCCCCCTCCACGCAGTGCAGTTCCAGGCCTGAGGCCAGCCACGCCTCGGCCTCGTCCTTCACGGCGGAGCCGCGATCCCGCAAAGCGGCCATCAGGGTCGGCCTGTAGAAGGACTGAGGGGTCTGGGTCATGTAGAGGCCGTCACGATCGACCGCCTCCACCCGCTCTCCGTCAATGCGCTTGATGGCGTCCGATGCCGGAAGGACGGGGACGGCCCCTACGCCCTCGCTGGTTTCCTCCATAAGACGGCGCATCAGGGAGATGCTGATGAAGGGACGGGCCGCGTCGTGAACCATGACGTAGTCGAAGGACGCCGCGTTGAGGCCGCTGAGGACGGACTCAGCCCGCGAGGCGCCGCCGCCCGCCAGGCGCAGCGGGATGCGGGCGCTCTGGCGCCAGGGCGGCGGGGTCACCTCGCCCTTGGGAAGGACCAGGACGATCTCCCCGATGCCCTCCTCCGCCATGGAGGCCGCCATCTCCGCGCTCCATCGCCACATCGGACGACCGCCCAGGAGACGGAACTGCTTTCGCTCCCCCCCCATGCGGCTGCCGCTGCCCCCCGCGACGATGACGAACGAAAACTTCTTCATTTTTCTTCCCCGCCCCCATTTCCTGCGGACACGGCCGTGCGCGATTCAAGCGCCGTGTGCAGCGTCATCTTGTCGGCGAACTCGATGGAGCCGCCGACCGGCAGGCCAAAGGCCAGACGCGAGATCTTCATCCCCTCGCGCATCCCCGGAGCCTCCCTCAACGCGTCGAGGAGGGTGTAGTACGTCAGGTCCCCCTCCATGCGGGGGTTGGTGGCGATGATGACCTCCTTCGCGTCGAGCTCCCGAATGTGCGACAGGAGGGAATCCACGCTCTCCGGGCTCAGGTCCTCGTCGTCGAAGGGGGAAACGCGGTTGTCCAGAACGTGGTAGAGGCCGTTGTAGATCCCCGCCTGCTCAAAGGAAACCAGGTCGTCGATGTCCTCCACGACGCAGAGCGTTTGCCGGTCCCGCAACGCGTCGCTGCAGATCGGACAGGGGTCCCCGCTCGATACGTTGCCGCACCTGCTGCAGACGCAAAGCTCATCCTTCAGGGTGGCGATGCGCCTCCCCAGGTCCTGAAGCTCTGCAGAATCCCTCTTTAAAAGGTAAAAGACCATCCGCCTCGCGCTCTTGTTCCCGACGCCGGGGAACTTCGTAAAGGACAGGATCAGGTCCGCGATAGGGTCCAAGGCCGCCGCCTACACTCCGAGCCCCATGGCGCCGAGGGCACCGGTCACGCTGCCCATCCTCTGGGCGGCCAGCTCCTTGCTCTGCTTCAGCCCCTCGTTGACCGCAGCCGTGACGAGGTCCTCCAGCATCTCCCGGTCGTCGGGCTTGATGACCTCAGGGTCGATGTGGATTCCCACCAGGTCCCCGCTCCCGGTGAACACGGCCTTCACCATGCCGCCGCCCACGCTGGCCTCCACGGTTTCCTCCGCCAGCTTTTCCTGTATCTGCATCATCTGCGCCTGCATCTTCTGGGCCTGCTTCATGATATTGTTCAGCTTCATCGAACCAACCTCCAAGGCAAAATGTCGAGCCGGAAAACCTGAAAGCCCTAAAAGCATTTTGAAAGTATAGCGTCTTTTTCCGTTCCACGCACCATAAAATACAACGAGTCCTGAAAAGTCGCCCTGCTCCCGCTATAATACGATCAAACGACGCCCGCACGTGAAGGGCGCGGGCGTTCGAGGGGAGAGGGGCCCATGAAGCTCTTGTCAGGGGAAAGGATCTTGTGGGGCGGCGCGATGCTGGAGGGGCACGCCCTGCTCTTCGAGGGCAGGGTCCTCGCGTGCCTTCCTGTGGAGCGGACCGACGGGATCGAGGCGGAGCGCGTCGAAGCCAGCGGGCGGTACATCTTGCCGGGCTTCGTCAACGTACACGTCCACGGGGCCATGGGCTACGACGCCATGGATGCGACGGACAAGGCCCTCGACGCCCTGAGCCTGGCCATGGCCAAGGACGGCGTCACGGCCTTCCTGCCCACCTCCGTCACCGCTCCGATGGGAGAGATCGACGCTGCGGTCCGCGCCGTGCGCCGGGGCATGGCACGCCCCCTGCCCGGCGCGGCCATCCTGGGGATGCACCTTGAGGGGCCGTGGATCGACGAGGCCATGCGGGGCGCACACCCGGCGGCCTTCATCAGCCGCTCCCCGGACGTTTCCTGGGTGGTGGAGCGCGCGGACGTCCTGCGCATCGTCACGTTCTCGCCGACGCTGGACCCGGAGCACTCCTTCACGCGCCGCCTAAGGGAACTGAGCATCGTACCCTCCCTGGGGCACACCACGGCGGACTTCGACCTGGCGCTCTCCGCCGTGCGGGCGGGGGCACGCTCCATCACGCACCTGTTCAACGCGCAGCGCGGCCTCCACCACCGAAGCCCAGGGATGGTCGGGGCCGCGGCGGTCTCCGACGTCATGTGCGAGTTCATCGCAGACGGACGGCACGTCGTGCCGGAGCTCTTTGAGCCCGTCTGCCGGCTCATCGGGACGGACCGCCTCGTCCTGATCACGGACTCCATGCGCGCAGCGGGCCTGCCCGACGGGGACTATCGCTTCGCAGGCGGCGTCGTGACGGTCCGGGACGGCCTGCCCGTCAACGAGGACGGGACGATCGCGGGGAGCCTCCTCACGATGAACCGCGCCCTCAGAAACTTCCACCAGGGTACCCGGCGCCCCCTGTCCGAGCTCTCGGCAATGGCCTCGCTGAACCCCGCCCGCCTCCTGGGCCTGACGGGCAAGGGGGAGCTTGCGGCCGGGATGGACGCGGACATCGTCTGCCTCGACGACGATTTCAACGTCAGGGCGACCTTCGTCGGAGGCCGTCAGGTCTTTGGCGCATAGAAAAGGCCCCCCGTCCGCTCCGGAGCGTCGAGCGCCGGAGGAACGGGAGGCCTGAGGACCGTCATCAGCGGGGCGGGAGGACCTCCAGCCAGTACCCGTCCGGGTCCTTGATGAAGTAGATTCCCATGGCCTCGTTCTCAAAACAGACCCAGCCCTTTTCGCGGTGAAAGGCGAGGGCCTTATCGTAGTCCTCCACCCGAAAGGCCAGGTGAAACTCCTCCTCGCCCAGGTCGTAGGGCTCCTTGCGCTCCCTCATCCACGTGAGCTCCAACGTGAAGTCGGTCGTCCCGTCGCCCATGTAGACGAGGATGAAGTCCCGCCCCTCCTTGCGCCGGACCTCGTGCAGGCCAAGGGCCTCCTCGTAGAAGGCCAGGCTCCGTTCCAGGTCCAGGACGTTGAAGTTGACGTGGCAAAATTCAGCCCTCAATGCCGTTTCCTCCCTCGGTTCACGATTCGCCAAACACCCTTATTCCGCCTCAGGGGGCACGATGGCAATCCGGAGCTCGTCGAGCCGGGATTGCTCCACGACGTCCGGGGCCTGCGAGAGCAGGCACTGAGCCCGCTGGGTCTTGGGGAACGTCATGACGTCCCGGATGGACTGCCCGCCGCAGAGGAGCATCACCAGACGGTCCACGCCCAGGGCGATGCCGCCGTGGGGGGGCGTCCCGTAGGAGAGCGCGTTCAGGAAGAACCCAAATCGACGCTTGGCCTCCTCTGGCGAGATGCCGAGGCACTTGAAGAGCCGGGCCTGCACCTCCGGATCGTGGATTCGGATGGAGCCTCCTCCCACCTCGTTGCCGTTCAGGACGCAGTCATAGGCGCGGGCGAGGGCCTTCGACGGGTCGCGCTCCATCAGGTCCCCCTCCTCAAGGACGGGTGAGGTGAAGGGATGGTGCATCGCCACCCAACGCTTCTCCTCGTCGCTCCACTCGAAGAGCGGGAACTTCGTCACCCAGAGGAAGCGCCATTCCTTTTCGTTCATGAAGCCGCGGGATCGGCCCAGGTCAAGGCGCAGAACGCCCAGGATGGTGCAGGCCTTGGCGCGGGAGGCGTCCGCCAGCACGAACAGCGCGTCCCCGTCCTTCAGGTTGGCGATCCGGCAGAGCTCCTCCAACTCCCCTTCGGTGAGGAACTTAACCAAGGGGCCCTTCAGAGCTCCCTCCTTCATCTGAAACGCCGCAAGCCCCGACGCGCCGAACTTCTTGGCGCGGTCCTCGAGGTCCATCAGCTCCTTGCGCGAGAGCGCCGCTCCGCCCGGCAGCGGCAGCGCCCTCACCACACCGCCGCCGTTCAGCACCTGCTTGAAGGGCTCGAAGGAGGCCTTTGCAAAGACGGAGGCCACGTCGCAGAGCTCAAGGGTGACGCGCAGGTCCGGCTTGTCGCTCCCGTAGCGGTCCATGGCGTCCCAGTAGAGCATGCGCCCAAAGGGCGTCGGAACGTCCACGCCCAGGACCTCCTTAAAGAGCCCCTTCATGTACCCTTCGATGAGCTCCATGACGTCGTCCTCGACGACGTAGCTCATCTCGATGTCCACCTGCGTGAACTCGGGCTGACGGTCCGCCCGGAGGTCCTCGTCCCGGAAGCAGCGCGCAATCTGGTAATAGCGATCGAAGCCGCTGACCATCAGAATCTGTTTGAAGAGCTGGGGGGATTGGGGTAGCGCGTAGAACGTCCCGGGGTTGACGCGGCTGGGGACGAGGTAGTCCCTGGCCCCTTCGGGGGTGGCCTTCGTCAGGATGGGCGTTTCCAGCTCGACGAAGCCCCGCCCCTCCAGGTAGCGCCGCGTGAAGGCGTTGATTCGGCTGCGGGTGCGCAGGTTGTTCTGCATCCTCTCGCGCCTCAGGTCCAGGTAGCGGTAGGTCAGGCGCAGGTTCTCATCCACGTCGTCCGTCGCCTCCCCCACCTCAAAGGGGATGGGCGACGCCTTGGACAGGACCAGGAGGTCCTGGGCGACGATCTCCACAGCGCCCGTCTTCAGCGTCGGGTTCTCCGTGCCCTCGGGCCGTATCCGGAGCCTGCCCCGCACCGCGACGCAGTACTCGCTCCTCAGTCCGCCCGCGGCCCCGTGGGTATCTCCCGCCTCAGGGTTGAACACCACCTGAACGGACCCCGTGTGATCCCACAGCTCGATGAAGATGATGCCGCCCAGGTCGCGCCGCCTACGCACCCATCCGTTGGCCCGGACCTCTCTGCCCGCGTCCTCCCTGGAGAAATCGCCGCACAGCTTCGTCCGCTGCCACGACCTGTCAAAAAAATCCCCTCTTGCCGTCTCGCTCCCGCTGGAACTCGCCATCGCATAAGCTCTCCTCTGTGACAAAACTATAACCACTGCAAAAGAACAATCCAGTTGGTTCCCTATTATACTATATTCGCGCTGCGCTACGCCCTTCCCCGGGCCAGGAGGTCCCACAGCTCCTCATGCATGTCCAGCCGTTCTTCCGCGGCCTCACCCTCCGCCGTGTCAAATTGTCCTATAACGCTTGAAGGGATACGCTTCTGAAGGAGGGCGGCCTGAGCAGCCCCCACCCCTTCCTCCGGGACCGCGGCGATCAGCATCCCCGACGAGATCAGGCGCAGGGGATCGAAGCCCAGGGACGCCGCTGCCTTCCGCGTGATGGGAGAGATGGGGACGGCGTCGCGGTCGAGCGTCAGCGGAAGCCCGGCAGCCTTGCAGACCTCCAGGAGCGCGCCCTCCAGGCCGCCCTCCGTGGGGTCGTGCATGTAGTGCGAAAAATCCCGAAGGGCCCTGGCCGCGGGGACGACGGAGAGGTTCTTCCTCCAGGCGCGGACCGTCGCCAGCTCCTCCGCGCTGAGACAGCCCAGGAGGTCCGGCCTGTCGTGCGCCAGGATGGACATCCCCTCAAGCCCGGCGTGACCGGTCACGAGGAGCCTGTCGCCCGGCCGTATCCGATTGATCCCCAGCTGGCAGTTGGTTGGCCCCATCATCGTCCCCACGATGACGGGCCAGTCGTAGCGGTCCGACAGTTCCGTGTGTCCGCCCACCACGGCGATCCCCATGGCCGCACAGGCCTCGTGCACCTCCTGCATGATCCGGCTGACCATGGCGACCCCCTCCCCCGCCGGTATGATCAGCGTCACGATGAGCCAGGACGGCTCGCCGCCCTTGCAGACGACGTCGTTGGCGTTCACGTGGACCAGGAGCTCCCCCGCGCCCTCCGAGGCCCCCACAATGGGATCGGACGCCACGGCGAGGAAGCGCTCGGCGTCCGGCCATCGAATCAGCGCAGCGTCCTCGCCGAGTCCGCCTCCGACGATCAAGTCCTTCCGGGGCGCTCCCGCGTAGCGCAGCACGTTCCGGCGGAGCGCGTCCGGCGACAGCTTCCCCAGCACGACGTCTCCTTCAAACTGACCCATGGAACCATCCCTCCCAATCCTGAAACCCTTAGGGGTCGCTCGACCCCCGCTCTCACACCTTTTTGGCAACGCAGGCTCCGGGGCCTGCGGTAGGTTAACGTGGGTTGATTATTGTAGCAAACGAGCGCCAGCCCGTACAGTCGCACAGGGCGCTGGCCATGAGCAAAGCCGCCCCTCAGGGGGCGGCTCGTTCGCTACCTCGACAAATATTTGGATGGCAGATTCCCTACTTGGAGAGGAGCGTCAACATGACGCCCGCCGCAACCGCGGTGCCGATGACGCCCGCCACGTTGGGCCCCATGGCGTGCATCAGCAGGAAGTGGCCGGGGTACTCCTCCTGGACGACCCGCTGCACGACGCGCGCCGCCATGGGGACGGCTGAAACGCCTGCGGAGCCGATCATCGGGTTGATCTTGCCGCCAGAGAGGACCTTCATGAGCTGGCCGAAGAGGACCCCGCCGACCGTGCTGAAGATGAAGGCGATCAGGCCAAGCAGGACGATGATGAGCGTGCGGGCCTGAAGGAACTTGTCGGCCTCCATCGTGGAGCCGACGGCGAGGCCCAGGAAGATCGTGGTGATGTTCAGGAGCTCGTTCTGGGCCGTCTGGCTCAACCGTTCCGTGGCTCCGCACTCGCGCAGCAGGTTGCCGAACATCAGCGTGCCGACCAGCGGCACGCAGGCCGGAAGCACCAGGCCGGCCACGATGGTGCAGATGATGGGGAACAGGACCTTTTCGCGCTTGCTGACGGGGCGGAGCTCGCTCATCACGATGCCGCGGTCCTTCTTCGACGTGAACATCCGAATGAACGGAGGCTGGATCAGCGGGACGAGGGACATGTAGCTGTAGGCCGCAACGGCGATGGCCCCCAGGATTTCCTCCTGTCCCAGCTTCATGGTCAGATAGATGCTCGTGGGGCCGTCCGCGCCACCGATGATGCCGATGCTCGCGGCCTGCTTGATGTTGAAGGCCACGTCAAGGCCGAAGCTTTTGGCGATGGGGCCGACCCAGTTGGCCCCGATGAAGGAGACGAACACGCCGAACTGCGCGGCAGCGCCCAGCAGGAACGTGATCGGGTTCGCGATGAGGGGTCCGAAGTCCGTCAGGGCCCCTATCCCAAGGAAGATGATGATGGGATAGATTTCGTACTGCGCGCCGAAGTAAACGGCCCGCAGGAACCCGAGCGAGGGGTTCTCCGCCGTGGGCATATCCATGATGCCGGACAGGGGCAGGTTGACCAGCAGGCAGCTGAAGGCGATGGGGACGAGGAGCAGGGGCTCAAACCCCTTGCCGATAGCCAGGTAGAGCAGGACGAAGGCGACGATGATCATGACGAGGTTGCCCGTCCCCGCAGGGGAGAACAAGACCGCGAACCCTGATGCCTCAAAGAGCTCGCGCAGCGCTGTGACGTACATTTCCATGCTCCGCATTCCCTCCTAAAGTGCCCTCAGACGCTTTGCCCGAAGGTCCCGTTCGACAAAGAACCACGTTGGAATCCGTTTCTTGAAGCAGTATGAACTAAAATAGCATAAAAGGACAAAAAATGCACGCAGAAACGGAGCCGGACATCGAAAAAGACGAAACTCCGGCGTGCCCTACGGAGCGCATCGATCGGGGACTTATCTTCCCCTGCCTTATCTGCTAAAATGTTTAATTTAGTTATTGTCCTGGCTTCTTTTGAGATCAGCGTTGCGGTCCTGGACTGCCGTTTTACACGACAGCGCGAAGCAGGAATTTTTTGGGGACGGAGTGTCGATTGTGATGAAGAGGAACCGAGAGCTCGCCAAGGGCTATTCGCCCGATGCCATCGAGGAGAAGTGGTATGCGTTCTGGCTGGAGAAGGGGCTGTTCAATGCGGAGCCCGACGCCTCCAAAGAGGCCTTTTCCATTGTGATCCCTCCCCCGAACGTCACGGGGTCGCTCCACATGGGGCACGCCTTCAACAACACCTTTCAGGACATCCTGTGCCGGACGAAACGCATGCAGGGATACAGCGTCCTCTGGCTCCCTGGGACGGACCACGCGGGCATCGCGACGCAGAACGTCGTGGAGAAGGACTTGGCAAAGAAAGGCCTGACCCGCCACGACCTCGGGCGTGAGGCCTTCGTGAAGAAGGTCTGGGAGTGGAAGGAGGTCTACGGCGACCGCATCATCAAGCAGATGAAGCGGCTGGGAAACTCCTGCGACTGGCGGCGCGAGCGCTTTACGTTCGACGAGGGGCTGTCCCGCGCCGTTCGGGCGGTGTTCGTGCGCCTCTACAAGAAGGACCTGATCTACAAGGGCAAGTACATCATCAACTGGTGCTCCCGCTGCCACACCGCCCTCTCCGACCTGGAGGTGGAGTACCGGGAGATGCCCGGAAAGTTCTATTACGTGCGCTATCCCTTCGTCGGTGAGGAGGGATCGCTCCTCGTGGCGACGACGCGCCCGGAAACGATCCTCGGTGACGTGGCCATCGCGGTGCACCCACGGTCGGAGCGGTATCGCGGCATGATCGGGAAAAAGGTCCGCGTTCCCCTGACGGATCGCGAGATTCCCATCATCGAGGACAACATGGTGGACCCGGAGTTCGGGACGGGCTGCGTCAAGATCACGCCGGCCCACGACCCCAACGACTTCCTGGTGGGACAGCGGCACGACCTGGAGCAGATTCAGGTCATCGATTCCGAGGGCGTCATGAACGAGAACGCCGGCAAGTATCGGGGCATGACCTTGGAGCAGGCGCGCGAGGCCGCGGCGAAGGACCTCGACGCGCTGGGGCTGCTGGAGAGGACCGAGGAGATCAAGCACTCCGTCGGCCACTGCCAGAGGTGCGGGACCACCGTGGAGCCCTACCTTTCCGAGCAGTGGTTCGTCCGGACGAAGCCCCTCGCAGAGCGCGGCGTTCAGGCCGTCAAAGAGGGGCGCATCACGTGGACGCCCGCGCAGTGGGAGAAGACGTACTTTCACTGGATGGAGAACATCCGGGACTGGTGCATCTCCCGTCAGCTGTGGTGGGGGCACCGCATCCCGGCCTGGACCTGCGCCGACTGCGGGCACGTCACCGTCGCCGAGGCGGACCCCGCAGAGTGCGAGAAGTGCGGCAGCAGGAACATCGCTCAGGACGAGGACGTCCTGGACACCTGGTTCAGCAGCGCGCTCTGGCCCTTCTCCACGATGGGCTGGCCCGAAAGGACCCCAACGCTCGAATACTTCTATCCCACGTCGCTCATGGTGACGGGGTTTGACATCATCTTCTTCTGGGTGGCCCGGATGATCATGATGGGGCTCGAATTCATGGACGAAGTTCCCTTCAAGGACGTCTACATCCACTCCCTGATCCGGGACGAGAAGGGCGACAAGATGAGCAAGTCGAAGGGCAACGTCATCGACCCCCTCGTCATGATCGACAAGTACGGCGCAGACGCGCTGCGCATGGCCCTGGCAGCGCTCTCCACTCAGGGACGGGACATCCTGCTCTCCTCCGACAAGATCGAAACCTACCGGTACTTCATGAACAAGCTGTGGAACGCGGCACGGTTTGCCCTGATGAACCTCGACGACGAGTCCCAGCCCATCGACCAAACCCATCTGCGCCTTCAGGACCGCTGGATACTCACCCGCTGCCAGGAGGTCACTCAAAAGATCACGAAGTGCATCGACGGCTACGACATCGGCGAAGCTGCCCGGAGCCTCTACGACTTCACCTGGGGCGACGTCTGCGACTGGTACATCGAGATGTCGAAGCCCGCGCTGCGCGGCGACGAGGGGCCGGAGCGCAGGCGAACGGCACAGGGCGTGCTGGAGGAGGTCTTTAAGACGCTCCTTCCGCTGCTCCACCCCTTCATCCCCTTCGTGACGGAGGAGCTGTGGGCCGCGTTCGGCTGGGGCGACACCTCCATCATGAGGGCTCCGTGGCCCCGGCCTCAGGAGGCGCTTCGCTTTGCCGACGTCCACCCCTCCATGCGTACGCTGCAGGATACGGTGTCTGCCCTGCGCAACCTGCGGGCGGAGGCACACGTCACTCCCCAGCAGTGGATGAGCCGTGCGGTGGTCCGGGTGGGCGATCCCGTCGTCGCGGAGATGCTGCGCGACAACATGGGACAGCTCTCAGGCCTCTGCCGCGTCCACGAGGTCGCAATCACCCCGCTGTCCGAGCCGCGGCCCGCGGCCTCACTGACCTCCGTCGTGGGGGATGCCGAGATCAGTCTGCCCGTGGGGGACGTGCTCGACATCCCGTCGGAGATCGCCCGCTTGACCCAGGAGATCGCCTCCATTGAGAAGAACGTGGCGGCCAGTCAAACCAGACTCGATAAGCCCAGCTTCGTCTCCCGTGCCCCTCAGGAAGTGGTGGAGAAGGAGCGCGCGCGGGTGGCTGAAGGCACGGCACAGATCGCCCGATTGAAGGAGAACCTCGACAGCATCAGCCACTAGGTGCCGGATGCAGTGCGCCCCCCACAGGTTGTGGGGGGCGCACTTTTTTGTTTGAGCGGGGGATCAGTTCTCGATTCCCGCGCCGTCGCCGGTGATCTGCTCCATCGTTTCTGGGCTCATCTGGGCGAAGCCCAGCTTCCAGGCGAGGATGGCCGCCTGGGTGCGGTCGCGCAGCTCCAGTTTCTTCAGCATGTGGCTGACGTGGTTCTTAACCGTCTTCTCGGAGAGGACGGTCTTCTGCGCCACCTCCTGGTTGCTCATCCCCTGGGAGAGCCAGTACAGGACCACCTTCTCACGGGGGGAGAGGTCGTCCAGAAGGCTGTTCTCGTTCTTCCTCCTGGAGAAGCTGGTCATCAACTTCCCCGCTACCTTGGGGTCCACGTAGGGCTCGCCGCGGCAGGCCGCGCGAATGGCCGCGATCAACTCCGACCTTCCGGAGGACTTGAGGACGAACCCCTTCACCCCCTCAGCGGAGAGGGTGGCCAAGCAGTCCTCGTCATCGTAGGCGCTGACGGCCACGGAGGCGGCCTTGATGCCTCTGGCCTTGATCTCCCGCGCCAGCTGCACCCCGTCCATCTGCGGCATGTTGATGTCGAAAAGGATGACGTCAGGGCGGTGCTGGCGAAGCAGCTCCAGCGCCTCCTCGCCGTCGGCCCCCTCCCCCACGACCTTGATGTCCGGCTCCAGCTCCAGAATCTTGCGCAGGCCATCTCTGAAGAGCTTGTGGTCGTCCGCTACGACTATTTTGATCATGATCCCCGCACCTCATCTCATCTGCCTTGACTCCAGCTCGGTCCTCTCGAAGGTCGAGTGAAAGTCCTTCAGGAATTTTACCGAGAATCTGGATTTGCACCTTCATTTTTTGCCAAACTATGCTATAGTTACTGGCGTTGACCTGACGCGCGCCTGTAGCTCAGTGGATAGAGTGACGGCCTCCGGAGCCGTAGGCCGGGCG
>ERZ772917.1317-NODE-1317-length-14566-cov-5.288333_pt1 | contig 14566 bp, 14 predicted proteins | sample MGYA00511187_ERZ772917 | MGnify/ENA primary metagenome ERZ772917 (study PRJEB29015, sample SAMEA2737925) | human oral metagenome | biome: human oral; feature: human-associated habitat; material: dental | place: China | collected 2012 ... | reverse complement strand
TTGCGCCGCTCTCAAAGCATTTGCCGCGGCATCGGCGCAGGTTGCGCCGCTCTCAAAGCATTTGCCGCGACATCGGCGCAGGTTGCGCCGCTACCAAAGCATTTGCCGCGACATCGGCGCAGGTTGCGCCGATCTCAAAGCATTCGCTGGAGTCGCTGGGGAAAAGTGCGCTGACAGGTAGGTCGCAGAGAGGGATTGCTTACGTCGAACTCACGCTTTTTATAACTACCGGGCTAACTCGTCTCGCCCCTTACTACGCCTAAGGTCGTTGCGATACGTGCCCCCTAATACATTTATTATATATGGAACCCTTCGTTCACCTCCACGTACACTCGCAATACTCCCTGCTCGACGGCCAGTCCTCCATCGACGCACTGATCGACAAAGCCCAGGCCGACGGCATGCCCGCCATCGCCCTGACCGACCATGGAAACATGTTCGGCATCAAAGAATTCTACAATAAAGTCACGAAGAAGAACAGCAAGTTCACCGGCACCATCAAGGACTGCGAGAAAGAGCTCCGCGCCCTCAACGACAAGGATCACCCCACCGAGGAAGAAAGCGACCGCATACGCAAACTCTCCGAAAAGATCCACACCTGCCGGCAAAGCCTCTTCAAACCCATCATCGGATGCGAGTGCTACTGCGCACGCAACGGCCGATTCCGAAAGCAAGACAAGGAAGACCTCGGCGGATGGCACCTCCTTATCCTGGCCAAAAACTTCACCGGCTACAAGAACCTCATCAAACTCGTCTCCTTAGCCTGGACCGAAGGCTTCTACCGCAACCCACGCATCGACAAAGAACTCTTAGCACGCTATCACGAAGGACTAATCGTCTCCTCCGCCTGCCTCGGCGGCGAGATCCCGCAACACATCATGGCCGGCCGGCAAGATAAAGCCGAAGAGTCACTGCTCTGGTTCAAGCGCATCTTCGGCGAAGACTTCTACCTCGAGCTGCAACGCCACGAGACGCACTCCCCTGACGCAGACATGACCACCTTTCCGAAACAAGTCGAAGTCAACCGCGTCCTGATAGAGCTCTCCCGCAAACACGGCGTAAAGCTCATCGCCACCAACGACGCACACTTCGTCAACGAAGACGACGCCGACGCCCACGAGCGACTCATCTGCCTCAGCACAGGCAAAGAAATCAACGACCCCAACCGCATGCGCTACTCCAAACAGGAGTGGATCAAGACCACCGCCGAGATGAACGCCATCTTCGCCGACGTCCCCGAAGCCCTACGCAACACCCTCGAAATAGCCGACAAAGTGGAGATGTACTCCATCGACTCGCCCGCCCTAATGCCATTTTTTCAGATCGACCCCACCTTCGGGTCAGAAGAAGACTATCGCGCCAAGTACACCGCCAAAGACCTCATGGACGAGTTCAACGACACAGACGCCGAGGGACGCATCACCGCCGACAACTACCTCCGCCTCGGCGGCTACGAGAAAGTAATCCGCATCAAGTTCGAAGCCGACTACCTCCGCCACCTCACCTTCGAGCGTGCACGCGAATTCAACCGCTACGACGGCCAGATCCGCGACGACGTCCGCGACCGCATCGACTTCGAGCTCAACACCATCAAAAAAATGGGCTTCCCCGGCTACTTCCTCATCGTCCAAGACTTCATCGCCGCCGCCCGCCAAATGGGCGTCTCCGTAGGCCCCGGGCGCGGATCAGCCGCCGGATCAGTCGTCGCCTACTGCCTCGGCATCACCGACATCGACCCCATCAAGTACGACCTCCTCTTCGAGCGCTTCCTCAACCCCGACCGCATCTCCATGCCCGATATCGACATCGACTTCGACGACGACGGCCGCAGTGAAATCCTCAAATGGGTCACCCAGAAATACGGACAAGATCACGTCGCACACATCATCACCTATGGCACAATGGCTGCCAAATTGGCCATTAAAGACGTCGCACGCGTCGAGCAACTGCCACTTCGAGAGTCCAACCGCCTGGCCAAACTCATCCCAGACCGAATCAACTCACTGAAAGCCGCCATCGAAGCCGTACCCGAACTCAAGGAAGCCGCCAACAGCCCCAACCCCATCCTGCGCGACACCTTGAAGTACGCACAGAAGCTCGAAGGCAACGTCCGCAACACCGGCGTGCATGCCTGCGGCGTAATCATCGGCCGACAAGACATCTCAGACATCGTCCCCGTAGCCACAGCCGAAGACAAGGAAACAAAAGAGACCCTCCTCGTCACCCAATACGAAGGCTCCGTAATCGAAGAAACAGGCCTGATCAAGATGGACTTCCTCGGCCTCAAAACCCTCTCCATCATCAAAGAAGCAATCGAAAACATCCGCCAAACAACCGGCCAAAAAATCGACATCGACCACATCCCAATCAACGACAAACTCACCTACGACCTCTTCTGCGCCGGCCGCACCATAGCCACCTTCCAGTTTGAATCCGCCGGCATGCAGAAGTACCTCAAAGAGCTCCAGCCCACCGAGTTCGAAGACCTCATCGCCATGAACGCCCTCTATCGCCCCGGCCCGATGGATCACATCCCCGCCTTCATCGCCCGCAAGCAAGGCCGCGAAACCATCCGCTACGACATCCCCGAAATGGAGCGCTACCTAAAGAACACCTACGGCATCACCGTCTACCAAGAGCAAGTCATGCTCCTCTCCCGACTCCTGGCCGGCTTCACACGCGGACAAAGCGACACCCTCCGCAAGGCAATGGGCAAAAAGCAAATCGACAAAATGCTGGAGCTAAAAGAGAAATTCCTCGAAGGCGGCGCCCGCAACGGACACGACCGCAAAACGCTCGAAAAGATCTGGGGCGAGTGGGAAAAATTCGCCTCCTACGCCTTCAATAAAAGTCACGCCACATGCTACTCCTGGCTCGCCTACCAAACCGCCTACCTCAAAGCCCACTACCCCTCGGAATACATGGCAGCCGTGCTCAGCCGCAACCTCTCAAACATCAAAGAGATCACCAAAGCAATGGACGAATGTCGCACCATGAAGATCCGCGTCTTAGGCCCCGACGTCAACGAGTCACACCGCAAATTCGGCGTCAACAGCAAAGGCGACATCCGCTTCGGATTAGTAGCCGTCAAAGGCATGGGCGAAAGCGCCGTGCAAGCCTTGCTCGAAGAGCGCAAAAAGAACGGGCCATACAAAGACATCTTCGACTTCGTAGAGCGCGCCCCCTCCGCAGCCTGCAACAAAAAGACCCTCGAGACCCTCGCCACCTCCGGCGCATTCGACAGCCTCGGCATCGACCGCGAACCCTTCTTCGCAGAGAACGACCGCAAAGAGACCTTCACCGACATCCTCATCCGCTACGGCAACAAGTTCAAGCTCGACCAGCAGTCCACCTCCTTCTCCCTCTTCGGCTCCGACACCGCCGTGCAGATCTCCCGTCCAGAGATCCCCAAAGTCGAGTCCTGGAGCGCCTTAGAGCGCCTCAATCGCGAGAAGGAACTCGTCGGCATCTACCTCTCCGCCCATCCCTTAGACGAGTATCGCATCATCCTCAACCACGTCTGCAACATGACCATGAAGGACGTCGACGCCCGCGAATGGGAGAACTTCCAAGGCCGTCAGCTGACCCTCGGCGGCATCGTCACCGGCTACCGCGAAGGCCTCACCAAGAATAATGACAAGCCCTACGGCATCATCCGCATCGAAGACCTCTCCGGCAGCGGCGAGATCCCCCTCTTCGGCGACGACTACATCAACTTCAGCAAGTATGGTCGCGAAGGCCTCTACCTCTTCATCAACGCCACCGTGCAGCCCCGACGCTGGAAAGAGACGGAGTTCGACTTCCGCATCTCCTCCATCCGCCTCCTGCAAGACGTCAAGGACAGCCTCGTGCAGTCCATCCGCATCACCCTCCCCATCGACGCCCTGAACGAAACAGTCATCAGCGAGCTCTCAGCCATCATCAAAAACAACCCCGGCAAGACCCAGCTCGGCTTCCACCTCCTCGGCCACGATCATGTGGCACTGAATTTGTACTCCCACGACGTCCGCCTCCACGTCACCGAGGAGCTTGTCGACTTCATTCGCGAGTCAGGCAACATGGACTTCACCATCAATCAATCATAATTCAACATCAAAAAACAGAATCAATCATGTCAGTAGTAAACGTATCAGATGCAAACTACAAGGAAGTGTTAGCAGCCGGCCAGCCGGTAGTACTTGACTTTTGGGCAGAATGGTGTGGCCCCTGCCGTATGGTAGGCCCCATCATCGATGAGCTGGCCGAAGAATACGCCGGCCGCATCACCGTTGGTAAGGTCAACGTAGACGAAAACGATACCGTCGTGGCTGAATACGGCATCCGCAATATCCCCACCGTCCTCTTCTTCAAGGATGGACAGGTGGTCGACAAGCAAGTCGGTGCCGGACAGAAGGCCGCTTTCGTGGAGAAGATGAATAAGTTGCTCTAAGCCGTTCGCATTTTCCCCAATTCTCACATCCGGAAATGGACTCTCCAAGGTCTGTTTCCGGATTTTTTGTGTCTATCTCTCGGGTATCCATGCAGGTTCTGCGAGGCATTACCCAAATTGCGTATGTGGCGAAAAGGTCTACTTTTGCGACCCGATTATTATCAAACGTGTTAAATGATTCGTCTTTAACGTCTTGTTGAATGCTCACCCCAGTGTCCGGGAGGATCAGGAGGCGGACGAGAAAAGGCATAATTGTAGATTTTCTAATTAAAAGGTATAGCAGTGGATACGTTAAGTTACAAGACCATTTCTGCGAACAAAGCAACCGTAAACAAAGAATGGGTGGTCGTCGATGCCGACGGCCAAACGTTGGGACGTTTGTGCTCCAAGATTGCCAAGTTGCTCCGGGGCAAATACAAACCCAACTTCACTCCGCACGTCGATTGCGGAGACAACGTCATCGTCATTAATGCCGACAAAGTCGTTTTGACCGGCAATAAGTGGAACGATCGCGTGTATTTGAGTTACACCGGATACCCCGGCGGACAGCGTGAGACGACACCCGCACGCCTCAAGGCCAAAGGCGAGGATCGCCTCTTCCGTAAGGTGGTGAAAGGCATGCTCCCCAAGAACCGTTTGGGCGACAAGCTGCTCGGCAACCTCTACGTGTATGCCGGCACCGAGCACAAGCATGAGGCGCAACAACCCAAGTCGATAGATATAAATTCACTCAACTGAAGATTCAATGGAAACAGTAAATGCAATAGGAAGGCGTAAAGCCGCCATCGCACGCGTGTACGTCAGCGAAGGAAGCGGAAAGATCATCGTAAATCGCCGCGAGCTCGCCGACTACTTCCCCTCCCCCATCCTGCAGTTCGTCGTGAAGCAGCCCCTGAACACACTCAACGTGGCCGAGCAGTACGACATCAAGCTGAACCTCGTAGGCGGAGGATTCAAAGGACAGTCTGAGGCTGCCCGCCTGGCCATCACCCGCGCATTGATCAAGATCAATCCGGAGTCGAAGCCCGCACTCAAGGCCGAAGGATTCGTGACACGCGACCCCCGCGAGGTGGAGCGCAAGAAGCCGGGACGTCCCAAAGCACGCAAGCGCTTCCAGTTCAGCAAACGTTGATATATACCTATATATATCCCATTCAAATACGTTTAGCTGCCCCCTCCCCCGGGGGGGGAAAGAGATAAGGCGTTTAGTATCTAAATCGTGCAGATTCTGCCCCTCAGCATGCTGACATACTGGCACAGACTACCGCACGATTGATCCTACGAACAGAGAATGTAAACGATCATAACAAACCAAGAAATGTCAAGACTTAGTTTCGAACAATTATTAGAAGCAGGCGTACACTTCGGACACTTAAAAAGGAAGTGGAATCCTGCAATGGCTCCATACATCTTCATGGAGCGCAACGGTATTCACATCATCGATCTGTATAAGACAGCTGCCAAGGTGGACGAGGCCGCCGATGCCCTCAAGAACATCGCCGCCGCAAGAGGCCGCATCCTCTTCGTTGCCACCAAGAAGCAGGCTAAGCAGATCATAGCTGAAAAGGCCTCCTCCGTAGGCATGCCCTACGTCATCGAGCGCTGGCCCGGAGGCATGCTTACCAACTTCCCCACCATCCGCAAGGCTATCAAGAAAATGTCCTCCATCGACAAGATGAGCAAGGACGGCACGTTTGACAACCTCTCTAAGCGAGAGAAACTCCAAATCACCCGCCAGCGCGCCAAGCTCGAGAAGATGCTCGGCTCCATCGCTGACCTCAACCGGCTGCCCTCGGCGCTCTTCGTCGTAGACGTGCTCAAGGAGCACATCGCCATACGCGAAGCACAACGCCTCGGCATACCCGTCTTCGCCATAGTCGACACCAACTCCGACCCGCGCAACATCGACTTCGTCATCCCCGCTAACGACGACGCTACGAAGTCAGTCGAACTCATCGTCAGCACCGTCTGCGAAGCCATCAACGAAGGCCTGCAGGAAAGCAAGGCGCGCGACAAAGAGGAGGATGGACGCAACGACTATGACGACGAGGAAGGTGCAGAAGACGCACCACGTCGCGATCGCCGAGCCAAGTCGAATGCACGCCGCCCACGCCGCGAAGACGAGGCGCAACCCGCCACCGACGAGGCTGAAGCAGCACCGGACGCAGAGGAGGAAAAACCCGAATAACGAATCCCATTAACAACAAGGAGAATCATAGCAATATGGCAGTAACAATGGCAGATATCACCCACCTCCGCAAGATGAGCGGAGCCGGGATGATGGATTGCAAGAAGGCTTTGGAAGAAGCCGACAACGACTTTGAAAAGGCGATGGAGATCATCCGCAAGAAGGGTCAGGCCGTAGCCGCCAAGCGTTCCGATCGCGATGCAGCCGAGGGCTGCGTGCTCGCGGCAGAACAAGGCGGATTCGCCGCCATCGTGGCCCTGAAATGCGAGACGGACTTCGTAGCCAAGAATGCTGACTTTGTGGCACTGACACAGGACATCCTGAATGCCGCCATGACAGGCCGTCCGGCCACGAAAGAGGCTCTGCTCGCAGCCACACTGAACGAAGGACGCACGGTGGAGAACCACATCACGGATCGCATCGGCGTGACGGGCGAGAAGATGGAGCTCGGTTTCTACGAGTTCGTCGAGGGTGCCGCCACCGTGTCCTACATCCACCCGGGCAACAAGCTGGCTGCGATCGTAGCCTTCAACGAACCGGTAGATCATCAGGTAGCGCGCGAGATCGCCATGCAGGTAGCCGCCATGAACCCCGTGGCAGTGACCCCGGACGAGGTGCCCGCCCACGTGCTCGACACCGAGCGTGAAGTGGCTCGCGACAAGGCTCGCCAGGCCGGCAAGCCCGAAAACCTGCTCGACCGCATCGCCGAGGGCGCTCTGCAGAAGTATTTCAAAGAGAACACCCTCCTGCAGCAGGAGTACGTCAAGGACGCCAAATTGACCGTAAAGCAGTACCTCCAGCAGCAGAGCAAAACGCTCACCGTAACCGCCTTCAAGCGCGTCACGCTGAACGTAGACTGACAAAAGTACACGGACACACAGGCGGTTTTCTGACAGTTTTGACACGTCATTTGCTGCCTGAAGAAAAAGCAGGTGCCACGCCGTGAGGTGTTGCTCCTACTTTATTTACTCATGCCACACGGGTCTACATCTCGTGTCGGATTACGTTAAGGATTGTAGCCCTGTCACTCGATGGAGTGACAGGGCTTTTTTTCGCCCATAGGCCTCTCCGCACCCCGCCGACGAGGCTTTTTTCGCCCATAAGCCTCGCTGTGCACCCACCGACAGGACTTTTCTACTCGCCGGCCTCCCTTCTCCCCCCGTGCCGAAAGATTTCTTTTCGTCGAAGGCCTCAATGCACTCAATGCGAGTCTTCATACAGGTAAAATCTAATTCGCATAGAGAATGCGAGAAGTGATTTGTATGAAAAGCGATTCGCATACTCCATGCAAGTACTTATTCATTCAAAAAGTAATTCGCAGATAGTAAGCGAGAAGTTATTTATATGGAAAGCAGCTCGCATTATCCATGCAAAGAGCAATTAATATAAACACCTACTCGCATAGTCTAAGCAAATCACTTTTCAAATAAAATGCTGTTCGCACAGTGTATGCGAGAAAGATTTCGTATGAAACACGATTCGCACACATCGTGCGAATTAGATTTCGCCTGAAAAAAGACTCGCATCCCAACTCATCAGGCCTTCGGGCAGAAAAAAAGCCCCGACTCCGGGTGGAGACGAGGCTTCGACGGTTGTAAAAGCAGCGTCGATAGGGTGAACTATGCCTTCGGGCAGAAAAAAAGCCCCGACTCCGGGCGGAGACGAGGCTTCGACGGTTGCGAAAGAGGCGTCAATCGGGTGAAGCGGCGGATGTGCGAATGATTTTCTGCTTGCCGCTGGCGCTATCGACGTCGATACGGATGATTTCGGTGCGATGGAAGGACTTCTCGGCATACTTGAGGCCGACCACCTTGTCGTCAGGGCAGTATTTGTCAAGAATCAGCTCGAGGGCGTGCATGCGTTCCTCGGGCGGGAGGCCGCGGACGGCGCGGCCACGTAGCAAGACGCTCTCGTAGGCGGTGGTGAAGCCGGCGGGAACGACGCGCGTGCGGCCGACGACGGTGAAGGTGACGAGGGGGCGGAGGTCGAGCATGCGGAGCTTGTGACCCTCGGGGCCGCAGTGCAGGTAGACGCGGTCGGTGGCGGCCTCGTAGGCGTAACTGATGGGGATGCCGTAGCCGGCGAAGGCGTCGGCACGGGTCTCGACGAGGGCAAGGAAACCGTATTCGCCCTCGCGGAGGATTTGCAGGGCGCGGGCCTCGTCGAGGAGGCGATCTTGCCGACGGACGGTGGTGTTGTCGTAGTTCATAATCGGGGGATAGTTATAAGGGTAGTTAAAGGGTAGTTAAAGGGTAGTTATGCAGCCTTGCGGCCGCAGGTAGTTATAAGTAGTTAGAGGGTAGGCAGGGGGTAGTTATAAGTAGTTAGCGAGGGGAGTTGGAGGCGATTGGCTCGGTTACATTTGGCCCCGTTACAATTTTACTATACACTAAAATGATCAAGTTATTTATGTCATTAATCACTGTGTTGCTCTCGATGGCGTGCTCGCCAAAGGAGGGGGCAACGAATGAACTCTCTACGCTTTCTGCGGCGGAATTTGAGGCGCTGTTGGCGCGCGACGCCAAGGTGCAGTTGGTGGACGTGCGTCGGGCGGACGAGTATGCGGCGGGCCACATCGGCCAAGCGCTGCTGATCGACGTGACGGCGTCGGACTTCTTGGAACAAGCGAAAAAGCAGCTCGACCCGAAGCGTCCGGTGGCGGTGTATTGCCGCAGCGGCAAGCGCAGTCTGCGGGCAGCACAGATGCTGCAGAAAGAGGGTTTCAAGGTCTATAACTTAGACACGGGCTACTTAGGCTGGGAGAAATATCAGGCCAGCAAGAAGCGCTGATGCGCTGTGCTGAGCGAAGTCTCGATGAGGGGTGGTGTCACGTGATGACGCCATCCCTCATTCGTATGGTGCGGTCTGCTTTGGCAGCGAGGGCCTCGTCGTGGGTGACGATGACGAAGGTCTGTCCGAGGTCGCGCCGGAGGTCGAAGAAGAGGGCGTGGAGCTCCTCCTTGCTGTGCGAGTCGAGGCTGCCGGAGGGTTCGTCGGCCAGTACGACGCCGGGGCGATTGATCAGTGCGCGTGCCACGGCGACGCGTTGCTTTTCGCCGCCGGAGAGTTGGGCCGGCTTGTGGGTAATGCGGTCGGAGAGGCGGAGGTAATCGAGTAGTTCGCGAGCCTTGCGTTCGGCTTCCTGCGCGGAGTCTCGGGCGATGAGGGCGGGGATCATGACGTTCTCGAGGGCGGTGAACTCGGGCAGTAGGCGGTGGAATTGGAAGACGAATCCGATGTGTTGGTTGCGGAAGGCAGCCATGCGTCGTTCGCCGAGCGTGAAGGGGTCGACGCCGTCGATGAACACGTGTCCTGAGTCGGGTCTATCGAGTGTGCCGACGATCTGCAGGAGGGTGGTTTTGCCGGCGCCGCTGGGCCCGACGATGGCGACGATCTCTCGGTCTTGCACTTCTATGTCGATGCCTTTGAGGATCTGCAAGCGGTCGAATCGCTTGGTGATGGCTTGGGTTTGGATCATGTTTCTTCTCTATGAATGAAAAAGCCCCCGAGGGAACTTCAGAAGGACTCAGGAGGCTTCGGTGAATAGGTGGAGTTGGTGGGGAGGGGCGGCGATTTCCGTCTTCGCTTGCAGGTCGAAGTTGAAGACGAGCGCCTCGACCACGGAGCGACGGTTCTCAAGTCTTCCTCCATTGTGGTAGAAGTGATCTTTCGTCACGACGTTGAAGCGGCTCCAATAACGAGGGATCATTTCATTTTCGCGGTAGTCGTTGTGGTGCCATGTGGAGAGGATGAATCGGGCGGGAGTGGCTGAGAGGGCATCGAAAAGCGCCTGTTCGTCACGCTCGGTCCATCCGTTGTAATAATCGACGTAGCGGCCGAAGTAGGGCGGATCGCAGTAGATCAGATCGCCGGCCTCGGCGCGCCCAATGATCTCCTCAAAAGGGACGTTGTGAAACTCCCAAGTCTTGCTGCCGATGATCTGTGCCACGCGTCCGACTTGGTTGCAAATCTTCGTCACGTAGGCCGGTGCAAAACGATCGGGCTTTTTGCAGAAAGGGATGTTCCAATCTCCGCTTCGGTTGAAGCGCATCATGCCGTTGAATCCGGCACGGGAAAGAAAGAGAAAGTCGTAGGGATTGTGCTCGGCGTTGAAGCGGTCGCGCACCACGCGGAAATGCACGTATCCGTCTTCCGCGGCCGATTGCAACGAACGACTTTCCGCCTCCAAATAGGCGCGCATGGTGTGGGCTGTGATTTCATTGTTTTGGATGGCTTGGTAGAAACGGATGAGGTGTGGATTGGTATCTCCAGCGATATGTGTCCCGCAAAGAGGGGAATTGAACCCGACCACACCGGTTCCAAAGAAGGGTTCGATCCAGCGCGCCTTGAGTGGCACACCGGAACGGAGAATCAAATCGTTGATCAAAGGCACCAGCTTCGTCTTTATGCCTTGTGACTTAATCGGAGGAATAACGGGGGACATAGCGCACGGTTATTTGAGCTTCTCGCGAATGAGTTGCTGGTTGTCGAGATACGCTTTATAAGATTCGAGATCGTGATAATATGGATTGCCTAAACCAGCCCGTTTTGCATCAGCTTCATTGAAATAGTACATCCAGTAATTCTCGAATACATCCTCACCCAGTTCGGCGAATACCCCGGCTCCGTTCGTCAGCTTATCCACCTCTTTCACGCTGCCAATGTTTCGCGTATTACCACTCCCCGGCTTGTCAGAAGCAATCTTCCATTTGGGCTGAAGGAAGATGACGAATTGCTTGACCACAGATTGGATAACCTCCAATTCATCGATACAGAAAGGCTCGCTTCGAGGCGTTGTGACGCGTTGTTTATAGAGTACCCCAAGTACAAGGTGGCATTGATAATCCTGGTAGAGATGATCCATGTTTTGCATCGTCTCACGATGGCGAAAGTATCCCCAATAGGATCCGAGGGTCAAACCATTGATTTTTCCATTGTCTCCGTAATAACTCGTTTTGAAATCGACGGCGAAAAGGTGCCCCGCTTCATCTTTGAAGGTGAGGTCGGGGTAGTAATTCTGCTTCGAGGCTGTCTCAAGGGATAAATCATGCTGCTGAGCAAACAAGCCAAGCCTCGGGATGAGGATGATCTCAAGAATCTTTGAGATGACCTTCGTGTCGCAGGTGATCGTGTAGATATTCTTGTCTACGTCGATAAAGCCTTTCACGATCCAATCCCGGTTCGGCGTTTCGAGTAAAGCCTTGTATGAGGCTACTTCCTTGGAAAGGAGTTGCTGAAAAGTAAGGGCATCCATGCGAATAGTTTTTATTGGATTGAGAGGAGGCTTCGGTGAATAGGTGGAGTTGGTGGGGAGGTCAGTGTCGGCTCGTCCGCAGGTCATCGACGATCAGCAGCAGCTCGTCTTTCAATGCGTCAGGCAGGGCGATGTCGCGGAGTTGCAAGCTGCGCACCCAACCGGGGACGTCGGCTTCGCGCAACGTGTAGAGCACTTCGCGAAACTCCTCCACAGCCGGTTCCGTGTAGGCGTCGGAGGGCGTGCCGCGATACGCATCTAATTCCTCATCGTCGTAATACTCCGCCTTCTTACCCGCCGAGACAGCGGCCAAGAGGCTGTCACGCTCGCACGTTTCGTGCTGTCCGCAACATCCCGTCGGCACGGCGACCGACGTCTCCTCTTCCTCCATCGAGGCGATCTCGCCCCGCTCAACCATCCGCCGACGCCGACGCCGATCCCATTGCCCCAAACCGGCGGCCACGAGACCTAACACAACGATGCTTATCAAGATGTACCACATGGTGAATTGAAAATCTAAACACGAACAATTAAAACAGGAATCCCGCCTCGTGGAGGTCGTCCCAGAAGCGGGGGTAACTCTTCGTGACCACCTCGGGCTGCGCGATGGTGACGCCCCTGGCCCGACGCAGTGCGAGCGGTGCGAAAGCCATTGCCATACGGTGATCGTCGTACGTGGCGACCACGGGCGCAGCCTCCTCGGGGCAACGCGTGCCGTCCCACCGGAGCGTGCGGCCGTCGTGCTCCGTGAGGACGAAGCCAAATTTGCGCAACTCAGTTTGCAGAGCCGTGAGCCGATCCGTCTCCTTGATGCGCAGGCTCTGCAGGCCGTCGAAACGGAAAGGCAGGCCAAGCGCAGCGCACGTCACGACAAGCGTCTGAGCCATGTCTGGGATCAGCACACAGTCGCACGTGAAGCAGTCGGGCAGACGGAAGTCAGGGCGCCGGTCTAAACGCACGCCCAAGTCGGTGAAGATGGTGCCCACGCCGAGGCGCTCGAATAACGCAGCGATGGCCGCGTCGCCTTGCAGACTGTCGCGGGTGAGGCCGCGCAACAGCACCGTCGCCGAGGCGTCCGGCGTGAGCGCCATCATCTCGTACCAATACGACGCCGCGCTCCAGTCGGCCTCCACGGTGAAGGGCACGGCACAGATCGGCTGCGGCGCCACCGCGAACGTCCGCCCACCGTCCGTCTCCGTCACTTCCACGCCGTACCGATGCATCAGCCCAATCGTCATCCGCAGATAAGTCTCTGAAACCGTCTCACCCGTCAGCCGCAGCCGTAACCCCTGCTCCATCGTCGGCGCGACCATCAGCAGAGCGGAGAGATACTGCGAACTGACGCCACTATCCATCGTCACCTCGCCGCCACGCAGCCGCCGCCCGACAATACGCAGCGGCGGATAGCCCTCGTCACCGGCATAAGCAATGTCGGCTCCAAGTCCTCGCAAGGCGTCGACTAACAGCCCGATGGGTCGGCGACGCATGCGTTCGGTGCCCGTCAGGAGGCACGTCCGGCCGGGCTGCGCGGCGAAGTAGGCTGTGAGGAAACGCATGGCCGTACCGGCAGCGCCGATGTCCACCGTCTCGTCGGCGGATGTGAGTGCGCGTTGCAGGGCGCGGCCGTCGTCGCTGTCGGCAAGGTTGCGTAGGGGCGCCGCCTCGGCAGAGAGCGCAGCGAGGATCGAGACGCGGTTGCTGATGCTCTTTGAGGCCGGCAGGGTGACGTCGGCGCGCAGCAGGTCGGGGGCTTTCAGGTCGTATCGCATCATAGGGTTGGGGGGCGAAAAGTGAACGAATTACTTGCCGAGCCGCGGTGCGCCGGCAGCGGAGAAGAAGCCTTTGCGCTTAGCGCGGATGTCGGTGATCACGTAGAATGCGTTTGGATCGAAGTTATTGACCAGGTTCACCACGCGCCGCTCAGACTTGCGGCTGACGACGGTCTCGATGATCGACACTTCAGAGATGGCTCCTTCGCCACGGATATGCGTCGAGCCGAAGCCGTTCGCCTTGAGCTCTTGGATCAGCCCGGCGCTGCCCTTCTTGGTGTAAATGCGGATGAGGAAGTAGCCGAGGGCGATCTTGTTTTCGACCAATATGCCGACGAAGTTGCCCGCCGCGTAGCCGCCAGCGTAGGCCAAATAGGCGGTGAGGTCGTTGGCGTTGGAGAAGATCTGCGAGATGACGACGACCCAAATGAAGACCTCGAAGAAGCCGACAATCGGGGCTTTCATCTTCTCGCCTTTCGATACGAAAATGATGCGCAGCGTGCCCAGTGTCACGTCGCAAATGCGCCCGAAGAAGATCACGAGCGGCAGTGCCCAAGGATAGGCGCTTAAGAAATCAAACATGATAGATGAATGGTTTTTGAGGTGTGTATAATACTTGGGAAATGCCCTTTCTAACGAGGCAAAAGTACGCCAAACGCGGCCCAAGGGGCGAAGGTCGAAGAAGGGGAGTCGAAAACCGTTGAAAATCGGCTGCCACGAAAAAAAGGAGGCGAAAACCGTTGGCAATTGGCTGCCACGAAAAAATGGAGCCGAAAACCGTTGAAAATCGGCCGCCGCGAAAAAAAGGAGCCGAAAGCCGTTGAAAATCGACTGCCACGAAAAAAAGGAGGCGAAAGCCGTTGAAAATCGGCTGCCACGAAAAAAAGGAGGCGAAAACCGTTGAAAATCGGCTGCCACGAAAAAAA
>ERZ772917.1313-NODE-1313-length-14617-cov-8.212608_pt1 | contig 14617 bp, 11 predicted proteins | sample MGYA00511187_ERZ772917 | MGnify/ENA primary metagenome ERZ772917 (study PRJEB29015, sample SAMEA2737925) | human oral metagenome | biome: human oral; feature: human-associated habitat; material: dental | place: China | collected 2012 ... | reverse complement strand
CGCCGTACTCCGCCGTGTCGGAGATGGACTTGCGCATCTTCGCCATGCCGCCCTCATACATGAGGTCGACAATGAGCTTCATCTCGTGGAAGCACTCGAAATACGCGATCTCCGGCTGATAACCCGCCTCAATCAGCGTCTCAAAGCCCTTCTGGATGAGGTGGGTCACACCGCCGCAGAGGACAACCTGCTCGCCAAAGAGATCGGTCTCCGTCTCCTCCTGGAACGTCGTCTGAATGACGCCCGAACGCGTGCCGCCGATGCCGCGTGCATATGCGAGCGCGAGGTCAAAACACTTGCCCGTTGCATCCTGCCCGACCGCGAACACATCGGGAACACCGCCGCCCTCGCGGAACGTACGGCGGACGAGGTGTCCGGGTCCCTTCGGCGCAACCATGAAGACGTCGATGTCATCTGCGGGGACGATCTGGTTGAAATGGATGTTGAAGCCATGTGCGAACGCGAGCGCACTGCCGGACTTCAGGTTCGGTGCGATCTCACTCTTGTAGAGCGCCGCCTGCTTCTCGTCCGGAATGAGGATCATCGTGACATCTGCCTGCTTTACCGCCTCGGCAACAGGGAGAACCTTGAGCCCGTCTTCCTCGGCGAGCTTCGCCGACTTCGAGCCCGCATAGAGCCCGATGACGACATTGATTCCGCTGTCCTTGAGGTTCAGCGCGTGTGCATGCCCCTGACTGCCGTAGCCGATGACCGCGACCGTTTTGCCCTCGAGCACGCTCCAGTTGACATCCTGATCATAGTAAGTTTTTGCCATAGTACTCCCGCTCCTCACAATGCTCATAAATTGTGTGTTCTCCCCGCTCGAGCGCAATGAGTCCCGTGCGGATGACCTCGACGATCCCGTAGGGTTTGATTACCTTCAGAAACGCCGTTACCTTATCATCGCTGCCCGTGATCTCAAAGATGATCGAGGAGGACTCCACATCGACGACGTGCGCGCGGAACAACTCGCCCATCTTCAGCACGTCGAGACGATTGTCATCGTCCGCCCGCACCTTGATGAGCGTCATCCCCCGACACGCCGCGCTCTTTTCGTCCAGCCGCTGAACCGCCCGCACAACGGGCATCTTTTCCAACTGCTTGATCATCTGCTCGACGAGATTCCCATCCCCCTGCATCACTACCGTGATGCGCGAGAAATCCGGCGACTCCGTCACGCCGACAGACAGGCTGTCGATGTTGAACTCACGCCGCGAAAACATGCTCACAACGCGCACCAGAACCCCCGTCTGGTTCTCAACAAAGACGGACAGTACGTGTTTCATGATAACAAGCTCCTCTCCGCCGCGCCGCAAAACTGTCTGTGTGGGAAAACTCCTTCATTATCGCCCACATATGAGCATTTGTCAATAAGTTTTGGATGACGCCGCGTGTATACGTCTATACCCGCACCTCAAAGCGCGGCTTCTCCTCCTCGTTTTCCTGCGGAGCAATCGGTTTGACGGGCTTGGTGGAAGGCGGTACAGGCGCAGGTGCTGCGGGAGGCGGTGCAGGTTTTGCAGGGGATTGCTGCCCCGTCTGTTTTACAGTTGGCGGCACTGATCGCTGTGCAGTACGCGCATCTGTCCTCTGCGGTGCACGCTCCTCCTTCATCAGACGCTCGAGCGCCTCCCCCGCTGTCAGCCCCGTGTACTCGGGCAGGATCTCGCCACGCGTATCGCGCGCACGTTTCGTGCGCTCCGCAGCTGCCAGCAGATCATCGTGCGCGCCGCGCTCCGATGTCGGTCGCGGCTGCTCCTGTGCGTCCGTCGATGTCGTCCTCTGCTCCTCGGCACGCTCACGCGTGAGGATGCGCTCGCCGAGCGGCAGCTCCTGCTCCGTCTCCGTCTGCGGCTTCTTCTGAAAGAAGCGCCGAAAGGCGACGATCCCCACGACGAGTGCCACACCGATCATCCCCGCATAGTACAACCCGCTCGTTGCCGTGTAGGACGTCGGCACCTCGGGCGGCTTCTGCTCCGTCCCTGCAAGCTGCTGCTTCAGCGCCGCATTCTCCTGTGCGAGATCCAGACCCTTTGCCACATCTGCGCCCGTCTGCCCCTCAACCGTTGTACCGCGATCTACCTTCGAGGCAGAGGTCTTCACGGGATCGCCCTTCGCCGCATCCGTGCGCGCAGCGGCATTCGGACGCTCTGCCGCATCACTGGTCTTCGGCGCACCCGTTGTCGTCTTCGAGAGCGCACCGTTCCCCTGCGCTACGGAGTCGCGCGCCTGCTGCTCCGCCTGCGCATCGCCCGTCGTATGCGTCGTATTCGCCTGTGCGTCGCGCGCCGCATCCCCGAGCGTGATCTTCGGCGGCGACGGTGGTGTCGGCGGTGTCGGTGGGGTGATTGCCATAGCGCCGCTCCTTTCTCTTCTTTTCTTTCCCCTACTATAGCAGAAAATCTCGTCTGACGAAACAGGAAAAGCGTCCCGCCGCCACGGGACGCTTTTCGCTTGCAAAAATATACTCAGCCCTTATAGGCGCGCACGTTGAGGCGGTCGTGCCCCAGATCCTCGTCGATCTCCACGCGTGCAAAGCCTGCGCCCGTGAGCAGCTTCTCCAGCTCCTCGCCCGTGTAGACGGACATATTGTCGACGATCTTCTGCCACTTCTCATGACTCTTCGTCCTGCCGCTCGCTTCATTCGTAATCATGAAGACACCGCCCGGCTTCAGCACCCGATGCATTTCTCCAAAACAGCGCGGCAGCTCCGGCCAGAAATACACGGTCTCGAACGCCGTCACAACATCGAAGCCTCCATCGTCAAACGGCAGCGCCTGCACATTTCCCTGCACGATACTGCACCGTCCCGTCGCAATCGCCGCGCTGTTTACCTCACGCGCCTTCTCCACAGAGACGGGCGAGTAGTCCAGTCCCGTCACCTGCCCCTCGGGTAGCATCCCGAGAAAGACGGCGATATTCGCACCGCCGCCGCAACCACAGTCGAGCACAGCCTCATCGCCGCGCAGCTTCAGATGCGAAAAGCCCCACGACGCAATCCCCGCATGCCCCTTGTTCATCATCGCAACAACAATCTTGCCCATCACACCCTCGGGTTTTCCTGTATTGCTAAAAAATTTCCGAAGCAGCCCCATGACCGCCCCTCCTTTCTGAAAATAACAAAAATTTTCCTGTTAAAAAGTACCTCGCGCACGATGCGCAAGGCACTTTGAAAACACACTATGATATTACAGCAGCGAGGCACGCAGCTCGTCGCCACTCTTCGCCGAGAGATAGGCGGGCGCGATGTCGAGGACGGTCTTGCAGCCCGTCACGCCCTCGGAGGCGAGACGGTGCGCCGCACGCGCGTAGGCAGCAAGGACACACGCCGTAAACTCGGGGTTCGAGTCGAGCTTTAGGCTGAACTCGATGATGTGCTTGTTCTCCCCATTTGCACCCGTCGCGCCGGAGCGGAGGACAAAGCCCGCATGCGGCAGACCCGCATGATCGCGCAAGAGTTCTTCCTCGCTGATGAAATGCACTGTCGTATCGTAGTCCGAGAAGTAGTTCGGCATCGTCACGATTGCCTTCTCAACTGCCGCCGCATCCGCGCCCTCCTCGAGCACGACGTAGCACTCGCGCGTATGCTTCTCGCGCGTCGTGAGCGTCGGATTCGAGCCGCTGCGCACGGCATCGAGCGCGGCGGGCACGGGAACGGTGTATTGCTTGGCATTCTTGACGCCCGGAATGCGGCGAATTGCATCCGAGTGCCCCTGACTCACGCCGCGTCCCCAGAACGTATAGTCCGCACCGTTCGTCAGAACGGCGTTCGCATAGGCGCGCGTGAGGGAGAACATGCCCGGGTCCCAGCCGACCGAGATCACGCCGATGTGCCCCGCAGCCTTTGCCGCCGCATCCACCGCCGCGAAGTGCGCGGGGATCTTTGCGTGCGTATCAAAGCTGTCAACCACGTTGAACAGCTTTGCAAACGAGGGCGTCTGCTCCGGCAGATCAGTGGCAGAACCGCCGCAGAGAATCAGAACATCCACCTTGTCCTTCCACATCTCCGCATCATCGGCAGAGATGACGGGCACGTTCGTGCGTGGCTTCACCGACGCAGGGTCGCGCCGCGAAAAAATCGCGACGAGCTTCATATCTGCATTTGCCTCGACGGCGTACTCCACGCCGCGTCCGAGATTGCCATAGCCAAGAATACCAATACGAATCATAAAAACTCCTCCCACCATCCCCCCGGACGGCGTAAATCATTGGAGAAAATGCAAATACACTTTCTCAGTAGTGTGGGTGCGCCTTCACATAGTCGACCGGCCGCGACCAGTCCACCTGGACGTTCGTCTCATTCCACAGGCGCGTAAGAGCCAGTTCGAAGCTCTTTCGATCCGCGAGCGGAGTGACGATCTCCTTCGTGAAGTCCATCAGCGTCTCATGCGGCACCTCGACCTCATGATCTGCGGCGAGGAAATCCTCTACCGCCGCACGCCCCTTCTCATCTGCGAGGTTCACCGTCGCAGAATGCACAGACGCATCGTAGTCAATCCAGCCGAGAACGTCGCCATAGCTGATGGCGACACTGTACGTATCACTCACTCGTATCACCTCTTATATTCGGTGGTCAACAATAAATATGCTTTATCGTCGCCTCCATCGGATATATCCAACCCTTACGGGCGTTTTTTATTATAGAACGATTCCACCGGACACGCAACCGCCCAACAAAAATAATTCTGTATACAGAAAGAGGCGACGTCAAAGCCGCCCCTCTCAAAATCAATATTCCACTTAGAACGCCCACGTTACCTGTGCACCGCCCGCGATACCCTCGCGCTGACCGGTCATGCCCATGAGGTTCACGCCATAGCTGACGCGGCCGTCCTTCGGTGCGAAACGGTATCCGAGTTCGAGGATGCCCGTGCCGCCGCCGAGCGAGGGGCTCGGCGTGGAGTAGCCCTGATACGTCGCCGTTGCATCACCGCCAAACTCGTGCTCGTACGCAAGTCCCGTATAGAGCTCTCCGCCGCCGCTGACCGCATGCGTATAGCGTGCGCCGACGCGCAGACGGTGCGAGTCCACATCGCCGAACTCGAGGATTCCGCCCGAACGCAGCTTCACCGTATCGCCCGCCTGATGCGAGTAGAAATACTTCGCATAGCCTTCAATCTTGTTGCCGTTCGCGAGCTTCCACTCCTGACCGACACCGACGTGTCCTGCGAAGTACGTGCTCGCATTATCGTAGCTCAGCTCCGCCGCATCGTCACTGCCCGTATAGTCGCTTGAGACGCGTCCCGCGCGCAGGCTTCCCTCGACATACAGACCGCTGTCCTGCGCCATCTTTGCCATCACACCGCCGCCGATGTAGTGCATCGCTCCGCTGCCGTGCGTACCCTCGTCCAGATAGGAGTCATACGTACCGCGCCCGTATTCGACAAACGGACCGTAGGTCAGCTTCGCTGCCTTCATCTCATTCGTACGGGCAAAGCCGACGTTGAGATTCCATCCCCTTGCATCCACGTAGGAGCCGGAATTGAGCCGCACAGACGAGCCGCCTTGCGCCGCCCACGGCTGGAATGCACTGCTGACCGCCGCCGACGCATTTGCACCAGCAGATGCCGCAGTACCCGCAGCCGCAAGCCCTGCATTCGTGTTCCGCACGCCCTCGACGGAGGAAGGAGCGGGAGCAGTCCCCGCCGAGATCACAGCAGCCGCCTCAGCTGCAGCTGTATATCCGACATGCGAGAGGAGGTCTGCACCTGCGTTCAGCAGTGCGCTCGCTGCCACGCGCGTCTCGACCGGCGACTTGCTCCGATCGTTCACATCAACGCGGTCGACTGTCGCAATGAGTTCATTCTCCCCGCGCTTTTCGAGGCGCATCGTATAGTCGAGAATACCGCTCTGCGTCGCCTTCATCGTCTGCGCATCGCCCGTATTCTTCAGCTCCGCCGCCGTCGTCAGCATACCGTTCACCTTGAGCAAGCTCACTGCATCGCCCCGACGGAACGCACGCGCATCTGCCGCAACTGCAGCCACACCAAGATTCAACGTGCTGATGTCCTTGACTGCGGGGGCATTCGTGATCGTCAGCATCGTCCGTGTCTCTGCCGGCGTTGTTCCCGCTGGCAGATAGAAATGCAGATTCTGCACATTTGCAAAGTCCGCCGCCTGCGCGCCGAACGCATGGACTGCGAGCGTGTTGTTCACACTGCCCGATGTGCCCGCGCCGCCGTGGATCGTGCCGCCGATATTGACAGCTCCGAAGAGGTTCACCGTGTTGCCTGATGCCGCTCCGTTTGTCGCATGTCCGCCATAGACATCGCCGCCAATCGTTCCACCGAAGATATCCACGGTATTATCCGATGCCGACGCACCAAAGCCGCCGACGAGATTCTGCGCCGTGCCGCCACGCATGACGAGCTGATTGCTCCTTGCAATGCCCCTGCGCGAGGTGCCGCCATACGCCGTATCCGTGATCGTGCCGCCCGTGACGGTGAGCACATTGCCCTCCGCCGTATTACCGAGCTCCGAGCGTCCGCCCCATACGGAGTCATGCGAGCCGTCCGACGCGGCATAGGAAGCTGTCTTGTTGTCCTTGAACCGATAGCCGTCCGCGTAGACAGACTTGCCGTCGGATGCCCTGTCAACGGAGAACTCATAGACATCGTCTGCAACGAGTTCTTTCGCCCTGTCATAGTTCGTAAAGCCAATGCCCTGCTCGTTCGCCATCAGAGTGACATGCGTCGCCTCATAACTCTTCGTCGGCAAATCGGTCGTTCCGACCTGTGCCGTGAGCTTCTGCCAGTCAAGCCCCGTGGTCTGTGCGCCGCCATTCAGCGTCAACAGCGTCTTGCCCACCGTATCCTTGTTCACGGCGAAGTTCAGCTTCTCAAAGTTTGCAATCTGCCCCGCCGTGACCGCATTCGTCACGTTCAGCATGTTACCTGTCACGGCATCCCCCGTACCGAGCGTGCGTCCGCCGTAGACCGTGCCGCCAATGGAGCCTCCCGAGAGGTTGACGGTATTGCCCGTCACAGCCGCTGCGCTACCCGCATTGTCCGCAAATCCACCCATGAGCTCATGGAGGGTTGCGCCGCCCGAGAACGTCACAGTATTGCCCGTGACCGCACCCGTGCCCTTTGTATAGCCGCCGTGGATCGTGCCGACCGTACCGCCCGACATTTCGACCGTATTGCCTGTCGTCGCATCGCCATTCGCCGCATTTCCGATAAAGCCGCCGTAGACCGTACCGATGGAGCCCTCCGTCACAGAGCCCGCAGGGTTGTGATACGCCGTGCTCTGAATTTTGACCGTATTGTTGACCGCGCTGCCCGCAGAGCCCTCCGTGCGACCGCCCGAGATGAGTGTCGGGTTGATACCAGCCCTGAGCCCTGTGACCGTCAGCGTGTTGTTCTCCGTTGTATGTCCGCCGTAAGAGACGCCGCTGTACGTCTTTGTATCCGCACTGCGTCCATCATAGGTGACATTGCCGTTACGGAAGCGGTTCACGTCGATGAGAACGGAGTTTGCCTCATCCGTATTCGTATCCGTGCGCTGGACGACTTCATAGTCACCGCTCACTGCATGATTTTTCACGGCGTAGTTCGAGAACTTCAGCCCGTTTGTCGTGCCCGTAAGGAGGGTTGCGTTACCGATAACAGTGTTGCCCGAGAGCCTCGACGTATCGACATCGAGCTTCGTCCAGTCGAACAGATTGCCGCCGTTAAAGCCGTTGTTCTCGGTCAGCGTCAGCATCGATCCACCGTTCTGCGCAATATCGTCATTGAGATGGAACGTGTAGTTCGCGAATTTGTCGGCGGACTTTGCCGTGATGTTCTTCGCACGGACATTGAGCGTCGCCCCCGTGCCCGAATTGTTGTCGCCGTGGAGTGCCGCATTCGTGAGGTCCGCCGTGTAGGTGCCGTCCGCTGCGCCGAGGTTGACGACGTTCCCCGACGTACTGCTGCCCGGACCTGAGGACTTGCCGCCGTAGACGTTGCCGCCGACGGTGCCGCCCGAGATCGTGACAGTGTTCGCTGTCACATTGTAGCCGACACCGCCCGCAATCTCAGTATTCACCGTGCCGCCCGAAACCGTGACATAGTTCTTCCTCGCAATGCCTGTTCCGTCCGTGACCGCGCCGTAGGCATGCGCTACCGTGCCGGCCGCGATCGTGACGCCGTTCTCCTCGACGAGCCCCTGCCCCTCGGAATTTGCGCCGCGCAGCGTGTCCGCCGTACTGGCTGCACCGCTGAATGTGACCGTATTGTTCTTGAGTGCGCCCGCGCCTTTTCCCGCACCGCCCTCGACAACATCGGCAGTGCCGCCGGTAAAAATGACCTTGTTGCCCGTGACATCGGCGGCGTTCGCGGTATTGTCCACATAAGCGCCCGCGACATAGTCTGTCGCTGTGCCGCCCGAGAAATTGACGATGTTGTCCTTGACCGCACCCGTGCCAAAGGTGTGGCCGCCATAGAGCTTGTTGACCGTGCCCTTCTTCATATTGGCGCTGTTGCCCGAGACCTCGCCCGTATTGTTTGCATTCTCCGCCTCGCCCGCATACACCTCATCGATTGTATCGCCGGCATTCGCAAGGTCGATGTTCAGCGTATTGTTTTTGACATCGCCCGTCGTCCCCTTGTTGATACCGCCGAAGGCATACTGCGGATCATCCGTACCGCGAAGTCCCGTGACCGTCAGCGTATTGCTCTCGGTCGTATGGCCGTAACGCGACAGACCGCCGTAGATCTCAGAGCCGGAGGCACCTTGATACGTCTTTGTTGTACCGTTGTATGCGACCTCACTGCCCTTGAAACGGCTCACCTCGAATAGTGCGGCATTTGCTTCGTCCGTATCCGTATCCGTCACGAGACCGAACTCATGCGTCTCAGTCGCTGTGCCGTTCTCCGTCGCTTCATAGTTCTGGAATTTCAGCGTATCGGCGGCGTTGCTGCGCTTCAGGAGGGTAATGCGCTGGATGCCGTGTAGACTCGAGACATCCGAAAGAGCCGTTCGATCAACGGTGAGCTTGCTCCAGTCAACGCCCGTGCCCGCGAAGTCGCCCGCATCCGTGACCGTCAGCATCGTATCGCCGAACGCCGTCGCACTGTTCAGCTTGAACTTGTAGTTCTCGAAATTGTTGACGGACTTCGCTGCGATATTTTTCGCGTTGACATTCAGCGTATTTCCTGTCGCCGCCTTGTTGCCGCCGGAGATGTTGCTCGCCGAGAGCGTCGTGCCCGAGAGATCTGTATGCGTGTCGTCACCGAGATTGACCGTGTTGTTCTCCGTCTTGCCGTTCGCATGCCACGAATATGCGCCGTAAATATCCTTTGCGAATGTCCCACCTGCAATGGTAACTACATTGTACTCAACTGTATTAGTGCCCTGAGTTCCCCCACCAAAAACAAACTGGTTGATTGTTCCCCCCGAGATAACAACCTGATTACCAGATACTGTACCGTTTTGCTGAGAGTATCCGCCATATATATGCCCCTCTAATACACCGCCCGAAACACTTGCTGTATTACCCGTAACCGTACCGTTTTGCAGGCCGTGGCCTCCATAGACGTTGCTTTCAAATGTCCCTCCCGCGAGGCTAATCGTATTCCTAATGGCCGCCGAGTCCCCTGCCGCATGGCCGCCCGTAACGGTTCCCTTGACCCTTGCGCTATCTCCCGTGACCGAAACGGTATTTCCCTCTGCCTTGCCGGTCGTCCCTCGGGAGAAGCCTCCGATAACGTCTTCTTTGACGAGGCTTTTCGCAACAGAGATACGATTCTCCTTGACCAGCGCCCCATCATCTCCCTCAGCACCGATGACTTGATTCTTCACCGTAGCATCCTCGAGATGAACCTCATTCGCTTCTGCCGTACCGCTACCCATAAGACGTCCGCCGTAGGCGGTCGCATTGACCGTCCCCTTGATATTGACGATGTTACCTTTTACACCGCCATTTGCGTAGCCACCAAAGATAGGATTCTCTGCCCAGCCGCCCGGCTCGATGGTGATAGTATTTCGCTCCGCCTTTCCCGCCGCTGACTGCGCACGTCCTGCATAGACACCTCCGACCTTACCCGTGCCTGTAATCGTGACATGGTTATTCGTCGAATCGCCATTCCCCGCCGTGTAGCCGCCGTAGACATTCAGATTCGTGTTGTTCGTATTCGTGATCTTGATCTTGTTGTTTGTCGTCGTGTTGCCGAGACTCGAATAGCCTCCATAGACAGCTGTGCCTGTGCCGTTATCTGCCGTTGCGTCGGCGTTTTGGAAGCGGTCGATGTCGGCACGCACATAGTTCACCAAAACATAATCGCCATATATCGGAGGATTGGTTACATCCGTATACATGCTGTATTCGAAGTCGCCGCTCGTCGTCTTTCTCTCGGTTTTGCGATTCGTTGTCGCGTCGGTGAAGATCTTCAGATCAGCGCCGCTGGTCACACAAGCAGTTCCATTGTGCCAAGGCGGCCGTACTTCGTCGTATCAGCATTCCAGCCTTCGGCGTTCATCGTGATCTTGCTCCACTGGACATCGGGCGTAGAGCCAAAGCCGCCGCTGTCCGATATCTTCAGCATAGTCGTACCCGCTGCAACGCCTTTTGTAAGGTTGAAATTGTACTTCTCGAAGTTCCGCGCCGTCCTGACTACGATGCCTGAGGCATTGACATTGAGCGTGTTGCCCGTGACATCATTCGTCTTGTTGCCACCGTAGATCTTTACGCCCGTAAGATTGAACCCCATTGCCATGGGGTTTTCGCCGTCGCCGAGGTTGACCGTATTGCCCGTCGTCTTGCCTGACCCATCGGAATACGCACCAAAGACATTCGTTCCTCCACTCTTCGTAAACGCGCCGCCCGAAATCGTCAGCGTATTGCCAGAAGCATTTGCGCTGTTTGCAGAGTTGTTAACCACGCCGCCCGCAGCCTCATCCCCGAGACTGCCGCCCTTGATCGTCACGGAGTTGCCCGTGACCGCTCCCGTTCCTTGCGTCACGCCGCCAAAGGCATCCCCCTCCACGGTGCCGCCTGCGACGGTGACAGAGTTGCCCGTGACAGCCTTTGTGGCAGACGCGCCGTTGAAGCCGCCATAGATAGGATCTTTCGACAGCCCGTTGTTGAATATGACATTGTTCTTCGAGACCGCGCCCGTGCCGCTGACACCGCCGTAGATCATGCTCTGTCCGCCGCCGTTGCTGACGCTGAGTCCGTGAATCGTCAGCGTATTGTTACTGACATCCTCCGTGGCATTCTTCTTGCCACCGCCGAAAAAGATTCCATATGTGCTGAACGGACGATTCGTCGGGCCGCCTTCCTTGCCGAGCGTGATCTTGTTGTCATTCATCGAATGTGTCTTGTCCATACCTTCAAGGAAACACTGATAAATTTATCCACGCCACCTTAACACATCTTTTTTTGCCCGCTTTTCGTTGGCAAATCTTCCACGTAGCACTTGCTTATGCGTTCGGTTTACCTTCTTGACAGGACGAAAAATCTGCACAAATCTGACAGACTTCATTTTATCAGCGATTCCTCAAGACCGCTGATGGTACCGCCTTCCTGCGTATACGTATGCTCCGCCGCATACGTCGACGGTGCGGAGAACCATAGGCCTCCCCTGGTAGACAGTCCCAATGCAACGTAGACAGCCAAGCGACGCTGTGCTTTCAATCCGTTGAACATGTGCTCCTCCATTTTTTTACTTTATCACCGAGATTCTTTCGTCGGTCTCAGTCGCAGACTGAGATTCAATATACAAAAAGTGTATAATACATGAGAGATATTGTAGTTGTCAACGCTATTTCTAATTTATTGCATTTCTTTTTGAATAAAACTCAACAAAATATGAATAAAAGAATATCGCTTTACTTTTATATATGAATCCTCTTTCATATTTGTGCGTGCTGCAACACTCTCCTGCACAAAACGCCACAATTCGGATTCTTCTGGACAGGTGTACGCATTGTGCTTATAATATGAGTGAAGGTGGTGGGATGCGTTTTATTGAGTTGGATCGCCTCTTAAGGAAGAATGGTTGGCATGTGGTACGAACGAAGGGGTCACATTACCAATACCAAAAAGATGAGGTAAATGAAACACTCACTGTTCCAAACCATCCCGGTGACATAGCAAATATTATTGTGAAGAACATACTAAGAGGCGCGGGAATCAACCGCTCATTCGTGTGAAAGGAGAACGTGTCTATGAAGCTCGTATATCCCGCTATTTTTTACACCGATGATGAAGCATTTGCCGTCGTTGTCCCTGATCTTCCCGGCTGTGTTTCGGGCGGTGCTACTCTCCCCGAGGCGATTGCCATGGGCGAGGATGCGGCATCGGGCTTGGTGCTCGGCGAACTGGAGGACGGTAAAGCTGCACCGCCCGCAAGCCGCATCGAGGACATTCACCCCGATCCCGAGATGGGCGAAGGTTTCGTCAGTCTGCTCTCGCTCGATATGGATGCATACGCCGCGAAGTACGGCAGCAAGTCCATCCGCAAGAATCTCACCATCCCGGCATGGCTGAACACCTTCGCCGAAAAGAAGCGGCAGTATGAGCCCTAAAGTCTCTCCTGCCACAGTGGGAAAGGAAGATCGTTTGCGGGGATGGGAACGCTTTGAACAACAGAAAGGATTTTCACATGGACTACACAAGTAAGATCGCCGTCGGCATGACACGTGAAGCGGTGGACACGGTGACGGATGCAAATACGGCGCTGACGGTCGGCAGCGGCTCGCTCGCGGTGTACGCAACGCCCGCGATGGCGGCACTGATGGAGCGTGCGGCGGCGGAACTCTGCCAAGAGGAGTGTCCCGAGGGATGGACAACGGTCGGCACAGAGCTGCATATCAAGCATCGTGCAGCAACGCCGACGGGACTCACTGTCCGTGCCATAGCCGAGGTAACGGCAGTGGACGGGCGTGCAATCTCACTCAAGGTGACGGCGTACGACGAACGCGAGGAAATCGGTGCGGGCTTGCACACCCGCTTTGCCGTTGCTGTGGATAAATTTATGGCAAAGGCAGAGGGAAAGCGCTAAGAAATCAGAAATAAACAAAACGCAGGAGAGCGGCACGCGATTGTGCCGCTCTCCTGCATTTTTATGTGCCCCTTTCACCGCTTCGCAGTTCCCCTTCCCCATCATACGGGGAAGGCTTGGAGAAATGTTTTTAGAATGCCCACGCGATGTTGAATCCACCCGTGAAGCCCTTGCGCTTGCCCTTGAAGCCCGTGAGATTCAGCCCGTAGCTGACGGTGCTGTCCATGGGGGCAAAACGGTAGCCAAGTTCAAAGAGCGTGGTGCTGCCCTTGAGACTCGTACCCGGCAGGGGTGCGCCCTGATAGCTTGCCGTGCTCTCAGCATCGAACTCATACTCCCACGCAAGACCTGCATAGAATTCACCGTCCAAACCGTTCTTGAACGTATACCGCGTTCCGAGACGGATGCGGCTTGAGGTCGAAGCGTTGAAGTCATAGTTCTCGCCGCTCGAGAGTTTCGCACTCGTGCCTGCCTGATGCGCATAGAAGTATTTCGCGTACGTCTCAAACTTGTTGCCGTTATCGAACTCCTTCTTCTGCCCGATGCCGAGATGTCCCGCGAAGTAGCTGCTCGAGACATCGTAGCCGGTCATCGTCTTCCCGATTGTACCGCTGTAGTCGCTCTTCGCCTTACCGACGCGCAGACTGCCCTCGATATACGTGCCGTTGTCCTTCTCCGACTTCGCCATGATACCGACGCCAAAATAGCTTGTCTTGCCATCGCCGTGTGTACCGTCGTCCAGATAGGAGTCGTATGTACCGCTTCCGTATTCGATGAACGGTCCAAAGGTGAGCGAACTGCTCAGGAGTTCACTGCGGCGCGCATAACCGACATTGAGATTCCAGCCCTTCGCATCAACGTGGGAGCCAGTCTTCAGGCGCATATTGCCATAGCTCTGTGCCGCAAAGAGCTGATAGCTGCCGAGGGAGGAGAGCGGCGCCTTCGTCGCATTGGTTTTCTTGCTGTCAGCGAGCGGCGCATCCACGATATCCGCGATCTGCATCGCCGCCGTCTCTGCCGCAGGAATGCCAACATCTGTGAGGAGATCAGAGCCGCTCGCGAGGAAGGCAATCGCAGCCGACTGCGTCTCGACAAGGGTCTTCGTCTCGCTCTTCACCTTGGCATCCTTTACGCGCGCAACGAATTCATTCTTGATGAGCGATGAGCTGCTCTGCGTATTGCGTGTCTCAAACCCGAAGGTGTAGTCCATCGTGACGCCCTGCGTCGCCGTGATATCCGCAATCGTATCCGTCGCAATGTGCTGTGTGTTCGGTAGCTTGATCAGGCTGACGACATCGCCCTCAATTGCGACGTTGAAGTTCGTCCCGTGCAGATCCTTGCCCAGAGGCGCGTCGAGAGTCAGCATGGACTTCGCAAGATCCGCCTTCGGGGAGAGGTAGAAATTGATGTTCTGAATCCCCTCAAAATAATGCGCCTTCGCCCCCATATCGTGGATGTTCAGTGTATTGGCATCCGTGGCGGTTGCTGACGGGGTGCCGCCCGCGAGTCTGCCGCCATAGATATAGCCGGAGATGTCGGTGCCGCGCAGGTTGATAACGTTGTTCGTCGCCGTCGCACCCTGTCCGCCGATCAAGGATCCTGTGATCTTGAGTCCCTCGGTCTGACTTAGA
>ERZ772917.1309-NODE-1309-length-14658-cov-8.513593_pt1 | contig 14658 bp, 5 predicted proteins | sample MGYA00511187_ERZ772917 | MGnify/ENA primary metagenome ERZ772917 (study PRJEB29015, sample SAMEA2737925) | human oral metagenome | biome: human oral; feature: human-associated habitat; material: dental | place: China | collected 2012 ... | reverse complement strand
ATCTTAACTGCAATATTAGTCATATATTCTCCTAAAAGATGTTGAGGTTTATGTATTCCTGGTGTATCTATAAAAATATATTGATTATCTTTAAAATTCAAAATTCCCTTTATATTATCTCTTGTTGTTCCTGCTTTATCAGAAACAATAGCTACTTTTTCAGATACAAGTTTATTTATTAAAGTTGATTTCCCAACATTTGGTCTACCTACAACAGCTATAAATCCTGCTTTCATTAATTATCTCCTATTCCTATCTCAAAATACATTTTTCTAATATTTTCAATTAAGTCTTTTTCATCTTCCCGCATACAATTTTTTAAAGTTTTAAAATCTAAATTATACCTTTTTAAATCTGAAATAAAAGTTGACTTTCCATAAGTTCCAAATAAAAATCTTTTTTCAAAAGCATATTTTTTATAGTAATTTTTTAAGTCTTCTTCCATAATTTTATCTATATCATAACTAATAATCTTATTATTTCTCACTATGATAATTTTTTGAAAATCATACTTTAATAGGTCTTTAATCTGAATTTCAAAAATATTCACAAGGTTAATTTTATACTCAACTATCATTTTAGAAATAAGTTTCAATCTCATCTCATTAAAATTATCAGATAAAGAATTTATAAATTCTTCATATTCTTTTTGCTTGAATATAATATTATTCTTTTTAGTAGTAACTTCATTATCAGATTTATTAACTGATAGTTTATATTCAAATATTTTTTCTATATATCTATTCTTTAAAAGAAACTTATATAAACCTCTTATAGTACTATATTTTCTACTAAAAGTAGCTTTTTTATATTTTTTTTCTACATCAGAAAAATACTCATTAAATATCTTTTCATCTGTATCTAAAATATCTATATCTCTTTTTTTCAAAAATTCAAGATACTCATTTATATCTAATTTATAAGCATCAATTGTTGTCTGTAATAAATTCTTTTTTACTATCAGATTTTCTGTGTATTTCTCTAAAATGTTCACATTATCCCTCATTTAACATTTTATTTGCTATTTCTAAGACCTCATTATTAATTTTTTCTCCAACTAACATTCTTCCAATTTCTTTTATTCTTTCTTCAGCAGACAGCTTCTTAACTCTACTGATAGTTTTAGAATTTTCAACATATTTTTCTATATAAAATTGTTGAGATGCCTTAGAAGCTATCACTGGTGAGTGAGTAATTGAAATAATTTGTGTATTATCTCCAATTTCTTTTAATTTTAAAGCTATTTTTCTAACAGTTTCTCCACCTATACCTGTATCTATTTCATCAAAAATTAAAATAGGTATATTATCAACCTTTGAAAAAATAACTTTAAGTGCAAGCATAACACGGCTTACTTCTCCACCAGAAGCTATTTTATTTAGAGGTTTTAAATCTTGTCCCACATTAGTTGAAATAAAAAATTCAACCTCATCATAACCATCATTTGTCATTTTTTCTAATTTATTTATTTGAACTTTTAATTTAGCATCTTCCATATTTAAGAATTTTAATTCATTTAACAATTCATTTTCTATTTTTATTGCTATTTCTTTTCTTGAATTAGTCATTTTTTCAGCTATTTTATCATATTCAGTTTTAATTTTATTAAGCTCTTTTTTTAATTCCTTAGTTTTAAAATCTCCACTATCTATATCAGATAATTTTTCTTTTAAATCTTCTCTATATGCTATAAGTTCTGGTAAAGTTCTTTTATACTTTTCTTTAATTCTTTTTAAAATATTCATTCTACCAGCAATTTTATCTAAATCACTTTCTGTAACATCTATTCCCTTAGAAATATTTTCAATTTCATTAGCACAATCTTCTAACTCATAATATGCATTTTCCATTCTTTTTGCTAATTCTATGTATCTTTCATCATATTTTCCAAGGTACTCTATATTTCTTATTGAATTTGTTATCAAACTTAAAGCTGAATCTTCATCATCTTTTAGATATTCTAAGCTTTCATAAACTTTTTCCCTAATCTTTTCTGCATTAAACACTCTTTTATATTCTGCTTCTAAAAGTTCATCTTCTCCATCTTTTAATTTTAATTTTTCTATTTCTTCAAGTTGATACTCATAGAATTCTTTTTTTTCTAAAGTTTCTTTTCTTTCTTTCTCAATATTTTCTATTTTAATATCAATTTCTCTATATTGTGATAAAAGATTTACTAAATTTTCTTTTAAATCTTTTTCATCTTTGTTAAGAAAACTGTCTAAAAGTTTTATATGATTATTCTTATTAAGTAACATTTGATGAGAGTGTTGCCCAACAATATCAACTAAAGTTGAGGCTATCTCTTTTAAATCTGTCAAAGATATCCTAACATTATTTACAAAAGCTCTTGCCTTACCACTTCTGCTATAAGATCTTCTTATAATAATTTCATCTCCATCAATATCTATTCCCATAGCTTCCAATGCTTTCTTTTGTTCTTCATCCACATCAAAAACACCCTGTGCAACAAGATTTTCTTCTCCATCTCTAATCATATCCACACTGGCTTTTTCTCCAATAAGAAGATTAATTCCACTTAAAATAATAGATTTTCCTGCACCTGTTTCTCCTGTTAGCACAATAAACCCTTTATCAAACTCAATATCTAACTCATCTATAATAGCTAAATTTTCTATTTTTAGTTCTCTTAGCATAAGTTTTCTCCCCATTTAAGTTTTTCTCTTAGAACATTATAGTAATTTCTATTATCTGGAAGAACAATTTTTAAGCTTTCCTTTGAATAAGAAATTTCTACTTCATCTTCAAGATTAATTTTATTGTGAGTATGCCCATCTACATTTACAATACCAAACTCACTTGGCCCTGATAAAGTTAAAACAATTTTTACATCACCTGATAAAATTATAGGTCTTGTATTTAAGTTATGTGGTGCTATTGGTGTTATTAAAAACAACTTTAATTCAGGAGTTACAATAGGTCCTCCAGCAGATAATGAATAGGCTGTTGAGCCTGTTGGAGTAGATATAATTACTCCATCTCCTTTAAATTTACCTAAAAATTTATCATCTACATAAATTTCAGAAGATACTATATTTCTCTTTATATTATCTTTTGTTAAAAAAACTTCATTTAGAGCATTATATTTCTTTTTTCCAATTTTAACAGTAAAAAAATATCTTTCTTCAATATTGACTTTACCTTTTAAAATATTTTCAAATATTTCCTTATAGCCATCTTTTCTAATTTCTGTAAGATAACCTAAGGTTCCTGAGTTAATAGCAATTATTCTAACTTCTTTATTTTTTATCTTTTTAAACCCTCTAAGTAGGGTACCATCTCCACCTATAACTACTATATATTCAGCTTGTGATATATTTTTATCATCTAAAACTTCAAATTCTTTTTTAGATTTTAAATATTTTAAAAGTTCCTTATAAATTTTTATAGCATCTTCTTTGTCTGTATTGTAAATAATACTTAATTTTATCATTTCCTATCCCTTAAAATTTAAAATGTTGGCATTGGGTCAATAGGTCTTAAATTAGCTCTTAATTCGTAATATAAATTAGGCTCTTTGTCACTAGATAATCCTAATACTCCTATTGTTTGTCCTGAGCTTACTTTTGAATTTATATTAACTTTTATAGCAAGCAAGTTTCCATAAACTCCTATTATTCCTCCACCATAGTCTATCATAACAACCTTACCTAAACCTTGGAAGGCATCAGCATAGATAACTGTTCCTGCCTTAGAAGCAACTACTGGATTTCCTAATTTTCCTTTTATTTCAATACCATTACTTTCAACAACCCCTGCTTTCTTTTGTCCAAAGTAAACAACAACTTGTCCATTTAATGGTTTTATTGTTTTTCCTATTCTCTTATATGCTTCTGGATTACTTATTTTTGGCATATCCACAGTTGTAGTTGTAACTTTCGTTCCATCACTACCTTTGCCTTTACCAGTGCTCTTACCTTTATTTTTAGCAGCTTCCCTTGCAGCCTTTTCTCTTGCTGCTTTTTCTGCAGCTCTTCTAGCATTTTCTCTTATAATCCTTTCAATCTCTCTTGAAATTCTTTGTTTTTCTTTCTTTAACTTTTCAATAGATGATTGATGTCCTTTTTTCTCAACTTGCAATTGTTCTTTTAATTTCTTTTGCTCTTCTTTTTTAGCATCACTTTTTCTTAAGTTTTCTCTAAGTTCTGCTTCAAGTCTATCTAATTTCCTTTTTTCAGCTTCTATCTTTTCTTTTACTTCCTTAATGCTACCTGTAACTTTTTCTATATGCCCCATTCTTTGTAGGTCACCATGTAACATTTCTCTATAATTTTTAGTAAGTAAAACTTTTTCATCTATATCTTTTCCATGAATTTTACTATATTTATCCCAAGCAATTATCTTAGCAACAAATTCAGATTCTTTCCTACCATGTTCTACTTCTGATATTTCAAGATTTTTTCTACTATAATCTATATTCTTCTTAACTACTGTAATTTCATCTTCTATCTCTTCTCTTTCATGTTCCAACTTCTTAATTTCCTCTTCTAGCTCTTTTATCATCTTTTCTAATTTAGAAGTTTCTGTATCTATTGCTTTTATACGAGTATTCTTCTTCTCAATTTCTTTATCAATATTCTTTAACCTTTTATTCATATCCTTTACAGAATTAGAAGCTGGATAAATACTTGCTGATAAAAGAAAAAATGTTAAAATTGTCTTAGTCTTCATCATCTTCAAAGTCATCATAATCTCCATCTTCTTCATCTTCATCATTGTCATAGAATTCATCATCTAGTTCATCTTCTTCATCTTCTTCAGCATATTCAATTCTTCCAACATTTGCTGGTATTAACCAAACTAATAGATTTAAAATTGCTATTGCTCCAAGATGCCATAAAACAATTTCCTTCAAGGATAACATTGAAGAATCAAATTTTGCATGAGATACATATTTTCTAAATAACACATATATATTAAAAAAGATTAAAGTTCCTATCACAGTTGACATAGTAAAAGATAAAAGATTTCTTATTTTAGACTTTCTAATATTTTCAGCATAATCAAGTCCTGTATTAGCATTATTTAAGAATTCTATTGCTACTCCAAAGTTAAATATAATTATGGTAATAACTGCTATAAAAAATGAGAAAACACCACTTCCCATCTGTGCTATAGAAGTTATAAATCCTTGTTCCTTAGATTGCTTTAAATATGATTCATCTTTATATACTTCTTTTACTTCTTCTCTTGTTTCAATAGTCTCTTGAATATGTCCAAGAAGTGTTGGATCTTTTACTGAGATTACTAATGAATCTGTTAAAGGGTTACTTGATTCAGGAATTGAAATATTAAGTTCATTTTGTAAATTCTTAAAACTTTCAAATTTATCCATAAATCTGACTGAACGAACTCCATCTATTCCCAATATATATTTCTCTATTTCATTCTTTTTATCTTGATTAAGATTATTTTGTAAATCTGCAACTATAAAAGAATTAAATATTTTCTCATTAGTTAGACTTCTTAAATTCAATGAGAAACTTATAAAAATATTTAATGCAACAACTGTAATTACAACTGCATAAAACACTCTTCTTTTTAATCTATTTATATAGGGAATTCCTTTTAATCCATAACCAAATAACTTATACATAACACTAACTCCTTCTAACAACTTATAAAATTACTCTGTTTTATATTTTAACATATATTTTTAATTTTATAAATAAAAAGCTGTCACAAATTAATAATTTTTATCATTAATTTGCAACAGCAACTTTTATTTTAGATATTATTTATTTTAGAATTTGTAATTTAATTTTACTCCATAATTTATATCACTCTTCTTATGTCCTTGATATTCTGCTCTGAATGATACTCCATATGTATTTTCCTTTTCAAATCCTAATTCTGCTCCTACTGTTACTCTTCCTGTTCTTCTTTCTGGTTCTGATAACTTATAGTAACCTGTATTTGCATCCTTTATCTTTGCCATATTTGGTCTTGTATATAGTTTTGCTACATCATAGTCTAATTCTGCATCTAATTTTGCAAATGCTTGATGTGTTAATCCTACTGGAACTGTATATTTTGTTTCTACTCCTATATTTGGTGTTATTGCAAAGTAATCTTTTGCCTTAACTTCTAGATTTAACTCATTTCCTTTTTCTCTTATCTTAGAAACATGTCCATATGATAAATCTAGTCCCGCATATGGTGTTACTGTCCACTTAGTATTTATATCATGATCATAGTATACTTTATTTTTCCATGATAATTCTGTTGAGTAGAAATGTGCTTTATTTACATATACATCTCCATTTACTGTGCTATGTCTCTTTGTTCTATGGTCATTTACTGTTAATTCTCCTCTTGTTAACCATTTCAATCTTGCATTATCATCATAGCTATTTAATGGTGTTTGATAGTGTACTCCTAGTTTTCCTGATACAACTTTTTCTTTTGAACCTACATTTGTTTCATCATTAAATTCAAACTTAGTTCCAACTACTCCAGCTGACCAACCGTATTTTCCACCATATGTAAAGCCTTCTCTGTCATTTACATATAGAGCTCCTGTTGTATTGTATTTATATCCTGTTACTCCTAATGTGCTATCTTCATGTTTTCCTCTTGTATGGATTACACTGAACTTACTAACATTTCTTGTCTTATTATATGATGTTAATAATTCATCGTATGATTTATCAAAAGCGCTTTCAACAGTCTTCATTCTTTCTTGTAAATTAGAATACACATCTCCACGAAGTTCTGCTACTGATCTTCCAAATTCTTTATGAGTTTCTATTTTATCAAGTGATTTAAATATTTCTGAAGAAGAATTTTTACTAATACTTGTTCTTACTCCTTCCATACCTTTTGCAAGTTCTGCATATCTTACTCCTTGAATTAGGCTTTGATAAGGTATTCTTGCAACTGTTATATCTTTAGTTGTAGTTCCTGGAACACTACCTTGTGTTATCTTAGCTATCCAAGATACTGATCTAGATTGAACATCACCTGAGAAAGTACCTATTGCGCTTGTTCTAAATACATCTGGAATTACATAAGCTTGTACTGAGTTTCCTTTTGAGAAGTTAGGTTCTACAAAGGCAACTCCTCCAATAGAATGAGCATCTATTATTGGTCTTCCTGTAATATCTATTCCCATTCCACTCATATTTAAGCTACCTGTAATATTAATTTGTCCTGCTGTAACTACTTTTTCATTAATAGTTATCTTTCCAGCATTGTTAATTAATACTCCTCCAACATCTGCTTTTGAAGGTCCTCCTGGTGTTCCAATTGATGTTCCACCACCTGCGCCTATATTAATTACTCCTGTTGCTCCATTTTTAAGTTTAGCTGTTCCACCAAGATAAATTCCTGTTGCTCCATTTGTTAGGTTTATAGTTCCTTTGTTATCGATTACTCCACTGTATGCAGCTATACCAAATGATACATTATTTTTTGAAGCACTTGGATGGTTAGCCTTACCATTGACATTGATTACTGCACCTTTGTCAACTGTAACAGCAGTTACACCTTTTCCAGTCATTACTCCTGTTGCTCCATTTTTAATATTTAAAACAGCTCCATTTTTAAGAGTTACATTTCCACCATTTGCAGCATAGATACCCACTGATAATGGTTTATCTACAGTCATTGTACCAGTATAGTTTACATTTGAGTTATCTGCGAATATACCTATAGAGTTTTTATTCTTATTTGGATTACTGAATCCACCATTTCCTATAGTAGTTTCTCCAACTTTAATATTTCCTGCTTGGTTAACAGTAGTATTCTTTCCATAAATACCTATTCCTTCTTTACCTAGTGAAAGATTCATTTTACTGTTAATTATACTATCAGAAGATGTTCCACCCATATGGTAAATTCCATATCCTTTATTAGCAACTGCTAATTTATCAGTTCCTGATGCAGAACCTACATTAACAATTCCTTTACCATTCTTGTAAACTCCTATTGAGTCATAGCCTACAGTCATATCTCCATCAGTATCTATATTTCCATTTCCTTTAGAATAGATTCCTATTCCTGTAAATGGAGTACTACTTGATGATAGTCCACTAGCTTTAGAAGTATCTCCTATCTTCATTCCACCTTTTTGTCTAATATTTGCACCATCAGCATAAACTCCTATTGAGTTATTAGTTGCAACTGTTACTAGTCCTTCAGATGTTAATGTTTTTCCTGCTCCTTTTAAGAATAATCCTACACCATTAGTACCTACTGTTACAGTACCTTTTGATGTTAGATTATTGTCTTTTACATAGATACCTATTCCTTCTTTTCCTACTGTTAAATTAGAATTATTGATTACAGCTGAACCTTGTGATAAAACTCCATATCCTTTATCACCAACTTTCATAGTATTATTTGCAGTTCCTACTCTTACTATTCCAGTTCCTGCTTTTTGATAGATACCTACTGAATCATTTCCAACTACGACATTTCCTCTTGCTGTTACATTTCCAGCTCCATCAGCATAAATACCTTTACTATCTCCATTACCAACAGTTAGGTTATTTACAGTAACATTAGCTTTAGAAACTTGTATACCAACAGCTTGATTAGCGCCAACACTTACATTACCATTTACAACAACATTTCCTATAGCTCCAGCTTTGTTATTTAAAGATATTCCAACACCTTTATTTCCACTTACTGTTAATGCGCCAGTTGTTACAGATGATTTTTCACCATAGATACCTAAAGAGTTGTTTCCAACAGTTACAGTACCTTTATTTGTTATAGTTCCACCTTTAGAGTAAATACCTATAGAAGTCTTATTTGCAATAGAATTAGCAACTTTTAATGTACCATTATTTATTACAGCTTTACCAGTTGTACTAGATACTCCAATATTGCTATTTCCTACAACACTTATATTATTAACTGTTAAGCCATTTCCTCTTCCCATAGCTACAACACCAAATTGTCCAGTAGAAACTGTATCAGTTAAGTTTATTGCATTAGGTATAGCCACATGGTTAATTACATTTTCTAAAACATAAGCAATAGATCCTGTTCCTTTTAATTCACTTACTTTAGCTACACTTAGAACATTTCCTGTTGCATAAACTCCTCTACCTTTAGCAGCTTTAACTTTAATGTCAAAGTTAGGACTTATGTTTCCACCATTTACATAAGCTCCAATACCTTCTGCGCCATTTACTTGGATTACAGTAGCTTTATTTGCTAAAACCTTTCCACCTTTAGCTCCAACTCCAATACCACCAGCACCAACATTTAAAGTTTTTCCACCATTTAAGTTGATAGTACCTGCAGCATCAGCATAAGCAAGTATCGCATTATTACCAGTAGCTTTTAAATCTCCAGTAGTTGAATCATAAGTTAAAGTTCCACCTTGTGCATAAAGTCCCATAGATTGTTTTCCAGTAGCAGATGAACCAACAGTTATATCTGTTTTTGTTACAGTACCACTACTTCCAATAGCTGCTATTCCAATAGCACGTTTAGTATTATCTGTTGTTCCACCAACATTAACTAAGTTTTTACCACTTGTGGCTGATATATTAAAGTTAGTAGTATCAAATACTAAACCTTTAGCATTAGTTGCTAGATTAACTTTAGCATCTCTAATGTTTACAGTGTTACTATTTTTAAAGTATGCTCCAACAGCTTGATCTTTAGCTCCTGTTATCTTACCTACAACTATATTTTGGTTAGTGTTAACTTTAATTCCAACAATACCCTTAGCTTCATTACCAATTAAGTTAATTTCACCTGTATTTGAAATTTGAGTATTCTTATCTGTACCATCATTAGTTGCATAGATAGCAGCACCTTTAGTACCTATATTAATTTTTCCTATATTTTGAACTGAAGCTCCGTTAGCGATAATACCAGTTGTTTCTGTATTTGCACCTAGAGTTTCAATAATTCCTTTGTTTACTACAGTAACCTTATTAGGTAAAACTCCATTTACTGTTGCAGATAAACCAGTAGCTTTAGTTCCATTTAATTGGAATTTACCAGCATTACCTATTGTAAGCGCATAGTTAGTACCTGCTTTATCATAGATAGCATTGATACCCATTGCATTAGCTCCAACTGAAACAACAGAGTTTATTGTTGAATTAGCATTTTTAAGTGCTAAGAAACTTCCTTTTCCAGTTATTTTTAAATTAGCTCCTGTATTAATAGTACCACTTTCTTGATAGATTGCAGTTCCTCCGTTAGCGCCAAAGTTAATTGTTGCCTTTCCAGTAGCACCTAAGTCAACAGAACCACCTTTTAAGAATATAGCAGTTCCTCCATTAACATTTAAAACAGAGTTTTTAGCAATGAAACTTGAATTTTGAGGAACAAATACTCCAACTCCTCTTCCAATATTCATAGTTCCTTCATGGTTAATTTTAGAACCTGAAGTTCCTTTGTTACCAGCGTATAGTCCTATTGTTTTATCACCATTTTGAGTAATAGTTGTTTTAATAGTTCCGTTATATCCTTCTTTAGTGAATACTCCAACTCCATAAGCACCGTTTACACCATTACCAACAACAACTGATGAAGCATTACCAAATGTTACTTTACTATCTGCTACATATACTCCAACATGTCCTTTTCCTGTTGCTGAAGTTATTTTACTGTTAACTGTTGTATTTCCTTTTGCATATAGAGCAACAGTTCCATTATTAGTTGTAACTGGTGTTACAGCAAAGTTTACAGCAGAGTTATCAGCATAAACTCCAACAGCATTATTTTTTGTTAATTTTAAAGGCCCTGTACTAGTTACATTACCAGCTTTAGTATCTTTAAGCGCAAGAGCTATATTATCTGATGATATAGTTCCACTATTAGTAAATTTAGCATTAGCTCCATTTACATAAGCACCTATTGCTTTTAAATTTCCTCTATCTGTAGCTGTTATTGTACCTGTGTTAGTTCCAGTTGAATATCCACCAACATTCATACCAATGGCATCTCCAGAAACTTTAATGTCTCCTTTGTTAACAATAGTAGCACTTGTAGCTGCTGCTGCACCATTAGCTGCCATAGCAACTGATACAGAACTTGCTGAATTATCTAATACTTCTATTGATTTTCCAGCATTGTTAGTAGCAGTACCATGTTGTACATATATACCCATACCATCAACATATCCAGAAGCAGCTCCTACTTTTATTGTTTTATCATTTGTTAAAGTAGAACCTTTAGTAACAAATGCTCCAACATTTTTAGAACCTGCTGTAACAGTTATGTCTGCATTATTTTTAACTTTAACTCCATTATCCAAATATAGAGCAAGTAAATTACTTCCAGAATTTACAGCTAATTCAGTACCATGAGTAACTTCATTAGCATTGCTTCCTTTAGTATAGTAAACTCCTGCTGCTGCTGTTCCTGTATTTTTAAGAGTTAACTTAGAACCAGTTATATAACTTCCATTTGTTAAATAGATACCAGTACCTTGAGTAGAAGTTTCTAAATTAGTAGCAGCACCTAAAGTTATCTTTCCTTTATTTCCATAAACTCCTATACCTTGGTTAGCAGCTGTTATTTTTCCATTAGCTTGATCTAATTTAATATTACCATCAGCGAATATTCCAACTGATGCTTTTCCAGTAGAAGAAACATTTATTCTTTTTATTATATTGTCAACAGCTGCAGAGTTATTTTTTGCATAAACTCCTATACCGCCCTTTTCAGCAGTAACTTTAGCACTTGCAGCAGTTAAATCTAAAATATTAGCAGCAAAAGCGCTAGCTCCACTTCCACCTTTAACAGCTGTATCTAAATACATACCAATAGTCTTATTAGAACCACTAGCCGTTCCAGTAGGGCTTACTTTAAACTCATTCTTTAAAACTAAGTTACTTGGACGAACAGTAGCTCCATCTTTGCTACCTTGAGCAAATAAGTATATATTTTTCTTAGAGTGATCAGAATCAAATGTATATGCAGTAGTTCTTCCTTCCCAATTAGCTCCAGCTAAATATATACCAGTATTATTTTTAGCAGTTGCAGCAGAGAAATCAAGTTTAGAATTAGCTCCAGCAACTTCAACTATCTTAGCTCCATTAGCAGCATAAAGCCCAGTAGATTTTTCTTTAGTAAATGTTAAAGTACCTTTAGAAGTTATTAGTCCATTAGCTCCTTTTGCATAAGCTCCAATAGCACTTTCATCTTGAAGTTTAATATTTGTCTTAGCACCTATTGTAATAGTAGAATCTCCATAGATACCTGTAGAATTTTTACCAAGTGTCATAACATTAGTAGTTGCGCTAGTATCGTCACCATAAGTAAATTTCTTACCAGTAGTTCCAGTCATACCAACACTACCTTGTCCTAAAGTAATAGGCGCTTTAACTGTTAAATCTTTATTTTTAGTATAGTATGCAATTACATTATTAGCATTAGCAGCATCTATTTCTATATTAGATGTTTGTGCATTTTGTAAGTCATAGAATATACCTATTTTTCCTGTAGTAGTACCTTTATCTTCTTTTAAAGTTAATTTATTACCTCTTAAAATACTATCACCATCAGCAGTAGTACCTTTTAGGTAAATACCAACAGCATTTTTACCAGTAAAGTGAATAGTACCTAAGTTTTTATTAACTTCTCCAACAATAGTTTTAGGAGTAGCATAGACACCAACAGCTCCTTCAGCAATTTTTAAAGTACCATTTTCAGGTTTAACAGTAACTTTATCAGCATAAATCGCAACAGCTGTACTTGCTCCAGAAGATTTACCTACAGTTATTGTTCCGCTGTTAGTGACAATATGGTTAGTCACTGCAGAACCAGTTTTATTATTATTAGCATAGATACCAATAGAGTTTTCTCCAGTCATAGTGATATCTTTAGTATTTGTAATAGTAACCTTACCTTGATTAGTTGCTTTTGAACCAAATTCATCAACAACAAGTTTATTTTTAGCATCTAATCTATATGCCATACCTAAGATACCAACAGATTGTTTACCACCAACTTTAATAGTACCAGCATTCGAAACTTCAGAACCATTAACAGCATAAACTCCAACAGCTTTATCATTAGCATTATTTCCAGTTTGAGTCTCTACTTCAATAGAAGATTTATTGTCAACACTAACTTTACCATAGTTAATAAATGCTCCAACAGCTCCATCTCCTGCACCATTTCTATCAGCAATTATCTTAGAACTTACTAAATTAATAGCTGCTTCAGCATTTGTAGTAGCATTTTTACTTGAGTTCATTTCAAAACCAGTAACTTGCCCATTATATCTAGCTGTTGCATCTGCTGTTGTCAATACAGCCTTTATTGTACTATTAGGAACCGTAGTAGCAACCAATCTTTGCGCTAAGAATCTATTAAAATATTCATATCCATCTTTTTTATCAGCTACTGTATCTGTAGATACCCCTGATTTATCAAGATTTCCAATAGTTATTGTACCACCATCAACTGCAGCTACCTTATATTTAGTTGCTGTACTTCCTGTAAATAAATTATTTAAAGAATTTGCTCCTAAACCTAATTTAGTTTCTATCTTAGATTTTATACTTGTTTCTATTCCACCTACTGTAGTTAACCCTGTAGCATTTTTTACATTAAATACTATTACATCATCTGAATGTATTTTAATTTTTGTACCACTATTTATATGAGTAGGTAAAGTTGTTGCTGCTAAGTCAACATCAAAAGCAGTAGAACTTCCTCTTAAATTTAATTCAGTATCATCTAAATTTACTTTCCCTGTACCATCTGTATAAACAGCATATCCTTTTCCATTATATGATAATTTTGAATGAGACAAATCAATTTCAGAAGCAACATTAGATCCATCTTTTCCTATTGAGGCAATTCCAGTAGATCCATTTGTTACACTAATATTATTATATTGTGCATTAATTTTTCCACCATCTTTAGCCATTAATCCAAAACCTACATATTTTCCAGTTCCAGCATTTTTAGCATCTACTTGTTCAGTTCCTGTTATAGAGATGTTTTCAGAACTTGGAAGTGCTGCTCTATTTATAGTAACTACCGTTCCAGAACCTGACGAGAATACTGCTCCTGTATCTTTTTTATTTGCAACTGTTGCATCAGCTTCTACAGTTGCTCCTGTCATAGTTAAACCACCTGTTGCAACTATTTTAGCTCCAGCTTTCCCATATACTAAAACACTGTTTTTAGTATTAGTTCCTTCTATTTTTCTAACAGTTACATGTGCTGTTGCTCCTGATGGTAATGCTGTTGCACTACCTATTGCAAATACTGCTAAGTTTCCTACTCCTCCACTAACTTTAACATCTCCACTTGAAGTTACTGCACCTTTCTCATTAATATAGATACCTATATTGTTTTTTGAAGTAGAACCTACTCCTCCTCCATCAATCTCAATACTTCCTCCACCAATTTTTAGGTGTGCTGTTGCTTTATCAGCATTTGGATATACTCCAACATTTCCTTCAGTTTTATCAAATATTTTTATTTTATGACTTGTTAAATTAATATCAGTATTTGATAGAATACCGAATGAACCTTCTATATTTTGATTAGTACTACTTGGGTTTATATCATGATTTGTTAAAACATCTCCAGATGTTTTTCCAGCTTCAGTTGTAAATTTTTGATTTCCTTTACCAGCTGCACCTATATTAACAGCAAAATGTCCTTCTGTACTATTATTTACATCATTTGTATCATTTGTAAAAT
>ERZ772917.1305-NODE-1305-length-14685-cov-71.065755_pt1 | contig 14685 bp, 12 predicted proteins | sample MGYA00511187_ERZ772917 | MGnify/ENA primary metagenome ERZ772917 (study PRJEB29015, sample SAMEA2737925) | human oral metagenome | biome: human oral; feature: human-associated habitat; material: dental | place: China | collected 2012 ... | reverse complement strand
TAAAACTAATGTCGATCAGCGCCGTCATCGGCGTACCAGTCAAAAAAGCCCGAATTCGCTCCAGTTCCAGCACCCGCGCCGTGGTATCGCCAACTCGACGGGTTTCAAAATACCGCAGCGGCAAAGCAAATAAGTGTCGAAACAGCCGCGAACTCAAAATTACGTCAATCCGGCTAGTGGTATGAGTGAAAATATAATTCCGAGCGACGCCAAGCATCCCCTCAAACAGCGCAATAATTACCAGCCCGCCAACGATGACGTCAAGCGTCGATACACTGTGATGTGCGAGAGCTTTATCGATGACGACCTGCGTCAAAATTGGCGTAAAAATCCCGATAATTTGTACCACCAGCGCCGCCAGCAAGACTTGAAGCAATGGTTTTTTATATTTGATAATCGTCGGAATAAACCACCTGAGGTTGAATTTCTTGTCTGCCTCTTTCCAGAAACGCTGCGTAAATAGTACTACGCGGCCGGTCCATTTGTCCTGAAAATCCTCAGCCGATATCACCTGCGGCGGCCCGCCGTTTGGCGGTAAAATGAGGAATTTACTGTTGATGATTTTTCCAGAACCTTTGACTTTGCGGCGACTATCATCCTTATTATCAGCAAGTTGCGCCGCCACGCCACCCTCGGCAACTTGCGCCAACACCGCAAACTTTTCATCCTTCATACCAACGATGAGCGGTAGTGGCAACTTTGTTAATTGTTTAGAATTAACCGTAGCCGCCCGCGCCTTCAATTTGAGTGAGCGCGCAGCCCGTAGCATATCCGCTTCACTCATACCCACACGCGGATCAATCGCTAACGCGTGAGCAATCTGCTCTGGGTCGGCAGGAATACCATGAAACTGAGCGATGGCCGTGAAACAATACAGACCAGGATCTAGCTTGCCGCCAGACTTTTTATTTTCCAAATCATCATGTAATTTTTCACGATTCTTTGATGCAGATTTAACACCAGCGCGCTTTTTAACCGGCGCCGCCTGGCTATCCTTATCTGATTTTTCTCGCTTACTAACCACTCTCTCCTCTGATTAATGACTATATCAGAGGTAGCTGCTAGCTCAAAGCTTAAGCGTCAGGAAAAATCACTGGCATTTACTGCAAATACGCCGAAATCTTCGCTTTGGCAGCACTCACCGATTCATCGGACGGAATCATCACGTAAAGCGGCGTACTGTTATAACTATACGTTTGTTCCATTGCACCCGCACCGTCAACGGTAATTGATTCAACTTTCCACGGATGAATATCGTCAAGTTGTTTGCGGATGATCGCCTTAATCGACTGTTCGGATAGATCTGTCTCGACAGAGTCGCGAATAATACCTGCGATTTGCGGTAATTTTACGGCATTTTCAGTGCGCGACAACTTGGCGATAATCGCCTCGATAACGTGCTGCTGGTTGCGCCCGCGCTGGCGATCGCCTTCTTGGAAGCTGTAGCGCTCGCGTGAAAATTCCAAAGCTTGCCTGCTATCCAATGTGTTATATCCTTGATGGTAAGACTTAAAATCATAATCCGAATAAGCCTCAATCGGACCGATAGCGTCGATCAGAGTTACCAGAGAAGTGAAATTGATGCGAACATAGTGCTGAATATTAATACTATACAAATCCTCCAATGTCTTCACCGACATATCAACGCCGTACACCCCGGCATGCGTCAGCTTATCGCGCAAGCCAGTCGTACCGTGCAGTTGCACATAATAATCGCGCGGCGTATTTACCAGCAGAATCGAATGTTTGGCTGGATTAACAACCATCAATATATTGACGTCGCTACGCGATACGGTAGATATTTTGCCAGCCGTATCAATGCCGCTGATGTAAAGAACATATGGCTTATCGACATTAATCGCCGAAGGTTGTTTCGCAGCCTCCCCTTCCACGCGAATAGTTTGTAACACCACCAAATTATCGTGGAAAGTTTTATCAGCTTCTTCGATAATCGGCATATTAGCCTTGCGAATAGTTGCTAGTTGCAAGTCGCCCGACTCGAGTTTATTCTTAAGTTCGGCCAAACTATCCAGCGCCTGTTGATTAGCAGAAGTTTCGTCCTTGACTGCCTTAGTCACTTTATCATAAAGCGGGTCAGCCGAAAGTATACCGACCGACTGGGCATTATTAAGCGACGTATTACGATCCTTATAGGCGGCAATCACATATTCAACATACGACGATTTCCTGCTCTGTACCGAAGATGTCAGATTATCAAAAGCTCGTGCCGTACTGATAGCGTAAACATTCACAGCAGTAATCGCCAAAGCCACTATTCCAAGCGCGATCAGCACACCGGTATGAATATTGCCAAATCGCTTCTGACTCACCAGTCCCCAGATTATAGCAGCAGTCACCACCCCGTAAATTGGCAGCCCAATCCACAAATAACGCTCAGGTACAATCCCCGCCCGCAAAACACTAACCACCAGCGCTATGAACGATAACAACAAAATACCAGCGACTGTTTTTCGCAAGCCGACGCTTAGTTTAGTAGTTTTAGAAACTCCAGACACCATATCTTATATATTATACTCTATTTTTTACCTTTTTGCAATATTCTTACAAAAATACTTATTATAAATACTCCAACCATTGCGGCGCAGCTATCTATCATAATATCGCGAAGCTCGCCGCTTCTACCGATGATAAATAGCTGGTGGAACTCATCGCTGGCAGCGTAAAGCGCGCAAATAATGATTGACAGCATAGCTGGGCGGTTAAATCTGAACTTGCTTAAATCCACCCGCCATAAAGCATTAAACATCAAAATACCCAGTACAAAATAAGCGAAGATATGCGCTCCTTTGCGAACCAAAAAAGTTAGTAACTGCTGATCAATACTCGGTGCAATGTAGTGCAGCTGTTCGACAAACACGCCGCTCTGCCCACTAGAAACCGAAGCTGGCTGGTGCGAAAGCATGAAAATAACCGCCATCCAAAGTAGCGGAAGAAGCAGGTGGATTTTAGATAATTTCTTAGTCTGTACCATTCTCAGAATCCCATTCTTGCATTAGCTTGTCGGCTTGCTTTCGCCGTAGGCTGCGCGTCTTTTTCAATATAGTATCTTTGGCTATTTTCAGTGTATTTTTATTAATAATCACAACACCCACCCCAATTAACACCACGTTTACTGCGGTGGCATATATCGAATTCGCGTAATACAAACCCATACATATTATATACAATACAGCGATTTCAATGATAGCTTTCGGCTCGTAAACTATTTTGATAGATTTTTTAATATCAAAATGGCGGAATATTGCCATACCTAGATAAGCAGCAATTAAAGCTACGGCTGGTCCGTACAATCCGATGAACGGCGTCAATACCACGGAAAGCAAAATGCTGATAATTGCCGCCACCATAGAAGTATTCAGAACTTGGCGAGTTTCTTTTTTGGCGATATAAATTGCGCTGTAAATGCCGACGACAGAATTAAATAACGACCCCACGATAAGCAGCGGTACGTATAACCGCGCCTCGCTATATTTTACGTTTATTAAAATGTTGAAAAATACCGATACCCCAACTATCAAAATAGCACCGAAACTACCAAAGATGCGCAAGCTCATATTGGCGACTTTTGAAAAGAATGCGTCGCGATCTACCGATTTTATGTGAACCGATGCCGACTCTGTCCAGGATAGTCCGAAAAAGCTGTAAATCGCAGCAAAGATTTGCGGAAACTTGTAGGCAACAGCGTAAATACCATTGGCAGTAACGCCTAGTAACGCGGCGATGATCATACGGTCGGCGGCATTAACAATCCACCACGACACACCATTGGGGATTAACGGCAACGAGTAGTGCAGCAGTTCGCGTTTTTGATCAGTGTTTATCAGTTTGGTGTTGATATACTTTTGTATTTTTAGTGAATAGATCAGATACAGGGTGGATAATATATTACTAATCACAGTCGCCAAGAGCATGCCAGTCGCACCCATCTTGCACACGACGATAAATAATATATTAAGCAATATCGCGGAGACTCCAGCGATGACGCTGCCGATGGCGTATTTGACATTATCGCCAAATCCGCGAGCGACCTGCAAACAGTAATTTGAACCGATTGACGCCAGCACAGAGCCAAGTGCCAACCAAGCATACGGTATCGTTACAAATTGCATCACGATTATATAAATCAACGAAACCATCAGCGTGCTATAAATCACCATCTGTAATGAGTTGGTAATGATAGAAGCTTGCCGTTCCTTAACTCCTCGCCCGTCAATCAAAAAGCGAAACACTGCCATTTCTAATGACAACATGATAATCGGAGCCGCCAACGAGACTATGACCGTGATTAAATCAACCACGCCAAACTCGCCCGCTGCCAAATAAGCAGTATAAAGCGGCAACAGTAAAAAGCTAATAAACTGCGTCGATATCTTGCCGAGCGCTATGATGATGGTGTTTTTGATGAGAGATGAGGTTTTGGACATAATTTATATTAGCGAATCTCTTATCGTGTTGAAGTGTTCTTTTGCCATTCCTTTGTTTGACCGTAGACTAATTACATCGTTTCTTTTTGCAGAGAGATCGTTTTTTGAATCTGCAAATGCTATAGGATAATTGTTTTTTATCCATTCATTAAACACCCCTCGTACTTTCCCATTACTGTTATTAAGTGCTATACAAGGTGTATTAGTGATAGCACAGAATATCATACCATGTAAACGATCTGTAATGACAAGTCCCGAAGAAGCAAAATGCTCCCATAACCTTTGCAATTCATATTGACCCTTTTCTGGTGATATCTTATTGGCATTAATCAAGGTGTCTAGCGACAGTATATGTGTATATTCTTTTTCTATGTCTTTGATATGTTTTCTTATTTTTTGCGAGGAGGTTTCCTTATCGTCTCGTAAGCATAATATGAGTCTATCTGTATCTCTTTTATATTCTCGTTTTGACTCGTCCAGATATAAAACTATGTCTGGTGCTAATATAACTTTGTTTTTTTTGAATATTTGTTTCATCTTGTCATAACTTTTCCGTTCTCTCGCAAAAATAGTTAGGTTATTGTGAGAATTGTATATAGATTGCGTTTTTAGTAACTCTTTTTTACCTGTATTTGTTTCTGAAAAATCAATTGTTTGCGGAAATGAAACAATTTTGTTACCTGGAAATTTTTTGATAACAAACCGTCGTTGCTCCTCTATGTCTTTATATATATCGCCCATGTTACCGCCGCCAGTTATAGTAATAATATCGTTTTTGTTTGTCTTCTTTTTAAGCGACCTCAATTTGTGATAAGTTTGGCTTATTGGCACAACTATTATTTTGCGATCTGGAAAACTATCTCTTAAAAACTTATTTTCTGCATATGCTATAGCGATATCTCCCAAGTTGCCATAGTCGGCTGCCAGTGTAATTATAATTTTGTTGTCGTGCTTTGAAAGGTTCTTATAACCATCTGAGCTTGATGTTATATAGATTATCCAATTTTTCATACTTTGCGGAATAATGTCTTTTATGTATCTATTTATATTTCTTTTTTTCATACAAGAAAAAAATAGAAGAGTATTGAATTTTTTATTTCTTAGCAAACCTATAAATATTCGATCAGTAATACTGCCTACATTCTCGGGTATTTTGCTAATATTGTTAAATAGGTCATGCAGAGTGCGTATCTTCTCTTCGCGACTAATGGTTGCGGCGTTAGCTACAATATCTATTGACCATCTAGTTTTATTAATAGTTTCCTTGATGCGAAAAGATCGCACATTATATGTTGAAACTTTTAATGATTTCATTGAACTGCAAAACGCCTGAATTGACCTATGGTCATATTGTGCAATTTTTTTGTGATATGATTTTCCCAAAGTCGCATGACTATATTGAACATAATGATATATCGGATGACTGTAAAATCCAATACTTTCCGCACATTTATAAACTTGCTCATTAAAAACTATATCTTCTATATATGATAAGTTTTTTTCGAACATTAGATTATTAACTAATAAAAATTTACGCCTATATATTTTATTCCAAGCATATCCTAGTAGACCTGGATTACTTATGTTTATGTTTTTGCTATCTTTTGTAATAATCTTGCTTGACTCCGTAATAATTTTTTCTGTTTTTACAGAGTCGCCTCTGTGTATGTCATAATAATATCCGAATATACATACATCTAACGAGTTATTTGTGCTGTATTTGAGAAGCGAACCTAGGGAATTGATTTCAAGAAAATCATCGCTATCTATAAACATTATATAGTCACCACTTGCCCTAACAAGACCATAGTTGCGTGCGTCAGAGAGACCTCCATTTTGTTTTGACAAGACTACTGCTCTCGAATCGCTTACTATTCGTTTATTAGCTATTTCAGCTGTTTCATCAGTACTGCCATCGTCTATGATTAATAACTCTATATTCTCATAATCTTGATTAAGTATGCTGTCTATTGATCTATTTATATATTTTTCAACGTTATAAGCTGGCATAATAATTGATATTTTTTTATTCACTTGGTTCTCCTATATATATATTTTTACTAGGTTATCTGTAATATGGCGTATATCATATTGATTACACAGTTCGCTAGATATTTTTTTTGATCGACCTCCTTGCATGATGCGCGATATCTCATCCGACCAACGAGCTGCCCCCAACGAGAGATCTAAAAATGCCACCTCTGCGCTTAATTTTACATCATGGTCAATAGCGCTGCTAATAACGCAAGGTAACTTATTAGCTTGAGCCTCAATAAGCACCACGGGAAGACCTTCAAAGAGCGATGGCATTACGAAAACATCTGCCGCGCTATACATTTTTTCCGTATCTGCTATTACCCCAGTAAAGATAACATACTGAGAAAGACCTAACCTGCTTACTTTATTTTTAATCGTACTACGAAGCGGTCCATCGCCAACAAGAATTAGATAAGAGTTTGGGTAATTTTTGTGATACTCGCTAAATATATCAATAATAAAACTATGGTTTTTTACTTCATAAAACCGCGCCACATTTAGTAGGACTGTTGCATTTTGGGGAATATTCAACTTAGCGCGCACCTTTTTTCTTACAGCAGAACTATAAGAAAACCTTGGCAGATCAATTCCGTTATTAATAACTATAAAGTTATTATCCCTTCCAAAAAGCGCATAGCCCGCCTCTTTTGCGCAAGCTATTCTTTTCGTTGCGTAGTGTCGAATTGCGAATTTAGATAAGGCAAAATATATTTTTTTAACAAGCGAAGGGCTTACTTCAGACGTCGTACTGTGGGAGTGTACTATTCTAGTAGATACCCCTGCTTTTTTTGCTGCTATTAACGAAAATACTGAATTGTAATATGTATGTGCGTGGACTATATTGATTTCATTGTCTTTTATGACAGATTTTATCGCCTTTATATGAGATACTATCCCTACTTCTTTTACATCGGGTATGCGTATGATTTCTCCGCCCAGTTGTTTGATTTCATCTTCGTAGTCAAAGTGTTTATTGCTGAAACATAGAAAATAGAATTGAAATTTATTGCGGTCAATTGCACGAAATACGTTCATGACAAACGTCTCGGCTCCACCGCGATTCATACTAGCGACAACGTGCAGGATGTTGACTTTATATTTAGACATTATGCGTTTCTCCTGTTTGTATCTTTTTTAATTTTCTATTCCGATAGGTCCGTATAAACCATACGGGAGCTAGACCAGCCAGTATACTTTTAACTATCCGCATGTATTCTGTAACCCCAGCGCCCAATAACGGATAGTAGTGAAGACGAGCTTTAATTTCTCCACCTCGGTAGCGCAGAGTACGCTTTTTGTAATCGTTTTGGTTAACCCTATACAAATATAAGGTGCTATTTAGCATATACATTTTCTTTTCTGCTAAAAGTAAATCACACCATAAGGCAAGATCCTCTGCTCTATTATAGTTCTTGTATCCGCCAATTTGTTGAATGTCGCTCTTTTTCATGATAGCCGCGGCATGTATCGGTACGTCCCCTCGCATAATTTCTCTTTTTGTTTTTTCTCCACTAGATCCTATCGCGCCGAAGCTTTTAGAACCAGAGAATTCTATAGCTAGACTTGAGACAACGGAATATTCGGGGTGCTTTTTAATGTAGTTATAAAGCTCTTTAATTCTGTCTTTCTCAGAGATATCATCGGTGTCCATGCGCACTAAATATTCGCCGTTTGCATGCGCTATTGCGTTATTTAGAGAGTAAACAAAACCTTTATTACACGGATTTTTGATAATTCTTATTCGCTTGTCGTTGCCAAGTTTCTTTTTTATCACTCCTAAGTCGTTCTTTCCGCCGTCGTCGACAATAATAAACTCAAAATCACTATGTGTTTGATCTAGGATACTTTTGATTGCGGTTTTAAGATCGTCAGTATTTGTATTATACTCCGCCATAATAACTGAGACGCTAACCTTAGTCATCTAAATTTTTCCTCCGCTTATGCTAAATTTATATGGTATTATATCTGCTTGTCCTAATATAAAATACGATACAGCAAAAAAACCTATAGCGTAACATACTATGATACTGTATATCATTGCTTGCCTTGGCTTATTTGAACCCAGCCTTACGGTTATTGTCAGTAGTATTATATATAACAGCGAGAAGTAAAGAGCTTGCCGCTTAATAAACGGCGACACAAATCCTAGCGACAATAGTATTATCTCCATGATAGCGCCAGACATAATGAAAGTGTTGTACAGTATATTGTCGCGCAGAACGATATATTTTGACAGAATGAATATAATAGCCAACAGCGCAAGCTTACAATAAAACATAAGATTTGCACCGTTTTCGTTAACATACGCATATAATTCATACCTATCGAACCCAGGTACTAATAGTGCAAGATTAAGTGCATTTACGGTTACGGCGATAGTTATAGATACCATTACGATTAGTCTAATAACGTATCGCGAGCCTAGCGATCGCAGCGATTGATTGTTTTTTAACATGCCGATTCTAATAATAAAATAAAACGGTATGACGAGTAGCGCGCTAATATGAAATAGGCTTGCGATTACACACCATACAACAAAAGGTGTTGTCCTTTTGTCTTTGGCGTATGATAGCGCCAGGAAAACGATAGATACTGCTATGCCTTGGCGTACAGCATTAAGCGACATCGGCAACAGTGTCATGAGGTACAAGAAAGTTACTAGACCAGGATATTGAGGTTTAAATCGCACCAGCCCTATATAAAAGAATACTATAGTAAGCGCTGTTGTTATGATAAATAGCATCCTTGTATCATATGGTGCAAATAATGATGAAAATTGTTCGAGTATAGTGTACCCTACTTCAATACCATCAATATCTACAAAACCCTTTTTAACATGCTCAGAAAATATATTTATATAGTTAAAATAATCTGTCCCCACTCCATATCGGAATCCTCCGATGATGATAGGTATTAGCAAGCCAAACATGCAGAATATCCGCTTTTTTGCGCGAAATCCAAACGATATAAGATAGGCAGATAACGCAAAAGCGATGATATAGAAGAAAAGGCTTGCAAGGTTACTCATGATACACCTTCTCCGCCATTGATAATATAGATTTTATATCGTATTGACTTGCTAGTTTTATAGAATGCTTGCTGAACTGACGCGATAGGCTGGGATTGCGACGGATTTTTTCTATTTTTTGCAAAAGCTCTTGTTGATCAAACCCAACTACAAATCCATTCACGCTGTCTTCCACTAGCTCAGTTGTACCGCGGCATTTGGTGGTGACTATTGGTAGGCCAGCAAGCATTGCTTCGATAAGATGGACAGGCAGGCCTTCTCGGTGACTAGCCGATACAGATAGGTCGGACATTTGTAGTAATTGCGGAATGTCAGAACGGTAGCCTAAAAAGTGCACATTCTTAGCTACGCCTAGTTTATCGGCAAGTTTTTTATGGTAACCATTTAGATTATCTTCGCCAGCCAGCAGTAAATGTACTGATTTATCTTCTTTATTGATTTCGTATAACACATGTAGTAGCAGAGTTTGATTTTTATTTTTATTCAATTCTGCTGGGTAAATCATCACGAAGTCGTCTTTTTTAAGACCGAGTGATTTGCGAAGTTCTAGCTTTTGCTTGACAGTGAGCTTCGGCTTGAAACGCTTCGGATCAACACCCACGCCTGGCATGTATATAACATTTGTCTTGAATTGCTTTTTAGCGCGATGATAATCCTCTTTATTGATAGTAATAAGCGTGTCCGTATGGCGAGCCATCAGGCGCTCAACTGGATAATAAATTAGCCAATTTAACAGAGGTGCGCCTTTGAAAAAATGAAAACCGTGGGCTGTATAGATAATTTTAGTACCGTTTTTACGAGCCTTTTTGGCAGCCAGCCGCGTTACCACGCTACCCATCGGCGTGTGAGTGTGAATGATGTCGTAGTTTTCTTGGTTGATAATCTTTTTCAACTGTCTGTAAGCGGTAATATTACTCAGTCTGAACGGGCTTCGCGTGAATGGTACAACAAATGACTTATCACAATCCAAGATCTCTTCTTCGCCCATCGACGCGTAATGAACTTCCCAGCCTTTTTCGCTCATCATACGCATGAACGGACGGTTGAATTTTTGAAAGTTTGCAGTGTGTGATGTGAACAATATCTTCTTTGAGCTTTTTCTATTTTGATGCATTGTTAATTCCAATACTTTCTTGTTCGCTTCCCTCTCGGTTGCCCGTTCTTTTCAGCACTATGGCGATTGTTTTGAGGAATATTTTAATGTCCGTTTTTGGACTTACGCTGTTTGCATATTCACCGTCTAGAGTGGCTTTATCTATGTCGTCTAACTCGTCGCGGCCATTGACTTGCGCCCATCCAGTGATGCCTGGTTTTAGAGAGTTAGCATCGTGCTTATCGCGCAAAGCTATCAGCGATTTTTCTGCCAAAATAACTGGACGCGGTCCAATAACACTCATATCGCCTAGCAATACATTGAATAATTGAGGCAGCTCGTCGAGAGATAATTTTCGCAAGATTGCGCCAAATGGAGTAATAAAACTAGAAGCGTTTGAAAAACTGTTAGTCGGCATGTTTTTTGGAGCTTTTACCGACATCGTGCGGAATTTGTTGATAGTGAATGGCTTTTTGTCTTTGCCGTAGCGTTGATGGCGAAAAAATACTGGCCCTGGTGACGTTAGTTTTATGGCTACGGCTATGATTAGCATAGGCACAGACATTATTATTAACGCGATTACGGAGAAAAGCATGTCCATGAGGCGCTTTCCGTATTTTTGATACATTGTTTCGGTTTCCTTAGTGTTGTTTAATTATATTTTGCAATCTTTGGTTTCGTCTGAGCAGTCAACTGTGATTTTCTGTAGTCATAGATGAAGAACAGTACGATTACGGTCAGTGCTACCGAGGCGGCGGCAACTAAGCCGATTTGCTGCAGCGGCTTGATATTCGACGGGCTGTTTGGGGTGTCGGCCGAGTCGACGACGCTGATTTTAACAGAGCTATTACCGTAAAGCGATTTGGACTGCTTTTCAAATTCTTGTATGGCTGATTCTAAAAGCGCTTTGCTAGTTTTTGGATTAGAGGTGCTCATTGATACGTTAATGATATCGGTGTTTTTAACGTTTTCCGCCGTAGTATTACCAGATAGGGTTTTATAATCATCTGAATAATCGTTGTTCGCGATAACCGGATCAAGCACGCGGCGCGAGGTGAACAATTTTACATAGTTATTCAATGTCACCGAACCTTGATTGCTGCCCGAATGGTCGGCGCCGATCAATAAAATAGTGGCCGAACTTTTGTACTGCGGCTGTTGAATAAAGTACGTGTAAGTGATACTGATAATTGCGCCAATCATGACGGCGATGGCGATAGTTAGCCACCTTTTAGTATAAAAGCGCAATAAGTCGTAAAGATTAATTTCGTCCATGAAACTCCCTTTAATGTTGCAATATGTTATTGATTTGACTGTAGCATAAACTTCTCTTTTTGTAAATAATATACCTTAATATACTTATGCTTTAAGATCTGGTTGTTAGGGTTTAGATAGTGGCTTATAACGCTTATGCTTGTTACGCTTATGTAAAGTTTGCTATTATCTTTTTATAAGGCATTAAGGAGGGGTGCTTATGAAGATCAGAGGGTATGATATTACAGAAAAAAGAGTGGCAGCTGCTTGTGCGGCTATGCTGGTAGTAGTTTCGCTGCTTGCGGCTATTAAACAAGCTAATGCGGCAGATACTATGGCGAATTTGTTAGATAATAAAGAGTCCCAAAAGACTTCTAAACCGACTGAACAGAGATTAAAGACCAAGCCAAATAACGACTTATCTCAACAATTTGTACCGCAAAAGAATAACAATAATACTAATACCGACACCGAAAAAAAGACCACCAACACTAACACGCAAAATAATAAAGTTAATGATACAGGAAAGAAAAATACAGCAGACGCTAAAGATAAAAACCAGGTCACGCAGCAACCTGCAAATGCCCCAAAAGCCAAACCAGATAGCTACACTTACATCGTACAAGAGGGCGATTCATATTCAATAATTGCTCGCCGCGCCATCAGCGAGCATGGTGGCTCAAGTTTGAGCTCTGCGCAGAAGATTGCTGCTGAAGCTAAATTAGTAGAACAAGCTGGCTGGCCGGAAGTTGACGCTGGGCAATCCGTAAGGATTGATAGCGCAGCCCTCTCGCAAGCGATTAGCTCGGCCCGTTCAATGACGGCTGACGAACAACAGATGTGGCAATCTTATGCTGACGACATCGTCTGGTAGTAAGTACCACCGATGTCGGATAGCTTACAATGAAAGTCGGCTAATTTATATGGAAATTAAAAAATTCACCATATATTTGATGAATCCTTCTATGGTGACCTTACCGGGAATCGAACCCGGGTTGCCAGGATGAGAACCTGGTGTCCTAACCGCTAGACGATAAGGCCTCAACGCCAGTTATTGTAGCAGAAACCTAGCCCTGTGTCTATACGCGTACGACAAATAGCTCTTACGCTCATTGATCGTTTATTGACTTTTCTAAAAATATTCTGTATAATAATGATATCAAATGCAGATTTAATAATGTGTTAGCTGGCGGTGGAGCTGGCTAACAGTAAGGAGGAGCGATGCATGCGTAAATATATCAATTGGCTGCAAAATGCGCCAAAGCAGTTTTATGCGCTGGCTATGATCGCGGCAGTGTCCGCAGCTTTGCCGGTCGCATTGAACGCTTTGGGCCCAACAAACAACACGGACGCAGCTTTTACTATCGATAAGAAAGTTCGAGTCGCTGGTACAGCTGAATGGAAGGATAGTACTACCGCCAAACCAGGCGATACTGTCGAATACCAAGTAACCTACACCAACAAAAGTAAAATTCGCCAACTCAATGTCGCTTTACGCGATAAAATGGGCAAAGGTTTGCGGTACGTAGCCAATTCGTCTGTCTTAAATGGCACTAAATTATCTGACAAGCTCATGGAAAGCGGCGTAAATCTCGGACATCATGATTCGGGCGGTAATGCTGTCGTTTATTATAAAGCCGTCATTCCTAACAAAGAGAACTTGTCATGCGGCACGACGGTGCTAAAAAACACCGCCACCATTAACGTCGGCAACACTCCTAAGAGCGACGAAGCGACAGTTACTGTAGAAAACGAATGCGCGCAGGCTCCAATTTACAAGTGTAACTCGCTAACTATTGAGAAGATTTCTCAAGATGACTTCAAGTTTTCCGTACAATACACAGCATCAAACGGCGCAGTGTTTAAGAAGGTAGTGTACAAGGTTTATGATGCCAATAACAATGAAGTTTATAGCTCAGACAAAGGCAACTTCAATGGCTTTAAGCCAGGCAAATATACCGCCAAAGCTTTCATTACCGTAGCAGTAGACGGCTCAGAAAAGACCGTCACCAGCGAAACTTGCGAAAAGCAATTCGTTATCGATGGACAGACTACTCCTAAAAAATCGAGCGTTAAAATCGACAAGCTGGTAGAAGACGTCAAACAAAAAGCAGTTGGCGTTAATAAAGAATTCACTTACCAAATTAAAGTCGCCAACAACGGCGAAACTAGCCTTAAAAACGTCGCTGTCACCGACAACGCGCCAACAGGCATAACCTTCACTAAGGCTAGCGCTGGCGCACTAAAAGACAACAAGTGGAACTACACTATCGCTGAATTACAGCCTGGACAATCTGTAAGCTTTACAATTACCGCGAAAGCTCCGGCTGCTGTAAATGGCGCAGTTAAAAACACCGCCTGCGCAGATATCCCGGAAACCGCGGCAAATGCGCCAGATAGCTGCGACAATGCAACTGTGACAGTTGAGGCGGCAAATAATAATCAAAAACCGACAGAGCCGAATGACAATAAGAATCCAGCAAAGCCGTCAAAACCAACACAGCCAGCGAAACCATCAACACCAACTAATCCAAAAACTCCGTCAAATCCCGCAAATCCTTCGACACCGACGACGCCATCAAACCCAACACCGGCAGCACCAAGCAAACCTTCAGCTCCAACTCCCCCATCTCCGACACAGCCGCCGTCTCCAGCATCCCCATCGACAACAAACACCGAATCAACAGTAAAAAACCCTTCAGCAGGACCGGCTGCTTTGCCAAAAACCGGTATGAATGACCCGCTAGTTGGCGGACTTGGACTCGGCGCATTAATGACAGCTGGTCTAGCCTACGCCATTAGCCGGCGTCGTATATAGAGACTGACCG
>ERZ772917.1297-NODE-1297-length-14742-cov-2.631987_pt1 | contig 14742 bp, 8 predicted proteins | sample MGYA00511187_ERZ772917 | MGnify/ENA primary metagenome ERZ772917 (study PRJEB29015, sample SAMEA2737925) | human oral metagenome | biome: human oral; feature: human-associated habitat; material: dental | place: China | collected 2012 ... | reverse complement strand
TGTATCAGCCTGAACGTATATTATCCCCGCCGTATCGGGTATCTCATAGAGATATGTATGATCGGCGCTGCTGAAATTGCTGTCAGGTTTATATTTCTCCCTTATCATCGGGCTTGATGCGTTATAAAACTCGACACACTGGAGAAGGTCCTCCGTTTGCGGCTCGGCTGCACTTATGACGCTGCCGTCAGACGCCGTAAACACGGCGGAGCATTGGTAATATGTATTTTTCGTCGCAACGTATGAATACTCTGCCCCCGAAAGCAGCCTGTAACTTCCGTCTGCCTGCGGAGCCACAAGATGTCCCGTCGAAGTATACACTGCCACTTCGGTTCCCTGAGGAATCTCAAAGGATACTCCTGCATACCCTCCCCCCCGTATGTTGAGCTTATAAACGGTACTCTGCCCGTTTGTATGACTGACGGCAACGCTGACCTCATTGTCTCCCTCCGAGATGTCAAATGCCTGCTCGGGAGATACGCCGTTTACGATAACGGAATAGCCCTCTTCCCCGGCAGTCACAGCTTCAGCCTTGAGGGAACCGACCGGTACAACAAACGAATAATCAGTTTTATGCCTGTCGAAGTCCTTCAGGTAATTGACCCCCGCGTCATCAAAAATTCTAAGGGCTGAAAGAGTCGGCCTTCGGATAAAATCGACATCAAAAACCTGAATCATGGTATATCCGTCGTCACCCGTATACTTCGCCTCGAGCAAAGCACTGCTTTCGTCCATGCCGTCTTTCAGCAACCATTCTATTTTCTGATATTCATTCTGCCATGTCAGCTGCGTGTATTTTTTTTCTCCGTATATTGTAGTATACGAGCCATAAAGTTTTGTGCTGCCGATGTCCGGAACACCCTTTTGCGGCTTCGCGCCCCATCTCAGGTCGTAATTATACCGAGTCGTGTCTTCGACATAGCAGGTTGCCCTGTGTGAAGAAAAATCCTGTTCCAGAGGAAAATAAACGGTCTCTCCCACATCACCGACATATTCGCTTATGCTGATCTCGCCGAACCATTCACGGCTCGGCAGTGTCACGTCAATACTGCCGTTATCGCTGACGGTCAAGGCTCCTTCGGTACGGTTGTAGCCCGACGAAACGCTGAAGCTGTACTCTCCCGCCACTACCGACACATCAGGTATTGATGCGACTGTCTCGTTGCCGTATTGATCGATCATCATTATCTCGTAATCGTTGACCTGATTGCCTTCCTGATCGGATATGCTGAATGAGACTGTATACCTTTTCCCCGCCAGCAGTGCCTCGTATTCCGCAATTGATCGGTTTAACTCGGACAGAAAGCCCTCCGCCGCAAAACCGTCCGTTCCTGTGCGCAGAGCATCGAGAGAAGCACTGTATGCTCGGGAGGCAGGCTCGTATGCCTGTACATGATTTACCATTTCCCCATCCTGACCCTTCCGTTTTACAAGATTTAAGATGCTCTCATGGTAATCACATTTTTCCGTAATATACAGCACGGATATATCCGATGCGGGTATATTCAGATCATATCCTCCGCCGTCATAAAACATCATAAAATTGCCTGAGGTTCCGTTAAAGGCGTAAATGAATCCCACCTCCGCGAGCCCTCCGAAATCATATCCGCTGCCGAGAAGCGCGGACTTCACGCTTTGACCTGCGTCATACTGTACGGACACCGGTTCAAGAAGCGTTTCTTCCTCCGTGCAGACGGTCAGATAAAAGCTGCCTCCGCGGTTTTCAGCATATGCAAACCCTCTGAAACACGGGAAAACGGTAAGCAGTGTGAGCAGAACCACAGCGATTTTTTTCGCGATCCCTTTCTTTTTCTTTTTCATTTTCTGCCCTTTCTTAAAATCCATAGAAATCTACCCGGTGCTGCGAGCTCACCGGATTATTTGTGTCGCCTTTCACTTTATCAGTTGAATAAGTCCTGAGACATCGCCCGCCGTAATGCTTCCGTCACCGTCGATATCACCCTTTGCAGGCGTCGGAACATCAGGCATGAGCCATGTGAAGACAGGGTTGCTTTTTCCCTCTCTGTATACGGTTTCACCTGCCGCGGTATTAAGCGTTTCGACAAATGTCGAGGATTTCATTTCCTGAGCGGTAAGCGCAGTAGCGGATTTTACCGTTGCATACTGACCGAACTCCCCCACCGGCTTTTCGGCGGCATCATCGAGATAATAAACGTTTTTCCATATCGAATCCCGCGAATAGTCCTTACCGACGACGGCTCCTATACTGTTTCCGCCTGAAACGTACCCGGTATTGAAGCACCTTAATATTCCATCCTCCGCGCCGCCCAGATTATCGCCGAGCAGCCCTCCCGCGGCATTCCTGCCGTATACGTCGCCTGTATTGTAGCAGTCTGATATGATCCCTCCTCCGCGGCCGACGATTCCTCCGGCGCAATACGCCTGTTTTATTGCGCCGTAAGCGGCGCACTGTTTCATATCGAGGAGAGAAGCTGCTCCTGCGATCCCCCCGACGACATATCTGCGGTTGTCTCCCGTACATGTGATATCAACATCCGTGCTGCACTTTTCTATCGTTATTCTGCTGGCAGTCCCGACAAGCCCTCCGACATAAAAGCCCCCGCCGCTGCCTTCACCTAAGTTTATTTCACCCTTGACATTCAGGTTCTTTATGCATGAAAGCGTGCAGTTGCCGAATAAGCCGTACGCAAAGCACTCGCTCTGCTGATTATTAATCGTCATGCCGCTTACGGTATGCCCGGCACCGTCAAACGTTCCGAAAGCGAAACCTGCGCTCGTGTTAACTGCACTTATAGGAGTCCACTCCTTTCCGTTCAGATCGATATCTGCTGTAAGAATAACGCTGTATTTGTTTTTAAAATTGGCGCTCAGCCACGCCAGCTCCTCCGGAGTCGAGATTTTGAACGGTTTTTCGTCCGTTCCGTCACCTGCGGACGGAGCCAGCACTGTTTTGCCGTCCCACGGCTTATTCCCGTCAAGAACGGTGAGCGTTACGGTATACGACTGTTCGCTTTCGTCTTCTCCGTCATAAGCCTTAAAGGAAAGAGTATAATCGAGAGTATACTCTCCGGCGCTTTCCGGCGTAAAGACGTAAGAGGCACCTGTATCTTTATATGCGCCCCCGTTCACGGACACCTTGTAGCTCAGTTCGTCCCCGTCATCGTCGCGGAACAGACCGTCGAGCGGCAGCGTATATGCTTCGCCGAGCAGCATCCATTCGCTTGCCTCATACCCGCCCGCGAGTACGGGAGCGTTATTGCCGCATACAACCGTAAAAACAAAAGCCTCTCCGCTGTCTTCATATCCGTCATTGGCGATAAAAGAAAACTCATACGTTCCGATCTCAGTCGGCACAAAATCGAACTCAGCTCCAACAGATACAGACTCGCCGCCGTCTCTCGAAACAGTAAAGCTCAGCGTATCGTCGTCCGCATCACAAAAGGTGGTGTTCAGGTCGAGCGTACAATGCCTGCCGGGCTTTACCCTGATCTGCCGGCCTGATTCATCGCACAGTGCGGGCGGCGTATTTCCTATCCCGCACAGCGTAATATCCCCGCTGAGTACGGTCACCTCATTTCCGTTCTCATCGATCCACCCGGTATACCCCGAAAGCTCGCTTAAGCCTCCGGCTACGTCGGCAACCGGGGTACCTGAATTGAAATAGCCTTCCTTAATAAGAGCATGTGACCTGCCGCAAAATCCGACCTTATACACCCGCTCGGAACTTCCCGGGCCGGTCGGTACGGGATAATCATCCTTTCCCATTTTTTGTCCCATTCCCAGGCGGTATGCAACATAGCCCGAAGCGAACTGCTCGGCGGTGGCACATTCGGCTCCGTGCGTGCCATATATTACAGGAGCACTGTCCTTAAGAAAAAAAAGATCTTTAAACGTCGATGCTTCGTAATTATAATCATTATGCGCGCAGAAAGGTTCGGCACTGCTGTTCGCGCCGCTGTCACTGCTTACAGCTCCGGCGTTGTAACAACGCGATAAGGAAAGCGTCGTTTTATCAGAATCGACAGAGCCTATCAATCCTCCCGCTCCTTTAATTTTCGCAATACCACTGTATGTATTTATTTTATACGGGTATCCGCAATTTATTTCCCCGCGATTGGCACATTCCGACAATTTTATCGAGCACTCATGGCTGTTCCATGTATTGCCGATAAGGCCTCCTGCAAGCACGAAGTCGCCTTCTATGTTCCCGAGGTTTACGACGCGCAAAAGCTCGCAGCTTCCGTTAGGCACCTTAAGTACTACGCCGCCTCCGTAAGCATAATGTCTTGAGCTTCCTCTGTCGTAATATAAATCCACACCTACGATGCAGTCGGCTATAACCGCATCCTTCGCTGAATAGCACAGACCGGCCAATTGTGCTCCGGACTCATTATAGCCCCCTCCGGTACGGGCGTCCGTGACCCTGATGCTGCCGTAAAGGCACAGATTCTTTATGCAACCCTTATCCAAGCTGAACAGCGGAGCCGGAGACCAAGGGCTTTCCTTAGTAAGCGTAACGTCGGCGTCAAAGCCCGTCACGGAATGTCCGCCGCCGTCGAATACCCCCGAATACCTGCTTATAGCTGTCCATTTCTGACCGTTATGGCTAAGGTTAAGATCTATGTCCGAGATGAGACGTGCGTGCGCGTCCTTGTTGAAGGAGTTGACTTCGTCGCGAAACCACGCCAGCTCGGCGGCGCACGATATAAGATACGGCTCAGCCTCCGTTCCCATGCCCGCCGGCGGTGTTTCGGACGGCTTTCCGTTCCAGCCCTCATCATCGGCAGAGGCGCTCGAAAATCCCGAGCTGAAAAAACAGAAAAAGACCAGCAGAAATGATGCCGCCCGAGCTATGCGCATCAGCCGCACAGATTTTCGGTTCATAAATATACACTCCCCGTTTCATTAAACGAATGTCCGTGCGGCGCCGACAGTGCCGGCGCCGCGTTTGCTGAAAATGCGCTGTACGCTTCTAACCCGTAACCGTGATCTTTACCGTGTCCACCGCAGGCGCATACTTCGCACCGCTTGTACCGCGGGCAGGGTCAAGGCCCAGAACGTGATACGTCCCCGGCGCCGTGAAGCCGTACTGGTAAGGAGGAACTGCGTCCATCTCGGATACGACGAGGTTCCAGTTACTGTCGTATACTCTGAATTTGAGAGTTTCCGTCACAGGCTGGAAGTTCGAAGTACCGCCCATCATGGCGTCCGTACCGAATTTCTTTACCGCGAAAGCGTAATTCGGAGCTCCCGGTGTAGTTTCCATGGTGAGAAATCCGCCGTTGTTGAAAAAGCCCCAGTCGGTGAAGAGACCGACATCAACGCGATCATGTCCGCTCAGCAATATATAGTCGCACGTCGCGCCCCAGCCCGGGCTCATCAGAGGATACGCCCCGTTGCGGTAATACATGAGGTTCAGATCGTGTCCCCAGAAGTTGTTCAGGAAGCACGACGTCGCGCTTCCGCTTATCTCGATAGCCTTGCGCGTGCCGCTCGAATAGGCGAGAGTGCCGCTTTCGAACGTGTCAATGTAATTGACTTGCGTATTGGTGCTGTAGTTGAGCACTCCCGAAGCGCTGCCCTGACCGCACTGATCCTCGGGCAGACCCATGTAGTAGCGCTCGAGCATGTAGATGTAAAGGTGAAGCATGGTCGGCCTTCGTACGACCACATTGTCGTTATATGAGCCCTGTCCGTTCGCCGTATGGTAGCGGTAGTAATTTTGCAGGCCGTAGCTGGCTAGGTCGAAATACGGAACGGTAACCTCCAGTCCGGCGATTTTCGTGCCCTGTGTATCGTTGCCCTGTATAGGCATGCCGTCGTTTGATATGGTGACATATACGTCGACGGTTTCATTAGCCTTGTTCTCTCCCGGGTACGTATTATCCCCCGGTGTCGCGGGGGCCGGGTTGCCTGCGCTTACATCAGTTTCCCTGTAATTGTACTGGAAACCCTCGCCCGGCGCCGCCGTGCTGACCGTATAGGTTACAACGTGAGACGCGCTGTCTCCGTCGCTGCATGTCGCCGTAAGGGTCACCTGATACGTTCCGGGATCCGGCACGGTGAAGAAAAACGTCGGAACAGTACCGTCCATTCCTATCTTCACATGGTCGTTCAGGTTGTCGCCGCTGAAGCTGTACGTCACCGTATATCCCGGGGTGATCTCAAAGACTGTCCTAAGATCCAGCTTGTTCAGGTACCCTGCAACGACCGATACGCTAGGTGGCGCATTCGACTTCACGCTTACATGTCCCGCGTTCTGAAGCTCCGCCTGAAGCACGACCTCGCCGGCCTGCAGACCTGCGTCCTGCGCCATGACACTCGAGAACGGCACCATGACGAGAATCAGAATCGCAAACAGGATCATCAGTTTCCTTGTTTTGTATTGTTTCATACCGAAACCTATCCTTTCTCTAAAATAACGATTTACACATATAAGTTGATGCCGGAGAAATGTTTTTCATCGCCCTCCGCACGGCGATGCGAATACCCTCATTTCGGGCGCCTCCTTTCTGCCGGCCGGCCCGGCATCGGGCGTATGAATCTACCGCCTTCCCGCCCCGGCCGTATGGTTCGCGCACACAGAGGCTGTAATCGCATTTTCTCTTGAGAATTAAAGCATTTTATTGTAGAATAAAAATGCGAAATGAGCCTCACGACGCTTGTTTTGCTCCGGGCATCGTCGCAGACGTATTTGCAGATCTGTATGCGGCGATGCCCTTTTTATATTCCGTAAATATATTTATGTCATATTTATCATATTCGGAAAACCAAAAAACCGCTATATGCAAGGATCCTGCGGGGTATCCATTCGGCACATAACGGTCTGCAAATCAAACAACAGATAGACTGTCATCTGCCCCAAGAATAATTCTCCTGACTATGCCTCTCCGCTCGCTGTCCGCCTTCTCAATATATAGATATCAATGGCAATCATGGACAGCAGCTCCGCAATACAGTTGCTCCTCACGCCCGGTGAATGCCATATTCGACACCACACGGCGGGAAGGACCAGTACGCTCGCTGAGGGATCCCATCCCCTCAGCTCTCCGAATGCGTGTTCCTCTGGGATTCTATAGAGCCTGTTTTCAGTTTTCGTATAAAACGTCCATCCTGCGTCCTTGCCCGGCGTACAGTCATACATATGAACGCTTCCACTTATCTTTTATCATAAAAAATTTCATTCGTCAAGCAGAAATTATATAATACGCAAAAGACGCAAAAGTCGTATAATTCCATATCGGATTACGACCTCACAATCAAAGCGCCGCGCGGTTTATATGCCCCCGTTTTTTCGTTTTTTTCGGAGCCGTGAAATATAAAAACCGCAAGAACGCTGAAAACAATAACCGCGGTGACGATCGCTGCAGTCGTAATCCCCGGCCGTTTCCCGCCGGGCGAGCTAAAAAATGTATTCCGCGAAGCGTCACCCGTATCTACTGAAAAGTTTGACTCCACATCATACGGCTCAAGCCCGATATCGCGCATGTCGTAAAGCGCTTTTGCACCCGATTTGAATCTTCCGTACGCGGCCAGCGCGTAATACGCCTGCTCGGTGGCAATATGGTTCAATCCGTCGGAGGCGGTATGCATGAAGCCGCCGCCCGGCACGTAAAACGACATAAGCGAGCTGAGCGGATCGCCGCCGTTTTTTTTGAACCGCGGATCACCGGCGGGATCTATGCCGAGTCCCGTCAGCGCGATTATAACCTGCGCGCAGCTTTCGGAGTTTCGCAAATCCCAACTCGTATATCCGCCGTCGGGATTCTGTATGGATGACAGCTTCTCTATTCCCTCTTCGACGGCCGCCTGAAGCTCCGCATATGTATATTGGCTGCCCGCCGCATCGAATTTGCTTTCGTCTCTGTAGTACGGCGTCAGTGCCTGAAGAGATATCGCGCTCATGTCCGGATCGCCGCCTTCCTCGGAAGCCGCATCGCCTTCTGCACCCTGCGAAAAAACTCCGGAGGCTATAATGTTATCTATGAGCTTACCGCGCGTAAGCTGATTTCCACCCGTCTCCACCTGAGGTATCTCATAGTCGTGGCTGTCGAGTGCTATAAGCGCAAAATCGGCTGCATTCAATCCCTGCCATGTGACCCTGTCGTAATCCGTCAGTCGCGCCAGCAGGTTATATCCCGCCATATCACTTACGTCGACGCCGAGCGATGTCAACGCTATAATCGTTCTTTCGTACTCTGTATATTTTTTCCCCGAGGATCCGAGAAGGTCTCCGTCCGTTTCCTTCAGTTTATCCGCTACGCGTTCGAGGTAGCCTTCGAAATACCCGTCGGGAACGTTGCCCGCGCCCCTCGCGAGAGCAAACACGATCCACTCGTTGCCGAAGCCCGGCTCCCCGAAGCCCGTCATGACATCGGCGGTCGCCTCATACATCTCCGCAAGACGTTCCTGCATCTGCCCGTCAGTCGCGCCGCCGTCCGAAGCCGAGCACTCCGACTGCAAAAAAGACAAAGCCGATGCCGCGGCAAGACCGACGAACATTATCGCAACAATTGCCGTTCTTTTTTTACAAGTCATAAAAGAATCCTTTCCCGCCCCAAACCGCATCGTGCTATAACGTTCATTTCGACATGCTCATATTCGACGTCCGGGTGCGGATGCGGCCGGACGGTCTGCACAATACGGCTAAAAAGATAAATTTTAATTGTATTATATCATAATCAAAGCTCGTCCGTAAGCCGCTACAGATTGACATATGCAGTTATCAGGTGATAATGTCATTATGTAGACTTACAGGGGAAAATGTCACCCTTGTGGTAAAATCGATACATAAAAAGATGTTGCCGTGAGGATGCATTGGTCTAATCGGATTTTCTCGATTCCGTACTCAGGCTCCCGCTCAGCAGGCTTTTACAATCTAACAAAGGCGAGTTCAACGAAAACGTCAATGATGATATCTCCGCCTTGGAAAAACGCTATACAGAGCTATATCCTTCTGCGGTAATTACTGTATGATTTCATGTCGGTTTATTCTGAAGCCACAGCTTAATATCCCGGATAAAAACAAGAAATCCGAACCCTTGACCGATCGGCCTAAGATTCGGATTATCTTGCATTGGTGGAGACAAGGAGGATCGAACTCCTGACCTTTTGACTGCCAGTCAAACGCTCTCCCGGCTGAGCTATGCCCCCAAACCGCTTCGCATGGACTATTCTATCATGCGAATGCGGCTTTGTAAACGATTTTCTGAAGCTATACCTTGTTCATCACGATTACTCTCCCTGATTTTGTCGGCTGCAACGTCGATTCGCCCGAGCAGCGCTTCTTTTTCGTTCACACATCTGTCCTCTATGACGTCGTCGAGCAGCGCGCGAAGTATAGCGCCTACTTCGGGTCCCGGTGCGATGCCCGCCGCTATGACATCTCTTCCGTCTACCGCAAGAGTTTTAAGCGAAAAACACGCATCCTCAGCTATGAGGTCAAGTGCAATCTTTTCGAGCACATCTAAATCCCTCTGTCGGTACAGCAGCTCCGGCGATTGCGCTTTGTTGTCTGCACGCTTCAGGTCGAGAAGATCGAAAAAAACATCCCTGCCGAGCCTGTTCAGCGCCCTGCGAACCGATATGCGCGTCGGTTCCGTCATCAGGCCGCAATTTTCCGTAAGCCTCACAACTCTGCGCCTTGTATCGCTGTCGAGCTTAAGCGAATCGCATACCTCGCCGGCTATCCGCGCGCTTATGGCATCGTGTCCGCAAAAGCGGCCGTTTACAGCTTCGCCGAACGTGAAGCAGTGCGGTTTGCCGATGTTGTGGAGCAGTGCCGCAAGGCGCATATATCCGTCGTTTCTCACAGATGCGACAGCGCGTATCGTACGCCCGTAAACGTCAGAGCAATGATGCGTGTTCTTCTGTTCAAAGCCGATCACAGGTTGTATCTGAGGGATTATTTCGGCCATAACGTCCGGATACTCGCCAAGTACGCTCATAACGTTATCCCCGCAAAGCGTTTTGATTAGCTCGGCGGCTATTCTTTCCCTGCTGACAGACGACAGAGACGAACGCATTTCATGGCAGCACTTTGCCGTATTCTTTTCTGTCTCAAAGCCCAGGACAGACGAAAACCTGAGACAGCGCATGATCCTGAGCGCATCCTCGGCAAATTTCTTTTCGGGATTTCCTACCGCCCTTATCAGCCCGGCTCTTATATCGGCAATTCCGCTATATGGGTCGACAAAACCGGCATGGTCATCATCTGAAGCTGCACGGAGATCTGTAAACCTGTCACTCGCCCCGTCGACGCGGCCGTTCAGGCGTGTACCCGCAGCATAAGGGCTGTATGCGATTGCGTTTATCGTAAAGTCGCGCCGCGCCAGATCATCTTCTATCCTGTCCGTGAATATAACGCTGTCGGGATGCCTAAAATCGGTATACGCTCCCTCTACCCTGTACGTCGTGACCTCTACCGTGAAGTGATCCGACAAAACCGTCACGGTGCCGTGCTTCAGTCCTGTGTCTGCTGTGTGCCCGCTGAACAGCTCCTTTACCTGCTCGGGTCTTGCATCGGTACTGACGTCGTAATCATCGGGTTCTCTATGCATGATAAAATCCCTCACGCAGCCGCCTACGAAATAGGCGCTGAAACCCGCCTGCCTAAGCGCGAACAGAACCTCGAAAACTTGCTCGGGTATAGTAATGTTCATGTTTCGTATTATATCACAAAACCTGTGATGTTTGAAATTCGGTCATTTCTGTAGTATAATTTCTCATGCAGCGAACTGGAGGTGTTTATAATGAAGCTGAGATTCCGGACAAAACTGTCCTACGGAATCGGAGGTGTAGCGGATAATGCGCTGTACACGCTGGAAGCAACGTATTTATTGTTCTTTCTGACTCAGATAGCGGGTATCAAACCTGCGGTCGCGGGTGCCATAATGGCGTTCGGTTCCATCTTTGAATCAATTTGTGGCCCTATTGTAGGCTACACGTCAGACAATATCAAAACTAAATATGGCAAAAGGAAACCGTTTATGATAATTGCCGCCATTCCTACGGCTGTCGTATCGACTCTTCTTTTTTCATATCTCGACGCAGGACCGTTGAGCAAGATTTTATACTACACCGTTCTTGTATTGCTCTATTGGGGTCTGTTTGCGATTTTCTTTGTTCCTTATATAGCATGGGGATCAGACCTCACCGAAGACTATAACGAGCGCACGAGTCTCAGATCCTTCGCTTATATCGGCAACCAGACAGGTATGGCCATCGGAATGGTTCTGCCCGCGTTCGTCACGGCCTCGCTGCAGGATTCCGGCATGTCGGGTGCTGCGGCATGGAGAATTATAGGAATATCTACGGGAGCGATCTCGGCTTTCGTTCTGCTTTTTTCGTCACTCACCATACACGAAACCGATAACCCCGGATGCCGCGAAAAAAACGACTTCAAGGCTTTGTTCACGAAGGCCAAGCTGATCGCCATGTTTCGCGAGTATATAAATATTTTCAAACTCAGACCGGCAAAATACCTAATATTGTCGAGCTTTATCTGCCTGATCGGAAGCACGTTCTTCAAATCGTCGCTGATTTACAGACTCAGCTATGATCTCGGGCTTTCCGGCGGTATTTCGTCGATAGCCTTTCTCGCAATAACGATTGCAGGTATCGTGTTTTCACCTCTGCTCGCCAAACTGTCATGTTTTACCGACAAAACATTCGTATTCAAGACTCGCCACAAGCGGTGCTCTGATGTTTGCCTTCCATTTCGTCAACGTCGATTCGTTCCGGCCCGCCTGCGTTCTCTGCATTTGTTACGCGCTCGGCAACGCGTGCTACTGGCAGCTTATGCCGTCGATGATATACGATGTATGCGAGGCCGAGGAGCTCGTCTCGGGAGCGAAACATTCCGGCTCGGTCATATCGATGCAGGCGCTTTCGGAATCGATATCGTGCGCCGTCGGCATACAACTGCTCGGCATCGTGCTCGAATCGTCGGGCTTTCAGGAGGGACAGGCCGTACAGCCCGCCGGCGCACTTTTGAGCATAGACGTATGCACTACGATAATCCCCGGCCTTATATTTATAGCTGTCGCATTTCTCATGAAGCTGCATCCTATTAACAAAAAAAATTACGCCCGCATCATCGACGCTCTCGAGCGACGCAGTGCAGGAGATGAAATCAACATGTCAGCGTTCGCGGACATATACGGAAAAGACATGAAGAGCGGCAAATAGACGCCCTTCAGTTTAGAAAAAGACCCATGCCTAAATGACAAGGCATGGGTCTTTTTTTCAGTTTGCCCCCGCGTTTGACGCGGGGATACTTTTTAGCCCGGCGCTTGACACCGGGATACTTTTTTCATTGAACCGCCCGGAGATACTTTTTTTGTAAAAAACCACCACTGTACCTCACAAAGCAGCCTCTCCGGATTCGCCGCGACACCCAACATACTCCGACATCAGAACACGAGCTGCACGAGCAGCATATATGTGACCGTCCCGGTGAGAATTGACAGCAGGCTTTGTTTCTTCCATACCTGAAGACCCGCCGTTACAATTATAGCGATGAGCTCAGGAAGACCATGCGGCGCCGCTGTTACAGATACGTTCCTCAGGCAGTAGACGACAAGCATGCCCATTATGGCGTACGGCAGATAAACCCCCAGATACGTTATGAATTTCGGCGTTTTCTTTCCCTTGAAAATCAGGAACGGGAGTGCCCTGAGGGTGATGACCGTCGCGGACATGACTGCTACGAGAAGTGCGGAATGAGTATATGCGTTCATCCTTCAACGAACCTCCTTCCGGCGGCAAGCAACAGTGTTATCGATATCATTGACGGTATGAGGAATCTGTCCTGTCCGAGCAGAAACAGCCATATCAGCGTCGTAACGACTCCGGTCAGAGCAGCCGTATGATTTTTAGTGCTTCTCCATTGTTCCGTAAATACGGTGACGAACAAAGCCGTCATAACAAACTCCACGCCATCCGTACTGAACGTCACTCTGGATCCTATCAAGACTCCGAGCACTGAACCTATTATCCAATACATCTGATCAAAGAACGATACAAGAAGGCTGTACGTACCGTAATCGGAACCCTCAGGGGCCTCGGTTCCTGTCAGCAGAGCGTAGTTTTCATCGGTCAGTCCGAAGATGAGGTACGGCTTCATCCACCCTGTGCCCTTGTATCTGTCTATCATCGATATTCCATAAAACATATATCTGGCGTTCACGACAATAGCCATTATCGCAGTGGTTATGACGGACGCTCCCGAGCTGAGAAGATCGACCGCCATGTACTCCATCGTTCCCGAGTAGATTGTCAGGCTCATAACAAATGCCCATCCTATGCCAAAGCCCGCCTCGGAGAGCAAAATGCCGAATCCCGTGCCGAGAACTATATAACCCGTCATTATGGGGATTGTTCTTATAAATACTGTTTTGAGCAGTTTTACGTTCATGATTTTTTATTCTATCACCGGCGATACGACAAAACAACAAAAACAACAGTACTTTACGACAAAAAGCAGCGATACGGTCAGACTGCAGCAATGGCAGAAGCAGCAATGGCAAAACAAGTTGCAACAGGTATATGCGAAGCTTATAATTATATCGGTTGAACATTTGTTTACATTACGGGAGGTATGCTATGATCGATCTTTTTCAGGAGCTGAACGAAGCGCAGAGAACGGCCGTCACCACGACGGAGGGCGTAGTGCGCGTTATCGCGGGAGCAGGCTCCGGCAAGACAAGAACGCTCGCCCATCGGTTCGCATATCTCGTTACATACGGCGGCATCATGCCCGGTCACATACTGTGCGTAACCTTCACAAACAAGGCGGCGGGCGAGATGAGAGCTAGAATACACAACCTTACTGGCGATAATGATACCGGATATATCAACACCTTTCACGGTTTTTGCGTATCCGTGCTTCAGGAGGACAGCCATGTCGTGAGCTATCCCAAGAGCTTTCTCGTCTTAGACAACAGCGACATAAATCAGATGCTCGGCATGATATACGAAGAGCGCGGTCTCACACTCTCCGATATGACATACTGCAATGCAAGAGACATGATCGAAATCCGCAAGCTTTTTCGCGAGCCGGAGTATTACAACGACATGATAGACATGTCGCTCGACGAGCTCAGACACAAGTATTACGCATCGACCGACCCGGCGGACATCATCTTCTACGGATATCTTTATCAGGAAAAGAAATGTTTCGCTCTCGATTACAACGACCTCATCAAATTCACTTTGTACATATTCTCACACGACCGCGATGTCAAGCATAAGTGGCAACAGAGACTCGAGTACATCATGATCGACGAGTTTCAGGATACTTCCCGTATGCAATGGAACAATTTCAAATTCCTTCTCCTCAACGGTTTGGCCGAAGGCGCCGAAAGCTTCATCGTGGGCGATGCGAAACAGTCCATCTATCGCTGGCGGAACGGCGATTGGCGAATATTAAACGGACTCAAGGACCGATTAGACTCTTTCCCCATCGCGGAACGGGCGCTGACCGTGAACCGTCGGAGCGCAGGCAACATTATCAAATTCAACAACCGGTTCTTTCAAACGGTTTTAGACTTGGTCAACAAGGACGATCCCATCCTAAAAGAAGCATACAGAGACGTCAGACAAGAACGATTCAAGTATCCCGAAGAAGGTTTCGTCCGGATCACCCTGTCGGATAACGAAGATTACGAGGCGAAAACCTGCAAAGCACTGACCGATACGGTAGAAGAGTTGAAAGCGAAAGGCATCGGATTGAAAGAGATGGCGATCTTGGTCAGAAAG
>ERZ772917.1295-NODE-1295-length-14744-cov-79.444755_pt1 | contig 14744 bp, 10 predicted proteins | sample MGYA00511187_ERZ772917 | MGnify/ENA primary metagenome ERZ772917 (study PRJEB29015, sample SAMEA2737925) | human oral metagenome | biome: human oral; feature: human-associated habitat; material: dental | place: China | collected 2012 ... | reverse complement strand
CGCGCGACCTGAACAAGTCCTACATCTACGCGTGGAGGAAGGGCATCAAGACCCTCTACTACATGCGCCTGCGCCAGATGGCCCTCGAGGGCACGGCGGTTGAGGGCTGCGTGTCCTGCATGCTGTGACGTGAGCCAGCTGGTCGGGAGGAGCGGGGGTCGGGAAACCGGCCCCCGCGTCGCTGCGTGCCGTCGACGAGGCCGAGGTCGGGTTGCGGGTGAGGAGGGGCGCGTGTCCGAGGCGCGGGATGCGCGACACGTGTTCGTCATAGGAGCGTCCTCCTCGTATGATTGCAGGCAAGACAGCGTTACGCCCGACTGGAGAAGCGATGAGCGATCCCACGAACCCCTACGGAACGAACAGGCCGAGTGCCGAGGTGGGCTACCCCGCACAGCCGACCTACGGCGAGCAGTTTTCTTACGGCACGAACGGCGCCTACGGTGGTCCTCAGGCCGGATACGGAGCTGGGGCCGCTTACGGCGCTCAGCCCCAGTACGGCGGGCCCCCAGCCTCCTATGGGCAGCCCGTCTACGGGCAGCCGGTGTACATGCTGAACCCCGCCGTTGAGAGGCTTCGGTCACACGCGACGATGGTGAGAATCATGGCGCTGGCTAGCTTCATCACCCTGGGCCCCCTGATCTCCATCCCCGCAACGATTTGGGCTGGGAGCCTGATTCGAGAGGCGCGGGACATGGGGGCGCCCGCGGATGTGGAATCTGATCTGCGGGGTGCTCGGACGATGGCGGGGGTCTGTTCGATTATCGGCATCCTCGGAATCGTAGCGTTCTTCGTTCTTCCGTTGCTGATCACCTTCCTTGCCGTCATCTTCGCTGGCGCCTAGGACGGACCGTGCCCGCGCGCCACAGTGACGCGCCGGCGCGGCGCGTGTCATCCGCAGCGACCCGCTTCTTCCTTGTTCCCATTGGGGAGCGGATGCACTAAAATAAGACGCAAACCCGTGTCGTCTTCTTTTGGAGCAACTCATGAGTGACCCCGTCAACCCGTCCGAGCAGCAGGCCTCCACCAATCAGGGGCCGCAGAGCTTTGGTCAGCAGAGCAATGAGCAGGCGAACTTCGGGCAGCCCGCATACGGGCAACCCGCATACGGGCAGCCGATGTACGCCGTCAATCCTGCCGCGGAGAAGATTCGTTCGAACGCCTCGATCGTGCGGCTCGTGTCGTTCCTGAGCTTCCTGGTCGTAGGCCCGATCCTTGCGGGCGCCATGTGGATGTGGGCCGGCAACCTGTTGCAGGAGGCTCAGAGGATTGGTGCCCCGCAGGATGTGGTGAACGAGGTGACGAGCGCGCAATCGGTCGCCAAGATCTGCACGCTGATTCAGGTCGGCATCGCCGTGTTCCTGATCGTGCTCATGATCGTGGTGGCGGTCGTCGTAGGGGTCACGTCGTAGGCTCGATGCTAGCAACCATCAACGGGTGCGAGGCCGGGTTCTACCCGCGCCTCGCACTGTTTTGCGGGCACGCCCATGCGCTAGTATGAATAGCGAACCTCTAGCATGTCTTTTGGAGTAATATATGAGCGATCCCGTCAACCCCTACGCGCAGCAGCCGCCGTTCGGTCAGGACCCCTACGCGCAGCAGCCGCCGTTCGGTCAGGCCCCCTTCCCGCAGCAGCCCGGCTACGGACAGCAGGCCCCCTACGCCCAGCAGCCCGGGTACGGACAGTCGCCCTACGGCGAATCGGCGTATGGACCGGTGTACGGTCAGCCGTCCTACGCCCCGCCCAACATGTACCAGTACGAGTCGATTCGGTCGAACTCGACGATCGTCATCATCCTGGCCTGCCTGAGCTTCCTCACCTTCGGCCTGCTGATGTCCATCCCCGCCTGGATATGGGGGCAGTCGCTGGTGTCGAATGCGCGTGATATCAACGCTCCCCAGGACGTCGTCGATAAGGCGCGCATGGGTCGCATGATCGCGATGATTATTGCGCTCCTGCAGCTCGCGGGGGTCGCGCTCTTCATGTTCTTCGTCATTCTGGGAATGATGCAGTGACGATAGCCGATAGCAGGCGGGCCCGGGACAGTCCCGGGCCCGCCCACTATCGGAGGTGCGTCCGCGCCGCTTCCCGGATCGATGCTTGTGCCTGCACATGTTGAGGCGGCGCGTGAGCGACACCGTGGCCCGTGAGCTGAGCGCCCCTGCAGCGCCGACCCACGCGTGGGCCGGCCGGGCAACACCTGTAAGCTTGTGGGTATGACTCCCCGATACGAGGCCCCCTCGCGCGCCATCACCGGAACCGACGCTGACCTGCTTGATCAGCTCCGCCACGCGGACGGGCGACCCTATGGCTTTTACAAGAACACCATCGGCGCGTGGGACTACGGCGACTTCACGCTCGCGATCGACCACGTGCAGGCGGACCCCTACGCCCCGCCCTCGTCCCTGCGCGCCTGGGCCAGGCCCGAAGCCATGGGACTGCCCGAGGCTGCCCTGGCCTCGCCCGACGCCCGCCTGGCCGCCGCCGACTTCATCGCCCGTGCCTTCGACGAGGCCATCCGCGCCCGCGGCGCGCGCGACGTGACGATAGCCCGCGCCGGTGCCCTCATCCTGCAGCGCTCCTACGCGACCGTCCTGCCCGACCGCGTCGAGGTCCGCTTCCAGGTCAAGCTCCCCGCGCGCGGACGCACGATTCTGGGTAAGAGCGCGGCGCGACTCTTCGACGTGGACGTGCCCAACGTCGTCATGGACTGCTTCGACTTCGTCTCCGAGGATCCGGGAACGGCACGCAAACGCGCGCGCCTCCTCGGCCACGTCGCCTGCTACGAGGACTACCGCGCCCTCCAGAGCATCCTCAAGGAGCAGGGGTGGGTGTCCTTCGTCGCCGACGAGGCCCTGCTGGCGCGCCGCTCGGGCGTATCCGAGGTGCCCCTGACCGGGGAGGGCGTCGTCGCCTTTGACGCTCCCGACTCGCTGCGCTCCACCGTCACCCTGCCCCACGCCGGGGAGGTGTCCGGCATGGCGATTCCCCCGGGCCTGACCCTCATTGTCGGCGGCGGCTACCACGGCAAGTCCACGCTCCTCGAAGCCATCGCGCAGGGCGTGTACGCGCACGTGCCTGCAGACGGGCGCGAGCTCGTCGCCACCGACCCCACCGCCACGAAGGTGCGCGCCGCCGACGGGCGAGCCGTCACCGGCGTCGACATCTCGCCCTTCATCACCCACTTGCCCGGCGGGGTCGACACGACTTCTTTTTCCACCGAGAACGCCTCCGGATCCACTTCGCAGGCCGCCTCCATCATCGAATCTCTCGAGCTGGGTGCGCGCACCCTGCTCATCGACGAGGACACCTCCGCGACCAACCTCCTCATCCGCGACACGCGCATGCGTGATCTCGTCGCCGCCGACAAGGAGCCCATCACCCCCCTTGTCGACCGCGTCACCTCCCTGACCGAGGCCGGGGTGTCCCTCGTCATGGTCGTCGGCGGCTCCGGTGCCTTCCTCGACGCCGCCGACCGGGTCCTCATGATGGACAACTACCGCTGCCTCGACGTCACAGACCGCGCCCGCTCCGTCGTCGCCGACCTGCCGCGCCCCCGCACCGACGCCCCCACCTCCTGGGATGCCTCCCCTCGCGTGCCCGCCGCGAAGGCGCGTGTGGATCGCCCGCGCACGAAGGCCGTGGGCACCTCGTCTTTGACGATTGACCGCACGACCGTCGATATTTCCGACGTCGCAGGCGTCGTCGACCCGGGCCAGGCCGAGGCGATCGCCTGGTGCCTGCGCGGCGTCCTCGAGGAGATGGCCGGCAAGCAGCCGATGCCCGACCTGATGGCCAAGCTCGGTCGGCGACTCGCCTCCGAGGGTCTGGACGCCGTCTGCAAGTTCGGCGCGCGGCCCTACCCGGCGTTCCTGGCGAGGCCCCGCCTCGTCGACGTGGGAGCGGCGATCAACCGATACCGGGGCCTGCGTTTGCGTGAGACGCGGATCGGAGAGGACCCCGCTCTCGAGGGTGGCTTTGCGGCCGAGGCTACCGCGGCTGGTGACGGTGCTTGGGACGGCGACGACGGGGGCGTCGCGGACTTCGTGGGGCCCGCGTCCGTTGTCGGCGAGGAGGAGTAGTTTTTGCCAGTGTTCCCGTGCCTGCATACGCGGTGGCGATCGTCGCGGGCATGCGCGAATGCGGACACCGGCGGCGACCGGTATCTCCACGGTCATCGTCGCGGGCGCGCGGGCATTCGCCCAAAGCGCAGACCGCCTCTAAGAAAAACGTCCAATTGGGGCTGATTTGGGCGAAGTGGTCTGCACTTTGAGCGGATTGGTGCCGTGCGCGCCGGTCTGACCGCCCGTGATGGTGGGGCTGCTTCGCTCCGACGGATCTACCCGCGCCCGAGGAGGTAGCGAACCTGCCCGAGAATCTCGTCGGCGTGCGGCAGGGCCGCCCACCGAAAACGACGGATGCGCCATCCCAGCCCCTCCAGGAGACGCTGGCGCCGCTCCTCGGCTTCGATGGAGCGGTGGATGGCGTCAACGTCGGAGCCGTACTTGCCGCGACCGTCGAACTCGATCCCGATGCGCGCCTCCGGCACGGCAACGTCGATGAAGTAGCGCCCGCTGACCGTCGTCACGGGGTATTGGGTTTCCAATCCCGTGATCCCGCCGCGCAACAGGATGTAGAGCAGGCGTGACTCGCCCGCGCTGTCGCACCCGGCGTCCGCGTGCTCCAGGACCCAGCGTGCGGACTTTGCGTGCTTCACCCCCTGCTTAGACGGCCCAAGCGTGCGCAGAAGGCGCGAGCGGTTGCGTTCCTCGCGCTGCCGGGAGTCGTCCCGGTAGAAGCGGCTGTATCGGGCCAGCTCGTGCAGCCCCGCGCACGCAACGACGAAGGCCTCCTCCTGATCGAGCGTCAGTGCGCAGTCGATGATGGTGTCTTCGACGGTTGAGCCGATGACGTCGCCTCCGTAGCGAATCATCGCCGGCGAGCGTCCACCCCGCGGTCGGTGGGGACGCACAGTGGAGGAATGGAAGTGGAGTGAACCCACGCGAATCGCGGGAAGCGTGATGGGGCGCGGGTGGTGGTTCGAGGTCGTCGTGACGTGGGGTGGGTGCTCGCGTAGGAGTGGCAAGCCCCTGAGCCATGCGGCGGTCGGGCCCGATGCGATGAGGTGAGGGTGCTTGTGTTGTAGGGCGAGTAGCCGGGCGAAGGTGACAACTTCGAGTGGCTGGGGATGCGAGGCGATGACCTCGGCGTCGAGGTAGTAGCCGCGCGCGATCCTGACGAGCTCGCCGAATTGTGCGCGGCGGGCGAGCACACGCCGATCCGTGGCGCTCGCGCTTGCGGTCGTGTGTACGCGCGCCGCTACGGTGCGGGCGATCGAGCAGTCCATGAGCGCCTCCTGTGACTCGCTTCCAATTGTAGGACACTCGCCCAAAGTGCAGACCACTTCGGTCGATATCCCCACGATGGGGGCAATTAGGGCGAGGTGGTCTGCACTTTGTGCAGATGGTGTCGTGGGTGTGGCGCGAGGGACGAGGCCGGGTACCTGGTGTGCGCAAAGGCGAAGGCCTGTGGGCGATGCCGGGGCCACTCGAGGGCCGTTGGGTAGTCGGGCACTCCCGGTGGGCTCGGAACCCGAAAAGCTGGGACTGGGCGACCCCGAGGGCGCCCCGGGTGCGTTCAGGGGGCGATCAGGGACAACCTCCGTAGCGGCGCGTTGGGCGCTGCGTGCAGGATGGATGCATGAGCACAACGAACACAATCGCACAGGCCGCCGGAGCCGCCCAGCCGGTGCGGGCCTCGTCCATCGTCCGACTCGAGGGAGTCTCCAAGATCTACGGAGACGGTGACGCGCAGGTGCGTGCCCTCGACGACGTGAGCGTCGGCTTCGGCGTCGGCGAATTCACCGCGATCATGGGGCCCTCGGGCTCCGGCAAGTCCACGATGATGCACATCCTCGCCGGCCTCGACACCCCCACGTCCGGGCACGTGTTCGTCGAAGACACCGACATCACCGCTCTGAAGGACACTGCTCTTACCAAGCTGCGCCGCGACCGCATTGGATTCGTGTTCCAGTCCTTCAACCTCGTACCCACGCTGGACGCGCGCGCCAACATCCTGCTGCCGATGCTCCTGGCCGGAAGTACCCCCGAAATGGAGTGGTTCGACCTCATCGTCAACTCCCTGGGTATCGACGACCGCCTCGGCCATCGGCCCTCCGAGATGTCGGGTGGGCAGCAGCAGCGCGTCGCCGTCGCCCGCGCGCTCATGAGTCGCCCGGCCGTCATCGTGGCGGACGAGCCGACCGGCAACCTCGACTCTCACTCAACCGACGAGGTCATGGACCTGCTGCGCCGGGCCGTCGACGAACTGCGCCAGAGCGTCATCATGGTCACGCACGACGCCTCCACGGCGGCCTGGGCAGACCGCGTCCTCATGTGCCGAGACGGTCGCATCGTTTCCGACCTGCGAGACGTCACCACCGAGACCCTGACCGCCGCGCTGCGCTGAGCGGGCCGACCTGCTGCCCGACGCTCCTGCCCAGATAGAAGGCTTACACTCATGTCTGCAACCAACTCGCTCCTGAGCGCCAACCTGCGCGCGCACGGCCGACGCTACGTCTCGACCGGCGTGGCGGTCGCGATCTCGACCTCCTTCATCGCCATCACCCTCATCGTCATGTCGGCGCTGTCGGGCGGCCTCACCTCCGGCGTCTACTCCAAGTACCGGGGCGCCACCTTCGTCGTCACCCAGGGTCCCGACGCCGCGGAGGACGCCTCACAGCGCGCCGTGCATGCCATTGAAGCCACCCCCGGCGTGACCGCCGTCAAGTCCATGGCCCAGTGGCCCGCCGACGTGGAAAACGGCGGCCTGCGCGGCCGACTCTACGTCTCTCCCGTCGCGCCCGAGCCCTTCGCCAGCCCCGAGCTGACGTCCGGGACCAAGCCGACTGGAGCCGACCAGATCGCCATACCCGAATCCACCGCGAAAGCCCTGGCCGTCAAGACCGGAGACACCGTGCGCGTGCGTGACAGCTTCAGCGGGAACGACTACCGCACCCTGACCGTCGTCGGCACCACGCGCACGAACGCGATCGGTATGGGAGTTCCCGCCAGCTACGTTACGGACTCCGGATTCGAGGCGGTCTTCGGTACCGCCTACCCAGCCCAGTTCCTCGTCGCCACCTCCGACACCGACCTGGACGCAAACGCAAACCCTACCCCCGCCACCCAGGACCGTTGGGTGGCGACCGCGAACGCCGCGCTCGGCGGAATCCGAGGCGTGACGGTGACCAGCGTGCGAGCGGCAATCTCCGACGACCTCAAGGACGCGAATCTCGGGGCCTCCACGATGCTGGCCGTCATGATGATCTTCCCGACCATCGCCGCCCTCGTCGCAGCCATAGTGGTCTCCTCGACCTTCCGCGTCGTCCTGACCCAGCGCACCCGCGAGCTCGCGCTGCTGCGCACTCTCGGCGCGACCAGGCGCCAGGTCCGATCGCTGGTCACCCGAGAGGCATTCGCGATCGGAGCGATCTCCTCCGCGATTGGCGTCGTGGCCGGCTGGCTGATCGGCGCGCTCGCGGCGGCTGGCACCGGCCTGGCCGCTAGCTTCGTGTCCGCGCTGATAGGCGCGTCCGCCTGGCAGCTGGTCGGCACGTGGGCGGGCGCCACCGCCTTCACGACCTTTGTCGGAGTATTCCCCGCGCGCGCCGCCTCCCGCGTCGCCCCGGTCGCCGCCCTCGCGCCCGTCAACGAGGCCGACGCCGCCTCCCGAAAGAAGCACACCCTGCGCTTTGTCCTCGGAGCTCTCATCACGGCGGTCGGTTGCGTCGGAGTAGCCCTCGCGTGGCGCGTCGACGACTCCTCCGCGGCGTTCCTCGGCTCCTTCGTCGCCGCGATCGTCGCCCTCGTGGGCGCGCTTCTCCTCGTCTCGGTCGTTCTGCCGACCCTCACGCGAGCCCTCGGCGCCGCCTTCCCCGGCATGCTCTCCACCATGGCCCGCGAGAACACGACCCGCAACCCCGGTCGCACCTCCGCGACCGGCACCGCGATCGTCATCGGCGTGACCCTCGTCGTGACCATCATGGTCGGCGCAGCCTCCACGCGCACGACCCTGACGAACGCCGTTGACTCGGCCCGCCCCTTCGACCTCGTGGCGGCCTCTAACTCCGGCCCGCTCAGCGACACCCAGAAGGACGCGATCGCGGCCACCGACGGCGTCGCCGCCACGGTCGACCAGTACGCCGCCCCCGGCGCCCTGACGACCACATCGGGAGCGCCCGCCTACGCCCCGACCGGCGGCTCCGATGCGGGCGAGGAGGCCACGGCCTCGTCCGTGGAGGTCACGGGGGAGCCGAACTACGCTAGCGTCGCGCACTCGAGCGTCACCCAGCTGGGAGACGACCAGGTCGGAGTCTCTCAGAAGGATCTCGCCGGGCAGACCCTGCGCCTGTGCGCCGACACGTGCGCGGACCTGACCGCGGTGTTCAGCGAGAAGGCGGGCCTGCACAAGGCGCTGGTCTCCGAGAAGACCCTGCGTTCCGTCTCCACCAACCCCGAGCGTGTGGCCGTCGTCATCAGGCTCGCTGACGAGGCCGACGTCGAGGCCGTCCAGTCGGCGCTGCTCAAGGACTCCAATCTGAGCGTGTACGGCTCCGCCCTGGAACGCCAGATGTACACGAAGGTCATTAACCAGGTGATGCTCGTCCTCGTCGGCCTGCTCGGCGTGTCCGTGCTCGTCTCCCTGGTGGGCGTGGCGAATACGCTGTCCCTGTCGGTGGCCGAACGCACCCGCGAGAACGGGCTGCTGCGGGCTCTCGGCCTGACGCGCCGCCAGATGAAGAGCCTCCTTGCCCTCGAGGCGCTGTTCCTGTCGCTCACCGGCGCGCTCGTCGGCGTCGGCATGGGCGTGGCCTTCGGCTGGGTCGGCGTCATGTCCCTGCCCATTGAGGGCGCGGTTCCCGTCCTGGTGCTCCCGTGGCTTCAGCTTGTCGGCGTGTGCGCCGTGGCTATCCTCTCCGCGCTGGTCGCGTCCTGGCTGCCCGGCCGCCGGGCCGCGCGGGTCAGCCCGTCGGAGGCGCTGGCGACCGAGTGAGTCGCGAAGCGGGCGGGGTGCCCCCGTGCGGCGCGTGGGCGTCGCGTCGGCGGCACCCCGCTTTCGTCGTGAAGTGCCCTCAGCACTCCACGACGTTGACGGCCAGGCCGCCCTCGGAGGTCTCCTTGTACTTCGAGAGCATGTCGTTGCCCGTCTGGCGCATCGTCTCGATGACGACGTCCAGGCTGACGGTGTGGCGGCCGTCTCCCCACAGGGCCATGCGAGCGGCGTTGATCGCCTTGACGGCGGCGATCGCGTTTCGCTCGATGCACGGCACCTGGACGAGGCCAGCCACCGGATCGCACGTGAGCCCCAGTGAGTGCTCCATCGCGATCTCGGCGGCGTTCTCGACCTGCTGGGGCGTTCCTCCCAGGGCCTGAGCCAGGCCGGCCGCCGCCATCGCCGAGGCCGAGCCGACCTCGCCCTGGCAGCCGACCTCGGCCCCAGCGATGGAGGCGTTCGTCTTGATGAGCGCCCCGATAGCGGTGGCAGCGAGCAAAAAGTCGTGAACGAGGGAGCGGCGGCGCGCCGCGCACTCCTCGACGGACGAGGCCCGGGCCTCCCGTGCGGGCGGCGCGGCCTTCCCGGGATCTGGGGTGGGGGAGTCGGCGCTCGCGGAAGGATGCGCTGACGGGCGGGCCATGCGAATGTGGGACAGGGGTGCGGAGGCCCCGTCGTCCGTGACGGGTCCTGCGGCCACGCCCGGGGTCGAGCCGGCTTCTGGGCAGTGGGTGACCAGGTAGCCGAGGACAGCCGGGATGACGCCGGATGCCCCGTTCGTCGGGGCGGTCACGACGCGGTGACCGGCGGCGTTCTCCTCATTGACGGCCAGGGCAAATAGATTCACCCAGTCCATCGCTCGCATCGGGTCGACGGGTGTCGATACCCAGGCGCGTGCGCCCGGCCCGCTGGATGCGCTGGCGGTGGACCGGTCTGCGGAGTCTGCGTCGGGGATGCAGGCCAGGCGCTGGGCGAGTTTTCCGGCTAGCGCGCGGGCGCGGCGTGGCACGTCGAGTCCGCCGGGGAGGACCCCTGCCGCCGACGTGCCCGCGTCCACGCAGTCGAACATCGTGTCGGCGATGCGGTCGAGGTAGGCGTTGAGTGTGTCGCGGGGTCGCACGGCCTCCTCGTTGGCGCGCACGATCTGGGCGATGGGCATGCCCGCCGCGTCGCATTGGGCGAGTAGCTGCGCGCCGGAGGCGAAGGGGTAGGGTGCGGGGATGTCGATTCCGACGCCGGTCTGGCTGGTGGCGAGGGATGAAACGTCGGGGTGGAGGGGGTCGTTGTTGGTTTGCACCATGACGAAGCCGCCGCCCACCGAGTAGTACGTTCGAGCCAGGATGACGGCATCGTCCGCCCCGGTGGCGGTGATGGTCAGGGCGTTGACGTGGTAGGGCAGGACCGTGCGCGCGACGAAGCGGACGTCGCGCGCGACGTCGAGGGGGACCTGGGTGCCGCTGGGGAGGGTGAGTGTGCCGGTGTTCGCCAGGGTCGGCAAGATGGCCTCGACGGTGGCGATGTCGACGGTCTCCGGGTCGTAGCCGGCCAGGCCGAGGAGCACGGCGCGGTCCGTGGAGTGGCCGCGTCCGGTGGCTCCCAGGGAACCGAAGAGGTCGATCGTGATGTGGGAGGGGGGAGTGAGCGTCGTCAGCTCCGTCGTGAAGGCGAGCCCGGCGCGCATGGGGCCGACGGTGTGCGAGGAGGAGGGGCCGACCCCAATGCGGAACATGTCGAAGACCGACAGGGGGTGGGGCGCCTCGTGGGCGGGGATCTGTCCGGAGACGATGGCGGCGGGGGTCGGTCGCGTCGGATCGTAGGTGGTCATGGGGGTGCCGAGGGCGACGGGGCGTAGGTCCATGGTCTCTATTGTGCAGCAGGGGGGTCTGATGGGCGCGTGACGAGGCGGGAGTAAGTCCCTGCCTCACCGTCGGTAACGGCCCGCGACACGTGTGAGGGGGACTCGAGCCGGCCTCGTCCCCTACCATGGACCCATGAACCTTGCCTTCCCCGCGCGCGTCCGCGTCGACGCCGTCATCCAGGCCGCCATGGACATGGAGGCGGCCCCCTTCCTCCACGAGCTCGCGCCCCTCGGCGACGACGAGACGCCGCAGGCGGTCCTCGGCGGGACGCGCAAGACCCAGCGATTCGCCCTCGGCGAGCTGGACGGACGAACCGTCCTGGTCGTCACCTCCGGCATCGGGCTGGCGAACGCCGCGTCCGCGACCGCCCGGGCCCTCACCCTCGTGGACGCGCCCATCGTCATCGCCGCGGGCACGACCGGCGGCCTCGCCCGAGACATCAACGTCGGAGACATCGCCGCTGGCACCCGCGCCGTCTACGGGCAGGCCGACGCGACCGCCTTCGGCTACGCCCCGGGTCAGGTCCCCCAGATGCCGATCGACTACGAGTCCTCCGAGGCCGCGGCCGCGCGCGCGGGCGAGCTTCGCGAGGCGATCCCCCACCGGGTGCAAACAGGCCGCGTTCTTTCCTCCGACTCCTTTTGCACGCAGGAACACGCCGAGCCAATGCGTCGGCGCTTCCCCGACGCCATCGCCACCGACATGGAGACGTGCGCGATGGCCCAGGTCTGCTGGTCCAGCGGCGTCGACTGGATCTCCCTGCGCGCCGTCTCCGACCTGTGCGGGCCAAGCGCCGACCAAGCCTTCCACATGGACGGCGCGCGCGCCGCCGCCCACAGCGCTGAAGCGGTCCGCGCATACCTGACACTCCTGCCAACCGCGCCCTGGGCGCACGCGAGCCTCGCCCCGGTATCCTCGCGTGTGCCGGATCGAGAAGGGAACCACTCGTGACCCACCCCGGCCCCGCCCGCATCCTCATGGTGTGTACCGGCAACATCTGCCGATCCACCATGGCCCACGCGATCCTCGAACAGTGCGCCGCCCGCGACGGCGTGGACGTCATCGTCGACAGTGCCGGCGTGTCCGACGAGGAAGCCGGCAACCCCATCGACCGGCGCGCCGCCCGCGTCCTACGTGACGCCGGATACGCCGTCCCTGGCCACCGTGCGCGGCGCATCCGCGCCGACGAACTGGGCGGGTGGGACCTGATCCTGGCGATGACCGAGCGCCACCTTGCGGTCCTGGCGCGACTGGCCGAACGTAGCGGCATCGAGTATGAGGGGGCGCCGGGGCGTGGCGGGTTGCGAAGCGACCGCACCGCGGGCGCGCTCAGCGCGGGCGGTCCCGCGGGTGGCGAGAAGCCGCGCATCTGCCTGTACCGCGACCTCGATCCCGCGGGGCGCGGCGACGTGCCCGACCCGTGGTACGGCGGCCACCAGGACTTTCTGGACACGCTCGAGGCCATTGAGCGAGTCACGCCGGTCATCGTCAATCTGGTGCGCTGACGCCTCTGTATTCGCGTGGTCGTGGAGGCGCGGCGCGAAGGCTGCCCCACGGTCATCAATAGGCACACCAGCCCCATCAGTCACGGTGATGTTGGGCATCACGCGTCGATCCTTTCACGTCGCGGGAGAGGGTAAAACGATCCCACCCCTGCGACCTGTTCTGCTGGTCAGAATGTGCTGCGACGAGGAAAGCGGGGTGGCAGGATGTGACGAGCGTGCCGGTCAGCCGTCAGTGACTCCACTTCGGCGGATATTCACGGGTTGGGGATCGAGTATCCTCGCGTTCGTGCGCCGCCCAGGGTGGGTACACCTGAGACCTCTCACACATCCCTGTGTTGCAGGATGAGTGAAATTCGACCAGCGGTCGTGGTACGGTTTCTTTGTAAACTTGCATGAAAACTCGATACTCGTATGCGTCCCGCATTCGACGTATCCCGATTCCATCTGATGAAAGCGAAAGGTGAGAGCATGCAGACGTCTATAAGGAGCCTGTTATCTAGGGTGGTGAGATCGAGAGTGGCCGGTGTTGCCGTGGCGCTCCTGGCGGCCCTGGGTATCGTGGTCCAAGGGCTTGCTGCGCCGACCGCGGCCGATGTTAACCCCCAGATCGAGGTCACCAATCTGAGCCTCACCAAGATCAACTCTTCCGAGGCGCCGCAGGAGGGCCAGCTGTATGTCAATGGCCTGGCTCTGCTCCAGTTTGATTGGGACGCGTCGAAGGTGCAGGTGAAGGAGGGTGACTCCTTCACGATCACTCTGCCCCCAGAGTTCAAGTTCCACTCGACCCTCGAACGGCCCATGGAGTATACCCAACCAGGGACGGGAAACAGGTACCCTGTCGGCAAGTGTACCATCGATGGTAAGACTGTTACCTGCGCCTTCGGCCCTGAGATTACCCGGCTGGTCCAGGCCGGAAATAAGGATATTCACGGGACGGGCAAGTTCCAGCTCGGCGTTGTGACGCACAACACCAAGGAGACGCTGCCCTTCATCATTAACAGTGACAAGACTGTCGAGGTTGACCTCCCTGGAACCGGGGGCATCCCGAAGCCCTCCGGTGGTGTTTACCGCCCGGACATGAAGCTCTACAAGAGCTACAACGGCTTCATGAAGGAAGGGGATACGGAGGCAAGTTGGTACTTCAACTTCGGCGGTCCGAGGCTCCAGAAGGCGCTCAACGTCACCTTCGATGGCCAGACGGTACAGACCATCACCTTCAAGGACACACTCGGCGCGGGCATGACTTGCCCGCTGAAGACGATCTACCTCCACGCGATCGACTCCGAAGAAAACCCCTCGCAGTCGCTCCTCCTGGACAAGGGCACAGAGCCGGGGCCGACGACTACGCCTGGTCACGGGAGCTTCGAGGTCACCGGCACATGCGGGCAGACGGCATCCGACGGAACGACTCCGATCACCTTCGTAGCGAAGGGCCCCTTCAAGGCAAAGACCAACTACTCGCTCTCCTACAGGACTCTCTTCGTCGGCGGGACGGCGCTTCCGGGAACCGACTACACCAACACTGTCGTGGTTGAGGGAACCACGATTAAAGAGAAAAAGACCACGAGCTTTGTCGCAGCAGGATCCGTCGAGATCCTGATGCGCCAAGGTGAGGGCACCTTCAGCATCACCAAGAAGATCGCCTCGGACTACGCCAACCAGGTCGATGGTGGAGCGACCTTCACGGTCGAAGTCGACTACGTGCTTCCTACCACCGCGGACGACTACCCGGAGTGGACGCCGCCTGCCAACACGCTCAACGCTGACAAGCGCACTGGTACGGCCACGATGGAGGTCAAGCGAGGCCAGACGATCAGCTTCCCGATACCGTTCCCGATGGGCACGATGATCAACCTGCGTGAGGACCCCTCGACGGCCAACCCCGCCCTGCCTGCCGGTTACGTGTGGGAGGAGCCGAAGTTCACCATCGGCTCCATCGCCACCTCGAGCATGACGATTCAAGATCAGGTGAATACGAAGGTCGACCTGCTTAACACGGTCGGCGCCGCCGACAACGGCTTCCAGGTGGTCAAGAAGGCCAGCGGTGCCGAGGGTGCCGCGGCGAAGAAGTTCAGCTTCAGCTACACCTGCACCCTGCCGGACAACACCAAGAAAAACGGGCGGATCACGGATGTTCCGGGTGACGCGACCCCCGTGGCGAGTCCTGAGAAGTTCCCTGTCGGCACCACCTGCAAGGTGACTGAGGACACTGCAGGTGCCGGAATTGACGGTTACACCCTCGACCCGGCTGGCCACGATGCCCAGTCCGTGACGATCGGCCTGGGTAGCGAGCCGACGGTCACCGCCACCTTCACCAACACCTACACG
>ERZ772917.1293-NODE-1293-length-14747-cov-31.115369_pt1 | contig 14747 bp, 13 predicted proteins | sample MGYA00511187_ERZ772917 | MGnify/ENA primary metagenome ERZ772917 (study PRJEB29015, sample SAMEA2737925) | human oral metagenome | biome: human oral; feature: human-associated habitat; material: dental | place: China | collected 2012 ... | reverse complement strand
AAGGCCTACGATGCCTACTTCTAAATTTGTGCTCATGGTACCACCTTTTATTAACTAATTGATTTCGTTCTTTGTGAAAGTTTCCGTAGAAACTCTATCAAATAAATATTATATCATATAGACGCTATAAATTTGTACTAAAAAAGTGACACCAATAGTCACATAGGTGACTAGTAGTGTCACTAAATCCATTTACAGAAAGGTTGATAAATAATATATTGATGTCGAGACCTCTAGATGTGTCAGTTCTTGCTAATTAATATCGAGAATTGACGGTGATAACGATGGAGATCAAAGATGTATTATTTTTAATAATAAATTTTGGAATCTTAATCGCTACCATTATCATGGCGGTAAGATAGACTGACTATCTAGTACACCTAGCTTTTTACCGCTAGAATGAAAAAGGGCCTGACCCAGTAGAATCAAGCCGTTTCTTCAAATTTTTACCTATAGAAATAAGGCTGACGCTACTAAACATCTATGCTTCATTTCTTGTAACTGGTATACCATATAAGAAGACAAAATCCCACACTGAGGTGTGGGATTTTTGTTATGTGTCTTATAGAGAATGTGCTCTTAAGTCCGCAGCGGATTGTGTAGAGATCCAAGCAGGTGGAATGTCGAATACTGTGTAGCAACCTGTGCCGCCGTGTTTAGCAAGGCGGTAGATGCCACGTGCGTAAGCAACGAGGGCAGAACCTGTGAATTCAGGGTTGGAGTCAAGTTTTAAGGAGTACTCAATAACGTGACGTGTGCCATCTGTGCTTTCACCAGAGCGAAGAACGAAGCCACCATGTGGAATGCCTTTGTGGTCGCGATCGAGTTCCTCTTGGGAAATGAAATGAACTACAGTTTCGTAACCTACGAAGTAGTTTTCCATAGTTTTGATTTCGTTTTCAATTTTAGCTTTGTCTGCATCAGGAGCAGCCACTACATAACACTCGCGAAGGTGACCTTTGTAGCCATCAACATCAGGAGTTTGACCATTGCGGATTTCTTCTAAGTATTGTTCTTTAGGACAAGTGTATTGACGTGCGTCAACTACGCCTTCAAGACGACGGATTGCATCGGAGTGACCTTGAGATACGCCACGGCCCCAGAATGTGTAGGATTTGCCTTTTGGCAAGATTGCTTCTGCGTAAACACGTTGTAAGGAGAACATGCCTGGGTCCCAACCGCAAGAAATCAATGTAGCTGTTTTAGCTTCTTTAGCCACTTTGTCTACATTAGCGAAGTGTTCAGGGATACGTGCATGTGTATCGAAGGAATCAATACAGTTGAAGTATTTTGTTACCATTGGTGTTTGTTCGATAAGATCTGTTGCAGAACCGCCACAAAGAACCATAACATCGATTTTACCTTTAAAGTTAGGAATATCTTCCATCGTGTAAGTAGGTACACCAGATACAGTTTCTAGACCTTTACGGCGAGAGAAAACGCCAACGAGCTCCATATCAGGTTGTAGCTGAACGGATGCTTCTACGCCACGAGCCAAATTGCCGTAGCCAACGATACCAATACGAATATTCATATTAGCCTCCTATATAGATTGAAATATTCAATAATTAACATACTTATTATAGCATACATTTATGGTTTTTAATAATTTTCTATAGAATTTATTGTGATTGTATAGAAAAATAATTAATCTCCAAATTTAAAAAGTAATTTGTGTACAACTATATCGATACATAGCGTGTTGTTATATGGGGAAAACAAAAAATCATATGAGTAAAATTTGACACGTATACCCTCGGACTAGATACAATTAAACTAGTTACGTTTATAGTTTGATTATTAGAGGAGCTAAAAAATGAGAAGAAAATTAAATACCGCCGTTATTGCTGCATTAATCGTAACAGGTGCTAATGCTTTTACCATGGTATCAGCCACAACTGTGGAAAGTCATACAGACGGAAAATCTATTGGTCTTAATTTGTGGGGGGAAAAGAGACATTATACAGATGACTTAACTGTTAATGTATCAGGCTTAGGTGTGAATGGAACAAAATATCATAATAATGTTACAGGTATTTATGCTCTTGATGGGACACAAGTCGCTATCGATAAAAATGTAACTGTAACAGTTAAAAATCCAGCACCTGCAGAAAGTGGTGCGAAACGTAGACCTGATTTGGCACATTATTACATGAGCGGTATCTATGCTGGTTATGGTGGACTTACTAATGATGGAAATAACGATGATACTCGAATTACCGTAAAAGGAAATGCTAAAGTCGATGCTGTTGGCGTTGGTTTGCAAGCTAATAAAGATGGATATATTCGGATACTAGGTGGGGCCGATGTAAAAACATATCCTTTAGATACCTCTGATACTTACTCTGCATTATCTGAAGAAGGTTTTGTTTATGTAAATACGGGTATGGATGGCTTACATCCGGGAACTAATGATGTGAAGATGTACGGTAATATAGGATTTTTAGATAAAAACTATGGTGGCGACAAGAATCCACATAACCATGGCTCACATATTTCATTAGGCTTAACAACACCAAATTCTAAATTAATAGGTGGTGTGTTGAATGAATTTGATGAAAGCAATAATAATCCGTATCATGGTGGTTTGCGATTGTATTTACAAAATGGTGCGACCTGGCGCAATGAATGGTTAGGTGCTGAACGCGTATATCCTACGCAAGGTCGTCCAAATAATGCAAACTATTTGTACACAGGTAGTCGTGTAGAACATTTTATCGGTGGTAAGGATGCAAGTAGTCAAGGGATCATTCAACCTGTAGATGCACGACCTATTACTATTAATAATTATGCTGGCCATGCAGCTATCGATTACGAAAAAGGAGCTCCTGCAACTGCACAAGGCAAAGGCGAAGTCGTTATCAATCATGCTGATAAGGGGTCTTCTGTGACTATGCGCAGTTCTACAGATGCACTTAAAGGCTATGTAAATGTAGAAAATCCACGAGGTACTTTGCATCAGTTGGCTAATAAATTAACATACACTAGCTTTACTAAGGGTGAACGTAATTTAGATGTAAATGTTGAAGTTGATACAGGCCTTATTAGTCCGACAATTTCTACTAAGCTTGGTACAGATAGTTTCGATGTTGACGGTAAGGCTAGTGTTACGGATAAAGCGGTCGTGACAACTCGTGAAAGCGAAGTTGTATCTGGTGTTAAGAGTGCACTAGCATCCTCTATGATGCAAATGAAAGCTGATACAAATGATTTACAACGTCGCCTCGGTGATCTACGATTAAACTCCGATAAACATGGCGTTTGGGGTAAATACATTGGCGGTAAGTTTAAAATTACAGATGATGCCTATGTAAGTCAAACGTACAATATGGCTCAAGTAGGTTACGATACATTACACGGTGATTGGACCGTTGGTGGTGCGTTGTTATATGGTACAAGTAATAGTGATTATACGCTAGGTTCTGGCTCCGGTAAGACTGCTGGTTTAGCGTTATACGGTGCTAAACAATTTAATGATGGTCGTTACTTAGATGTGATTGGTAAAGTAAATCGTTTAAAAAATGATTTTACCGTACGTAATAGCTTGGGTACAACTTTGAGCGGCGATTATCGTAATACAGGCTCCTCCTTGAGCGTTGAATACGGTAAACGGATCAAGAAAGACAATAGTTTTTACATCGATCCTAACGCAGAATTGACGTTTAGTCGCTTGTCTAGTGTAAGCTTCGATGCTCGTACAAATACGGGCAGCACAGTACACATTAACTCCGATGCGGTAAATTCCGTTATTGGTCGTATCGGTGTAGGCATTGGCAAGGAAAGTAAGAACAGCAATATTTTCCTTAAAGCAGCATTAGCTCATGAATTCTCTGGTAAAATGAAATCTACTTATAGCATGGCCGGTGAGCCAACTACGGGTAGTGAAGTGAACTTGAAAGACACATGGCTTGATCTTGAGCTAGGTGGCTCATGGAGTGTACGTCCAAATACATATCTATATGGGACTTTCACTAAAAACTTTGGTGCTACCGTAGACAATTCCTATCGCATTGACGCAGGGATTCGTCATAACTTTTAATTGATGGTAAACATAGCGGAGTCAAATAATATAGGGATATTATTTGTTAGTTACTATAGGATTACCAGAATTAAACAAATTTATATGTAAGGGTATATAAAAAGACCGATTACATTCCTATTAAAGGATAGTAATCGGTCTTTTTGTTTTATATAGGTATAGAACTATTTTAAATAAGGTTTTACTTTAAATTAGGTATTCTAAATTAGATGTAATTTAAATATAGATTAATTTAGAATTCTAATGTTTTGATTCTTTCAACGGCGCGAATTGTATTTTCACGACTGCCAAAAGCAGTTAAACGAAGGTAACCCTCGCCGTGAGGACCAAAGCCGGAGCCTGGTGTAGATACGATTTGAACTTGCTTGAGCAAGATATCGAAAAAATCCCAGCTAGTCATGTTGCCAGGTGTTTTAAGCCAAATGTATGGAGCGTCAACGCCACCATATACAGTAAGGCCGATAGCTTCAAGACCTTCTTTGATGATGCGAGCATTTTCTTTGTAGTAAGCAATGTTAGCCTGTATTTGCTCACGGCCTTCGTTGGAATACACTGCTTCAGCACCACGTTGAATGATGTAAGGAACACCATTGAATTTAGTACACTGACGACGATTCCACATAGGGTTAAGAGGTTGGCGTTCGCCAGATTTAGTTTTGGCGGTTACTTCTTTAGGGATTATTGTATAAGCACAACGGGTACCTGTGAAACCAGCAGTTTTGGAGAAGGAGCGGAACTCGATAGCTACTTCGCGAGCGCCTTCAATTTCGTAGATAGATTTTACAGTGTCTTCTGTGCTGATGAAAGCTTCATAAGCAGAGTCAAACATCAAAATCGCATCGTTGTCTTTACACCACGTAACCCATTCTGCTAGAAGCGCACGGCTTAATACCGTACCTGTAGGATTGTTAGGGGAGCAAAGATATACGATATCGACTCTTTCAGACGGGAATTCTGGGGAGAAGTTATTTTCTGCAAACGTAGGGAGATATACAACTTTTTGGAAGATGCCATCTATAGCTTTTCCAGTACGACCGCCCATAACATTGGAGTCTAGATATACGGGGTACACTGGATCTGTAATAGCGATGATATTATCTTCGCTGAATAATTCTTGAATGTTGCCAACATCAGACTTCGCACCGTCAGATACGAATACTTCGTCAATTGCAATGTCCACGCCTAATGGTTTGTAATCACCATCAACGATTGCTTGGCGTAAGAAGTCATAACCTTGTTCAGGGCCGTAACCGCGGAATGTTTCTGCTTTGCCCATTTCTTGAACTGCTTTACCCATTGCATCGATGATTGCTGGAGCAAGTGGTAATGTAACATCGCCAATACCAAGACGAATAATATCTGCATCTGGATGAGTGGCTTGGTACTCATTTACCTTTTTTGCGATATTAGCAAATAGATAAGAACCTTGTAGATTTAAGTAGTTTTCATTGATATTAGCCATGGGGACTCCTTTCTGTAAGTAACTCTCTTTTATATAGTAAAGGATAAAAGGAAATATTGCAATAACTTTCTATAGAATATTGAAAGTATTTTTTAGATTATTTATTAGTTACTTTTTATACTCTGAAGCTTATATAGGGAATTTATTACTCGTAGCAAGTATTATAGTAAAAGCATTAAAAAATTTATATTATGTTTGGTTTATATTGATTTGAAGTGAATGCTTCATTATTTACCTATAAAATTTATATTGATATAATTAATTTATAGTATGAAACTAGCGGATATCGCTTATAAGTTGGTTATTCTTAGTATTGTGGATATTGTTGTTAAGGGGGAAATAGAGATGCCTGATTGTAAGCAATTTTATAACAATATTTGTAAAGAAATTAATAGGATCGATAAATTAAAAGACTTTGAAACAATATTTAGTGTTAAACAGGGCTCTGAAGACAAGCATGTAAATCTAACAGAGAAGCAAAAATTTGCGTCAAACTTTTATAAGGTACCTATTGTAAACTACAAAGGGCATATAACAGGCAAACCACAAGCAAATAATACTCGATATAGCGAAGTTATTGCAGATGAACTAGTATCAAAAGGTTACATTAAAACATGGCTCGAATTACAACCTCTAAGACCTAATCATTTTGATACAGGTCATAATCATTCTGAAAATGTAGATATGAATAAGTTGCAAATCACTAATCGAAAAGAAGAAATCTTAGCAAAACTATTATTCTATCAACGTGAGGTTAATGATTTAGGTTATATTTTTGATTATCAAACACCGTTAAAAGCGACTCAAAGCAATTCTTATGGAAAAATAGATTTATTAGGCTATAACAAAGATGATAAATGTTATTCTGTCATTGAATTGAAATATAGACCATCTGGTAGTGATGAAACTTTACTACGATGTCTCTTAGAGGCTTATACATATTACAAATTATTTGATTTGGATCAGATACAATCTGCTAAAGAGCATAAAGGTATAACTAATTTGAGAGCGTTAAAAGGTTATAAACATACTAAGAACGCTGAATTAGTAATTTTATTTGATGAGAAGTCTCGTGCTGAAGACGATGGCGGGGAGAACTCCAATTTAATGCTACGTATAGACCCAGCGGATATAGATAACGCACATTATCCATCTAAAACGGTTGAAAGCCAACAGCATAAAGAGTGTCAAGAATTACTTGATTCCGATAAACGTAATTCTTTACGAATTTTGTGTGAAACTATCTTAAAACAAGAGCCTAGTTTAAAACAAATTCGCTTTGCTGTATTGCGAGTGGATTCAAACAGTAAAAAGAATCATCTCGAAAATATAACAGGGTGGGATGCAAAATTAGATCGATTTTATCGAGCAAAAACATTGCTAACGATTTCTAGCAAAGGTTAAGTATGAATATTATTATCCATCGTGGCACCCACCAGATAGGTGGTAGTGCCGTTGAAATTAGCACAAAGACAACACGTATCATCCTTGATATGGGAGATGAGTTTAGCTTAGAGGCAGATTTTATTCCTCGCCCACTGACGATTCAGGGAGTAACTGAAGGTAGGGGGAATTGTAAGGGTGTTCTTATTTCCCACTATCACGGTGATCATCTAGGACAATTAAAAAATGTACTTTCTGAGGTTCCCATCTATATGGGGGAGCTGTCAAAAGAAATTGCTCTTATACCTGCTGAATATCAAGATAAGGAATTATATCTGAGGTTGTTGGGGGCTAATACTTTCAGTGGTGGTAAAGTAATTACTATTGGGGATATACGAATTAGACCAATTGTAATTGACCATAGTGCTGCTGATAGTTATATGTTTGTCATTGAAGCGGACGGTAAACGTATTTTATATACGGGAGATTTTAGATTACATGGTCTAAAGAGTCATTATATAGAGAGGTTAATTAAAACTTATGTTGGTCCCGTTGATGTTCTGATTACAGAGGGAACGGCACTTTCACAAAATCAATATAATACAATTAGTGAGGCTGAAGTTCTTGATGATATAAAATCTTATATTTCAGATGGTAAATACGTATTTATTATGTGCGCATCTACAAATATAGATCGAATTATGGGAATATGGCAAAATCTACCAGACGATAAGGTATTACTGTGTGATCGATATCAGAAGAGTATTCTTGATACTGTTATTGAAAGTACATATTATGATAGCACTCTATATAAACGTCATGCTAAACCTATAGTGACAGATTGTGGCGCTTATCCTGCACCATATATGCGAGATGGTTTTGTTTCTTTGATGAGATGTACAGAGTCTTATATAGATAAAATTGAAGCATTTCCTAAGGATGATGTAAGAATTGTTTATTCTATGTGGCCTGGTTATATCAAGCACAATAAACTGTTAAAAGAATTGCTTGATACTTATTCGTCGTATATATGTCACTCTAGTGGTCACATTACTCTAACTGATTTAGTAAAATTTGTGAATTTAGTTAATCCTAATATAACGATTCCTATTCATACAGAAAGTCCTGCCTATTTAGAAGAAATTTTGACTGATAGAACTATACAAGTTTTAAATGACAAAGAAGTGTTTGTTATTTAGTGTGTTTTGCTTGATTCATTTAAATTAGCCTAAGAATAAAAAGCGTAGTATTTTACTACGCTTTTTTGTTGAAAATATCAGAGACTTATATTTCTATGCATATTTTTGATATAATGAATATATATTTATTTAAGTGCGGTTTATATGAAAGTTCATATAGTTGAATATGAAAGTGGTGACTTTATGCATACGGTTAGCAATAAAGGATGGCTTTTTATTTCTATATTAAGTGCTTTGATGGCGTTTACATCGTTATCGACGGACATTTATTTACCGGCGATGCCTGCGATGGGGCGTGACCTAAATGGTGATGCGGAGCTTACGATTACTGGCTTTCTTATTGGTTTCTCTTTGGCTCAGCTTTTTTGGGGCGCCGTAAGTGATAAGATTGGACGAAAAAAACCTCTTATAATGGGCTTGGTTTTATTTATTATTGGCTCTGTAGGTTGTGCGTTGAGTACGTCAATGATGGAATTATTAGCGTGGCGTGTGTTTCAAGCTTTTGGGGCTTGTGTAGGGCCGATGTTATCACGTGCTATCATTCGCGATCTTTATGGACGGACTGAGGCTGCAAGAATGTTGTCTACCCTAGCTATCGTTATGGCTATAGCACCTATAGCAGGTCCGCTATTCGCAGGTCATTTGCTAGTGTGGTATACTTGGCATGCTATTTTCTGGCTATTAGTTTTAATTGGCGTGTTTATGTTATTAGCAGTGTTGTTATTACCTGAAACGCATCCAAAGGAAAAGCGTAGCCGAAAATCCATGAGTCATACTTATATCAATTATTGGATCCTGTTGCGCAATAAAGAGTTTATGAAATACACGCTTTGTGTTAGTGCCTTTTATATTGCCATCTATGCATTCTTGACCGGTTCACCATATGTATATATTGATGTGTTCGAGGTGCCCACAGAGTATTTTGGTTATCTGTTCTCTCTTAATATCATCGGTGTTATGCTTATGAGTGCTATCAATCGCCGTATTGTTAGTGCCATACGCCTTGATAAACTGTTACGGTATGCAACTTTATTTGCAGCTATTTGCGTAACAATTGTGATGATTTTGATGTTTATGGGATACAATTCTTTGTGGCTCATTGTAATTGGTAGTTTCTTGTTTTTCTCCATGAATGGTATTATTGCGGCCGTTACAAATGCATTAGCGTTAGAGCGGGCCGGTAAGATGGCTGGTTCTGGAGCAGCTTTACTAGGGGCCATGCAATATGGTAGCGGTATTATTTCTTCTTTGGTACTTACATTCTTGCCGAATGATTCAGCATATCCAATGATGTCTGTCATTGCTATCTTTGTAATTGTTTGTGCAATTCTAGCATTCCCTAAAGATAGACGATACGATCATTAATAATTGTGAAAGCAAGGACTCAAAATGAGTCCTTGCTTTCATCATTTTTTTAGGTTATAATAGTAAGGCTTATTGATGGTAAGCACTTCCTACCCCTATGTGTCGATAGGGGCATTAGTCCGAAAGAGGAGGTGATTTTGTATGAACAAATACGAAGTCATGTTTATTGTGAAACCAGCTGAAGAAGAAGCAACTAACGCTGTTATTGAAAAAGTAGAAGCTTTAATTGCTCGTGTAGGCGGCACAGTAGAAAAGGTAGATCGTTGGGGCAAGAAACGTCTTGCTTACGCTGTGAAGAAATTCACTGACGGTTTCTATGTATTGATTAACTTTGAAGCAGCTCCTGCTGAAATCAAAGAAATCGATCGTGTATTGAAAATCAACGATGAAGTCCTAAGACATTTAATCGTAAAACACGACGCATAATTAAAGCCTGGAGGAAAACATGAACTCTGTACAAATTCTAGGTAATTTAGCTCGTGATCCTGAAGTACGTTATACCAAAACTGGTCGTGCTGTAGCAACTTTTACAGTAGCTGCAACGAATACATATATTGATTCCACGACAAATGAGACGAAAGAACAAACTGCTTTTATCAACTGTGTTGCATGGGGCAAACTTGGTGAAGCGGCAGGCAATCTTCGTAAAGGCAGTCGTTGCTTTGTAGAAGGTCGTTTGCAAACTCGTTCCTACGAGACTCAGGATGGTCAAAAACGGTACGTTACTGAAGTGGTGGCGAACTTTGTGGGCCAATCCCTTGATATGAATACTAATTCTTTTGAAGGTGGCTCCAATTTTGATAGTTTCAGTACAGGCGGCGATGACGAAAACATCCCGTTCTAGTGTCAGGGACTCCTACTAATTCGAAAAGGAGGATTCGCAATGAGAAGAGATAGAGGCAGAAAGCCAAGAAGAAAAGTATGCGTTTTCTGTGCAGACCATATCGATCAAATCGACTATAAAGATGTTGCTAAACTTCGTCGTTTTACGACTGAACGCGGTAAAATCTTACCTCGTCGTATTTCCGGTACTTGCGCAAAACATCAACGCAAATTAACTACAGCTATCAAACGTGCACGTGCAATCGCTTTATTGCCATTCACTGCTGAATAATTGATGAATCAAGGCGGTACAACCAATTGGTTGTACCGCCTTTTTGCGTTTTTGGGGGAGGGAATATAATACTAATAATTTTATTTCTCCTAATGAATGATACATTGTAATTAAGAATTAACCATAGTTGTGAGGGATATAGTCTATAGAGCTCAAAAGGCCTGCGTGTTATGCGTTGTGAGCATAATATGATTTATAACTTTAACTCCCTTAGTAAATAGGCATATTCATTGAGTGTAATAAATATTCAAGAAATTAGATATAAAAATATATCTTATAAATTTATAATAACGCCATAAAAAACGGAGTTTATATGCCTAATCTATATAAGTGAATTAATCAACCTAATGTATATGCTCATAAAAACTTATAGGTTTTATACTATAATAAAAGTATATACATATTTACTGTAAAGTTCAGTGAAAGGTGGTAAGTACATGGGATTTTTGAAAAAAGATATATCCCGTCGCCAGTTTATTGGTGGTGCTTTAGCTTTAGCGGCGGCCTCAGCGGTACCTTCGTTTATACGTGGTGCCTACAAGCCAACGCAGTCTGACTCCCTTCAAGTGTGGACTTGTGGTGGGTTATCGGAAGCATTTCTTGATTTGAATCAGGTCTATACGATGCACACAGGGCATAATATCCAGTACACTGGTGCCTTTGCAGGGGCTATTGGCAAATCTTTGTTGGCAGAAAAAAGTCGCACCGAAATCTTTGGAGCTCGCGGATTAGAGTTAGCAAAAAATATGCGCAAAAAAGGGATAAGTATCGCTTTTGAGCCGCTATGTTTTACAGACTACGTCATAGTCACACCTAAAGGTAATCCTGCCGGTATTCGTGATCTTAAGGATATGGCGGAGCCCGGTGTACGCGTCATGTTGCCGTTGGGGGCATCTCCTCCAGGTAGTGCATCTGTAAAGGGCGTCATGAAACTGTCTGGGTTAACCGATGGCATCATGAAAAACTTGATAGCAGAAAATGCTTGTGTTATCTCCATGATGTGTGATCTCGTAGAAGGCAAGGCCGATGTGTCCATCATTGAAAAACGCCTTACCACACATGATCGGTTTAAGGATCGTATCGAATATTTCGATATACCTGCACAGTTTGTGCCGCCTGCACCGCTGACTTTTACTATTAATACAATGAAATATGTACAAGATCGTGTGTTGGCTGCCGACTATATTGAATTTACACGGTCCCAAGAAGGACAACAAATCTTAGAAAATCACGGATTCACATCCGTTCATAGTGCGAGAGGTCTCGATTTGATAGAAAGGTTTGGTGTAAAAGATGTGTAATCAATGTCCGTCATCTACAACCTGTGGAACTCAAGTCAGTTCTGGTGTATCTGGGAAACAAGCCCCTAAGAATTTAACGCTTTGGCGTCGGATCGTACAGTTTATCTTTCTCTTTATTATGGGGAAATGGGTGTACTTTGGTGTATTCCGTTGTCCTTACATTGTTCCCTTTGTGAGCTGTGAAAGTTGCTCTATGATTTCTTGCTGGGGTCGCATCACGACGTACTTTTATGCGTGGTGGATTATCTTGCCGATTATGGTCGTATTCTTTGGACGTGCTTTCTGTAGCTGGTTCTGTCCAAGTGGTTGGGTTAACCAAATGCTCGGAAAAATATCTATGGGGCCACTAAGAAATCATAAAAACTATATGCATTTCCTTCAACTCGGCATGGTAGCAACTATAATTTTAGGGCTCGTAGTATATTTTAAATTTGGTAATCCCCGCATTATGATCCCAATTCGGACGAGCGATGAATACTTTAATGCTGTTATTTTATCCATGCAGTTTTCCGAATGGTATTGGGCGGCTCGTACTATAACCGTAGTTTCAATTATTGCTGGTTCTCTTATTATCGCCAATGCTTGGTGTCGCTTTGTATGTCCTTTTGGGGGCGTCATGGAATTGCTTCGCAAGATTTCTATTTTTAGAATTTATAAAACGAAAGATTGTGACAATTGTGATGCATGCTTGCGCGTATGTGAAATGGGAACACGACCAAATGAAATGAATTGTACCAATTGTGGTGACTGCTTGCATGTGTGCCATAAGGATGCCATTAGATTTGGTCGGAAAGGTTAGCTATGAAAGAGATTCAAGGACAAAGTTTCCTACAAAACCATCCGTGTTACAACAAGGATGCTTCTGCTAATTGGGGCCGTTTACATTTACCAGTAGCTCCCAATTGTAATATTCAGTGTAATTATTGTAATCGTATGTATGATTGCGCGAATGAAAATAGACCTGGTGTAACGCAACATGTATATACGCCACAAGAGGCAGCGGCTTTTGTACGCAAGGTATTTGAAGCTCGTCAAGATATTTCCGTAGTAGGCATTGCAGGACCAGGGGATCCTATGTGTGATGCGGATAAGACACTTGAAACGTTCCGACTTGTGAAAAACGACTTCCCTCATGTCATGCTATGTTTATCTAGTAATGGATTGGCAGTACCTGATTACATTGATGAAATTGCTGATTTAGGGATTACACATGTAACGATTACGGCTAATGCCATCGATCCAGAAGTTGCAAAAAATGTATATGCTATGGTTCGTTACGATGGAAAAATCTACAAAGGTATCGAAGGGGCGCGTATTCTATTAGAACGTCAGGCTGAAAGTATCCGCAAATTAAAGGAAAAGAATATTATTGTTAAGATTAATACGGTAGTAGTGCCTGATGTAAACATGGATCATGTGCCAGCGATAGCGAAACAAGCGGAAACATGGGGTGTAGATTTGATGAACTGTATTGCTATGATTCCGGTTCATGATACGGCCTTTGAAAATCATCGTAGTCCAACATCAGAGGAAATCGATAATATGCGTCAATTTATTGGTCATTACGTACCGCAAATGACACATTGTAAGCGTTGTCGTGCTGATGCTATTGGTCGATTGTGTGAAGCATAAAAGGCTATATACTTAAAATATATAGCCTCAACAGTAGTTTTTGATTATTAGATCTTATTTGCTATTGTTGTTAACGCAGATAATGCAGTTTCAATATCCTCCATTGTATTAGCATAGCCAAAGGAAAAGCGCACGGTTCCTTCAGGATAAGTACCTAAAGTTTGATGTGCTCGTGGTGCACAGTGGAGTCCAACGCGCGTCATGATGTGGTAGGTTGATTCTAGTTCGTAAGCAACGCTCGCAGCATCAGCTCCATCAATTGTGATCGAGACGACAGCAGTTCGGTCCTGAACATCTTGCTTGCCAATGATGTTAATGCCATCTATCGGTCGTAAGCCTTTGAGGAAGGCTTTTGTCAATGCGAGCTCGTGGTTGTGAATGCTTTCCATATCCTTCGACTCAATAAAGGTGAGACCTTCGTTGAGGCCTATGATACCTGGTAGGTTTAATGTGCCTGATTCAAAGGCGTCGGGCATATTAGTAGGCATTGTTTCCAAATGTGAGAAACTACCTGTACCACCAGCAATAAGAGGGGTTAAGGTTTGAGCCATTTCTTTGGTCAAGATCATGCCACCAATACCTTGGGGTCCCAATAATCCTTTGTGACCTGTAAAGCAGAGGGCATCTATTTGAGATTCTTTTACATCGATAGGTATGACACCAGCCGTCTGTGCTGCGTCTACAATAAAATGTAGATTATGCTCTTTGCAGAGTATACCGATTTCTTTAATGGGTTGTATGGTTCCACATACATTGGATGCATGATTAATGATTATAGCCACTGTATTTGGGCGAATGAGTGACTCAATAGCGTCTAATTTGATAGAACCTGTAGTATCACAAGGGGTAGTGTCAAAGGTAATACCTTCATTGAGTAGCTGTGTGAGCGGTCTCATAACAGCATTATGCTCCATAGAGCTAATCAGTACATGGTCTCCTGCTTTCAATAGCCCCTTGATAACCATGTTTAAACTCATCGTCACATTTTGAGTAAAGATGACATGAGAAGGATCGTGGCCGTTAAATAAGCTGTTTAATCGCTGTCGTGTTGTATAGATAATATCCTCTACATCATAGGCGAGAGCATAGGAGCCACGGTTGATATTGATGCCTCTATTTGTTATATAGTCTGACATAGCACTAGCCACAGTTGGTGCCTTTGGAAATGTGGTACTAGCATTGTCTAAATAGATAGATTTCATAGGTAATCTCCATGAATAACAAGGTGTATTTATGGTTATTATATCATGAG